>OFHJ01000542.1_pt1 | contig 13957 bp, 12 predicted proteins | sample 1522001 | NCBI WGS metagenome assembly OFHJ01 (sample SAMEA2464838, study PRJEB22497) | soil metagenome | biome: Grassland; feature: Farmland; material: Clay | place: Australia | collected 2013-02-01 | depth 1.2 m | reverse complement strand
GGTCGGGGCGGGAGTTCATCCGCACCGGCTCGAACCTGACCTGCTACCTGCCCGACCGGCACGAGGTGCTGGTCGAGCATATTCCCCAGCACAGTTCGCTCATCGGCACCGTGCCGGTGCTCAACAAGAACACCGAGCGTTTCTACCGGCTGCACGAAGGTGCGCGCATGCGCATCGACCAGCACCTGACACGCCTGGTGAGCGTGATGCCGCGCGACCAGTACCGTTACGGCTACCGGCTGTGGATCGACCGGCGGGGCATGCCGCTGAAGATCCAGCTCTGGGACGCCCGCCACGGCGGGCGCGTGATCGAGCAGATTGCCTTCGCGACCCTGAAGATCGAGTCGCACATCCCGCAGGCGGCGTTCCAGCCGCACCTGTCCACGGCCGGCTACCGCTGGCTGCGCAACAAGGCACCCCCGCCGGCGCACGGGGGGCTCGTGTGGAACGCGTTGTGGTTGCCGCCGGGCTTCCACATGGCCACCCACGTGGCGCAGAGCATGCCCGGCACGCTCGGAGCGGTCGAGCACCTCGTGTACACCGACGGCCTGGCCTCGGTGTCGGTGTTCGTGACGCGTCATGCGCAGCGCAAAACGTCTCATCCGGCGGTAGAATCTGCACATATGGGTGCCTCCTACGTCTTCTCTACATTCGTCGACGGTCATCGCGTGACCGCGGTGGGCGAAGCGCCGCCGCGCACGGTTCGCTCCATCGCCGACTCGGTGCGGGCCCAGCCGGCCTCCCTCCCGCCGCTGCAGGGTGGGCCGTTCGCCCACTCGGTGCCGCCGCTGTGACCGGCGCGACGCTCCGGCTCGTGTCGCGGCGCGACTGCCTGCTGTGCGACGAGATGCTCGCCGCGCTGCGCGCCTTCGGCGAGCAGGTGTCGCTACCGCCGCTGCAGCAGATCGACGTCGACAGCGACCCGGACCTGCAGAGCCGCTACGGGCTGCAGGTGCCGGTGCTGCTGCTCGGGGAGACGCTGGTGTGCCGCTTCCGCTTCGACGGCGAGGCGCTGCGCCGACACCTCGGCGCGGCCTGAAGGGGACGGTGACGGTGCCGGCCGGTGCCGTATGCGGCCCGGTCAAGTAGGACTCAGCCGGCGCCAATTCGCAGGTATAATCCGCCCGCCGCTGACAATCTGGCGCGGCAGAACACGCGGCCCGGATTCATGCGGCTCATACGTAACTTTTGCATTATTGCTCATGTCGATCACGGCAAGTCCACGCTTGCCGACCGGTTCATCCAGCACTGTCGCGGGCTCGACGAGCGCGAGATGCACGCGCAGGTGCTCGACTCGATGGAACTCGAGCGTGAGCGCGGTATCACCATCAAGGCGCAGAGCGTCACGCTCTTCTACGACGCCCACGACGGGCAGCGCTATCAGCTGAACATGATCGACACCCCGGGACACGTGGATTTCTCCTACGAGGTGTCCCGGTCGCTCGCCGCCTGCGACGGGGCGCTGTTGGTGGTGGACGCCTCCCAGGGCGTGGAGGCGCAGAGCGTCGCGAACTGCTACACCGCCATCGAGCAGGGCCTGGAAGTGGTGCCGGTCATCAACAAGATCGACCTGCCCTCGGCGGATCCGGAACGGGTGATGCGCGAGATCGAGGAGATCATCGGCATCGAGGCGCACGATGCGCTGCGCGTCAGCGCCAAGACCGGCGAGGGCGTCGAGGCACTGCTCGAGGCGCTCATCACACGCATCCCGGCGCCGCGCGGGGACCCGGAGGCGCCCCTGCAGGCGTTGATCATCGACTCGTGGTTCGACAACTACGTCGGGGTGGTCTCGCTGGTGCGCGTGGTCAACGGGCGGGTCAACACCGGGGAGAAGATCCGCGTCGTCTCCACCGGGCGGGCGCACAATGCCGATCGGCTCGGACGCTTCACACCGAAGCCGATCGTCGAGCAGAGTCTCAGCGCCGGGGATGTCGGGTTCATCGTCGCCGGCATCAAGGAAATCGACGGCGCCCCGGTGGGCGATACCATCACGCTCGAGAATCGCCCGGCCACCCAGGCGCTGCCGGGGTTCCGGCAGGTCCAGCCGCGAGTGTTTGCCGGGCTGTTCCCGGTGAACTCCGAGGACTACGAGAGCTTTCGCGACGCGCTCGCGAAGCTGCGCCTGAACGACTCGGCGCTGCACTACGAGCCGGAGGTGTCCGGCGCGCTCGGGTTCGGCTTCCGTTGCGGCTTTCTCGGGCTGCTGCACATGGACATCGTGCAGGAGCGGCTCGAGCGCGAGTACCACCTCGACCTGATCACCAGCGCCCCGACCGTGGTGTACGAGGTGGCGCGCACCGACGGGGAAGTGGTGTACGTGGACAACCCCTCGAAGCTGCCGCCGTCGAACGAGATCGACCAGATCCGCGAGCCGATCATCGTGGCCAACATCCTGGTGCCGCCCGATCACGTCGGGGCGGTGCTGCAGCTGTGCACCGAGAAGCGTGGCGTGCAGAAGAAGATGCTCTACCTCGGCACGCAGGTTTCGCTGCAGTACGAACTGCCGCTCGCCGAGGTGGTGCTCGATTTCTTCGACCGGCTGAAGTCGGTGAGCCGCGGCTATGCCTCGTTCGACTACGAGTTCTCCCACTTCCGGGCCGCCCCGCTGGTCAAGCTCGACATCCTGATCAACGGCGAGCGCGTCGATGCGCTCTCGATCATCGTGCACCGCGACAACGCCTACCACCGCGGACGCGAGTTGGTCGACAAGATGCACGAACTGATTCCGCGGCAGATGTTCGAAGTCGCCGTGCAGGCGGCGATCGGCAGCGCGATCATCGCGCGCGCCTCGGTCAAGGCACTGCGCAAGAACGTGCTGGCCAAGTGCTACGGCGGAGACGTCAGCCGCAAGCGCAAGCTGCTCGAGAAGCAGAAAGAGGGCAAGAAGCGCATGAAGCAGCTCGGCCGGGTGGAAATTCCCCAGTCGGCGTTCCTCGCCGTGCTCAAAGTGGGCCGCAAGTAGGGTGCCGCCGCGGTCTGCCCAGGGCGCATGGGGTCGCTGCCGGGCGGTGCGTAGTACCCCGGCGGTGCATTCAATTTCGTCAATGGAGTCGCCATGCCCCCAGTCGTGATGCAGCTGATCAACGTCCTGTCATGGCTCGCCATCCCGGTCGGCCTGGTGTGCGTGATCGATGACTGGCTGCTCAAGCCGCACCGCCAGTTCGCCGCCGCGCCGGCGCATGTCTCGAGCGCGGTGCTCTGGTGTTACCGGCTGCTGCCGGTGCTGCTGGTGGCGGTGGTGCTGCGCATCTTCGCGGCCGAGGCGCTGAACTTCAGCGCGGTGCTGCTGATCATCTCGGTGCTCACCGGCATCGTCTGGCTGGTCGATGCGCGGGTGCTCGCCGGGCGGCGCGCCGCGGCGGCGCGGGCCGCGGGGCGCGAGCCGGCCGAGCAGCCCGAACCGACCACCGTCGATTACGCGCGCAGCTTCTTTCCGGTCGCGCTCGCGGTGCTGCTGGTGCGCTCGTTCCTGTTCGAGCCGTTTCGCATTCCCTCGGACTCGATGATGCCGACGCTGCTCGACGGGGACTTCATCCTGGTCGAGAAGTTCGCCTATGGGCTGCGCCTGCCGATCACGCACACCAAGATCCTCAGCACCGGTGAGCCGCACCGGGGCGACGTCGTGGTGTTCCGCTACCCGCCCAAGCCCAGCGAGGACTACATCAAGCGCGTGGTGGGCCTGCCGGGCGATCACGTGGTGGTGCACGATGACCGCCTGATTATCAACGGGAAGAAGATCCCGCTCACCATCACCGGGACGTACAACGACGGCTGTTACCGCAACATGGAACTCGGCACCGAGCATCTCGGTACCCACGTGCACCACGTGCTGCTGTGCCCGGTGCCGCTGGAGGTCACCGCCGACCCGCTGCCGAGCTGCCCGCGCTCGGATGCGCGCGGGTACATCTGCGGCGGGACACCGCCGCCGGACGCCATGCCGCTGTACGAGCAGAGCCTGGTCGAGATGAATGTACCGGCAAAGCGTTATGTCATGATCGGCGACAATCGCGACAACAGCGATGACAGCCGGGTGTGGGGCTTCGTGCCGCAGCACAACCTGGTCGGCAAGGCGACCTACATCTGGTTCAATTGGGATATCTATCGCAAAGGGGGGCCGATCTGGAGCCGGATCGGCAAGCGGATCCATTAGCGGAGGTCTGGCGATGCGGCGAGAACGCGGGATCACACTGATCGGCTGGCTGGTGCTGCTGACGCCGCTGGCGATCTGCCTGTACGCCGGGCTGCGCTTAGCGCCGGTCTACCTGAACTACATGAAGGTGTCGCACACCCTCGACGCGGTGCACTCGCAGTTCCAGGGCGGCGGGGCGAGCGTGATGGCGATCGAGACGTCCATTTCGCGCCATTTCGAGATCGACAGCGTCAATTATCCCTCGGTACAGGATGTGAGCATCCGGCGCAACGGGAATGGGTGGCAGGTCGAGGCCGCCTACATCGCATATGCGCCGTTGTTCGCCAACATCTCGCTGCGCGTGGCGTTCGACAAGTCGGTGTACGTGAGCGGCAGTGGATAACCCGGACTGGCCACAGCGCTGGGTGCGCACGCACCTGAAGCACACCCCTGCCGATGCGGCGCTGTTGCGTGCCACGCTCGAGGCGCGACGTACGAACGGGCTGGCGAGCGCTACGGCGTGCCGGAAGTAGGCCGCAAGTAGGGTGCCGCCGCGGTCTGCCCAGGGTGCATGGGGTCGTTGCCGGGCGGTGCGTAGTACCCCGGCGGTGCGTTCAATTTCGTCAATGGAGTCGCCATGCCTTCTGCCGTGATGCAGCTGATCAACGTCCTGTCGTGGCTCGCCATCCCGGTCGGCCTGGTGTGCGTGATCGATGACTGGCTGCTCAAGCCGCACCGCCAGTTCGCCGCCCAGCCGGCGCATGTCTCGAGCGCGGTGCTCTGGTGTTACCGGCTGCTGCCGGTGCTGCTGGTGGCGGTGGTGCTGCGCATCTTCGCGGCCGAGGCGCTGAACTTCAGCGCGGTGCTGCTGATCATCTCGGTGCTCACCGGCATCGTCTGGCTGGTCGATGCGCGGGTGCTCGCCGGGCGGCGCGCCGCGGCGGCGCGGGCCGCGGGGCGCGAGCCGGCCGAGCAGCCCGAACCGACCACCGTCGATTACGCGCGCAGCTTCTTTCCGGTCGCGCTCGCGGTGCTGCTGGTGCGCTCGTTCCTGTTCGAGCCGTTTCGCATTCCCTCGGACTCGATGATGCCGACGCTGCTCGACGGGGACTTCATCCTGGTCGAGAAGTTCGCCTATGGGCTGCGCCTGCCGATCACGCACACCAAGATCCTCAGCACCGGTGAGCCGCACCGGGGCGACGTCGTGGTGTTCCGCTACCCGCCCAAGCCCAGCGAGGACTACATCAAGCGCGTGGTGGGCCTGCCGGGTGATCACGTGGTGGTGCACGATGACCGCCTGATTATCAACGGGAAGAAGATCCCGCTCACCATCACCGGGACGTACAACGACGGCTGTTACCGCAACATGGAGCTCGGTACCGAGCACCTCGGTACCCACGTGCACCACGTGCTGCTGTGCCCGGTGCCGCTGGAGGTCACCGCCGACCCGCTGCCGAGCTGCCCGCGCTCGGACGCGCAGGGATATATCTGTGGCGGGGCGGTTGCCCCGGATGCATTCCTGCTGCAGAAACGCGGACTCAATACCATCGTACCGGCGAAAAAATATGTCATGATTGGCGACAATCGCGACAACAGCGAGGACAGCCGGTTCTGGGGCTTCGTGCCGCAGCACAACCTGGCCGGCAAGGCGACCTACATCTGGTTCAATTGGGACATTCATCGTAAAGGGGGGCCGATCTGGAGCCGGATCGGCAAGCGGATCCATTAGCGGAGGTCTGGCGATGCGGCGAGAACGCGGGATCACACTGATCGGCTGGCTGGTGCTGCTGACGCCGCTGGCGATCTGCCTGTACGCCGGGCTGCGCTTAGCGCCGGTCTACCTGAACTACATGAAGGTGTCGCACACCCTCGACGCGGTGCACTCGCAGTTCCAGGGCGGCGGGGCGAGCGTGATGGCGATCGAGACGTCCATTTCGCGCCATTTCGAGATCGACAGCGTCAATTATCCCTCGGTACAGGATGTGAGCATCCGGCGCAACGGGAATGGGTGGCAGGTCGAGGCCGCCTACATCGCATATGCGCCGTTGTTCGCCAACATCTCGCTGCGCGTGGCGTTCGACAAGTCGGTGTACGTGAGCGGCAGTGGATAACCCGGACTGGCCACAGCGCTGGGTGCGCACGCACCTGAAGCACACCCCTGCCGATACGGCGCTGTTCCGCGCGGCACTCACCCACCGCAGCGCCTCCGGGGCGAACAACGAGCGGCTGGAGTTTCTCGGCGACGCGGTGCTGAACCTGGCCGTCGCGCGGCACCTGTACGAGCGCTTCCCCGAGGCGAACGAAGGCGACCTCAGCCGGTTGCGCGCCCGGGTGGTCAGCGCCGAGCCGCTCGCGGAGGTCGCCGCGGAACTCGGGATCGGCGAGGTGCTCGCACTCGGCTCGGGGGAATTGAAGAGCGGCGGGTTCCGCCGCCAGTCGATCCTCGCCGACGCGTTCGAGGCGCTCTGCGGGGCGCTGTTCCTCGACGCCGGGCTGGAGGCGGCCACGCGGTTTGTTCTCGAGTCGCTCGCGCCGCGCATTGCCGCGCTGCCGCCGCTCGAGGCGTTGAAAGATCCCAAGACGCGCCTGCAGGAGTACCTGCAGTCGCGTGGGCTCGCGCTGCCGCTGTACGCGGTCGAGCGCGTCGAGGGCGAGCCGCACGCGCAGACCTTCGAGGTCAGCTGCGCGGTCGAGAGTCTCAGCCTGCGCGCTCGCGGGCGCGGCTCGAGCCGCCGGCGCGCCGAGCAGGAGGCCGCCGAGCGTATCCTCGAGCAGTTGGGTCAGGAACAGGTCAGGAAAGGTGCCGATGAGTGATCAACCTGCCTCGGGCGAGGAGCTGCTGCGCTGCGGATTCGCCGCGCTCGTCGGGCGACCCAACGTGGGCAAGTCGACGCTGCTCAACGCGCTGGTCGGCACCAAGGTGAGCATCGTCACGCCGCGGCCCCAGACCACCCGTCACCGCATCCTCGGCCTGGTGCAGCGCCCCGATGCGCAGATCGCTTTCATCGACACGCCCGGACTGCACCGCCACGCGCGCCGCGCGCTGAACAAGGCGATGAACCGCACCGCGACCTCCGCGTTGGCCGATGCGGACATCGCGGTGCTGGTGCTCGAGGCCCTGGTGTGGAACGGGGAAGATGCGCTCGCGCTGGAGCGTATCGAGCGCGCCCGGCGTCCGACCATCGCCGTGGTGAACAAGATCGACCAGATCCACCCGCGCGAGCGGCTGCTGCCGTACCTGGCGCAACTGAACGAGCGCCATCCGTTTCTCGCGCTCGTGCCGGTCTCGGCCCTGAAGGGCCAGGGCCTGGAGGAGCTGATCAAGACCCTCGCGGCGCAGCTGCCGGAGTCGCCGCCGCTGTTCGCGCGCGATACGCTCACCGACCGGGGTAGCGCGTTTCGCATCGCTGAGACGGTGCGCGAGAAGCTCACCCTGGAGCTGAATCAGGAGGTCCCCTACGGCGTGGCCGTGGAAATCGAGCGCATGCAGCACGTGGACGGCCAGCGGGTGGTTGATGCGGTGATCTGGGTCGACCGCGAGGGTCAGAAACCGATCGTGATCGGTGCCGGCGGCGAGCGGCTCAAGCGGGTCGGTAGCGCCGCGCGCCGCACGCTGAACGCGCTGCTCGGGGAGCGGATTCACCTGCGCCTGTGGGTCAAGGTGCGCGAGAACTGGGCCGACAATGCGCGTGCGCTGAAGGATCTGGGCCTCGAGCCATGAGCGCGCCGGCCCGCCGGGTCCAACTCGCGCCGGCCTACCTGCTGCACCACCGGCCGTACCGGGAAACCGGCCGCATCCTGGAGATGCTGGTGCGCGCCGAGGGGCGCCTGACGCTGTTCGCCCGCGGGGTGAGTGGTCCGAAGTCGCGCCTGGCGGCGGTGCTGCAGCCGTTCCAGCCGCTGCTGGTCTCCTATACCCAGGGGCGGGAGGCCGGTCAGCTCAGCGGCGCGGAGTGCGCCGGGGCGGCCCCGGCGCTGCCGGCCGCGAGCGTCATGAGCGCGTTCTACCTGAACGAGCTGCTGCTGAAGCTCACGCTGCGTCACGACGCCGCGCCGGAGTTGTACGACTGCTATGCCGCGGCGCTCGCTCAACTGCGCGAGGGGCGCGACGTGGAGGCGGCACTGCGCCTGTTTGAACTGCAGCTGCTGAGCGCGGTGGGCTACGGAGTGGATCTGGGCGCCGAGGCGAGCGGGCGGCCGCTCGAGTCCGGGGGGTTCTACCGCTTCCGGCCGGCCCAGGGGCTGTACCGGGTGCCGGGCGAGGAGCCCGGCGCCTTGTCGGGTCACTCGCTCGAGGCGCTCCAGCGCGGTGACCTGGCCGCCCCGCGCACTCGCAGCGACGCGCGGGTGCTGCTCGCGGCGGCCCTCACCGAGTGCCTGGAGGGACGCGAACTCACCACGCGCCGCGTGGCGCGCGCGTTGAAGCAGGGGTCGCATCCGGCCCGTCCCTACGGGAAAATGACCGGGTGAGCCCCGCCCCGGGGCACCCCTTGCTGCGGAGGCCGCCGTGACACATTCCCCCATCGCCCTCGGCGTGAACATCGATCACGTCGCAACGCTGCGCCAGGCGCGCCGCGGCCGCGAGCCCGACCCGGTGCATGCGGCGCTCGAGGCCGAGATGGCCGGTGCCGAGAGCATCACGCTGCACCTGCGCGAGGACCGGCGGCACATCCAGGACGCGGACGTGCGCACGCTGCGCGGACTGCTCAAGACCTCGATGAACCTCGAGATGGCCGTCACCGAGGAGATGATCGACATCGCCTGCGAGGTGCGCCCGGCGCACTGCTGCCTGGTGCCCGAGAAGCGCCGGGAACTGACCACCGAGGGCGGGCTGGAGGTCGCCGGGCAGGCCGCGCGGGTCGGCGCGGCGATCGAGCGGCTGGCCGCGAGCGGGGTGCGCGTGGCGCTGTTCATCGACCCGGAGCCGGCGCAGATCGAGGCCAGCGCGCGCCTTGGTGCCCCGGCCGTCGAACTGCACACCGGGGCCTACGCTGAGGCACGCGGAGCGGAGCGGGCGCGCGAACTGGAACGGCTCGCCGCCGGCGCCGAGCAGGCCGCGCGGCTCGGCCTGGAAGTGCACGCCGGGCACGGGCTCGATTACCACAACGTCCAGCCGGTGGCGGCGATCAGGCCGATCGTGGAGCTGAACATTGGGCACGCCCTCATGGCGCGCGCGCTGTTCGTCGGGCTGCCCGCCGCCGTGCGCCAGATGCGCGCGTTGATGATCGCGGCGCGCGCATGATTTTCGGCATCGGCATCGATGTGCTCAAGGTCGAGCGCATCGAGGGGGTGTTCGAGCGCTACGGCGAGCGCTTCGTTGAGCGGTTGCTGATGCCGGCCGAGCAGGCGCAACTGGCCCGCACGCGCCGGCCACAGCGCTTCCTGGCCATGCGCTTCGCGGCCAAGGAGGCGATCGTCAAGGCCATGGGCACCGGCTTTGCCAACGGCGTGTGGATCCGCGACGTCGGCGTGGTGCAGAACCGGCTCGGCAAGCCCGAGGTCGTCTACTCCGAGCGTGGCGAGCAGGTGCGCCGCTCGCTCGGCATCGGCGAGGGGCACGTGACGCTCACCGACGAGGCCGGACTGGTCGTGGCGGTCGCGGTGCTGCTGAGGGCACAATGAGCGCCGCGCGCCGGTGCCGCGCGGCTGCAGGGAACTTATGAACTGTCTGGTATTCGACATTGAAACCGTCCCCGACGTGGCGCTGGGGCGGCGACTCTACGGGCTCGAAGGTCTCAGCGACGCGGCGGTCGCCAAGGCCATGTTCGCCCTGCGCCGCCAGGCCTCGGGCGGGGAGTTCCTCTCGCACGAGCAGCACCGGGTGGTGGCCATTTCCTGCGTGCTGCGCCGGGGGGATTCGCTCAAGGTGTGGAGCCTGGGCGATGAACGGGCCCCGGAGCGAGAACTCATCGAGCGCTTCTTCGAGGGCATCGAGCGCTTCAGCCCGGAGCTGGTCTCGTGGAACGGCTCGGGATTCGACCTGCCGGTGCTGACCTACCGGGCGCTCGCCGCCGGGGTGCAGGCGCCACGCTTCTGGGAGACCGGGGACTCCGATCCGGCCTTCCGCTACAACAACTACCTCAGCCGCTTTCACTGGCGACACATGGACCTGATGGACGTGCTGTCCGGGTTCCAGGGCCGCGGGCGCGTCTCGCTCGAGCACATCGCGCAGCTGCTCGGCTTCCCGGGCAAGCTCGGATTCTCCGGCGCGCAGGTGTGGGACGCCTACCAGGCCGGGGATCTCACCGGGATCCGCCGCTACTGCGAGACCGACGTACTGAACACCTACCTGGTCTACCTGCGCTTCGAGCTGCTGCGCGGGCGACTGGACCTCAAGGCCCACGAGGCTGAACTCGAACGCGTGCGCACGCTGCTGCGCTCCGGCGAGGAGCCGCACTTTGCGCAGTTCCTCGAGGCCTGGGAGGCGCTCAAGTGAGCTCGCCCGGCGCGCCACGGCGCGCGCACGCGCCCGAGGAGTGTGCCCGGGTCGTGGCGCTGACGCACGAAGGCGAAGGCATCGTGCGCGAGGGCAAGGCGGTGTTCATCCCCGGCGCGTTGCCCGGGGAGACGGTGCGCTTCGTGCGCACCCGCCGGCATCGCCGCCACGACGAGGGGCGCTTGATCGAAGTGCTCGAGCCGGCCGCCGCGCGCGTGGCGCCGCGCTGCGCGCACTTCGGCGTGTGCGGCGGCTGCCGGCTGCAGCACCTCGCCAGCGACACCCAGCTTGCCTTGAAGCAGACCGAGCTTGCCGAGAGCCTCGCGCAGGTGCAGTGCGCGCGTTGGCTCGAACCGCTGGCCGGTCCCGTGTGGGGCTACCGGCGCCGCGCCCGGCTCGGTGCGAAGTACGTGGCGAAGAAGGGTCGCGTGGTGGTGGGCTTTCGCGAACGCAATGCACCGTACGTGGCCGACCTGCAGCACTGCGACGTGCTCCGTGCTCCGGTGGGCGAGTGGATCGGCCCGCTCGGGGACCTCATCGGTGCACTCGAGATCCGAGCGCAGCTGCCGCAAATCGAGGTGGCCGTTGCGGACAACGTCACCGCGCTGGTGCTGCGCGTGCTCTCGCCGCCGTCGGCGGCCGACCGGGAGCGGCTACGGGCGTTCGCCGTGCGTCACGGGGCACGCCTGTATCTGCAGTCCGGCGGGCTCGAGACCATCGAGCCGCTCGATCCGGCCGGTGCAACCGAGCCGCTGTACTACGCGCTGGAGCAGTTCGACCTGCGGCTGGAGTTCAGGCCGAGCGACTTCGTACAGGTCAACGGCGTGATCAACCGCGCGCTGGTGGCCCGGGCGGTCGAGTTGCTCGCCCCGGGACCGGGGGATGCCGTGCTCGACCTGTACTGCGGGCTGGGCAACTTCACACTGCCGTTGGCGCGTTCCGGTGCGCGGGTCGTCGGGGTGGAGGGCGAGGCGGCGCTGATCGAACGAGCGCGCGGCAACGCCGCGCGCAACGGTATCGGCAATGCCGAGTTTCACGTTGCGGACCTGTCCAAGCCGCCCGATCCGGATCTGCCCTGGCTGCGCGGGCCGTTCAGCCACGTGCTGCTCGACCCGCCGCGGGTCGGGGCCCGCGAGGTGCTCGCCACCGTGGCGGCGCTCGAGCCGCGGCGCGTGTTGTATATCTCCTGTCATCCCGGCAGCCTCGCACGCGACCTCGGCATCCTGGTGCACGAGCACGGCTTTTCACTCCAGGCGGCCGGGATCATCGACATGTTCCCCCATACCGGGCACGTCGAGTCACTGGCGCTGCTCGAGAGGCCGTGAGGACACCCAACATGACGCTCGGCCCGCTGATGATCGACCTGACGGGCACGGCGCTGACCGCCGAGGAGCACACGCTGCTCGCGCACCCGCTGGTCGGCGGGGTGATTCTCTTCACGCGCAATTACACCGACCCGGAGCAGCTCGCCGCGCTGGTCCAGGCCATCCACGCCGTGCGCAGCCCGCCGTTGTTGGTTGCAGTCGATCACGAGGGCGGGCGCGTGCAGCGCTTCCGGGAGGGCTTCTCGGCGCTGCCCGCGGCGCGGCGCATCGGCCGGGAGTTCGACCAGGACGAGCGGCGCGGGCTCGTACTGGCGCGCGAGATGGGCTGGCTGATGGCCGCCGAGCTCGGCGCGTGCGGCATCGACCTGTCATTCGCGCCCTGCGTCGATATCGATTACGGCGTGAGCTTCATTACCGACCGGGCCTTCCACCGCCGCCCCTCTGCGGTCGCCCAGCTCGCCAGCGCCACCGTGCACGGCATGCGCGAGGCCGGCATGTCCGCCACCGCCAAGCACTTCCCGGGGCATGGTGCGGTCACGGCCGATTCGCACGCGCAGTTGCCGGTCGACCGGCGTGAGCTGGCCGATCTCGAGGACGATCTGATGCCCTATCGGCGGTTGATCGCCAACGGGCTGCCCGCCGTCATGGTCGGGCACCTGCTGTTTCCGGCGCTCGATGCAGCCCCGGCGAGCTTCTCGCGGCGCTGGATCGGGGAGGTGCTGCGCGGGACGCTGGGATTCCAGGGGGCGGTCTTTGCCGATGATCTGTCGATGGGCGGTGCGGTGGCCTACGGCGGTGTGCTCGAGCGTGCGGCGCGCGCGCTCCAGGCCGGCTGCGACATGTTGCCCATATGCAACGATCGCGCGGCCGTCGTGCAGCTGCTCTCGGGGCTCAAGATCACACCCTCGCCGGCCTCCGCGGTGCGCCTGGCGCGCCTGCACGGGCGGGAGCGCCCGGGGGCGCAGGCGCTGCGGGCCTCGGCGCGCTGGCGCGAGGCGCAGGCGCTGCTCGCGGCCTGCGCGGCCGTGCCGATGCTCGATTTGGACGCCGCACGGGGCTAGCCGCGCCGCTCGCCACCGGCGTGACAACTGTCACCTGCCCGCCGTGACGCTTGGCACTGGGCCGCGGGGGGGCCGTGCGGCGATGCTGCAGCGTATGGCTTCATTTACCGCGACCGGGCGCTGCCGTAGAATGCGCCGGCCGAGCCACGCGTTTGGTTCCGACCGGTCGGGGGACCGTTGGGAGAATAGCAGCAGCGGAGGATGTCGGGCGACGTGGACTCGAACAATAACAAGGAGCTGTTGGATCAGCTCAAGATCGACCGTACGCAGCGCGACGAAGTGCGACCGCCGCGAGCCCTGTGGATTGCCCTGGCGGTGCTCGTCGTGGCCGCACTGCTCGGCGTCGGGGTGTATTTCTGGCTGGCGCGGCCGAGCGGTGTTGCCGTCAAGACGGCCGTTGCCCAAGCACCGTCGGGTTCGGCGAGTACCGTGCTGCAGGCCAGCGGCTACGTCACGGCCGAGCGCAAGGCGACCGTGTCGGCGGAAATCGCCGGCATGCTGACGCACGTCTATTTCCAGGAAGGCCAGTTCGTGCACCGCGGCCAGGTGCTGGCCAAACTCGATGACAGCGCGACGCTCGCGGCCCTCGAACAGGCGCACGCCCAGCAGCTCGCGGCCGAAGCGCAGCTGAAGCAGTACCGGGTGCAGTGGGCCGAGGCGCGCCGCGACCTGGCGCGCGATGAGGCGCTGATCAGTCAACACCTGGTCTCCGAGCAGGCCTTGCAGCAGGCGCAGACCCAGGCCGCCTCGCTCGGCGCGCAGGTGCTCACGCAACGCCGCAACGTCGCGGTGGCGCGCGCGGCCGCGCAGGCCGCCCAGGTCCAGGAAGACTACACGGTGGTGCACGCTCCGTTCTCCGGCGTGATCGTCGATAAGCCGGCGCAGGTCGGGGAGATGATCTCCCCGTTCTTCGGCGGCGGTGGCTTCACGCAGACCGGGATCGCGACCATCGTCGACATGAACTCGCTCGAAGTGGATGTCGATGTCAACGAGGCGTACATCGACC
>OFHJ01000541.1_pt1 | contig 13993 bp, 11 predicted proteins | sample 1522001 | NCBI WGS metagenome assembly OFHJ01 (sample SAMEA2464838, study PRJEB22497) | soil metagenome | biome: Grassland; feature: Farmland; material: Clay | place: Australia | collected 2013-02-01 | depth 1.2 m | reverse complement strand
ACGTGCTGGGTGCGCGGCCGGGCGGGGAGGGGCGGGGAAGGATGGGGGGGAGGGGGGGCCGCCCGCCCCCCCGGGGGGCGGGGGGGGGGCGCGGGCCCGGGCGGCGGCGGCGCCCCCCCGGCGGGGCCCGGGGGGGCGCCGGGGGGGCGCGCGGTTACCCCCGCCGCCCCCGCCGCTTCCGGCGGGCCCGCTCCCGCCGCGCCCGCGGCGGCGGCGGAGGAGGGCTTGACCTTGGTACGCTCCCCCATCGTGGGCACCTTCTTCGCGGCTCCTTCGCCGGGGGCGCCGGACTTCGTCAGCGCGGGGGATAGCGTCGAAGCCGGGCAGGTGCTTTGCATCGTCGAGGCCATGAAGCTGATGAATGAAATCGAGGCGGAGGTTGCCGGCCAAATCGTCAAGCGGCTGGTCACCAACGGCCAGCCGGTCGAGTACGGCCAGCCCTTGTTCTCGCTGCGCCCGCGGCAGGGCGCCGGCGCCTAGCCCGGCTCAACCGCCCATGTTCAAAAAAATCCTCATCGCGAATCGCGGCGAAATCGCGCTGCGCGTCATCTGCGCCGCCAAGGAGCTCGGCATCAAGACCGTGGCGGTCTATTCCGAGGCCGACCGGCACGCGCTGCACGTGCGCTTCGCCGATGAGGCGGTCTGCATCGGCCCACCGCGGCCGGCGGAAAGCTACCTCAACATTCCGGCCGTGATCAGCGCGGCCGAGATCACCAACGTGGACGCGGTGCATCCCGGCTACGGCTTCCTTTCCGAAAACGCCAATTTCGCCGAGGTCTGCGAAGCCAGTGGCATCAAGTTCATTGGGCCGCCGCCGGAGGCGATTCGGCTGATGGGCGGCAAGGACCGCGCCCGCGCCGCGGTCAAGGAAGCCGGGCTGCCGGTCCTGCCGGGCTCCCCGGGGGTGCTGAAGGATGAGGCGGAGGCCCGCACCGTCGCCGCGCAGGTCGGCTTTCCCGTCATCCTGAAGGCCAGCGCGGGCGGCGGCGGGCGCGGCATGCGCATCGTCCCCTCGGCCGCGGAACTGCCGAACCATTTCGCCGCGGCGCAGTCGGAAGCGGCCGCCGCCTTCGGCAACGGCGATCTCTACCTGGAGAAATATATCGCCCGGCCGCGGCACATCGAGTTCCAGATCCTGGCGGATGAGCACGGCCATGTGATGCACTTGGGCGAGCGCGAGTGCACGGTGCAGCGCCGGCACCAGAAGCTGCTGGAGGAATCCCCCTCGGTCCGCGTGTCCCAGGAACTCCGCCGCGAAATGGGCGACCGCGTCACGAGCGCGCTGCAAGCCGGCGGCTACACCAACGCCGGAACGGTCGAGTTCTTGATGGACGAGGACGGCTCGCTGTATTTCATCGAAATGAACACGCGGCTCCAGGTGGAGCATCCGGTCACGGAAATGGTCACCGGCGTGGACATGGTGAAGGCGCAGATTCGCATCGCCAACGGCGAGAGCCTGGAAGCCGCCATCGGCTTGGATCCCAACAAGCTGGTCTTCCCGCGCGGCCATGCCATCGAGTGCCGCATTAACGCGGAAAATCCTGACACCTTCGCTCCCTCGGCGGGCCGCATCACCGCCTTCCATGCTCCGGGCGGCAACGGAGTGCGGGTCGATAGCGCGGCGTATGGCGAGGGCGTGGTCCCGCCCTACTACGATTCGCTGATCGCCAAGGTCATCGCCCATGGCCGGGACCGGGAGGAGGCGCGCCTGCGCATGATCCGCGCCTTGGAGATGTTCGTGGTGCAGGGAATTGACACCTCCGTGCCGCTGCAACTCCGCATCCTGCACGATCCCGACTTCCGCGCGGGCAAGCTGGACACGCGCTTCATGGAGCGCTTCCAGCCCGCGCCGAAGGCGCGCAAATCTGGCGCCGGTGCGCGGAGTTCGGCGTCGCATGCCAAGGAGCGCGGCGCGTAGGGGCGGGCGGCGGAAGAGCGGCCCGGCCGCCCGGTGCTGGACGGCCCGCGGATGGCGCGAGCCTGGAGTAGGCACGCCGCCCGGAAGGGCCACGGCCCCGCCGTGGCTGGGACGGTCCCATAAAGCGTGGCCGCGCGCAGGGCAAAAGCCCCAGCCCAACAACTGGGGGACGATGGACGGGGACGGGATGATCTCCTGGGAGGCGATGACAACGGGAACCGCCGTCCCGGTGCGGGATTTCGTCGCGGTGTGGTGCGCGCGGCGTGATGTCCGGCGCTGCGCGAGAGTGGGCGGTTGAGCCTTGGTGATGGCAACGGTGCGCGGCTTCTATCCGATTCTGGATCTCGACTTGGCGCTAGCGCGCGGTCTGGATCCTGCTGCTCTCGTCTCCGGCTTCTCGGCCGGGTGCAATCGCGCGCCGGTTTTCGCTGCGCGGGGCAGTTCTTGGTCCGTTCAACCTGCGCGCGTCCCCTTGATTCAGCTCCGCGCCAAGCGGCTGGCCGCAGGAGAATTTTTGCGCTATTCCTTGGCTGCCGTCGGCGCGGCGGGGGAATTGCCCGTTATCGTCAACGACCGTCTGGATGTCGCGCAGCTATCCGGCGCCGCCGGCCTGCATCTCGGCCAATCCGACCTGCCGCCATCCGCCGCCCGCCGCCTGCTGGGCCCGGGCGGCCTCCTGGGTTACTCCACGCACACCGAGGCGCAGGCGCGCGAGGCCGTTGCCGACCCCGGCCTCGAACTCTCTTATCTCGCCATCGGCCCGATTTTCCCCACCCGCAGCAAACCCGACCACGATCCCGTCGTCGGCCTGGAGGCCATCCGGCAGATCCGCCGGCATTACGCCGGACCGTTGGTGGCCATTGGCGGCATTACTTTGGAGCGCGCTCCAACGGTTTGGGCGGCGGGCGCCGATGCCGTCGCCGTCATCGGCGATTGGTTGGACAGCGCCGATCCCCTCGCCCGCGCGCGGGAATATATGCTTGCATTTGATCGCTTTTGCAGCCAAAGTTGCAGGGAAAGCGGGAGTGCCTGATGCGCGGTGCGGCGTGGCCGCGCAAATTTAGGAGGCTCCCTGTGGTCGCTGCGGTTGAGCTACGATCGCCGGCAACGAAGGCGGCTGACGTAGAGGGCCGAGCGAAATTGCCGCTAGCGGCGCAGCTCCGGCATTCGAAATGGAATCCGAACAGGAATCGCCTACCTCCGGCGCCTCCGCCGGCCTAACCCCTAACGCCGCACCGTCCGGCCCGCCCTCCGCGGCGGCGCAGCCCACTTTTGCCCGCGACATGGGCCTATGGAGCGCGACGGCGATCGTCATGGGGACGATGATCGGCTCCGGTATCTTCATCGTCTCCGCGCAGATGTCGCGGCAGCTGCAATCGCCGGGTTTGCTGCTGCTCGCCTGGCTGGTCACCGGCTTTTTGACCATTGCCGGCGCGCTCTGCTACGGCGAACTGGCCGCGGCGATGCCCCATGCCGGCGGCCAATACGTCTTCCTGCGGGAATCGCTCGGGTCGATCTTCGGCTTTCTCTACGGCTGGACGCTGTTCGTCGTCATTCAAACGGGCACCATCGCCGCCGTCGCGATCGCCTTCAGCAAATTTCTCGGTGTGCTGTTTCCGTGGGTTTCGGAAACGCGCTGGCTGTTTCTTTTCGGGCAATGGGGGCCGGTCAAACTCGGCGTCAACACCATGGAACTGGTCGCGCTTGGCGCGATCATTTTGCTGACGTATTTCAACTGCCGCGGCGTCAAGACCGGCGCGTGGATCCAAAACATCTTCACCGCCGCGAAGATTCTGGCCCTGCTCGGGGTCATCGCGCTGGGTTTGTTCGTGGCCCGCAACGCCGGCGCCGTGGCCGCCAACTTCGAGCACTTCTGGTCCGGCATGGGCTGGGGGCATTGGCATGTGTTCCAGGCCAACGGACGCACCATGGTGGCGTCGACGATCGGGGTCATCTTCATCGCCATGGTGGGTTCGTTGTTCGCCTCGGATAGCTGGAACAACGTCACCTTCACCGCGGCGGAAATTCGCGAACCGCGCCGCAACATTCCCTTATCACTGGTGCTGGGCACCGGCGCCGTCACCGTACTTTACCTGCTAGCCAACGTCGCCTATTTGAACGTCCTCCCGCTGTGGGGCCATGCCGGCGCCGCCACCGCCCTGGGCCGCGGCATCCAGCACGCCAGCGAGGACCGGGTGGCCACGGCGGTGATGTCCGTCGCCTTCGGGCATATCGGCGCGGCGCTGATGGCGCTGGCCATCCTGATCTCCTGCTTCGGCTGCGTCAACGGGCTCATTTTGTCCGGCGCGCGCGTATATTACGCCATGGCCAAGGACCGGCTGTTCTTCCGCCGCATCGCCGAGTTGCACCCCCGCTCCCGAGTGCCGGTTTTTGGCCTTTGGGTGCAGGCGATCTGGGCTTGCCTGCTCTGCCTGTCCGGCACCTACAACCAGCTCCTTGAATACGTGATGTTCGCGGAGTTCGTCTTCTACATTCTCACCATCGCCGGTCTGTTCGTCCTGCGCTGGCGGCAGCCGAATCTGCCGCGGCCCTACCGCACCCTGGCCTATCCTGTTCTGCCGGCCCTGTACTTGGCGGGCGCGGTATTCTTTGACTGGGAGATCCTCCGCGTCTTTCCTTCCTACACCGGCGCCGGATTGTTGTTGGTTTTGATCGGGGTTCCGGTGTACTTTTTCTGGAAGCTCCGGAGCCGTTCCCATCCGGCCACGACAAACCCATGAGCCTGAACCTATTCGCGCGCAAAGACCTCCAGGGGATGATCGCCGAAACCGAGGGGGAGAAGGGCGGCCTGAAGCGCGCCCTCGGCCCCTTCAACCTGGTCACTCTCGGCATCGGCGCCATCATCGGCACCGGCATCTTCGTTCTCACTGGCCCGGCCGCCGCCCTTTATGCCGGCCCGGCGGTGGTCATCTCCTTCGTCATCGCTGCGGTCGCCTCCGCATTCGCCGGTCTTTGCTACGCCGAGTTCGCCTCGCTGATTCCCATCGCCGGCAGCGCCTACAGCTACGGGTACACCGCCTTGGGCGAGATTGTCGCCTGGATTATCGGCTGGGCGTTGATCTTGGAATACGCCTTCGGCGCCGCCACCGTCGCCGTCGGCTGGTCCGGCTACATCAACAGCTTCCTTGAGCATCTCGGCGTCAACCTGCCGGCTTTCTTGACCGCCGCACCCGGCACCAAGCAAGTGCTCTATCACGGTTTCTGGCAGCCGGTGAGCACGCTGATGGGGGTCAACACCGCCGGCTTGCCCACCGCGGTGTCGCACTTCGATTTGATCGCCTTTATTGGCATCGGCCTGGTCACCACCATTTTGGTGATCGGCATTCAGGAATCCGCCAACGTCAACACCGCGATCGTCGTGTTCAAAGTTTCGGTGCTGCTGGTTTTCGTCGGCCTGGGCATCTGGTTTTTTTCGGGCGCGGCCAGCCATTGGGCGGAGGCTCTCAAGAACTGGCATCCCTTCATTCCCCCCCGCCACCTCAACGCGAACGGACACATGGCGTACGGCTGGGCCGGTGTGATGCAAGGCGCGGCCTTCATCTTCTTTTCGTACATCGGCTTCGACGCCGTCTCCACCGCCGCCCAGGAAGCCCGCAAACCCAACCGCGACATGCCGATCGGCATCTTGGGCTCGCTGCTGATCTGCACCGTCCTCTACATCATTGTCGGCGCGGTGCTGACTGGCTTGATGCCCTATCCCGCGCTCAATGTTCCCGACCCGGTCGCCTTGGGCGTGGACCGCACCGGCGTCGCCTGGGGCACGCTGTTGGTGGACCTGGGCGCCATCGGCGGGCTGTCTTCCACCATGCTGGTCATGTTGCTGGGGCAAAGCCGCATCTTCTTCACCATGTCCCACGACGGCTTGCTCTGGGGCTGGGCCAGCAAGATCCATAAAAAATTCCGCACGCCATTCGTTTCGTCCATCCTGATCGGCATCTGCGTCGCCACGCTCGCCGCCCTGTTTCCCGTCAGCCGCCTGGCCGAGTTGACCAACATCGGCACGCTGTTCGCCTTCATCATCGTCTGCGCCGGGGTCTGGATTCTGCGCGTGCGCGAACCGAATCTGGCGCGCCCGTTCCGCACGCCCTTGGTGCCGTTCGTGCCCATCGCCGGCATCGTTATCGCCGGAGCCCTGATTTGGTTCCTGCACGCCATCACCAAGGAAGTCTTCGTCATCTGGCTGGTGCTCGGATTGATCGTGTACTTCACCTACAGCCACCGCCATAGCCGCGTGCAGAAGGAACTCGTCGCCGGTCCGCCCGCGCCCGTCCAGTCCGACGCCGGAAGCGGGGATTAGGCGGCGTTCCGCGGCCGTTTGACCGCAGGGGCGGCGGCAGGAGCTTCCTATATGAGGTTTGCGGCGTTCCCGAGGGAAGCGGCTTCAGGGCCGCGGCTGGGCTAGTGACGTAGTTCTGGTTTACCGCAGGTGGGAGCTCGGCCGCCGTGCATGCTCCCGGTGCTGAGCGGAGCAAAGCCAGCGGAAAAAACCCTTCAAGCGGCCAATTCCTGGACGAACTCCGGCGCCAGCGGCGAAAGCCTAGTGAGCGCGGGGGAGGGCGGTGCGCCCGGCGGGCCAAGCCGGAAAAACCGGCACGAGCTTGGGAGCACGCCGCCGGATTCCGCCCGCATCCGGCCGGCCGGTCCGCCGCCCAGTTCGTTGATTTCCATCAAGCTGCCGCGAAGGGGTGCTAAAATCACCGCCGTTGGTGGTGGAAGCCAACGCAGCGAATGCCCGAAGTTGCGCCGCCCAAAGAGATCCGATTCGGCGTGTTTGCCCTGCGCCCAGAGGCGGGGGAACTGCGCAAAAACGGCAGGGTTGTGAAGCTCCACGACAAGCCCCTCCGGCTCTTGTGGGCTCTGCTGGAGCGCCCCGGCGAGGTCTGGACCCGGCGCGACCTTCAGGAACGCCTTTGGCCGGGCCGGTCCTTTCTGGAATTCGACAACGGGTTGAACAACGTGGTCAGCCGGCTCCGCTGCGCGCTGGGCGACACCGCGACGCCGCATCGCTATATCGAGACCGTTCCCCTGCGCGGCTACCGTTTGCTGCCGGAAGTCGCGGCTCTCCAAGGGCCTGCCGCCGTGCCCGCCCGTGGCCGCCGCTGGTTTTGGTCCGCGGCTCTGGGGATGGGAGCGGTGGTTGGCGCTTGGGTCGGGTATCCCAGGCTTCACGCCCGCCCGGCCCCACGCGCCGTGGCGGTCCTGCCATTCCGCAGTCCGGGCCAAAGCCCCGCCGTTACGGAGCTGGCCGTGGCGATGACGGGGGCGGTCCACAACGACCTGGCGCAATGGGCCGTCGGCCAAAGCACCTCGCGGGGAAACGCGGCTTGGCAATTCCGCGTGCGCGGCCCGCGAGCGGCCGCGGCGGGCCCGCGGCCGGCGGCGCTGGTCGAGGGCGCGGTCGCCCCGCGGCCTTAAGCCGCCAAAACGATGATGCAAGCTCCGGTAAGGATCAGTGCGAGCGGGAGCCGCCCGCCCCGCGTGGCGTAGTCGTACCAGCCTCAGCACGCGAACGCGGAGAGCCAAAAAATAGCTGCGCCGAATGTGCCGGGGGCACGTTTGTCGCCGGCCCATAAGCGCCGCTTGGCGGCGAAAGCACCCGCAAGGGATCGCGGCTTGCTGCCGGGCGTCTCGGCGTTGGGTTCGATTTCGGGAGCCGCCATTGGCACAGGAGAATGCCGAGCCGGCGGCTGCGCCATGACTGAGCCGGGCGCCGGGCAGCGATGATGGTGCGCATCGGCCGCGGCCAGGTGGCGGGCCGGCAATTTCGGCGGGATGGGGACTGTAACCGAGACCAACCCGACGAGCGGTGCGCTCGAGTCGGTGGCGGCCCGAACCGGTCCGGCTTGCGCCAGCGAGGAGCAGAAGGCCGGCCTGCGGGCCGTGGGCGCCATGAATGCGATCGGGGTGGGACCGCGCGATCACCGCCCGCCGCGCGATTACCGCCCGAATGGTGCTGCCGCGGGCGGCGCCGCCACGGCTAATATAGAGGGGCATGGCGGAAAGCAAGATGGCGGTAGGGGAGCAATTGCGCGGCTGGAAACGGCTTTGGCGCCGCTCCCGCTTGCTGCGCATCTTGGCGATCGTCGGCGCGCTGGCGCTGCTGATCTCCATCCCGGGCTGGCTCGGCCACCCGGTGGCCTTTTGGGCCTCGTTCGTCCGCTTCGCCTTCTACGCGATCCTGGCGATCTGGCTGCTTCGCGGCTTGTTCCGGCTGATCGCCCGCGCCATGTGGCCACTGCGCAACCGGCTGCTGGTTGCCTATGCCCTGGTGGCGGTCATTCCCATCGCCCTGATCCTCGCCCTTGGCGGCATCGCCGCCTATTTGTTCTACGGCGAGTACGCGGCGTATTTGTTTAACCAAGATCTGGGATCGCGCATCGCCCGCGTCGCCGACACCAATTCCGCGATCGCGGCCGCCGTCGCCTACCGCGCCCGCAGCGGCATCGCCGGCGGCGCCAGCGCCATCATCGCGCACTATGACCGCCTGAGTTTTCCCCAAGGCGGCATCCAGTCCTTTCTGTACCGTGCCGACGGTTCGCCGCTGCTGCCATCCTCCCCGCCGTTGCCATCCTGGCTGCATCATGAGTTCCGGGGCCTGGTCCGCCTGCATGAGCGATACGCCATAGCCGCGTACATCGAAGAGCCGCGGGCGCGGGGGGCGGAGCGCGTTCTCAGCCTGTTTCCCCTGACGCCCGTGTTCCTGAATCACCTTGCCCACGGCATCGGTGCGATCGAGATCTTCAACACCGCCACCAGCACCCGCGGCCGGGGCACGGGCATCACGATTACCACCGCAAAGCCCTCGGCGCGGAGCGGGCTGCACAATTTATCCAGCACACTCAAGCTGCCGGCCGCCAGCGGCCTGTTCGACGTCAAAATCGTTTTCTGGACGCTGCTGCCGGTACGGCGGTGGTCGGATGGCCACCATGCCGACCGCCTGTTGAGCGGCGACACCCGCCCATCGGTCTTGAACCAGAGCTTGTTTAGCACCTTGGGGGCACAGAGCAATGAGTTTGCTCGCATCCCCATCTTGGTCTTGGAATTCGTCGCCGGCTTCTTCCTGATCATCGAGCTGGTCGCGCTGTTCTTCGGCATTCGCCTGACGCGATCCATCACCCACGCCGTCCACGACCTCTACGCCGGCACCCAACGCGTGCACGGCGGCGACTTCTCGCATCACATCGGCATCCGATCCCGCGACCAACTGGCGGCGCTGGCGGAGTCGTTCAACGAGATGACCGGTTCCATCTCCCAGCTGATGCAGCAGCAGCGGCAGAAGGAGCGCTTGGAGAACGAGATCGCCATCGCCCAGGAGGTGCAGGCGCAGTTGTTCCCCAGCGGCTCGCCGATGGTTTCCGGTTTGGACGTGTGGGGCCAATGTCTGCCGGCGCGATCGGTCAGCGGCGATTACTTCGACTTTTTTGAAACCGGCCAACAGGTGGGTTTTGCCCTGGGCGATGTTTCCGGAAAGGGGATCTCCGCGGCCTTGCTGATGGCTACGGTGGCCAGCGCGATGCGGGCCTACCAGGGGCTGACGGTTTCGGCCTCGGCCACGATGGCGGTGGCCGTGGCCGGCGGCGCGAGCGAGAACGGCAGCGCTACCGGTCCCGATCTGACCCTGACGCCGGCGGTCTTGCTGGAGCGGCTCAACACCCAGCTTTGCCGCAGCACCACGCCGGAAAAGTACGTCACGCTCTTTTATGCCCAGTTCGACGCCGGCCAGCGGCTGCTGCGCTATGCCAACGCCGGCCATCTCCCGCCCATGCTGTTCACGACCAGCGGCCGCCGCCGCCTCGACGCCGGCGGCATGGTCGTCGGTTTGTTCGAAAGCGCGAAATTCGACGAGGGAGCGGTCGAGTTGCAGCCCGGCGATTTGATCGTCGCCTGGAGCGATGGCATCACCGAGCCGGAGAACGAGTACGGCGTCGAGTTTGGCGAGGAACGGCTCGCCCAGTTGATCGAAGCCCATCGCGACAGGCGCCTAGAAGAGATCGGCGCCGTGGTCTTGGACGCGGTGCGCGAATGGAGCACCGCCAGCGAGCAGCCGGACGACATCACGCTGCTGCTGGCGCGAGTGAGGGCCTGAACCGCGCCATGCGCGTCTTGACCGCAGAGCAAATGCGCGCCGTGGATGCGGCCACGATCGCCGGCCAAGGCGGCCACGCGCCGGTGTCCGGCTCCGAGCTAATGGATGCCGCCGGCGCGGCGACGCTGGCGTATTTGCAGCGGCGCTTTGCCGCTGCTGCACAAGGTCCCGTCGCGGTGCTTTGCGGCAAGGGGAACAACGGCGGCGATGGAATGGTCTTGGCGCGCCTGCTGCGGCAACGCGGCGCCGAGGTGCGAGTCCTTCTATTGGCCGATCCCGGCGCCCTGCGCGGGGATGCGGCGGAAAAATGGCGGGCGCTGCAACCCGCCGGCGCCGCGATTAGCGTCGCCGCCGACGCCGCGGCCTGGGCTCAGGCACGCGGCGCGCTGGCCGGTGCGCGGCTGTGGGTGGATGCGCTCTTGGGCACGGGGCTTTCCTCACCGCCCCGCGGCCTGGTCGCCGACGTGATCGCCGAATTGAACCGGGCCCAGCCGCGGCCCCCGGTGCTGGCCATTGACCTACCCTCCGGCCTTCCCGCTGACGGCGAGTGGTTTGCGGCAACACTCGCCGATTGGCCGTGGGACCGGGTCCTGCGCGCCGACGCCACCGTCACCTTCACGGCGCCCAAGCTCGGCTCGGTCACAGGCCCCGCCGTTTACCTCTGCGGCGATCTTTGCATCGCACCCATCGGCTCGCCGGGAGCGATTGTGGATGCGGTTGCCGCCGCCCCCGCACCCGCGGGGCCGGCAAGCCCCGCCGCCACCGGTGCTTTGTCGGTATCCGGTTTGCCGGCGCTTTCGGCTTGGCTGACTACCGCCGCCGAGGCCGCGCCGTTTCTTCAGCCCCGCCCCTCGGATTCCCACAAGGGGCGCTTCGGCCATGTGCTCCTGCTCGGTGGTTCCTTTGGCAAATCCGGCGCGCCGGCCATGGCCGCCGATGCGGCGCTGCGCATCGGCGCCGGATTGGTGACCGCCGCCGTCCCGCGCTCCGTGCTTACGGCCGTCGCCGCCTATCGTCCGGAGATCATGACCGAGCCGTTGGCGGAAACTTCGGACGGCGGCGTGGCCGCCGGCATCTTGGAGCCGGGCGTTTGGGACGCCCTGGTGCGGGGCAAATCGGTTGCCGCCATTGGGCCAGGCCTGACGGCCCATCCTGAAGTTGCCGCCACCGTCCGGCAGGTTGTCACGCGCCTTCCCATTCCGTGGGTGCTGGACGCCGATGGCCTGAATGCCTTTGCCGGCCGCGCCGCCGAGCTGCGCTCCGCCGCCAGCCCTGGAATTCTTACTCCCCATCCAGGAGAAATGGGCCGATTGCTCGGTATTTCCACCGACGAAGTGCAAAGTCATCGTCTCGTTTGCGCGCTTCAACTAGCCGTCGCCACCGGCGACGTCGTGGTTTTGAAAGGCTTCCGCAGCTTGATTGCCGCGCCCGATGGCCGTGTCTACATCAACTCGACCGGCAACCCCGGCATGGCGACCGGCGGTTCGGGGGATATCCTCACGGGCATCATCGCCGGGCTATGGGGGCAATTTCCCGCCGCCGACCGCCTCCTGGTCGCCACTGTCGCCGTCTATCTTCACGGCTTGGCGGCGGACTGCGCGGCCGCCACGACGGGGGAACTGTCCCTGTGCGCGACCGACATCACCTGTTCCTTGCCCGCCGCCATACGGCGCGCCCGCCAACTCGCGGCCGAGGGCGGCGAGGGAATCGAAATTCCGGCCGAACTCCGATAATGCGTACCGATTCCGCCACTGCCGTTACCGTTCCGCCTGAGATCCAATCCTGCGATTGCCGGGGCGAAGAGCAGACCCAGGCGCTGGGCCGCCGCCTCGCCGCCGCCCTCCAGCCCCCGGCGCTGGTCATTTTGCAGGGAGATCTCGGGGCAGGGAAGACCCGCCTGGTCAAAGGATTAGCCGAAGGACTGCAAGTAGCGCATGAGGCAGATGTAACCAGTCCGTCCTACACCCTTGTGCATGAATTCCGTTCCTCCCATCTGACCCTGCACCATGTGGATCTGTACCGCCTGGAGGGCAGCGCCCAGCTCGCCACGTTGGGGTTGGAGGATGTGTTGCCCGGGGGCATTACGCCATCGAGCGTGGTCGTCGTCGAATGGGGAGCGCGGTTTCCCTTGTTCCGCGGCTGGCCCCGCTGGCTGGTGACGTTGGAGATTACGGGCGAAGACTCCCGGCACATCACCGTCGCGTGGCTCCCCGCCGACGCCGCGAAAGCGGAACAAACCTAACAGCGGTGCGGGGCTGGTACGGCGGTCGCCGCGGCCATGGCCAGCATGACCAATTCGGGGTGGTTTTAGCGATGCGCCGTGTCGGTTTGCGGCCTGGCGAACATTGGCGTGGGCGTCCGCCCGAGACGAACAGGCCACAGCGGTCCGGGCGATGCCGCAGTGCGGGCGCAGGGCGCGCCCGTCAGCGTCATGCCGCGTGATGCACGATCTTGCCCATTTTGGCTCCTGCTTTGCCGACCGCTTTTCCCGTTTTTCCCAAAGCCTTAGGAATGGACAATATCGCGTGCTTGGTGCCGCGAGGATGGGTCATCGCCACCATTGCCAACGAGACCATCGCCAATAAAAACCCCAGGTGCCGGTGGCCGCTGGTGGAGAGCGCCATGCCGCTACCGAGCGTGCCCCAAATCAACATTCCCTCAACCGTGCGTTGCATAGATCGTGTGAGCCCGCCAGGTGCTCCGCCGTTGCCCGGGCTGGCGAATGGCTCCGATCACCGGGCAGAGGCAATCGGACGGCGATTGGAGCCGGACGCCATCGTCTTTACTATCCCGGCCGCGGGCTGCCCCGGCCGCCAGCATCGCAGCATGGCAGGGTCGCTCCATCGTGCGGGCCGTCGCACGTGGCACCCGCGGGGCACGGTTGCATGCTCCTGAACCGCCGACCTGACCGGCTACTGCTACTCTAAAGGGTTCTGCTGCCTTCGTCCGCCAGACTCGCCATGCCTCGCCTCCTCCGCCGTTGCCTCTCCGCCGCCGCGCTGTTGTTGGCATTCTCGCTGGTGCTGGCGGCGGCCACGGGTTTGCGGCAACTGGAGCAACTGAAGCCGACTGGCTATGTGAACGATTTCGCCGGCGTGCTTCGCCCCGGCCAAAAAGCCCAGCTCACCAGCGCGATCGAACAGGTCCAAAACACCTACGGCATACAGATTGCCTTGGTCACGGTCAAATCCTTGCAAGGCGACTCCGCCTTCGACCTCGCCTACCATTACGCCCACCACTGGGGCGTCGGCCATAAGGGCAAGGACAATGGCCTGCTAATCCTGCTCGCCATCAAGGACCACAAATACGACACCCAGGTCGGCTATGGCCTGGAGCCCTATATCACCGACGCCGATGCCGGCCGGTGGATGCGGTCGCTTATTCCCCAACTACGCTCTGGCCAATACGGCGCGTTTTTCGCCGGCATGCTCCAGGACATCAACCAAACCCTGGCCGCGCGCATGGGAAGCACCGGCCATCCAGCCACAAATGCCAGCGCTCCGCCTCGCCGGCGGGGCGGCCGAGCACGACCAGATGGCTGCGGGTATCACCGCCGGGCTTGAGCAGCACCGGGTTCATTGCCGCTTCGGCGGGCACGCCCGCCGCGGCGGCCTGCATCGCCTGCGCCCGCCCGATCTCCGCGCCGTCGGGCGCGACCGCGGAGTTGTTGGACATGTTCTGCGCCTTGAACGGCGCCACCAGAACGCCGCGGCGCGCCAGCCAGCGGCAGATCCCCGCGGTCAGCACGGACTTGCCGACATCGGACGCCGTCCCGGCTACCAGCAATTTCCCCGAACGAACCAGGCTCAATCCTCAGCCTCCAGCCACTGTAGCTTCGTGGTGTAACGTACCGTTCCCGGGCGCTTCAGCGCGCGCCCGACCAGGAGGGTGTCGACGCTGTCGACGCCGAGGGCCGCGACGTCGCGGGTGATGAACTCGTAGAGGTGCTCCAGGTCGCGCAGCCAGAC
>OFHJ01000540.1_pt1 | contig 14007 bp, 10 predicted proteins | sample 1522001 | NCBI WGS metagenome assembly OFHJ01 (sample SAMEA2464838, study PRJEB22497) | soil metagenome | biome: Grassland; feature: Farmland; material: Clay | place: Australia | collected 2013-02-01 | depth 1.2 m | reverse complement strand
ATTTCGCTTGCTTCTTTCATCATGGGAGGCATTTCTTTAATCATTGGAATTTTCCTCTCATTTACATTCTATTCAATAGGTTCTCCATTTGGTAATCAGGTTTTTGAGTTTGGAGCAGGACTTATGTTATTCTTTTGTGTCATTGCCATTGGAACAATCTCTTACAAGAAAGGTGTATAGCTGAATGCAATGGGAATTCGTTTAGACAGTTATGCTTCCCTCCATTTGAATAGATAAACCCCGGTAAGGTAGAAAACTGCACTCATAGAGGCTAGTACTCCCAAGTAGAGCACGCTTTCGATTAATTTGCCTGAAACCATTATATCGCCGAGACCTTGCACAAAGTAGTAAAGGGGGAGTCCCTTGACAGCTTCCTGAAGGTACCAGGGGAGCATCGATACAGGAAAAAATGTGCCCGTAAGCAATATCATTGGAAATCCAATGGCGTTACTGAGCAGACTCGCTGTTTCAGCGTTCTTAGTCGCGGTTCCTATTAGCAGGCCCAAAGATATGAAAAGCAAAGTTCCAAAAAATATGAATGGAATTATGAGTGGGTGAAGATTTAGGCTCACAGAGTAGGCAAAATGACCGATAAGTACTATGATCGAGAACGACATTGCTGCAATGAGAAGATGCCAGATAAAAACAGAGATAAGCCATTCTGATCTCTTCAAGGGTGTAAGTGATAGCTGCCTGAATATACCCATAAACCTGTATCTTGAGGTTACTGCAGTTAGAGAAAAAAGTGAATCCATGAGTATAGAGAATCCTATGAGGCCTGGAAGAACTGCAGAAAGATAGTCTGGGGGCATTATTGAACCAAAAATAAATATCATCATTACAGGGAAAAGAAATGATATGAACAAGCCACTCCTCGCCGCCAGGTAACTTTTGTACTGCACCTTCAAATAAGATATGACATGATCAAGCATTCAGGCCACCCCTGAAATCTCACCGACAAGGTTTAGGAAAACGTCTTCAAGGCTTCCCGCCCTAATAGTTATCTGTGAATACTGCAGCCCTGAGTCTTCAATGATTCTTACAAGATCGGAAATTCTGGTTTGTTGATCGATACCAATCTCAATTGTGTTGCCATTTCCTAAGAAAATTACATTCTTATTGCGAAGATAATCCATCATTTCGGTACCGGAATTCAGAACGAGTTTTCTGCCACCGCCATACTTGAGGATTAATTCACCTGGAGTTCCCAAGGCAACTATTTTCCCTTTGTTGATTAAAGCGACTCTGTCAGAAAGTTGCTCTGCCTCCTCCATGTAGTGGGTTGTGAGAATTATGGTCTTACCCTGCTTCTTGAAATCCTTTATGGTTCCCCAGATTGCCCTTCTTGCTGATGGGTCGAGTCCCGTTGTTGGCTCGTCTAAAAATAAGATGGCAGGGTCATTTACCAGCGAAAGTGCCAATCCAAGTTTTTGCTTTTGACCCCCAGAAAGTTTCTCAAAAGACTGTTCCTTGGAATCATCCAGGAGAACCATTTTGAGGAAAGTTTCAGGCTTTTTCTCTGTCTTGAACAGTTCACAATAAAACCTTAGGGAATCGATTGCTGTAAGTTTTTCAAAAAAGGTGAAGTCCTGGGGCATCACGCCAATATTTAGCTTCAGGCTATCATGGTCCTCCCAAGGGTCCTGGTTAAGTATCTCAATATTACCCGAGTCTTTCCTAAGTAGCCCCTCGAGGATAGATATGGTAGTAGTTTTTCCAGCTCCGTTAGGTCCCAGAAGAGAGAAAACTTCTCCTTTTCTAACTTGAAATGAGACACCATCCACAGCTTTCTTCACACCAAAGTTCTTTTTCAAGTCTCTAACATTGACTACGATATCATTCTGGAATACTTCTGAAATCATACACCATCCCTCCTAGAACTTTCTCGAAGTAGTGTTTCAATACATGATTGTGCCCACTTAATGTCGTATGAAACATGTTTCCTTCCCGCTTCCATAATCCATTTTAAGTGCTCTGGCAAAGTTGTGAAATCAAAATTGTCTAACTGAGAAAGAATGTCTTCGGAAACCCTCTTTATCTGTTTCATCTGAACTAAAACCTTAGCGATATTGCCTTCTGAAAACCAGATCTTGAGATAACCCTCATGCCTTGTTTTTTGCATGCTGGCTGGTTCGTTGAGCCACTTTTCAAAAGCCGTCCTACCCGAACTGGTGATGGTGTAAATTTTCCTGAGCTTGCCGTCTACCTGTTCAGTTCTCTTTACACTTACCATTCCCTCTTTTTCCAAGGAAGTCAAAGCTCTATACAAGTTTCCAGGCGCTATGTACCAAAATCCTTCGATGGTGCTCAATCTTTTAGATATTTCGTATCCATGTAAGTCATTGTTCCTCAGAATCCCCAAAACTGCGTATTTGTCGCTCATGGATTTACACCTTATAACTGTAATACATCTATGTGTAATACAGTTATAAATGTTAGTCCTATTTTTTTGTCAGTTTATTCCGTCGAATAAGTCATTCTTCCAAAAAACCTAAAAAGATTGTTTAAACATAAGAAGTGCAGGGGATGGGATTTGAACCCACGTATCCCTACGGAACCAGACCCTCAATCTGGCGCCTTTGACCAATCTCGACAACCCCTGCAGGGATAACGCTATTGAACTGTCTAATATTTAATTTTCCTCTTTACGGGTCAATTCGGGCAGCACGTCAAATAAATTAGCAAGAAAATCAGTTAAATTTAAATTGTACCCTAATTTCTATTATTCAAGGGGCAAAATGAAGGAATCTGAGATTCAGGATGCATTTATTGTGGACGCAATTCGTACACCAATCGGTCGCAGACAGGGCGCTTTAAAGGAAATACACCCGGTTGACCTGCTTGGTACCTTGCTTAAAGGGGAATTGAAGAGAACTTCAGTGAACCCTGCAGAAATAGAGGACCTGATAATAGGGTGCGTTAGCCAGGCAGGAGATCAGGGTTTTAACATAGCAAGGAATGCCTGGCTTTCAGCAGGACTCCCTGAAACGGTCCCTGGAACCACAATAGACAGACAGTGTGGCTCAAGCCTTCAGGCAGCCACATTTGCAGCACAGGCAGTGAAATCAGGAATGCAGGACCTGGTTCTGGCAGGTGGAGTAGAGTCCATGTCAAGGGTACCAATGGGAAGTACCATTAACAGCTCAGGAAATCCCATCACACTTGGGTTGGTGATGAGATATGGTCTGGACAGTGAGTGGTTCAGCCAGGCAAAAGGTGCCCAATTAATCGCTGAAAAGTATGGTTTCGAACGGGATGAACTGGATGAATTCAGTTATATGAGCCACTTGAAGGCGACCTCTTCAGTTGAGAAGTTCCAGGCTGAAATCATGCCTATTGAAGCTGATACCTCCGGTGACGGGACAGAATTGGTCACTATTCTTGACCACGACGAGGGAATAAGGAAGAATCCAGACCTGACCAAGATGAAGGAACTCAGGCCGGCTTTTCAGGGCCTCGACCTTATCACTGCCGGTAATTCAAGCCAGATTTCTGATGGTGCAAGCATTGCAATGTTGGCTTCTCAGGACGCACTTGACAAATACAACCTGAAACCCAGGGCACGTGTTGTTTCCGCTGCAGTAGTGGGGGTGGACCCTGTTACCATGTTAACCGGTCCAATACCTGCGACAACAAAAGTGCTTGAAAAAGCAGGAATGGATACTTCTGAAATAGATTTCTTCGAGGTGAACGAAGCATTTGCTCCGGTGGTGCTTGCGTGGCAACACGAGCACAACATTCCATGGGACAAGGTTAATGTCCATGGTGGAGCAATAGCAATCGGTCACCCACTGGGAGCAACCGGCACAAGAATAATGGCAACTATGCTAAACATCCTGGAACAGCACAGCAAGAGATACGGGCTTATAGCTATCTGTGAAGGCGGCGGGATGGCCAACTCAATGATATTGGAAAGACTCCAATGAGAGATAATATCGGAATTTTATCTTTCCATCTTACTAGAGTAATTTGCTCATAATCTTGTGAGAAATATATCTATACAACAAGAAATAGACACATTCTCGACATTATAATCAATTTTTTTCACAATTTACAAACACTTAAATAATACAAGTTTTATACGGTGTGTAACATGACAACAAGTGACACGGAACTTAAACACAATGCTGTTGGTTTCTGGAGAATTGTCTTTCAGGGGGTTTCCTCTACCGCTCCAGCTGCCATCGTTGCGTCAATCACTGCAGGCTCTGCCTATGCAGGTGGTTCAGTGCCCCTGTCGTTCGTGGTCGCTTTCATAGCTGTCTTGTTTACCATAGTTGCAATACACCAGTACAGCAAGAAAGTGTCTCACGCAGGAGGTTATTACGCGTATGTATCCAGAAGTGCCGGGCCATTCCTTGGAATTTTTACAGGGATGCTCTTAATAGGATACCAGATCGCTGATCTGGCGTTTCTCCCGCTCTTCTTCGTCATTCTTGTAGAATACTCCCTGCAGTACCTTGCAGGCGTAGTTCTTCCAACCTATGCCTGGGTTATCCTGGCTCTGGTAAGTATAGTGGCCTGGAGCATTCCGCCCTATCTGGGAATAAAACCATCACTGAGCTACAGTATTGTATTCGGGCTTGCAGAGGTTCTTGTTCTAGGAGCAGCGGCTGTTGCAATTATTGTTGTTTCGGGGCCTCAAAACACATTCTCTGTGTTCACACCAGTGTATTCTCCCACTGGAATAAACGGGGTTTTCCTCGGAGGCATATTTGCAGTGACCTCATTCCTTGGATATGGGTCCGTAACAACACTAGGTGAAGAAGCTGAGAATCCAAAGAAAACCATTGGAAGAGCTTTGCTAGCCGACACGCTTATAGCAGGTCTCTTCTTCATCGTGTTTTCCTATGCATACACAATAGGATGGGGTCCTTCGAATATGTCAGGATTCACAAACGCACTCATACCAGGAACGATAGAAACAAGGCAGGTTCTGGGACTACTACCGGCATTGGCAATAACATTCTTTGCACTGGAGAGTTTCTTCAACTCGTCCCTTTCATTCACAAACTCGGCTATAAGGTACCTTTATGGTTTCTCAAGAGACAACCATATCCTGCCGAAATCGCTGTCTGCAGTGCATGATGGCAGTGGATCCCCAAGGAAGGCCCTGCTTGCAGTAGTTGTATCCTACACAGTGCTATCACTTGCAATGGGTGCGGTGTTCGGCCTCTTCACAGGATTCGTCCTGCTGGCAACCGTAGCAACAATATTTTCCCTGACAGTCCACATAATTGTGAATTCAACAGTATCGCTGATCTACAAGGGAAAGGAGAAGAACATACTGGTGCATATCGTGCTTCCGGCTGTTGCAAGCCTGATGTTTCTGTTCATCATATTCTCAACAGTGTACCCCATATCAACCCCGATAGTCTACGCTCCACTAGCCGCACTAGTTTGGGCTCTGGTATCAGTTGGGCTTGTATTCGTGGTAAGAACAAGAAAACCCGAAGAATACAAGAATGCAGGTATGTATTCCACGACTGATTGAAGATGGACAAAAGCATTAAAACCATTATCAAAGAACTTAGGGAGGGAAAAACCTCCCCAGTAACTATTTTTGACGAACTTCAAGATAACATTAAACGGACTGACAATTACATCAAAAGCTATCTTGCACTGAATGAATCTGCCAGGGATGAAGCTGTTATGGCAGAACATGCCCTTAAGAAAGGGAAAGCACCTTTCTTCACCGGCATTCCAGTTTCAGTCAAGGATCTCATAGATACGCAGGGAATCGCAACCACATTTGGCAATGACTATTTCAAATCAAATGTGCCAGGCAAGGATGCAGAAGTAGTGGCAATATTAAAGAAAGCAGGAGGCTACATTCTAGGGAAGACAAACACGCATGAATTTGCCCTGGGGATGGAGAGTTCTCCAACATCCAATCCATACGATACATCAAGGATCCCGGGTGGTTCAAGTGGTGGATCAGCTGCTGCTGTTGCAGCAGGTTCGGCACTCTTTGCAATTGGTTCTGACACGGGCGGATCAATAAGAATACCCTCTTCCATGTGTGGAGTAACCGGTCTTAAGCCAACATACGGGAGCATCTCAGTGGATGGTGTATTTCCGGAATCCTGGTCACTAGACCATCTTGGGCCCATTACCAGATTTGCCAGTGATATTCATCTTCTTATGCTGGCAATGGGAAGGGATATCGGGCATGTGGAACTTAGAAAGCCGGTTAAGGCTGCGGTCATTACAGATTACCTGGATCAATGCGACCCCGGGGTCAGGAAAGTTGTTGAGGAAGCGATTGAGGTTCTGGTTTCCGGTGGCCTCATAGAGACAGTTGAAATGTCATCCGACCTGGTTGACAGGTCAATTGGTTACCACGAAGTAATCGACACATCTGAAATAGCCACTATCCACAGGGAACTCTTTAAGGAACACCCTGAAATTTACCTGGAGACTTCTGTGGAACAGATAGAGGCCGGCAAGTCAAGAAGCGCAGTGGAATATGTGGAGGCAACCAGACAGAGAGATGTATTGTATTCAAAATTCGAGAAGGAGATGGCTGATGCCAGGTTTGTCATTTCACCGACCATGGCCAAAACAGCCCCTCTGAAGTCGGAAGTCAGGAAAATGACTCTGGCGGAACATGAGTCATATGTGAAATTCCAGGTTCCGTATAATTATCTGGGAAACCCGGTTCTAAACGTTCCATGCGGATTTACCAATGGCCTTCCGGTCGGCCTCCAGATCATCAGCCGAAGGGGATATGATGCAGAAGCAGTTTCACTGGGAGTGGAATATCAGAAACTCACGGACTGGCACCTGAAACATCCCGGTTCAAGTTAGAGGGATTTCAGTAGCAGGGCCAGGAGGGTTGTTCTCTCGATAATTGTGTCCCTGTAGACAAACTCACCATCGGCGTGCGCATTTCCCCCAACCATTCCCATACCGTCAAGTACTGGAACACCAAGGGCAGAGCAGAAATTACCATCACTGGCACCTCCCACCACACAATCTTTCAGATCAAGATTCATTGTTGCAGCCACAGCTTTAGCTTTGAGGAATAGGTTGACATTCTTTTCATTCCGTTCCATCGGTGGCCTGTTCAACCCACCGGAAACCTCTATTCTTGCACCTTCCTTGTGAGGTTTCAGATCTCTGATCAGTTTCTCAATCCTTTCGGCCTCGTCAAGGGACTCCACGCGCACATCCACTTCACACCATGCTTCTGCTGCAACAACATTGCTCCTTGTACCGCCGTCAATCACACCTACATTCACGGTCGTGCCTTTCTGGTAATCTGTCATTGAGTGAAGTTCCAGAACGAGCCTGGAAATCTCATCTATCGCACTGATGCCGTTCTTGTGGTCCAGGCCAGCATGAGCAGCTTTGCCGTTCACTCTTATTTCGTATCTTCCTACTCCTTTTCTTCCAGTCTTTACCATGCCGTCCTTGCTGGCCTCCAGAACAAGAACGCATTCAGCTGCTGAAGCTTCCCTTTCTATAAGTTCCCTGGAGGCTTCGCTGCCAACTTCCTCATCTGAAGTGCAAAGAATTCTCACTGGCCTCCTGATTCCATTGTCCTGTAAAAGGGATTTTAGGGCCCAGAACCCCTGTACCAGGCCACCTTTCATGTCAAAGACACCGGGACCGGTGATGGTATTGCCGTCTATCTTGAAAGGCATACTGCCAAGTGTGCCTTCCGGCCATACCGTGTCATAGTGTGTTAGTATGAGGATGGGCTTGCCGGATTCACTGCCTGGCAGGTTGAATATGAGATTGTTGCCTGCTTGGCCGTTTTCAACCAATTCTGCCTTGACGCCAAGCATTCTTGCGCCATATTCCGCGATATAACCGGCGGTTCTGTCCAAGAGTATTTTGTCAGTGGAAGGGCTTTCCAGGTTGACCAGTGTTTCAAGGTCTTTGAGTAAAACGCCTTCTTTCTCCTTGAGGTATGCCGATATTTGAGTCATTTAATCCAGATCTTTTGCATGAACCCTCAGGAGTTCAGAATAATTTCCCCGATTCTGTCGAAACCTGCTTAAGGTATTCGAGGTCCACGTCAACTCCAATTCCCGGTCCTGTATTTGGCCTTATTCTGCCATCAGTCATGGTGAACGGGTTTTTTACTATGTCTCTTGCAAAGTACTTGTCATTTGGTGAAGTGTCTCCCGGATAATCAATGAGTTCACTGCTCGCCAGTGCAACGTTGAAGGCTCTTCCAATGCCAGTTTCAAGCATTCCCCCAACCCATGCGTGACCTCCATTTTCCTTTGTTATTCTTGCAATCTCAAGTGATTCCGTGAATCCTGAAGCTCTGCCAGGTTTTATGTTGATTATCTCCCCCGCACCAATCTCGAATGCCTTCCTCGCCCGGTCAGAAGATGTAATTGATTCATCAAGGCAGATTGGTGTTGAAATGTTCCTTCTCAGGGTAGCATGATCCACGAGATCATCATGATCCAGGGGCTGCTCTATGTAGAGTAAATTGAATTTATCCAGTTTTTTCAGGGTCTCCATGTCCTTGAGCGTGTAGTCTGTGTTCGCATCAACGCTGAGTGGAATTTCCGGATAAGAGTCTCTAATGGCAGTTAGAATTGGAAGTTCCTTTCCTCTTTCGATCTTCACTTTGATCCTTTTGTAGCCTCTTTCGAGAGCGCCTTCAATGATTTCGACCATTTTTTCAGGTGCTTCCATTCCTATGGACACGCCCACATCCGCATAACCTTTAGATTTGCCAATAGCCTGGCTCATGGATTTGCCATCTTTCTTTGCATGATAGTCCCAAAGGAGCATTTCCAGTGCACCCTTTGCCATATTGTGCCCCCTTACTCTTGTTGCTCTTGAGAGAAATTCTTCCGGAGCGGGGCAGTCCTTCATCATGTCGGCAAGGTAAGTTTTTACGACATGGAATATGGTTTCATTATCTTCATAGCTGTAGAATGGGCCGACGTTTGCAACCGACTCTGAAAAAGCATCCACTCCATCTCCGCTAAGGTGGAAAATATATGCAACCCTGTTCGTTTCTGTTCCAAAACTTGTTGTAAATGGTGCTTTCAGCGGCATACTAAATTTATAATAAGTGAGACTGACTGACACGGTGGTCAATTTGTTGTGCATATTTAATGCTTGTTTTTAAGTGTTTAAAGGAAAAATTACAGTTAAATTAAACCAATAAAAAAGGGAAAATTTGGGAATAATAAAAAAGACTGGTGTGGGGATTACTTGTCACATTTGCCTGTTGGGCAGGCAGGATCGAATGTGGCGCTGAGTTTCAGGTATTTGTCTGGAACAGAGGTCATCAGTTCGATGGTCTGCTTCTCTGCCTCAGGCTGCTTTGGTGATGGTTCTGCCTTCTTCTCCTGCTTCTGTGACTTTGTTCCGCTGTAAAGAACCTGTTCAACCTTGCTTCTGTCCCTGTATACAGTAATTCCCTTGCAGTGGAGCTCATGTGCCATGAGGTATGCCTTTCCTATGTCCTGTGGTGTCGCATCTGAAGGCAGGTTGATTGTCTTCGATACACCCGAATCACAGTATCTCTGGAAGGTTGCCTGCATAAGGACGTGCCATTCAGGGTCAATCTCGTGTGCTGTTACAAATATCCTCTTTATGTCTTCAGGCAGGTCTATTTCGTGCAGGTTTCCGGTCTTTGCAACTTCGTGCATGAGGTCCTCTGAGAACAGGTTCCTGTCCTTGAGCATCTGCTCGAATATGGGGTTGATTTCCATTAGCTCCTGGCCGTTCAGGACGTGCCTTACGAATGCCAGTGCAAACAGTGGCTCAATTGAAGAGGAACAGTTTGCAATTATGGATATTGTACCAGTTGGTGCTATTGTGGTCGTGGTGGAGTTTCTTCTCTTGATTCCCTGTTCATCGTAGGTTGAACCATACCATCCGGGGAATACTCCTCTCTCTTCAGCAAGTGTGGTGGATTCGTTGTGTGATTCGTCTTCCAGGAAGCTCATTACCCTCTCTGCCATTTCAAGTCCATCGCCGCTGTTGTATGGAACTCCAAGAAGTACCAGAAGATCTGCAAAGCCCATGTATCCGAGCCCTATCTTCCTGGTCGTCCTTGCCATCTTCTCGATCTTGTCAACCGGGAATTTGTTTGCATCTATGACATTGTCAAGGAACTTGGTTGAAAGGTGGGTGATCTCCCTCAGGTGATCCCAATCTACTTCGCCATCCTTGACGAACTTGCCCAGATTGATCGATCCAAGGTTGCATGGCTCATATGGCATAAGTGGCTGTTCACCACAGTTGTGAACAACTATTCCGTTTGCAACAAAGGAATGAGTTATTGGCTCTATGAGATCGTAGACTTCCTCTTCACCTTCATTTTCTCTTGATTCAACGGTTGCAAGCCAGTTTTTGCTGTATGGTCCCTTCGTGTACCCTTCAACAATTTTCTTGAGCTTACTGTTCTTGCGCTCTGAGAGGAACCCAATCTTGTTTGCAAACGTCACTATGCTCTCTCCTGTAATTACAAGGTCATGATATGGCTGCGTGTTGTAGTATGCTGGATTCCTGTCGGGTCCGGGGAGTTGCTTGAGCTGGGCTCGTTTCCTGTTCTTGTATATCCTGCTGTAAATGCCGAAATTCAGGAGAACCATTTGCGTCTCCTGAAGCAGTTCATCACTGATCGAGGCAAGTCTTATGCTATGTCTAGATCGTGAGGTGCTGGAAACAGTACCATCTGCCTCAAAGAGTGCTTGAAGGAATCCGGCTTGCATCTCTTCGTTACCAAGGAACACAACTTCCGGTACCTTGAGCTTATTCTCAATAAGCCCAACTTGTGAAGCATATTCCTTAAGCCTTGTTGATGCAACAGTGCTCAGGTTTCTATTCTCGATGTTCACCACTGAAATAGGATATTCCCTTTTCACCGACGGGTTTCTCACAACATTGTTTACGTATGATGCAAAATCCTCTGCAAGAGGCCTGTCCTTGTCATAGAACGAAAGAACAGCCCTATTGTTGCCAGTTCCTTTGTTTATGTGCCCATCGCCAACAAGCCATCCTAGAACTCTTCCTTCTTCCAGGTTGCCCTCTCTGCCAAAAGCTCCTGCCCTGTTCAGAATCCTTATCTTTTCACCAAGCCTGAGGTTCCCGGCTTTGATCCAGCCTCTCTCGTGACTGAGAATCAGGTGGTCTTCAGTTACTCTGACACTGTAGCCTTCCTTGGTCCTAACCCTGACAATTGGTTTTACACCGGTTGAAATCATATTGGATGCATGTTGCATCTTCCTTGAGGAGTTCCTTCCGTCGGTAATCACATCGATTGGGTTACCTTCCATGTTAAGGTCTTTGGCCCTCCTCATACCTTCTGAAGTGTATACGAAGGTGTCGCCTGTAATACACGGATTTGTTGCCTCAATGTCTGCGAGGTGCCTTACTGGGTTCTTCCTGTTTATTTCATCAAGGAATATGAGGCCTGGGTCGGCAGTCTGCCAGGCTTTGTTAATTATTGTCTCCCACATTGTCTTTGCTTTGATCCTGTTCTTTACCTTGCCACTTCTTGGGCTCTTGAGCTCTATGTATTCATCGGCGTCAAGCTTCTCAAAGAATTCATCTGTCATTCCCACTGAGATGTTGAAATTGCTCAGTATGGTGTTTTCGGAGTCCTTGCTCATTATGAATTCCATGATGTCAGGGTGGTCATATCTAAGGATACCCATGTTGGCGCCTCTTCTCTTTCCCCCCTGCTTTATGACATCTGTAGTGGTGTCAAAGATCTTCATGAATGAAACCGGGCCTGAAGCAACACCTTTTGTGGATCCCACAAGGTCATCCTTCTCCCTGAGTCTTGCGAATGAGAATCCTGTTCCGCCACCTGATTTGTGGATCATTGCCTGGTACTTCAGCGACTCAAAGATATCCTCTATGCTGTCAGGCACAGGAAGAACGAAACATGCGGAAAGCTGCCCCAGCCTTGCACCGGCATTCATGAGAGTTGGTGAGTTGGGGACAAATTCCAGCTTTGTCATCATTTCATAATACTTCTCAATGGTGTCAGCTGCTGTTGTAGGCTTGGTCTGGGCAAAATCCAGGAATTCCTCAAAGGTTCCTGTCAGCTCCTTCTCACTTACCAGGTGGCCATGGGCTCTTTCAAGGATTTCCAGCTGGGTCTTTGAAAGTGATCCAAAAACCTTGCCATTCTTAGGCAGTTTCTTGGTTTTCTGCAATGTCCTGTAATCATAGAGAAGTTCAACAACACCGATGTGTGTGGCAACTCTTCTGAACATCTGGCTTGGAGTTTCAACGATCTTTCCCTCTTCGTCCTTGAGCAGGTATCTGGCTTCAAGAGTCTTAATCGCATTGATTGAAAGTTTCAGGTCATCTTTGACGCCCAGTCTTTCCTTCTCTTCCCTGATAGTTCTTCTTCTTTCCCTGTAAAGTATGTAGGCCTTTGCAACTTCACTGTATCTGTTGCCCTTCTTGGCGGATCCCATCAGGACGCTTTCAACCTTGTCCTGTACCTGTTCTACTGTTGGGACCAGGGTTTCCTTTTCGACTTCCCTAATGACCTTGTCTGCAATCTCGTCAGCCTCCTTCATCGATCCGGTTTTGACTGAGAGCATTGCTTTGTAAATGGCCCTAGAGATCTTTGATTTAACGAAGTCTACTTCAGACCCATCTCGTTTTATTATCTTTTTTATCTTGTATTCCTGCTCACTTATCATTGTATCACTTCGCTTGTCGGTAACATTATCATTCCATTGACGTACTTCTAATAATTTCCCACTAGTTATGTCACCAGATATTGTTATGGGTAAGTTACCAGCCCTGGTAATATATTATCGGACCTGATCAACATCATGATAACTAATCATTTACATCTTCTGATCATATTATATTTTGTTCGTTCCCGACACGACTTTTTTAGGTGATTTTTACTATGTCAAGGATGTTAATAAAGTTCACTTGGACCCAATGGAATTAGCCATTTGTTATCTCCTCAGGAGTGTTCGTTCTATCTGGGAAAAATGAATATAACCGTTATGTAGTTTCTACTATATAGAAACTATAAACCTAAATATTCAAAAATTGACCGGAGATATTTTGCCACATCTTTCAAAGTTTAATATGAGACATTGACATTTCTAGGTTATGAAAACGGTCGAATGCGTACCAAATTTTAGCGAGGGCCGCAATCGCAGCAAAGTTGACCAGATAGTAAATGAAATTACTGCAGTGGAAGGGGTAAAGCTCCTTGATGTGGAGCTTGATGAAAACCACAACCGAAGCGTTGTGTCATTTGTAGTTGACGTTGATCATGCAGTTGAGGCAGCTTTTGCAGGAATTGCCAAGGCAGCGACGTTGATCGACCTTAACAAACACTCTGGCGAACACCCAAGGTTTGGTGCATCCGACGTCATTCCATTCATACCTCTTACCGGAACTACCCTGGAAGATTGCATAAGACTATCAAGAGAACTTGGGGAGAAGGTGGGTAGAGAACTCTCTATTCCTGTATACATGTACGGTGAGGCTGCACTCCAGGAAAAGAGGAGGAATCTTGAGAACATAAGGAGCAAGAGTTTCCAGTTCGAGGAATTAAAGGTTTCAATTGGTGAAAGCGAATGGAAACCAGATTTCGGGCCACAATCTGTGGGCAACGCAGGAGCCAGCATAATCGGGGCGCGTGATTTCCTGATCGCTTACAATATAAACCTCAGCACACAGGACATGGCAATAGGGAAGAAGATAGCAAGGGCCCTTCGGGCAAGGGATGGAGGATTCACATTCGTGAAAGCTCTGGCGTTTTTCCTTGAGGACAAGAAAATGGTACAGATATCCATGAACCTTACCAACTATAGGAAAACCCCGATTCACAGAGTCTTTCAGCTGGTTAAGCTTGAAGCCTCAAGGTACGGGGTAAGCGTAGTGGAATCAGAAGTGGTCGGGCTGGTTCCACAGGAAGCCCTTATGGAAGCGGCAAAATTCTACCTTCAGCTAAACGGTTTCAAAATGGACCAGATATTGGAGAGGAAAATATGGGGATAGAAATGGAATCACTGGACAGTTTTATGGAAAGGCTCG
>OFHJ01000539.1_pt1 | contig 14013 bp, 10 predicted proteins | sample 1522001 | NCBI WGS metagenome assembly OFHJ01 (sample SAMEA2464838, study PRJEB22497) | soil metagenome | biome: Grassland; feature: Farmland; material: Clay | place: Australia | collected 2013-02-01 | depth 1.2 m | reverse complement strand
CCGCCGCGGCCGCGCTTTCCCGGCGATGTGCCACGCCCCGCTCGCTGCGGGCGCTCACGCGCGCGGCGCACACCCGCCGCCCCCACCCCCCGACGCAGCGCGAGGTTGAAACATACCGCCCCCTTGTTCACGCACAGCGACGTTCCGGCCTCCAGCAGTTGCTGCCCCAGCCCCACGGCCGTAAGTCCCGCCACCGCCAGCGCCAGCTCCCGCCAAATCGGCCGCCGCGCGGGCGCGGCCCCGTGCATAGCATGATGCGCGGCATGATGCGTGGCCCGGATCACCACGTCCAGTAGATAGCGATAGAACAGCGGCTCGATCGCCCCCGCCGCCGCTCCCGCCACGCCCAGCGCCGCCGCCGCCGCGATCCATCCCCGGTACGGCCGCAGCACCCGCCCCAGCAGCCGCCAGCGCGAGCGGCGCAATTCGCGGGTGCCCGCGCTCGTCTTTGGTTTTGATGGAGCGGAGTGGAACACGGCGCGCGACCGCCAGCCGAGGCCAGCGTGATGCCAGCTTAGGGCGGCCGCGCCTGATGCCCTATAAGGCGAATCGCGCGGGGTAAGTACGATGAACCCCTAGCCCGGGACGCGCGCCACCAGCAGTCCGCCCCCGCAGCCGGCCGACCGCGCAGCGAAAGTGGGGCAGCCGTCCTCGGCTGTCATGATGCGCTGCCGGTGCGTGGAATGGGCTTTGGCCCGTCCGCCGTGGGCCTCGGTCCGCCGCCTCGCCCCGATGGGTTGACATTCGACCCTTGCTTGGGTAGAGTGCCGACATAAGCCGCCATGACCGACGCCGAAAAACTGGAGCTGCTGCAAGGCACCCTGGACCTGCTCATTCTGAAAACCCTGCGCTGGGGCCCGGCCCACGGCCAAGGCATCGCCCGCGCCATCGCCGCCCAATCCGCCGGCGAATTCCGCGTCGAGCACGGCTCGCTCTATCCCGCCCTCCAGCGCCTGCTGCAACAAGGCTGGATCCGCGCCGAATGGGGTGCGTCGGACACCAATCGCCGCGCCCGCTTCTATCGCCTCACCGCCGCCGGTCGCCGCCAGTTGGCCGCGGAGGTTTCCCGCTGGCGCCGCTTTTCCGCCGCCGTCGCGCGCATCCTCGGCGCCGACGCGCCGGGCTAAAGGGGTACCGCCGCGATGCATCCCAGCCGTTGGCGCCGCCGATTCCGCAGTTGCTGCTCCCGCATCGCGCAGTGGCCGCGCCGCCGCGCCCGCGACGCCGCACTGGCCGAGGAAATCGCCGCCCACTTGGAACTCGAGGCCCAGGCGCTGGAAGCCGAGGGCCTGTCGCCTGGCGAAGCCCGCGCCGCCGCCCGCCGCGCCTTCGGCAACTCCGCCCTGGCCCTCGAGGACAGCCGCGCCGCATGGCGCTGGCGTTGGGTCGACGATCTCGCCCGCGATCTCCGCCTCGCCTGGCGCGCCCTCGCCCACAACCGCGGCTTCGCCGCCGCCGCCGTCGTCACCCTCGCCCTCGGCATCGCCGCCCTCGCCACCATGTTCAGCCTGGTGGACGCCTGGGAACTGCGCCCCCTTCCCGTCGCCCAGCCGCAGCGCGTGGCCATCCTTTCGGAGTACTACGCCCGCAACGGCGGTTACTTCTTTTGCGCTGTTTCACCGCTCGACTACTTGGCGCTTCGTCGCCGCATTCCCGCCTTATCCGCGCAAACCGCCGCCGCCGGTATTTCTCCCGCCGACCTCGGCCCCGGCGATGGCCTTACGCCCGTCCAGGTACAGGCCGTCGCGCCCAACTTCTTTTCCGTCCTTGGCGTGTCCGCGCAATTGGGCCGGACATTTTTCCGCCCCGCCGCCCGCTCCACTGTCCGGTCCGCCACGCAGGCCATCACCGCCCAAACTGCCGCCGCGCTACACGCCGCCGCGGCAGCCACCGGCCCCTCGGCCGCCGCACTACCTTCCGCCGCGCTCGCCACCGGCGCACCAGCCACGGCAACGCCGGTCCGCCGCCATGTCGCCGTCATCTCCGCCTCTCTGTGGCGCGGTCGTTTCGCCGCCCGCCGTTCCGTCCTCGGCCGCCAAATCCTGCTAAACCATCAGCCGTACACGGTCATCGGCGTCATGCCGCGGGGCTTTTTCGTCCCCCGCGCCTACGCCCAAATCTGGATCCCGCTGGCGTTCGGCCCGGCGCAGCTCGCCTCCTCCGCCCGCGGCGACCGCAGCCTCACCGTCTATGCCCGCCTGCGCTCCGGCGCAACCTTCCGCCAAGCCCGGGCGCAGCTCGCCATGGTCATGGCCGGCCTTTCCCGCCGTTACCGCGCCGACCACGAGTGGCGCGTCGCCGTGCACCCGCTGAACGCCTTCATCACGGACGAGGGGAACAACGCCCCGGTCTACACCTTGCTGATGGCCGCCGCCGGTCTGCTCATGCTGCTCGCCTGCGCCAATGTGGCCGGCTTGCTGCTCGCCCGCGCCGCTGCCCGCCGCCATGAATTGGCCCTGCGCACCGCCCTCGGCGCCGGCCGCTTTCGCCTGCTGCGGCAGTTGCTGGCGGAGAGCGCCCTCCTCGCCGCCGCCGCCGCCGTCCTTGGCCTGGCCATCTCGTGGTGGACCGTCCGTCTGTTTGCGTCGGAGATGAACACGCTGGCCCACGGGAATAGGCCGGCATTGCAGCTCGATTGGCGCGTGGCCGTGTTCGCCTTGGCCGCCGCCGCTGTTACCGCGATTCTTTTCGGCCTCGTCCCCGCCTGGCAAGCCTCCCACGCCGATCCCCAGCCCGCGCTGCAATCGGACGCGCGCGGCTCCGTCGGTGGCCGCGCCCGCCTCCGCCGTTGTTTGGTCGCTGCCGAGGTGGCTCTGACCATCGTTTTGCTGGCCACGGCGGCTATGTTCCTCACCAGCGTGGAAGGGCAGCTCTCCCCCGCCGGCTTCGGCTTCAATCCCCGGCGCCTCACCGTCGCCTCCGTCCGCCTGCGCCGCCCCGGGCCCGGCGCCGCCCCGTCGGCGCCCGGCGATTCCTCCGCCTGGGCCGCCGCCGCCAACGCCATCGCCGCCCGGCTCCGCCATCTTCCCGGCGTCACCGCGGCGGCCACGGCGGATGCGCTGCCGCTCAACGGCTCCGGCGCTACCAGCGTCACCCTCGCCCCAGGCGGGGCCAGCCACGGCGCGGCGCTCTACCCCGTCAGCCCCGGCTATTTCGCCACGCTGCAAATCCCGCTCCTGCGCGGCCGGGATTTCACCGCCGCCGATACCGCCGCCGCCCCGGCCGTCGCCATCGTGGACCGCGGCTTCGTCCGCCAATATCTCCGTGGCCGCAACGCCGTCGGCCGTACCGTCGTCGTCGGCTATTTCGATTACCTCAACACCCGCGGCCGGTTGGTCAACGCCAGCGTCCATCCCCGCCCCGTCACCATCGTCGGCGTCGTGGGCCCGGTGCAGCGCTTCCTGGGCGATACCAGCCATGAGCCGGCGATGTATTTTCCCTTGGCGCAATGGCCCACCGCCCATTCCTACGCCATCGTGCGCAGTACCGGCCCGCGGCCAACCGCGGCGGAAATGGATCATGCGATCCGGGCGGCGGCGGGTCCCCGCGGCGTGGTCGGCGGCGTAAGCAGCATGAACAAAATCATCGCCGAAAGCGCCGCTGGCGACTGGCTGATCGCGGGGCTGGTTGCCGTCTTCGCGGTTCTCGCCCTCGTCCTCGCCGCCGTCGGCATCTACGGAGTCATGGCCTATGCCGCCCGCCGCCGCACCGCCGAGATCGGCGTGCGTTTGGCCCTCGGCGCCCGCCGCCGCGCCATCGCCGCCATGATCCTGCGCGAAGCCGCGATCTTCACCGGCGTCGGCTGGCTCATCGGCCTCGGCCTTGCGGCGTTGTTGCCCCGAATGTTGGCGGCGGTGTTCGGCGCGGGGCACTTTCCCACCTACGCGCAATCCGTCTGGCCCGCCGCCGTCCTCATCCCCCTCGCCGCGCTTGCCGCCGCCTATCTGCCCGCCCGCCGCGCCGCCCGCCTCGACCCGGCCCACTGCCTCCGCCACGAATAACCGCCGCCTCGGCTCATCAAGGCAGCCGGCCCGGTCCATAAAGGCCGCCGGCGCGGAGAAGGTGGGATAGCCGTCCTCGGCTGTCATGCGCCGCTGGCGCAGCGAAAGCGACAGCCGTCCCCGGCTGCCAACCCCATTGCGCCCCTCGCGCGGAGAAAGTGGGATAGCCGTCCTCGGCTGTCATTCCCCGACCGCGCGCTACTCTTCGAGCCGCTGCGGATCGAAAATCTTCCCCTGCTCTCCGCCCTCGACGCTGGCCACATACGCCCGCGCCACCTCCGCCGCCGGCTGCCCGGGGCCCGGGTCCATGCCGAACTGGATCAGCGTCTCCGTCACCCACGGCGGGCTGACCGCATTGATGCGAATCCGCCTCGGCATCTCCAGCGCCGCCGCGCGCACGAAGCCTTCCAGCCCGGCATTCACCAGCGAGATGGCCGCGCTGCCCGGCGCCGGCTGCATCGCCAGAATGCCGGTCGTCAGCGTGATCGCGCCGCCGTCCCGCAGCCGTTCCGCGGCGACGCGCGCCACCGTCACCTGCCCCATCAGCTTGCTCCGCAGCCCGATTTCGTAGTCCCCGTCGGTCAGCTGCGCGAAGGGCTTGAACACCGCGTTCCCGGCGCAGCAGATCACGGCTTCGGCCTCGCCCGCGCGCGCGAACATCGCCCGGATCGAGGCCGCATCGTCAATGTCCACCCGCAGCTCGCCGCGCCGGCTCGCGCCGATCACCTCGTGTTTCTTCGCCGCCAGCGCCTTCACCACCGCTGCGCCGATCGTTCCCGTCGCTCCAATCACGATCACCTTCATGGCCGCCCTCCTCTTTATCCATGCGCCGCCGGCCTTCGCGCCCGCGTCCACAGAGCCGCATGGTACACCCCGCCGCCGCGCGGCGCTCTTCTATGATCCGGTCGCAGCTTCCGCAACCCCCTTAACGCCAAACGCGCATCGTCGGTGGTGCTATCATTGCTACCAATGGCTGCACTGCATGTCCGCGGGCTGGAAGATGACGTGATCGCGCGGCTCAAGCGCCGCGCGGCCCGCCACGGCCGCTCCGCGGAAGCCGAGCACCGGGAAATCCTCCGCCAAGCCCTGGCGGCGGAGCTGGAACCCTCGTTCGACTCCTTGGCCGCGGAACTTCGCCGCCTCACGCGCCGCCGTCGCCAGACGCCCTCCGAGCAACTGCTCCGCGCAAGCCGGCGGCGGCGGTGACGCCGGCCGTAGCCCCGCTGGTCATTGATGCCAGCATCGGCGTCAAGTGGGTGGTGGAAGAACCTGGCACGCCGCAGGCGCTGGCACTCCGCCATCGCGCCCGCCTGTTCGCTCCCGACCTTTGGGCTGCCGAATGCGCCAACGTGCTCTGGAAGAAGGTCGCCCGCGGAGAGCTGACCCAGCCCGAAGCCCTCGCCGCCGCCCAGCTCCTGCAAGCCGCCGAAGTGGAGCTGCTGCCCACTCGGGCCCTGTTAGCCCCGTCCCTCCGCCTGGCGCTGCGCCTGGGCCATCCCGCTTACGACTGCCTCTATCTGGCCCTCGCCATTCAGCGGCGCTGTCCGCTCGTGACCGCCGACCGCCGATTCGCCGCCCGCGTGCGGCGTCACCCCGAACTTGCGTCCCGGGTGATTGACCTTGCTGCCCTCCCCACCTAGCCGCGCCGCCCACGCCCACCCTTTACGGGGGAACTGTTCGCCCTCACCAAGGCCTGAAGCGGCCACCCATAGCGATCGGCCGCGGCCGGAACGCCGCCAACTCGCCGCACGCCCAGTCTCACTTTTTCCGCGGGAAAGTCGCCTGTGCGGATTGAAAACAAAGACGTTAGCGAATTAGAAACATCTAACAACGAGACAGTTGCGAATGCGCCGCGGCGACGGCCTGGAGACACCCAGAGCGCTACCGGGCCAAACCCCCCGGTTGCAGTTTGCCCGGCGACCAACCGGAGCGGCCCAGAAGCCCCCGTAGGCAGCGCCGGGAAATAAATCGGCCGAGCCGCCCACTTTTGGACAACCCCGTCCGGCCACTTGGAATCTCAATCAGTAGGGGCGCCCCAGGGCGCCTGTCGGCGGTTGTGCCCGGCCCGGCCAGCCACCGTTAGCGCGCCAACCGCGCGCCGCTGTTTGACAACCTGCTGCGACCTTGAGGGGCGTTCAGCCATCGGCGGCGACCGCTGCTGATCGTCGCGGCAGGCCCAACATCGGCGCGCCTGCCGGAATTAGACGGTTGAGCCGCCCCCCTTTCTCCCGGGGCGCATGGCCCTCAGTCAGCCGTGCGCCCATTTCTTGCCGCGGCAACGCGGCAAAGCCCGGTACGCCCACCCGCCGTGGGGCGCGGAGAGCCCGAAACCGCCTGCGGCTCCCGGATGAACTCGGCGTGAACCCCGCATGCGACCGCTACCCACCGCCGATTGTCGCCGCCCAGCCGCAACCCGGCTATGGGCGGGCCGTCCGCAGCCGCGCGGCTGCGCCGCCGCTCACCGCACCGGAACGATCCGCTGTCCCAGCATGTTCATGCGCGTCGTACGGATGGTCGCCGCCTCGACCACCCCGCCATCCTCCCCGCGAAACCGCAGCGCATCCTCCGGGCACTGCACCACGCAAGCCCCGCAGCGGATGCACTGCTCCGGCCGACGAATCTCCACCTTCCGCCGCCGGCCATTCATCTTCAGGACGTCGCGCGGGCAGACCTGCACGCATTCCGCGGCGCCGCTGCAGCGCTCCGTCACCAATTCAATCTCCACGGGCGTGGTGCAGATGTCCAAATCGCTGGGATACCACGGCGTGGTTCCGGCCAAATCCACCGACAAAATTGCCATCGCCAGCAGGCACGCCGCCGTCATCGCCGTCAGATGGCCGACGGTGGCGGCGCCGGCGGCGGCCAGCCCTCCCGCGCCCGCCACCGACGCCGCGGCAAACAATCCCGCCAGCGTCAAAAATCGCCGCCGGCCCCGGATCGCCAGCCGCGGCAGCAGCCCGAACAAAGCGCCAATCGCCGCCGCCAGCACCGCGCCGGTCACCAGCGCGGTCGCCCAGCCGGCCACCAGCGCCAGCACCGGAACCCCGATGGCCAGCATCGGCGTTCCCCACATCGCCGCCATTTCCAGCCGTTCCTCCAGCGGAAACCGCATCGTCCGGTCGCGGGGATGCAGCCGCGCGCCGCGGGCCAAAAACGCGGGCAGATCCTCCAGCCGCGCCGGGCCCCAGCGGGCGGAAAATCCCGTCGCCTCGGTCACTCGCCGCCGTTCCACGCCCGTCGCGCAAAGCTGCGGCAGGATGATCTGCCGATGGTCCACCTTCCCGCCCAGCGCCGTCGTCCGCACTGCGGCGATCACGCTGTGATGGGTGAAGTGCCCGCCCCCCGCCGCGCACCACACGTTGATGCCGTGGCTGTCGGCGACCAGCAGCCAGCAGTCCCGGCCCTTCAGCGTTCGCCGCAGGCGCCGCACCGTCAGGGCGAAGTTGCCCGTCACCAGCACCGGCGACCGGCGCGTGGGCCTGCCGATCGCAAACAGCCCCGTCGCCGTCCGGTGGGGCAGCATGCGCAGCGCCGTGTCGCGCAGATCGGCGGCGAAGCCGGCCAGCCTCATATCGCCCCCCGCCGCCCGTGGGCGATCGCCAAGTTGCCCCCTCCCGGCCGTTCGCTGCCCACCGCGACGAACCCCGCCGCCCGCAGCTTCCCCTCCATGTCGCGTAGCGGCCGCGTCGTCGCCTGCGTCAGCAGATACGTCAGCGCCGCCACCGGCGCCCGTCGCAGCCAATGCGCCGCCCGCGCCAGCCCGCCTGCCGGCGGCGACTCGTCGCCGATGACGATCATGCCTCCCGGCGCCAGCCTCGACCGCGCCACCCGCAGCGCGTACTCCATTTCGTGCGGCGACAGTTCGCTCATCGCCAGGCAGGACACCACCGCGTCGAAGCTCTCTGGCGGAAACCGGTCCTCGATCTCCGCCGCCCCCAGTTCCAAAAACGTGACGCTGCCCGCCCCCGGCGCCTCCCGCCCGCTCCCGCCCGCGGTTTCGTCGCCGCGGCCAGCCGCGGCCGAGAGTAATTCCATGCGATGCGGATCGCCCCGCCGATCGCGGGGGACGCGCGGCGTAGCCGCGCTGGGGCCCGCGCCCATCGTGCTGTTCCGCCGCGCCACCTCCAGCATGCCCGCGTCCATGTCTATGCCGGTCACGACGGCCCCGCGCGCGGCGCAGGCCAGCGATACCCCGCCCGTCCCGCAGCCGATGTCCAGCACGCGCTTGCCCGGCGCCGCCGCCAGCGCCGCCATGCGCTCGTAGATCGCCGCGATCCGTCCCCCCGACAGCATCTGGATTCCCCGGTCATACCGTTCCGGCGCCGACTCCAGCACCTTCATCCACACGAACGTGCTCATCGCCGCCGCCCCCCGCCTCCGCCTCCGGCGCCCTGCCCGTCCAGGAACATGCCGACCACCAGCCGGGGCACGTCGTCCAAATCCGGCCATGCCCCGCCGTTGCCCCAATATTGGATGTACATCAGCGCCAGCATGCCCACGAAGAGCAGCGCCTGCCGCTCGGCGGGCAATCCGCGCCGCACTTCTCCCGCCGCGCGCCCCGCTTTCAGCACCGCAACGATTTTTCCCAGAAACGGCTCCAGCCGCCCCACGATCAGCGGATAGGTCTCCGCCCGGAACGCCATCGCCTCCCGGATCACCACTTGGGTGAAGGCTTCCTCCTCCTGCAGCACACGCACGTCCGCCGCCGCCAGCGCCAGCAGGCGCTGCCGCGTCGTGCCCCGCTCACCCGCCCGCGCGTAGTGCGCCACCGCCCGCCGCGCCCCTTCCGCGATCACCTCGCCGAACAACTGCTCTTTGCTCTCGAAGTAGTTGTAGAACGTGCCCTTGGCGTAGCCCGCGGCGATGGCGATGGCGTCCACGCTGGCCCGCTCCAGCCCGTCCCGCGCGATGTGTTCGGCGCCCGCCTCCAGCAGGCGGCGGCGGGCTTGCTCGCGGGCGGCGGCGGGAATGCGCGGCATCGGCGGGGTCCTTATCCGGGTGACCGGTCACCCATATAACAACTCTAGCCTAGCGCTCCGCCGCCCCCGCCGCAACCGCCCGCCTCGCCGGGCGGCAAACCGCAAACGGAATAGGCCCGAGCGTTAGCGGGCCCAGGGCCTTGCGCGAAAGCGATCGCCGCGATTGCGGCGTGAACCGGCGTCACTAACCGGCCCGCGGCTTGGCATTCAAATAGCGGCCTGGCCAATCGCGCGTGCCTCGCCTAACCGCAGGCCGGCGCCGTTGCCGCCTGACGCGGGCGCTGCCAGTGCTGGAAGGAGCGATGGGAAGGAGCCTTTGCCCTCGGCGGCGCCGGCGCGCCACGGAACGTTGGCTGCCGGGCAGGGACTCGAACCCCGATAGGCAGATCCAGAGTCTGCTGTCCTACCATTGAACGACCCGGCAGTGGTGATGGCGGGCCTTGCGCCCGCCCAAGGCGACGTTCCGAACGATTATAGCTTGCCCGGCCGACGAAACGCCGCGCCGGGGTTCATTCCGCCAGCGCATTTCGCGCGGCGGCGGCAACAGGCTGCCAAAACCGCCCGCCGCACTCGGCGCGGCGAGGGATGCCGTGCGGCGCCTATCGCCCCGCCCGCACCATCATCATCCCGCCGCCATGCGCCCATTGCAGGCCGTGCCACATCGCCGCCGCCCCCAGCGCCAGCAGAAACACGCCGGAAACGGCGAACAGCCGCTGCCGCAGTTGCACCGTGAAGATCCGCGCCCCGTAGGCAACCAGCAGTAGCGCCGGAATCGTCCCCGCCCCAAAGCTGGCCATCACCGCCGCCCCGCCCAGCGCCGACGCGCTCGCCGCCGCGCGGATCAGCATGGTGTAGATCAGCCCGCAGGGCAGCAAGCCCATCAGCGCGCCATACGGCGCCGCCACCACGCTCCGCGGCCAGCGCAGCACCCGCCGCAGCCCGGCGCGAAACCATTGCATCGGCAGGCGCGCCGCCCGGCCCATCCAACTCCCTTCCCGCGCCAGCCCCGGCGGCCGCATCGGATTCCACCGCGTCAGCCCCAAAATCGCCAGCCCCGCCGCCGCCATCAATCCCCCCGCCGCCAGCATCAGCCACGCCTGCGGCCGCGCGGTGCGGATCACCACCGCCGTCAACGATCCCAATCCTCCTGCCAGCGCCCCCAGCGCCGCATAGCTGGCGAGCCGCCCCAGGTGATACAGCAGATGCACGCGCAGCAGCGGCGCCGCGCGCCGTCCGCCGCCGAGCGCACTCCCCGCCGCCGCGGCTGCTGGCGCCGTCTGCGCCGACAGCAGCGCCACGAAGCCGCCGCACATGCCCACGCAGTGCATGCTCAACAGCAGCCCGCAGCCGAACAGCGACCAATACAGCACACCTACGCCCGATGCCAGGCTGCTGTCCAGCGTTGCCGCCCGCGCCGCGAAGGTAGGGTAGCCGTCCCCGGCTGCCATTCGCCGCCGGCGCAGCGAAAGTAGGGTAGCCGTCCTCGGCTGCCATTCGCCGCCGGCGCAGCGAAAGTAGGGTAGCCGTCCCCGGCTGTCAGCGCCCGTGGCGCCGCTCGCGCGGAGAAAGTGGGATAGCCGTCCTCGGCTGTCATTTTCTGCCCCGACCGTCGCGCTGCGCCGCGCCGCCCGACGGCGCCCCTGGGGGCGCGGGCCGCCGGCCCGCAACTTCCTCGCCGCCGCGCCCGCCGCAACCCCGCTCCGGTCGCCGGACATCGCCCGCTCCGTGCCCGAACGGTCTAGAGCGACGCCGGCGCAGCGAAAGTAGGGTAGCCGTCCTCGGCTGCCAACCGCTACAGACGCAGCGAAAGGGGGGCGCCATCCCCCTCCCGCCCGCCGCGCCCGCGGCGCATTTGTTAGACTGGAATCCGTCGGGACGTGGCGCAGCCTGGTAGCGCACTTGCTTGGGGTGCAAGGGGCCGCCGGTTCAAATCCGGCCGTCCCGACCATCCAATTTCCGCTGCCTTCGGGAGCCTGACAGCCGGCGAACCGTCCTCCCTTGGAGGCAGCGCCACGCCCCGCCTAACCTGCAGGACCGCTCGGAAAGCCCATCCGATATTACCCACGAAGTTTCCTGGTGCCGCGGCCAGTGCCCGCACGACGCGCCCACTGGCAACATCGCCGTTATGCGAACATTCATCTACGTCGGAGCGGAGAGCCGCAACCTCAGCCGCATCGCCATCAAGTTCTGGCGGATCGAGCTATCAGGGCGAACAGTGAAACTCCGGTGGGGCCCCGCCAGAGTGGACCGTGAATCGCGCAGGATTATTCACCCGAATTAGCAAGGGAAGGACATCAGGTACCCCACCACCCGGGCTGCCAAGCGCGACGCGGAAAAGAGGGTCGGGGCGCAGAGGCGCCAGGGTTACCTGCCGCTTCTTCCGCCTCCCCGCAGGCGGCGGGGCGCCTAGCCCAGCAAGGCAAAGAGAGCGAATCAGAAGACTCCCTGGCGCCGAACCAAAAGGCGCCGCCCAAGCGGCCAAACACCCGTGGCGGGTCCAGCGACAACCGCGGACGCTGCACCGGCCTCGGCCCCCACGGCTACCGCAAGATGAACCGTGCAGCGCGGGTTTAGCGCCGCAAGCGGCACGCGGGGCACCGTGTCTAATGCAAGGGCTTTCCCGCCGCCAGCATGCCTAGGATGGCCTTCATCCGCCGTGCGCGCGTTTCCGGCTTTTTGGCGGTTTGCAGCCGCCACGAAATCGCGTAGGTGTTGGCCTTGTTCAAGGTCTTGAAGAACTCCGACGCCCGTTGGTTCTTTGCCAGTTGGCGGAGAAAATCCTCCGGCACAACCATCTTGCTCGGTGCGTCATAGGCCCGCTCCCACCGGCCGTCCGCCTGGGCCAGGGCGACTTCCCGCAGTCCCGCTGGCCGCATTCTTCCCGCTGCGATCAGCCGTTCCGCCAGTTCCCGGTTGCGTTTCGACCAGATGCTCTTCGCCCGGCGCGGCGTGAACTTTCGCAGCCAAGATTCGTGGTCATGTTTCTTGACTTGCCCGTCAATCCAGCCGTAACACAGCGCCACCGCCAGCGCCTCCTCGTAGCTCACGGATTTCGTGGCCGCACCCTTCTTGCAGAAACGCAGCCAAACGCCCCGCGAGGCACTGTGCTCGCCGGCCAGCCAGCACTCCCACGCCTTGGCGGACGAAAACGTGACGACCTCGAAGTCGTTTTTCCCGTTCATGCAGCGCGCTTTCTGCGCCCGGCGATGCGGTATCGGCCGATGCCGCGTCGGCATCGAACCTGCCCTGCGCGAGCGTCCCTCGGCCCAGCCCGGCGTATCCGCCGCAGGGGAGCGAGATCCCGCCAAGGCGCCGCGTCGCGTGCACCGCGCCCGCGCTCGCCTTCACCGGAGCTTAGCACCACCGCGATTTCGCGCTGCGACGTTCCCCTACGCGGTCCAGCCAGCCGCAAGCGCCTGCGCGACGCCCCCGCTCGCCGCCGCTATTTCCCGCCCGCCGCCATCATCCGCGCGCTGCGCGCCCGGCAGCCGGGCAGTTGGATCGCCCCAATCCGCGTGCTGTAGTTTTTTTGGTGGGCGCGCAAATAATCTCCCTCGTACCAAAACGTGCAGCCGTTCGGGGCCATGTCCATCGTGGTGTAATCCTCCCAGCGCAGCGTGTTCTTCTGCGCCGCCTGGCCGCGCGCCAGGATGGTCCCCTTCAGCGTCATCTCGTCCTTCGGGCTGCCCGCCAGTTGCGCCGTAATCCGCTGCCCGGCGAAGTGCTTCGCCCCGCCAAAGGAATAGCCCAGCGCAATGTCGCCCTTGCGGTCCATGCCGATGCTGCCCATCCAGCGGAAGCCGCCGTCCGGCGCATACGTGCTCTGCTGCAACAGCCGCAGCCGCCCCGGCCGTTCCAGTCGGAACTCATACCAGCGCACGCCGCCGCCCCCGCCGGCCGTGTTCACCGACTGCACCGCCAGCACTACCTGCCGCTGGCCGAACCGCCGGTACACCACCGGCTGCATCAGCTTGTCGCCCTGCGCGTCCAGCCGCGTCTTCACGCCCGGCTGCGGCACGCAGCTGGTCAATTGTCCGTTGCACAGGTAGTGGTACGGCGCCACCGCCACCTTGAACGGTCCCGTCACCCGCGATCGCGCCGGGTTTTTCCAGTTGGCGTGGAAGCGGTAGTAATGAACCGTGTGGCCGTGGAAGTCCTTTTTCAGTTGCGTGCCCCCGGCCGCCAGGAACAGCTCCGGCTCGCCCGCCGGCGGCGTCTGGTAGCCCTCGATGTCCGCGGGATTCAGGAAGTTCGAGCCGTTGATGATGGAGCACTGCTCGCTCGCCGGCGCGCCGCGCAGCATCGCCGCCCGGTCCACCACGCAGGCATCCTTCTGGATCACGTGGTCGCCGCTGCTGGTCCCGAGGTAATAGCCGTTGGGCCAAACGCCCAGCCGCGGATAGTCCGGAAACAGCGCCCGCGGAAACTGATAGCGGTAATACCGCCCAAGAGGGTTGCTGCTGGCGCTGACCGCGAAGCACATCCCGTACGGCGCCGGCGTCGGCGGCTTGATCTTGCGGAAAATCGGCAGCACGAACACCCAGCGGTCCGCCAGTTGGTCATAGCGCACCACCACGTCGCCGAAGTCGGTGACGCCGCAGGGGCCCGGAAAGCCGGAGAACACCGTCTTCGTCGGCACCGGCCCATACAGCACCTTGCCATGCTGGTTGAAGATCGCCAGCTCGGAGTTGACGGTCTGGATGATGTCCCGCGGCCCCACCGCCAGGCTGTTGTCCGACGGATTGTGGAAATATCCCGTCCCGCGCGGCCCGTGGAACCCGGTGCCCAGACCGGCGAAGTCGGCCACCAGCCGCGCCGCTGGCTGCGGTCCCGGCCGCGTCTGTTCGATCGCCGCCGCCTCGCCCGTCACCGGCGGTGGAATCGCATGTTTCGGCGGCGGCGGCGGCCAATGCGGCATTTGCCCGTGATGCTTTGCGGCGTACCGCCTCCGGGACATGGCAATGTACTTCGCCCCCCCCGCCCGCCTACCCTTCCGCGACAGCGGCGGGCGGGGGTCCTGCGCCCACGTTGCC
>OFHJ01000538.1_pt1 | contig 14045 bp, 8 predicted proteins | sample 1522001 | NCBI WGS metagenome assembly OFHJ01 (sample SAMEA2464838, study PRJEB22497) | soil metagenome | biome: Grassland; feature: Farmland; material: Clay | place: Australia | collected 2013-02-01 | depth 1.2 m | reverse complement strand
GGGCGGTGGCGGGTGGCGGCGCGCTGTTGGTCACCACGTCCCACGGGCGCGGGGGGTGCCCGTGCGCCGGCGCGCCCGCGGTCGGGCCCGCGCGGGGCCGGTTGTGCTACGCCGGGCGGGCGCGCAAGCCGATTTAGAGCGTCATCTCGGTCTGGAAGACCGACACGGCCTGGCCGATGATCCACACTGCGGAGACGGTGCCGCCGGCCATCTGCAGCTCAACCTCCACCTGGCCGGGCCGGTGCAGCCATCGGCCCTGCACGCCGCGAAACGCGGCGCGATGCCGGTCGTGAGAGAGCAGGCCGTTCTGGATCAGATACACGCCGAGCAGGCCGTGGGCATTGCCGCTCACGGGATCCTCCGGGATGCCGAGCGCGGGGCAGAACATGCGCGCCTCGGTGAGGTGGCCCCCGCTTTCCGGCGCGAGGGTGAACACGAAATATCCCGCCGCGCCGACCTGGGCCGACAGGGTGGTGAGGCGGGCCATGTCGGGCTTGAGATGGTTCAGGGCCTCGACGCTGCGCACCCCGATGAGCAGCCGTGTGCTGCTTGCACCGGCGATGTGCAGCGGGCAGCGGGTGTCCAGATCGTCCGTGGCAAGCGCGAGCGCATCGAGCACGGCGAGCCGCTCGCGATCATTGATCTCGCGGCCGAGCGGCGGTGGATTCTGGCGGATGGCGATCTTGCGCTGCCCGCCGTCGCCGCGGACCTCGATCTCGACGATGCCGGCCTTGGATTTCTGCCGCAGGCGCTGCGGAGCCTCGGGCAATGCCGAGAGGACGTGATGGGCCGCTACGGTGGCGTGGCCGACGAATCCGGCTTCGGTGCGCGGGGTGAAGAATCGTGCGCGGACATCGTGGTCGGTCCCGTCGGCCGTGAAGATGAACGCCGTATCGGCGTTGTTCAGCTCCCGGGCGATGGCCAGCATCTGCGTGTCGGTCAGCCCGTCCGCGTTCAGGACCACTCCGGCGGGATTGCCGGTGAAGCGTTCGAGGGTGAAGGCGTCGACCTGATGAATTTGGATCTTGCGAGTCATCGGATACTTACTGTTTCGGCTTCGCGCAGGGAGGGGGACTGGCGCGGGGGTGGCCATTCTAGCCCATCGCCGGGTGACTGGCAGACCTCGGGGGCCGCGATTGACGCGTGGGGTGGTCCGGCGCCACGCAGCCCTTGCTTCGAGCCGGGCCCGCGGCGGGTTCCCGCCCGCCGCCGGCCGCTCGCCTCCTCGCGTGCCACGCTGGCGGTGTGCGGAGAGGGGAAATTCAGCCCGGGCGTCCGTCCCGGGCCCCCCTCGGCGGGCGAAGCGAGGCTTCGCCGAAGGGCGCCGCCTCATCCCGGGTCCGATGCCTTGGCTGGCGGGTCTCCTGGAACGCTAGAATCCGGCCCCATGGACATCGGGGTCGAAATCAGCCTGTACCCGCTCAGCGAAGATTTCGCGCCGATGATCCATGATTTCATCGGCCGGCTGAGCGCCCGCGCGGACCTCAAGGTCGTGGCCGGGAGCTTGAGCACGCAGATGTTCGGCGAGTACGAGCGGGTCTTCGAGGCCTTGCGAAGCGAGCTGCGCGCCACGCTCGAGGCGCGAGCGAGCGATGCCGGGAAGGCGGCGTTCGTCATCAAGGTGCTCGGCCCCCTTTGAGGGCAGTGGCGTCGGGCGGCGCGACCCGGCACACTACTGTATTCACTCCTGGTAAACGTTCTCGTCCGAACAGTCTTGTCTCGAAAGGTGGCTGAATGGCGTTTCTGCGTGTGATCGACCGCGACGGCGCGGAGCATCGAGTCGAAGGGAAAACCGGCCTCAAGGTCATGGAAACCTTGAGGGAGCTCGATTACGGGGTTGCGGCCATCTGCGGCGGCATGTGTTCCTGCGCCACCTGCCACGTCTACATCGATCCCGACTGGCAGGAGCGGCTCCCCTCGCCCATGTCGGACGAGCAAGAGCTGCTGCACGAGCTGTCGCAGTACCAGGACAACTCACGCCTGTCCTGCCAGATCGAGTTCACACCCGAGCTCGACGGCCTGCGCCTCACCATCGCGCCGGACGAGTAAGGGCGGCATCTCCGTGGACATCGTTCGCGTCACCATTGCGGTCGCCGTCGCCGGCGTGATCATCGTGGTCGTCGGCTACTTGCGGGTCCGCAAGACCCTGCAGCAGCAACGGAGCCTCGATCATCACGAGAGCTGGGACGAGGTGATGGTCAAGCGGCTGCGCGCCGAGGGCTACCACCCCTTCAACGAATACCAGGTGGACTTCTTCCTGGCGCTCAAGGACGAGGCCGCCTGCGAGGCCGTGCGCACGCGGCTCGAGACGGAGGGGTTCGCCGTGGACGTGAAGCCGATCCAGGACGGAAGCGACATGCCGTTCAGCCTGCATGCCTCCAAGTCCATGCGCCTGATCGTGCCGGACATCCAGGCGATCAGCCGGCACATGAGCGCGCTGGCCGAGGAGTTTCACGGTCGCTACGATCGCTGGGCCGCCTGACTCCAGGGTTCGGCCTCGGCGTCAACCGTCCCGGGGAGCTTTTCAGCTTACCGCGCCGTGTCCGTCCCTGAGCGCGCTTCCCGCGCCGCTTGCCCTCTCAGCGCTTCTCCGCCTGGCGCTTGACGGCTTCTGCGGCGGCCGCGGCCGCTTGCGGATCGCCCAGATAGCGGCTGCCGAGGGGATTGAGCTGCGCGTCGAGCTTGTATACGAGCGGTATGCCGGTCGGGATGTTGAGCTCCACGATGTCGCTCTCGGAGACCTCGTCGAGCATCTTCACCATGGCCCGCAGGCTGTTGCCGTGCGCTGCGACCAGAACGTTGCGGCCCGCCCGCAGCTCCGGCGCGATGCGCGCGTGCCAGTACGGCAGCACCCGCGACAGAGTGTCTTTCAGCGACTCTGCCGACGGCAGCTCCTCGGCCGGCACATCGGCATAGCGGGGGTCGAAGCGCGGATGGCGCGGATCGTCGGCCGCGAGCGGCGGAGGGGGGGTGTCGTAGCTGCGGCGCCAGATTTTGACCTGCGCCGCGCCGTGGCGCTCCACGGTCTGCGCCTTGTCGAGTCCCTGCAGCGCACCGTAATGCCGCTCGTTCAACCGCCAGGAGCGCTCGACCGGGATCCACATCCGGTCCATCACGTCCAGCATGATCCACAGCGTGCGGATCGCTCGCTTCAGCACCGAGGTGAAGGCGATGTCGACCTGGACTTTTTCCTCCAGGATCTGCCGCCCGGATCGCTCCGCTTCCTCCCGGCCCGCGGGCGAGAGGTCGATGTCGGTCCAGCCGGTGAACAGGTTGTCGAGGTTCCAGAGACTCTGGCCGTGACGGACGAGGATCAGCTTTCCGGGCATTCTGGCACCTGAGGCACGATTTCAGATTCAGGAACGGGGTTCCTCGAAGAGGAACCCCGCCGAAGCCTGCGCGTAGCGCACGAGATGCCCGAATTGTGCATTCAATCAGCCAGCTTTCGCAACGACTCCACACCAACCGTGAGCGTGGCGAAATCGGCGGCGCCGGCCGCGCGCATGTCAGTCAAGGTACGCTCCCAGTGCAGCAGCCTCCGGCCGGCGGCCTCCCGCCACGCGCCCACGCGCTCCTCGGGAGTCCCGCGATCGCTGCGCGCGAGGACGCGCTCGGCGATCCGGCGGTGGATGCGCATCGCCGCATCACGCAGGCCGGTGCGTGCGATCGCCTGCCACGGTCCATCCACCGACAGCTGGTCGATTCGCTCGCGCAGCCAGTCTAGGCCGATGCGCGAGCCGACCTCGAAGTAGACGCGCGCGGCCTCGGGCACCGCGGTACGGCGGCCGGCGGCCGCCTCTACGACGTCGAGTGAGGCGTTGTGCGCCTCCAGGCCGCCAATCCGGGCCGCCAGCGAGGCCGGCAGCCCGGCCTCCACGTGCTGCTGGCGTACGGTCTCGAAGTGCGTCCGCCACGAGCCGCTCAGGACCTGCGCAACCCGCGCGCCGATCTCGTGCACTCCGTGACGGAACTCCGCCACCGCGGCGTCGACTTTGAGGTTGCGGCGGTGGGCGAGCAGCCAATAGGTTGCATGGCGCAGCAAGCGGCTGATCTCGAAATCGGCCGCGTACTGGATCCTGGCCGGCACGCGGTTGTCGAGCGCTTCGATCTCCGCCCAGAGCTTCCGTACCTGGAAGATCTCGCGCGCAGCCGTGTAGGCGCGGGCGATCTGTGCCGGCTCGGCGCCGGTATCCTCCTGCGCGCGCAGCACGAACGTCGGCCCCATCCGGTTGATCAGGCTGTTGGTGGTGGCCGTGGCGATGATCTGGCGCCGCAGCCGGTGTTTTTCGATGGCCCGGGCGAAGCGGGTGCGCACGGGAGGGGGAAAGTAGCGCTCCAGCTCGTTGGAGAGGTACGGGTCCTCGGGCACGTCCGAATCGAGCAGGTGGTTGTTGAGCCAGATCTTGCTGTAGGAGAGCAGGACGGCGAGCTCGGGCCGGGTGAGGCCGGTGCCGCTCTTGCGCCGCTCGGCGATCTCCTCATCGCTCGGCAGGGCCTCGAGTGCGCGATTGAGGCCTCCGGAGCGCTCGAGCAGGCGCATGAGGTGCTGGAACTCCGCCAAGCGGGTCCTCGCCTGCTGCTCGAGCGTGCTGATCGCCTGGCCCTGCAGATAGTTGTTGTGCAGCACCAGCGTGCAGACCTCGTCGGACATGCGCGCGAGCAGCCGGTTGCGATCGGGCCTGGAGAGCTTGCCGGTGTGCACCAGCGGGTTCAGCAGGATCTTGAGGTTCACCTCGACGTCCGAGGTGTTGACGCCGGCGGAGTTGTCGATGAAATCCGTGTTGAGATGGCCGCCCGCCAGGGCGTACTCGATGCGTCCCCGCTGGGTGAAGCCGAGGTTGCCGCCTTCGCCGGCCACCTTGGCGCCCAACTCGCCGCCGTTGACGCGCAGCGAGTCATTCGCGCGGTCGCCGACCTCGGCGTTCGATTCGCGGCTGGATTTCACGTAAGTGCCGATGCCGCCGTTCCAGAGAAGATCCACGGGCATGCGCAGGATCGCGCCGATGATTTCCGTCGGAGCGGCCGCGGGGGCGTCGAGCCCGAGCATCGAGCGCGCCTCGGCGGACAAGGCGATCGACTTGGCGGTGCGCGGGAAGATTCCGCCTCCCCTGGAGATGCGCTTGCGGTCGTAGTCGTCCCAGCTCGAGCGCGGCAGGGCGAACAGGCGCTGCCGCTCGGCAAAGCTCGCCTCCCGGTCGGGCTTCGGGTCGAGGAAGATGTGCCGGTGATCGAATGCGGCCCGCAGCAGGATGTGGCGCGAGAGCAGCATCCCGTTGCCGAAGACATCGCCCGACATATCGCCGATGCCCACGGCGGTGAAGTCGGTCTTCTGGATATCGATGCCCATCTCGCGGAAGTGACGCTTCACGCACTCCCACGCGCCGCGGGCCGTGATGCCGAGACCCTTGTGGTCGTAGCCGGCCGAGCCCCCCGAGGCGAACGCATCGCCGAGCCAGAAGCCGTATTCGCCCGCAAGCGCATTGGCCGTGTCCGAGAACGTCGCGGTACCCTTGTCGGCGGCCACGACCAGGTATGGGTCGTCGCGGTCGTGGCGCACGACCTGCGGTGGCGGCACGATATGGCCGGCGGCGATGTTGTCCGTCAGGTCCAGCAGGCCGCGGATGAAGGTCTTGTAGCAGGCCACGACCTCGGCCTGCACCTCCTCGCGGGGGCCTTGCGGCAGGCGCTTGGGCACGAAACCGCCCTTGGCGCCAACCGGCACGATCAGCGTGTTCTTCACGTTCTGGGCCTTCATGAGGCCCAGGATTTCCGTGCGGAAATCCTCGCGCCGGTCGGACCAGCGGATGCCGCCCCGCGCCACATCGCCCATGCGCAGGTGCACGCCCTCGACCCGCGTACTGTAGACGAAGATCTCGTACTTGGGCCTCGGCAGCGGCAGCTCGGGAATCGCCGAGGGGTCGAACTTGAATGACAGGTAAGGCAGGGCGGCGCCGCCGGGGTCGCGGCGGTAGAAGTTGGTCCGCAGCGTGGCCTGCACGAGCCCAAGATAGGCGCGCAGGATCCGGTCCTCATCGAGGCTCGCCACCGAGTCGAGCCCGGCGCGGATCTGCGTCACGAGTTGTTTGGCGGTCTGCCCGGACGCGCGGGCCGCGTGGAGTTTCTGCGGATCGAACCGTGCCTCGAACAGGCGCACCAGCGCGCTCGCGAGCTCCGGGTTGGCTCCCAGCGTGCGCTCCATGTAGGCCTGGCTGAACGGGACCCCGGTCTGCAGCAGGTAGCGGCAGTAGGCGCGCAGCACCAGGATTTCGCGCGCCGAGAGATCGGCGGTGAACAACAGGCGGTTGAAGCCGTCATTCTCCGCCTCGCCGCTCCAACCGGCGTTGAGCGCCTCCTTGAATCGCGCCTCGATGCGCGCGATGTCGATCGCGCGGCGCTCGCGATGCTCGAGCTCGAAGTCCTGGATCCAGGCGGCGCCGCCCTGCGGCCAGGCGAGTTCGTAAGGCCGCTCGGCGATCACGCGCAGGCCGAAATTCTCCAGCATGGGCAGCAGGTCGGAGATCGGCACCGGCTCGCCCAGCTTCACGATCTTCAGGTGCATGCCCGCGGGGCTCTGACCGGCAGCCCGGTGCAGGCTGAGGCAGCGCGTCACGGGCTCGGCGCGCAGCTTTTCGAGATCGTCGATATCGGCCGGCGCGTCGGCAGAGGCGACGTCCTCCTCGTAGGCCAGCGGAAACGTGTGCCGGTACCGGTTCACCAGCGCAAGGCCTGCCGCTTCGCCGTCTCGCGCGACCAGCACCTCCTGAAGATGGTCGGTCCACGTCAGGGTCGCCTGCTCGATGCGCTGCTCGAGCGAGGCGAAGTCGGCCTTGCGGTGCTCTACAGGCTCGGTACGCACGACGACGTGCACTCGCGCGTGGTTCGAGCCGGAGATCTGTACCTGGCTCTCGACGGATTTGCCCGCGAAGCCTTCGAGAACGATATGCTCGATGCGCTGCCTGACGTCGGTGTTGTAACGGTCGCGCGGCACGTACACGAGACAGGAATAAAATCGATGATACGGGTCGCGCCGCACGAGCAGCCGCACGGTGCGCCGCTCGTACAGGTTGACGACGCCGCGGGAGATGCGGACCAGGTCGGCGGTATTGGCCTGGAACAGCTCATCGCGCGGATAGGTTTCCAGGACGTTGAGCACCGCCTTGCCGTCGTGGCTCTGCGGGTCTAGGCCGAAGTACTCGATGACCCGCTCGACCTTGTGGCGCAACACCGGGATGTCACGCGGACTGCGATGGTAGGCCGCCGAGGTCCACAGGCCGAGGAATCGATGCTCGCCGTTCACCTGCCCGTTCGCATCGAACGTCTTCACGCCCACGTAGTCGAGGTACTCGGCACGGTGGACCGTGGCGACGGAATTCGCCTTGGTCAGGATCAGCAGCTGCGGCTCGCGCGCCCGGTCGCGGATCTCGCCCTTGAGCGTCGTCGCGGTGAGTCGCTCGCCGTTGCGGGGCCGCAGGATGCCAAGGCCCGTGCGCGGCTGGGATTTCAGAACATCCTGGCGGGCGCCGCGCTCGAGGCGGTATCGCCGGTAGCCGAGGAAGACGAAATGGCGCTGCTCCATCCAATCGAGCAGCTGGCGCGCCTCGCTGACTTCCTCGACCGGCACGGGCGGGGGCGTGCGCTCCAGGTCCGCCACCATCGAGCGGACCCGGTCGCGCATCAGCTCCCAGTCGTCCACCGCGAGGCGCACGTCATCGAGCGTCGCCTCGATGGCACAGCGCAGCCGCTCGATCGCCTCCGGGTCGGTCTGCCGGTCGATCTCGTACATCTCCCAGGACTCGTTCCTGTGCAGCTGTGCACCGTTGGCGCCGAAGCCGCTGATCCGGCCACGACGGTCACGGCGCACGTCGAGCACCGGATGCACCACGAGATGGACGGCGAGGCCGGCACGGCTGAAGACGAGCCCGACGGAGTCCACGAGGAACGGTCGGTCGTCCGTGATGATCTGGACCAGCGTGTGGGGAGACTCGAAGCCGTCGCGGCGCAGGTCGGGATTGAAGACCCGGACCAGGGATTGGTTGGCCTTGCGCTGAAGGCCGAAGTCGAGGTGGCACTTGGCCGCGTGGGCGAGCACCGCCGGAGCGCGCGAGACGAGGTCTTCGTCACCCACACCGCGGAAATAGCTGCGCAGGAACTGATGGCGCAGCTCGGGTCTGCCGTGCGGCAGGCGGACGCGGGCGATTCGGTCGATGAGCGCGAGACGCGCAGGAGGGATGCTGCGTAGTGGCAGTGGCCGGGTCTCGCCGGCCGACGAGGATGAGGCATGCATGGTGGCGCGCGATTATATACGCCTGTGCAGTTCGGGGCGGAGAAGGTATAATGGTTGCGAGCGCAACCTTGTGGTCGCAGTTCACAGTTCGCAGCGCCTATGAGGGAGGATCCGATGAGCCAATCCGCAGGCAATCCGATGGGGACCGACGGCTTCGAGTTCGTCGAGTACACCGCGCCAGACCCGCAGTTGCTGCGCGACTTGTTCGCGCGCATGGGCTTTCCGGTCAAAGCCCGCCACCGCTCCAAGAACGTCACGCTTCACGGCCAGGGCGCGATCAACTTCATCATCAATGCCGAGCCGGACTCCTTCGCCCAGCAATTCGCGCGCACGCACGGCCCCTCGGCCTGCGCGATGGGCTTCCGTGTCGAGGACGCCGCCTACGCCTATAGGCGCGCGCTCGAGCTCGGTGCCAAACCCGGGCCTCAGAACGCCGGCCCCATGGAACTGAACATCCCGTGCATCGAGGGCATCGGCGGCTCGCTCATCTATCTGGTCGACCGGTACGGTGACCGTTCCATCTATGACGTGGACTTTCGACAGGTGCCACCGCCGCCTGGAGCGCAGGAGGCGGGCCTGACGCTCATCGATCACCTGACCCACAATGTGCGGCGCGGCAACATGAACGTGTGGGCGGGCTTTTACGAGAAGCTGTTTAATTTCCGCGAGATTCGCTACTTCGACATCGAGGGCAAGCAGACCGGCCTGTTCTCGCGCGCGATGACCAGTCCCTGCGGCAAGATCCGCATCCCCATCAACGAGTCCCAGGACGACAAGAGCCAGATCGAGGAGTACCTGCGCGAGTACCGCGGCGAGGGCATCCAGCACATCGCCCTCGCCACGGACGACATCTACCGCACGGTGGATGTGCTTCGGGGCCATGGGATCGCCTTCCAGGACACGCCCGACACCTATTACGAAGGGATCGAGGCGCGGGTGCCGGGCCACGGAGAGCCGCTCGAGGAGCTGCGCCGCCGCCGCATCCTGATCGACGGCAATCCGGAAAAGGGCGAGGGGCTGCTGCTGCAGATCTTCACGGCAAACGTGATCGGACCGATCTTCTTCGAGATCATCCAGCGCAAGGGCAACGAGGGCTTCGGCGAGGGCAACTTCCGCGCCCTGTTCGAATCCATCGAGCTCGACCAGATGCGCAGAGGCGTGCTCTGATTTAGAGCGGCCGCAAGCGCTCCCGGCACTCTCGACGGCCAAGCCATGGGATTTCCCGCCGAGCCGGCGACGCAAGATGCGTGTGCCGGTCTTCGCTTGCCGCCGGCGCACCGTGGTTTATGCTGCACCGGATGGAGGCCCGCACCCGCGCACCGCGCATTCCCACGCCCGCTCCGCCGATCCGGCTCGACCACGATCCGGCGCTGCCGATCAGCGCCCACGCCCAAGAGATCCTCGAAGCGCTCGCGCGCGAGCCGGTCATCATCGTGTGCGGCGCGACCGGCTCGGGCAAGTCCACCCAGCTGCCGAAACTCTGCCTCGAGACCGGCCGCGGCACCGCCGGCCTGATAGGCCACACGCAGCCGCGGCGCATCGCCGCGCGTGCGCTTGCGACACGTCTCGCCGAGGAGCTCGGAACCACCGTCGGCGGTGCCGTGGGCTACCAGGTGCGATTCACCGACCGCACCGGGCCCGATTGCCGCGTCAAGCTGATGACCGACGGCATCCTGCTCAAGGAGCTGGAAAGCGACCGGGAGCTGCGCCGCTACGACACGCTGATCCTCGACGAGGCGCACGAGCGCAGTCTCAACATCGATCTGCTGCTCGGGGTGTTGAAGGGACTGCTCTCGCGCCGATCGGACCTGAAGCTCATCGTGACCTCGGCCACCATCGACCCGGGCCGGTTCGCCGAGTTCTTCGGCGGCGCGCCGGTCATCGAAGTCTCCGGCCGCAGCTTCCCGGTCGAGGTGCGCTACCGTCCGCTCATCGCCGAAGACGAAGACGCCGCCGAGCTGTCGCTCCCCGAGGGCATTGTCGCGGCCGTACGCGAGCTCCACGCCGGCAGCCGCGGCGCCGAGGCGGATACGCTGGTTTTCCTTCCCGGGGAGAAGCATATCCGCGAGGCCGCCGATGCCCTGGCAAAGGCCCGTCTGCCGCATACCGAGGTTCTGCCTCTGTTTGCACGCCTGTCCGCCGCCGAGCAGGCGCGGATCTTCCAGAGGCACGGTCAGCGGCGGGTGATCCTCGCGACCAACGTCGCCGAGACCTCCCTCACCGTGCCGGGCATTCGCTATGTCATCGACTCCGGACTGGCGCGCATCAGCCGCTACAGCGCGCGCGGCAAGGTGCAGCGCCTGCATATCGCGCGGGTGTCCAGGGCGAGCGCCGAGCAGCGCAAGGGGCGCTGCGGCCGCGAGGCCGAGGGGATCTGCATCCGTCTGTATTCGGAGGAGGACTTCGAGGCGCGCGAGGCATACACGGCGCCGGAGGTGCTGCGCACCAACCTCGCGAGCGTGATCCTGCGCATGGCGGCGCTGGAGCTCGGTGAGCCGGAGCGGTTTCCGTTCCTCGATCCGCCCGATACCCGGCTGATCAACGACGGGGTTCGCCTGCTCGAGGAGCTCGAGGCGATGAGCGAGCGCCGCGTGACCCGCCTCGGCCGGCAGATCGCCGCCGTGCCGGTCGATCCGCGGCTCGGGCGGATGCTGCTGGCGGCCTCCCGCCTCGGATGCCTCGCCGAGATGCTCGTCATCGCCGCGTTTCTCGAGGCCCAGGATCCTCGCGAGCGGCCGATCGACCGCCAACAGCAGGCCGACGAGAAACATGCCCTGTTCGCGGACCCGCGCTCGGATTTCCTCACGGTGCTCAATCTCTGGCGGGTTTTCGGCGAGCAGGCCGAGGCGCTTTCGGGCAATCAGCTGCGCAAGTGGTGCCGCGAGCACTTCCTGTCGTTTCTGCGCATGCGCGAGTGGCAGGATCTGCACGCGCAGCTCGCCCGCAGCATGCGCGAGCTCGATCTGCGGCCGAACCAGGTGCCCGCGGCGTACGCTGAGCTGCACCAGGCCATCCTCACCGGCTTTCTCGGCTCTATCGGCGCTCTCAACGAGCGGCGCGAGTACGACGGTCCGCGCGGCATGCGCTTCGTGACCGCCCCGGGGACGGCGCTTGCCGCGCGACCGCCCAAGTGGATCGTCGCCGGCAGTGTCATCGAAACCACGCGGCTGTACGCACGCATGGTGGCGGGGGTCGATCCGGCCTGGATCGAGCGCGCCGCGACCCACCTCGTCAAGCGCACCTACAGCGAGCCGCATTGGGTGCAGCGGCGCGGGTTCGTGGGCGCGTTCGAGAGCGTTTCGCTGTATGGCTTGACATTGGCATCCCGGCGCCGCGTCGACTATGGGCGGGTTGCACCGATCGAGGCGAGGGAGATCTTTATCCGCGAGGCTCTGATCGATCCGGAGGACGGACCTCCCCGCCAAGTGGTGCACGGTGCGTTTGTGGAGGCCAACCGGGCGCTGCGCCGGCAGGTGCAGCGGTTGGAAGCGAAGATTCGCCGCCGCGACATTCTCGTCGGCGAGCAGCGGCAGACCGAGTTCTACGCGGCAAGGATTCCGCAGAAGATCAGCTCGGTGACGGCCTTCGAGCGCTGGCGGGCGCAGGCCGAGCGCCACGACCCGAAGGTCCTGTACCTGTCGCGAGCGGACCTGATGGTGCGTGACGCGGACGAAGTCGATGAGCGCAGCTTCCCCGACGAGCTCGAAGTCGGCGCCAACCGCCTGTCGCTGCGCTATCGCTTCGAGCCGACGGAGCCGGACGACGGGGTGACGCTCATCGTGCCGGACGTGCTGCTCGAGACGCTCGACGCCGATCGCCTCGCCTGGCTGGTGCCCGGCCGGCGGCTCGAGAAGATCATCGCGGTGCTGCGCGAGCTGCCCAAGGGCCGCCGCAGGCTTCTCGTGCCCGTGCCCGAGCACGCCCGCCAGGCGCTCGAGGAGTTGAGTGCGGGGGGTGAGCGCGCCCTGCCGGGTTTCTATGCGGGGCTTGCGCAATGGGTCTCGAGACGGACCGGCATGCCCATCAGCGCCACGGAGCTCGCGGCGCTGCCGCTGCCGGACCCTCTGCGCATGAACATTCGGGTCGTAGATGCGCACGACCAGACGGTGGCTGAGGGCCGGGACCTCACCTCGCTCAGGCGCAAGCTGCGAGCAACGCCCGGTCCGCCCGCGGCCCCGACGGCGTCGCCGGCGCCGGACACGCTGTACCGGCAGTGGGAGTTCGGTGAGCTGCCCGAGGCGCGGCAAGTGCTGAGGAACGCATTGCGGCTGACGGTCTGCCCGGCGCTCGAAGACCGTCGCTCGGGCGTCGCACTGCTCGAAGCGCGCGATCCGGCGTCGGCGCAGAGGATGTTGCGCGGCGGCGTCACGCGCCTTGCGCTGCTGGCGCTGCCCCAGCAGGCGAGGTACTGGCAGAAGCGAGCGGCAGACGATCGGGAGCTGGTGCTCTCGAGCGGCGGGCTCACGCTGGCGCAGCCGCTGGCGGACGCGGTCACGCAGCGCATTTTTCAGGAGTGTTTCGCGCCGGCGGAGGCGCCGCTGCCGCGCAGCCGGGGAGCGGTCGGCGAGCGGCTGAATCGGGGGCGCGCGAGGCGCGGGGAGGCGGGGGGCCGGGTCAACCTGGACCGGCCGGTAAAGGACCGGGGCCGCGGGCTGATCCGCTGATGTCGGGGCGCGATTATCAGCGCAGCCGCGTCTATGCTTGGGAGAACCGCGCTGTCGCGCACAGGGACAAGACGCGCCTGGCCTTCGACGAGACGCAGGCGATGGTGAACGCGGTCTGGAGCGAGATGGGGCTTCGCTTTCCGCCCAAGGTGGAACCGCTCGCCCCGCACGCGACTCGCCTGCTCGCCCAGGCCTCGCGCCTGCAGTTCTCCACGCGCCTGTTCAACCTGATCGTCACCAACGTCCCCGGCCCCCAGCTCCCGCTCTACGTGCTCGGCCGCAAGATGCTGCACGCCTACCCGGTCGCCTTCCTGCCCCAGCGGCACGCGCTGGCGGTGGCGATCATGAGCTACAACGGCCGCGTCGACTTCGGCCTGCTCGCCGACTACGACGCGATCGACGATGTCGTGAAGCACATGGTCGACACGCAGATCCGCCGTTTGCTCGTCTTTACCCGTGACGGCCAACTCGCCGGCGTGGTGTCGCTCGGAGACATCGCGACGCATGCGGATGAGCGTGTGGTCGCGGCGGCCCTGCGCGACCCGCAGGTCGACGAGGTCTACGTCGGGCTGGGCGGCACCGGCTCGACCGACGGCGGCAGCGGCTTCCTGCAGGCGCTCGGCGCCCGCTTCCTGACCGGCGGCGGCGAGGAACCCGCGCCGTTCGGCGCGCGCCTCGGCGAGGTGGCAAAGGCTTTGCTGCCGCGCCTTGCAAAGCCGCTCAGGGGTCTCTACGACGTCGACTCGCAGTTGCTCGGACCACTGGGCGCGGCGCGCCTGTTCGGCCCGCAGAAGGGCGTGCCAAACGCGCTGCTCGACGGGCTCGAGCGCGGCACCTCTCGCTTTGCCGCCGTGGTGGAGGCTGCGGCGGGACGCGACATCGCGGCATGGCCAGGTGCGGGTGCCGCGGGCGGCATCGGCTTCGGCGTGCTGGCGGCGGGCGGCGAACTGCTGCCCGGCGGCGACGTCGTGGCCCGCTGGGTGGGGCTCGACGAGGCGCTCGCGCAGTGCGATCTGGTGCTGGCCGGCGAGGGCCGTCTGGACCGTCAGACGCTGCGCGGCAAGGTGGTCGCGACCGTCGCGTCGCATGCCGCGCGG
>OFHJ01000537.1_pt1 | contig 14047 bp, 13 predicted proteins | sample 1522001 | NCBI WGS metagenome assembly OFHJ01 (sample SAMEA2464838, study PRJEB22497) | soil metagenome | biome: Grassland; feature: Farmland; material: Clay | place: Australia | collected 2013-02-01 | depth 1.2 m | reverse complement strand
GCGCCGGCACCGGGATGTGTTGGTGCTGGCGGACCGCGCGGCCGCCGGCCAAAATTAGGCGGCTCTGCCCTCAAGGATTTGGACGGCCCGCCGCGGGCGCACCGCCGGCTGAGGTTCGGCGGCGGCCGCCGCGGCGCGCGCGGCCGCTGCAAGTCGCCGTCGCTGCCAGCCGGCGGCGGCTGCGCCGCAGCCGCTACCTCCCTTGGCTCCCAGCGCACGCGCATGCAGGCGCGCGTGGGCAGGCGAAGTTAGGCGGACTGTGCCGCCGCGGCGAAAAAGCGGATCACCGTGGCGACCGCCTGTTGCAAGTTCGCCAGCGGCACCTTCTCGTTCGGCCCGTGGGCGCCGCAATCCGGCGTGGCGAAGCCCATCAGCACCACGGGCGCACCCAGCGTTTGGGCAAACAAAGCGGCAATGGGAATGGAGCCGCCGGAACGCACCAGCACCGGCGACCGGCCGTAGGTCTGCTCAAGCGCTTGCGCCGCGGCGCGCAGATAGCGGTTTCCGCTTTCCACCAGCACCGGCTCGGCCGTATGCAGGATTTCGACCTCCAGCGTGAATCCCGCCGGCGTCAACTCCCGCACGCGCCGCTCGAAGGCCGCCGCCATCGTCGCCGGCGCCTGGGCCGGCGCCAGCCGCATGCTGATTTTGGCCGCTGCTCGCGCGGGGATCACGGTTTTGGCGCCAGCGGCGGTAAATCCGCCGGCAATGCCGTGTACCTCCAACGTGGGCCGCGCCCAAACCCGTTCTAGCGGCGTATATTCCAATTCGCCACTCAACGCCGCCGCCCTAACCTCTTCCCTCCGGTAGCGTTCCGCATCGAATGGCAACCGCGCCCAATCCGCGGCCTCGGCCGCGCTGGGCGGCCGCAGCGCGTCATAAACCCCCGAGATCAGGATTCGGCCACTCGCGTCTTTCAGCCCGCAGATGATGTGCGCCAAAGCCTCTAGCGGATTCGGCGCTACCCCGCCGTACAAACCGGAGTGCAGATCCGCTTCCGCCCCGCGCAGCCGCACCTCGGTGTAGACCATGCCCCGCAATCCCGTGTTGAGGGTCGGCAGACCGGCGGCAAACTGCGTCGTATCGGTGATCAACACGGCGTCGCAGCCCAACGCAGCGGCATGCTCCCGCACATACGCTGCAATGCCCTCGCCGCCGACTTCTTCCTCGCCCTCAATCAGGAAGCGTAGATTGACCGGCAACCGCCCCTCGCCGCGCAAACATGCTTCCGCCGCCTGCATTTGCGCATAGAGCTGCCCTTTGTCATCCGCCGCCCCCCGGGCATAGATATTGCCCTCCCGCAAAACCGGTACGAAGGGAGGGCTTTGCCACTCCTCCAGCGGCTCGGCGGGCTGCACGTCGTAGTGGCCGTAACACAAAATCGTCGGCGCGCCGGCCGCGTGCAGCCAATCCGCGTAGACCAAAGGGTGACCGCTGGTTGGGAGCACCTGCGCGTGTTCCAATCCCGCCTCAGCCAGACGGCTCCTGACCCATTCCGCCGCGTGTACCACATCCTGCTTATGCGCGGGCAGCGTGCTCACGCTGGGGATGCGGAGAAATTCTTGCAACTGATCCCATTGCTGGGCTTGCCGCGCTTGCGCGTATTCCAATGCCGTGGCCATACCCCGGCGACTATACAGCAGGCCGGCCGCGCCGCGCATCTCCCCAGCCAGCGCATGTGCTTGCTCAGCGGCTCAGGTCCGGTTCTTATTCTTGCCGCCCATCCTGACGATGAAACTGCCGGCGCCGGCGGCTTCGCCGCCCAATGCGCCGCACGCGGGCGCCCGGTGCACGTTCTGTTCCTTACCGATGGCGCGCCGCGTCGGCGCCAATTTTTCGCCCACGATTTCCGCGGCGGCCGCGCCGCCTACCGCCGCCGGCGCCGCACCGAAGCTTTGGCCGCCGCCGCCGCCCTGGGCATCGCCGCGCCTCACTTGCACTTCGGTTCCATTCCCGATCTCGAGTTGCGCCATCATCTACCGCAGGCCATGGCCCACCTGCGCGCCGTGGCCCGCGCTTCCGGCGCTTCCGCGTGGCTGGTTCCCGCCCGGGAAAACGGCCACCCCGATCACGACGCCGCCAACGACGTGGCCCGCCAGGTTTGCCGGCAATGGGCCTGCGGCGCCGCGCTTTGGGAATATCCGCTCTATGCCCGCCACCGCGGCCAGACGCGCTACGCGTGGCTTCCTCCGGGGGAAGGAGTAATCCCGTTCGTCCTCCGCCGCACGGAGCATGCCGCCAAGTTGCAGGCGCTAACGGCGTACCAAAGCCAAAGGGCAACACTGGTGCCTTTTTTGACCGTGCCTCCCATGGAGCACTTTCGCCCGCTGCGCCACCGTCGGCCAAGGCGCCACGCGGTGTGGACCGCCTGGGGCTGGGACCTGCCCGCTTTTACCCCGGAGCGCGCACCAGCATGATCCGGCGCAGTCCGCCGCCCGCGCCGTTGCGGCTGCTCAGCGTCGCCTACGCGCTAACACCGGTTTCTCCCGCCGCTTGCGGCGGTACGGAGCAAGTGGCGGCCCAACTCGCGGCGCTCCATGTGCAATCGCCTTACGCGGAGCGCATGCGTCTAGCAACCGTCGCCGCCGCGCCGAGCCAACTGCCCGGCCGCGTGGTCCGCACTAATGCCGCCTATTGGGCTGCCGGCGCGCCGCCAGTGGACGACGCCGCACAGGCGCGATTGGCCGCCGCGCACGACGCCGCGGCCAGCGGCGAACTGCGCCAGCGCCCCTATGACCTAGTGCATGTGCAAGGCGGCAGCTTCTATCGCCATGCCGCCGCCTTGGCGATGCCCTGCCTATGGACGCTCCATTTGCCACTGTCGCGGTACCCACCGCAAGCGTTCGCGGCACCGCCAGGCAATCTCTTTCTTCAAGCGGTCAGCCGCACCCAGCACGATATGCTGCGCCGTACCTTGCCGCCCCGCGCCCGGCCGCGCCTGTGCGGCTACATCAGCAACGGCGTGGATCTCAGCCTCTACCGCCCCGGCGCACCGCCGAGCTCGTATTGGCTCGTGCTCGGCCGCATCTGCCCGGAAAAAGCGCCTCACCTGGCGATTTCCCTGGCGCGGCGCCTGCACCGGCGGCTGGTGATTGCGGGAACGGTGTATCCCTTTCCGGCGCATCAGGAATATTTCCGCCGCCGGATTGCACCCCATTTAGGCGGCGATGTGCGGTGGCTGCCGGATTTGACCCGGGCTCAGAAGATCGCCTGGCTGCAATCCGCGGCCGCGTTGGTCATTCCCTCCCAAGCGGATGAAACCAGCTCGCTGGTGGCGATGGAAGCCGCCGCCTGCGGCCGCCCGGTTCTGGCCTGGCGCAGCGGTGCGCTGCCGGAGGTCGTGCGTACCGGCGTCACCGGCTGGCTGGGCGCTTCCCTCGACGGGCTCGCCGCCGCCGCCGAACGCCTCGGCCAAATCCGCGCCGCGGCGTGCCGGCGCCACGCCGAGCGCCGTTTCGACGCCCGCCGCATGGCGCGGGAATATTTCGACTTGTACCGGCGACTCGCCGGCGATTCTCGTGCCAACGCCGCCCAGGGTGCGGCTGCTAGGCTGGGAGCGTGAGATCCTCTTCGCTCCCGGATGCGGCAGAGCCGAAGGCGACGCCCGCTGGGCCGACCGAGCCCGCTAGCGCGCCCGGGATGCCGATCCGCATTGTGCTGGTCGGCGCGCGCAATCCCCTCAATATTGGCGCCGCCGCGCGCGCCATGGCCAACTTCGGCCTGATGGACCTGGCCCTGGTGCACCCCTACGGCGAGGCCTGGCGGCGTGCCCGCTCGGCGCGTGCCGGAACCGCGGTGCTGGCGCGGGCGCGGGTTTTCGCTTCCCTCGCCGACGCCATCGCCGATTGCGGCTACGTCATCGGCACCGCAGGCCCGGCCGGCCGGCATCCGGAGATACCGGTCGCCGATTGGACCGATCTCGCCCAACGCCTTCCCGCCACGCGATGCGCGCTGGTGTTCGGCAGCGAGAAAACCGGCATGACCGTCGCCGACATCGGCTGCTGCCACGTGCTGGCCCACATAGATACCGCCCCCGCGGCGCCGTCCATGAACCTAGGCCAAGCCGTTGCCATCTGCGCCTATGAGCTGCGGCGCCGTCCGGCCGCGGCGCCGGCCCCGGAAGACCCCGCCGCGGACTGGGGCCACCGCGACTTATTGGTCCGGCAAATGACGCCCGTACTGGAGCACATCGGCGTTTTCCGCCCGCAGCATCGCGCCAGCCAAATGCGCCGGCTCCGCCGCATGCTGCTGGCCTGGCGGGTGCGCCCCGCCGACATTCGCCTGCTGCTTGGCGTGGCCCGGGAGATGAAACGCGTCCTCGGCTTGCCCCGGGACCAACCCTAAAAGTGCCGCCCGCATCAAGGCGGGAATGCCATCTAGCGCCTCCGTTCGCCTTGCCGCGTTAGGCGCTGCGCTCTGCCTGAGCGTGGCTCTGTGCGCCCAGGCTCCAGCCGCTCCGGCGCAAACCGGCGCCCCCGCAGGGCAAGCAAATGAACAACAACGGGTCAACAACTTGGCCTACCAGGCCGGTTACGCCAGCGGACGGTACGACGCCCAGCACAAGCTGGCCTATGGCGTGCAGAACCAGCCGCTCTACGCGGAAGCCAACCAGGGCTATCAACCCGGCGCCGGGCTCAGCCTCAACCAGTACCAATCCAGCTACCGTCAAGGCTTTCAGGCCGGCTACAACGACGGCTATTACGGCCGGACATCCCAGGGTCCCGCCGCCGCTGCCGCTCCCTCCGCCAACGCTGCCGCGGCTGCGCCCGCCGCGGGCGGACACCCGCCCGTCGCCGCCGGGACGGTGCCCGCCGGGACGGTTCTCCACTTGCAATTGCAAAATGCGCTCAGCACGCAAAATAGCCGGCCCAATCAGCCCTTCTCCGCCACCGTGACCCAGCCGGTGCGGGACGCGGCCGGCAACCTGGTGATTCCCGTCAACAGTGAGGTGCTGGGCCGCGTCGGCGCGGTGCACGCCGCCAGCGGGCTGACGGGTGAATCCACCCTCCAGATGCAGTTTCAGCAAATCCGTCTGCCCAACGGCCGCACCGCCGCCCTGGAAGCCACCGTGGCTCACGTCGGGCAGCAAGGCTCCGGCGTCGGCCAGGCCGTGGGCGGCGCCGTGGAAGGCAAGCCGTCCACCACCAGCGAGGGCCAGGTGCAGCAGAGCCGCACCCGCAGCACGGTGGGCAACGTCGCGGCGGGCGGCGCCGTCGGCGCGCTGCTGGGCGCCATCTGCGGCGGCGGCAAGGGCGGGGCCATCGGCACCGCCGCAGGCGCGGGCTTGGGCGTGTTGCTGGCCAGCAAGCGCGGTCCGCTCAATCTCCCCGCCGGCACCCCGATCACCATTCGCCTGAGCCAGCCCGTTTATTTGCAATAGCGCCTTTGGCGCTATCCGAGCGGGGCGGGAGCGCGCAGTTCCGCTCCCGCGCCGCGGTCACCAGGCCAGCGTCGCCCCGAGCACCACCAGCCCGGCCGCCGCCATTCCCACCGACAACAACGCCAGACGCCGCGTCACCGTCTTCTGCCGGGTTTGCCGATATAGCAATGGGAGATTCACCAGCGCGCTGCTGACCGATGACAGCACCGTCGCCGTGCCGGCAAGAGCAAAGCTGATCCGCCCATGCGCCGCCAGCACCGCCGCCGCGGCCACCGTGCTGGCGCTGCTGACCAGACCACCGAGCAGGCTCACCAGCAAGAACCCGCCCCCGCCCAAGTACCGCTGCGCCAGATTCGCCGCTACTTCGATCCCCAAGAACATCACTCCAAACAGCAGCACCCGTCCCAGAGCCACAGGCGAGCCCACCTGTAAATTGGCGCCCTGCCCGGCCCCGCTGCGGTGTGACCGCCAGGCCCAGGCCCCGGCCAGGGCCGCCATCACCGCCATCGGTCCCCACGCGGTTGCCACCGCCGGCGCGGCGAAAATCGCCAAAATGCCTAAATTGCGCGCGAACATCGCTACCGATGTCAATAGAACCGCCGCCACCGCCATGGGCGCCATCCCCGTACCCGCCCCCAACTCCCGCGACAACTCCACCACCGTCGCCGTGCTGTTCACCAATCCGCCCAACCCGGCGGTGTAATACATGCCGCGGGCGCCATAGAGCCGCAACAGAATGTAATTCCCAAACCCAATGCCCGCAATCACCATCACCGCTACCCACACATCGCGCGGGTCCACCAGCCGCCAGGGATCCACGAATCCCTGGGGCAGCAGCGGGTAGATCACCAGCGTGAGCAGCCCCAGCAGCAATGCACCGCGAATCTCTTGAATCAGCAGGCGTTCGGCGAATCTTGCCAGTTCGGTTTTCCACGCCAGCAGCGCCGTCATCACGATGGCCGCCGCCACCGGCGCCATCAGGTGCCCCTGGCCGAGGAATACGCCCAGGACATAGGTCACCATCAGCGCGACGGATGTCGTGATCTCCAGCCCGCGGCTTACCAGCAGGCTGCGCGCGTTTACGGCGGCGATGAGCAGGAAAATTCCGATCCAGCCAGCGAGCGCGAAACCCGGGCTCAAGATCCAGCACAGCGCCCCCAACATCGCGGTCAAAGCAAAGGTGCGCACACCGACTTCCTTGTGCGCCCATTCCCGCTCCAGGCCCACCAGCAGCCCTACGCCCAGGGCCACCCCCAAGCGCACCGCCGTGGTCACGGGAAAGTTCCAGTCCATAACCGCCCTGGCCTAGCATACGCGGCCCCCGCCCGGCTCGGAGGGCAATGGGACCGCCCCGGACCGCCCGCGGCGCCCGCCACGGCAGCGCACCGACCCGCTGACGGCATATGCTCCCGCCGGGTATGCTAGGGCCATGGCCGATCGCACCCTCGGCGCGCCTCCGCCGGAATCGGAGTTGAGCCACGCGCTGAAACAGTGGCTGCTGTCCTTCCAGGAATTCTGGCTCCTCACGGCGCAGGCCTTCCGCAACGTCGCCGCCACGCCGTTTTACGCCGCCGACACCTTCCTGCAAATGGACTCCATCGGCGTTGGCTCCCTGCCGATCGTGGTGCTCACGGGCTTTTTCACCGGAGCGGTGATGGCGTTGCAACTCTCCGCCACGCTGACCGAATATGGCCAAATTGACCGCCTCGGCCAGTTGGTCAGCCTCTCCCTGGTGCTGGAGCTGGGGCCGGTGCTCAGCGCCCTGATGATCGGCGCCCGCAACGCCAGCGGCATGGCCTCCGAACTCGGCTCCATGGTCGTGACCGAGCAGATTGACGCGATGCGCGCTCTGGGCACCGATCCTGTCAAGAAGCTGGTTACCCCGCGGCTGATCGCGACTGTCGTGATGACCTTCTTTCTTACCCTCATCGCCGACATGTGCGGCATCGTCGGGGGTTGGGTTTACGCGGTGATGGGCATCCACATGAACGGCGCGCTTTATTGGTTCTCCGCCTTCCGCATTTTGGATACCAGTTCGATGATCCAGGGGCTCATCAAGCCGCTCATCTTCGGCGCTATCATCGCCACCGTCGGTTGTTATTACGGCATGAAGGCGCGGGGTGGGACCCAAGGCGTCGGCCGGGCGACCACCCAGGCCGTGGTCTTGGCCTCGCTGCTGATCATCATCAGCGATTTCCTCCTCAGCCGGCTATTGGTCGGGATCCTAGGCACTTGAGCGGCGCCCCGGCTCAACCCGCCTCCGTAGGTTCCGCCGGCGGCGCCGCGAACCCGCCCAGCGAAGTCGTGGTGCGCCTGGAGCATATCTTCCTCTCGTTCGGCGGCGACCCCGTACTGGAAGACGTCTCCCTCCAGGTCCATCGCGGCGAAACCAAGGTATTGCTCGGCGAGAGCGGCGCCGGCAAAAGCGTGCTGATGAAGCTGGTCCTCGGCCTGCTCCGCCCGGACGAGGGCCGCATACGGGTGCTCGACCAGGAAGTGACCGCAATGAAGGAGCAGGAGCTTTACGACCTGCGGCGCAAGATCGGCATGACCTTCCAGGAAAGCGCCCTCTTCGATTCCCTCAGCGTGCGCGACAACGTCGCCTACCGACTGGAGGAAGACGGCGTGTTAGCCCCCGAGGCGATGGATGAACGCGTTCGCACCTGTCTCAGCTTCGTCAATCTCGACGGCGTCATGGACAAAATGCCCGCCGAACTGTCCGGCGGCATGCGGCATCGCGTCTCCATCGCCCGCGCCTTGGCCACGTCGCCGGAAATCATGCTGTATGACTCCCCCACCGGCGGCCTGGACCCGGAAACTGCCACCACCATCATGGATTTGGTCATCAAGCTGCGCGATTGCAGTCACGTTTCCGCGCTGCTTGCCACCCATCGTCTCCAGGACGGCTATCTGCTGGCCACGCATGCCTGGGACGATGCGATGCAGGCCGCCCGCTGGACTTCCGAAGGCGCCCGTCATACTTCATTCTTGCTGCTGCGCCACGGCCGCGCGATCTTCGACGGCTCCGCCGCGGAGCTGCGCCGGGATGCCGACCCCTACGTCCGCGAATTCCTCAGCTAGGGGCCATGCCGTGCACCGTAGTCATACCCGCCTCCCGGCGCCGCCGGCGGCGGCGCGGGCCGCCGCCGCCAGCCCCTCCAGGCCCGCTTCGGATTGAGTCCATTCCCGCGCCTCGGGCGGCAAATGTGCCGCCAGCCGCGCGCCGATCTTCTCCGCGGTGGCCACGCGGAGACCGGCGGGCATACTGCCGCGCCGATGCAAAAACGTCTCGACGAGCCGCAAATCTTCCGGCGTCAGCCCCTGCGCGGCAGCAATCGCCGCCGGCGGCGCCGCGGGCAACGAAGGCGGCAGCGCCATTTCCCCTGCGTGCACCACCAGCGTGCCGGCGGCCAGGTCGCCCAGCCGCTGCGCCCGGCGGTTCAGCAACATGCACACCGCGCCGACCGCGTACACGCCCGGCAGTGCGTCCACCAGGCGGAGCAGATTACGAATCAAAACCTGCCCCACCGTGGCCGACCGCCCATCCACCGACATGACGCGCAACCGCGCCGCCCGCTTGCCCGGCGTTTGGCCCCGCCAGGCGATTTCAAAAATGCTGAAATAGCCCCAGTACAACAAGAACATCGCCAGCAACAGCCCCGCCGTGACCCAGGTTCCCAAAACCAGCCCGCGGAGTTCCCTCGCCAATGCCAACCCGGCGATCAGGACCACGATCCCCATCACTCCACCAAGGATGCTATCCAAGAGAATCGCGGTGAAGCGGCTGCCCAGATTGGCGATGGAAAACTCCAGCTCCACCTGCTCGGGCGTGGATACGGAAAATGCATCGGGAACGGACATGGATGGCGAACACCGCGGCGCCGCACGAGTCCGGCGGCCTGTGACATAGTATCCGGCATGCCCCCTGCGCCGCCACTCCCGCCGGCCGCCGGCGCGGCCTCCGCCCCGTCGCGGATTTCTTACGCCTGGCTGGCGCGCCGTCAACCCGCTTGGCAGCGCCTGCGAGAACTGGCCGACGCCTTGCAAGGTGGCGGCCCCCGCACCCTTGCCGCTGACGAATTGCGCGAAATTGGGCGCCTCTACCAGCAAGCCGCGGTGGACTTGGCGGCCCTGCGCCCGGCCTGCGGCGCGGAAACGTACGCCGTCGCGCTCAATGCCCTTTTGGCCCGCACCCACGGCTTGATCTACGCCGCTCCGCGCCGCCGCGGCCGCGATCCCTGGCGCTTCTATCGTGACGTCTACCCCGAGGTATTCCGCTCCTGCCGCGGAGCCATCCTCCTAGCCGCCGCCATTCTCTTGCTAGGCGCGCTGGCCGGCGCGACGCTGACCCGCCAGCAGCCCGCGTTCTTCGCCGCGTTGGCTCCGCCGGCGGTGCGCGCCGCCATTCGCCATCACCGGATGTGGACCACCCCGGTATTGGCCATCTCGCCCGCCGCATCCAGCGGCATCATGACCAACAATCTAACGGTGGCCTTCGCCGCCTTTGCGCTGGGCATCACCGGCGGTCTGGGCACGCTGTACCTGCTGTTCTTCAACGGGTTGCTGGTGGGCGCCATCGCCGCCGCCTGCGCCGCGGCCGGCATGAGCCTGCCGCTGTGGAGCTTTATCGCTCCGCACGGCGTGCTGGAAATTCCCGCCATTTGCATTGCCGGTGGGGCCGGCCTCCGGCTGGCCCACGGACTTCTGTTTCCCGGCGCCGAACGCCGTGGACCAGCGCTGGTGCGTGCTGCGGCGCAAGCCGTCCGCCTGTTATTGGGCGTTCTCCCCCTGTTGGTCGTCGCCGGGCTGGTTGAGGGATTCATCTCCGCGCGTCCTTGGCCCGTGGCTGGCAAGTTTGCCTTGGCCGCGGGGCTGGCCACGCTGATGATCGCTTGGCTGGCCGGATTGGCGCGCAGCGCGCCGCCTGCGGCTGACCTCAATACGTAATCGCCGCCCGGAATCGGCCGCTGACTCGCCGCCTGCCGCGCGATTACAGCCGCCCGGAAAGCTTGATGTCCAAATATTGCCGCACCAACGTTGCCGCCATCGTTTCCCGCCCCAGTTCGATGGCGCGTGCCCCTTGCGCCCGTAATCGCGCCAAGGTTTCTTGCCGGCGCACCGCCAGCTCCAGTGCGGCGGCGGCGGCGTACATTTCTCGGGGGCTGGCCGGGACCGCCGTAGCTGCCGCGGCCAGCGCTGCGACGCGAGGCACGGCCAACAACAAACAATGCCGGCGGCTAATTTGCGCCCCGGCCTCCACCACTTCCGGCATCAAGCCACTCTCCGCCAATTCCGTCAGCCAAATCACCATCGCCCGGCGTGGCTGCGCCGCCAGCAGCACCGCCGCCGCGTGGTAGTGGTCGGCTTCGCCGCGCTCCGCCTCCAGCCCCGCCAGCGCTTCCAGAATCGCGCGCGCTTGTTCCGCCCCGCCGGCGGGTGGCAGCCGGTATTGGATGCCCGCACCGTAGGCCAGCAGCCCCACCTTGTCGCTCGCCGCCAGCGCCGCGCTGGCTAGGGTCAGCGCCGCCGTCGCCGCCCGTCCCAAGCGCCGCGGTTCCCCGCTCCGTTCCCGGGCCCGCATCAGCCGCCCGCAATCCAGCACCAGCCACACCGGTTCGCCGCGTTCCGCTTGCCGCACCTTGACCATCGTCCGGCCGGTCCGCGCCGTCGCCGGCCAAAAGATATCGCGTGGCTCATCCCCTTCCCGAAATGCGCGCAGGCTTTCGAATTCCCGTCCCCTGCCTTTCTGCCGTGCGTTGCGCAGCAACGCCGCCAGCCGCGGATGCGTCAGGCTGAGCGCCGCCGCATCGCGCCGCGCCGCCTCCAGATCCGGGTACACCTGCGCGGTTTGCGCCAGCGGCGCCCGCGCACGGCGTTCCGCCAAACCCCAGGCGCTTTGATAGCGCAGGTACGGTTGGCCGCATGGCGCTGCGCCCAGATCTTGCGGCTGAAACGCCGCCTCCACGGCCAACTCGCTGCCCGCCGCCAGCCACCGTCCCTGCACCACCTCCGCCGGCGCCCCGCCTGTCAGCCCCGGCGGCAGCTCATCCGCTAGCCACACGGTGACGCCGCGGGACACCCGGTTGCGGATGCGCCAGCTCAGCCGTGCGCCACCCAAATGCGCCGGTCCCAGCCAATGCCGTTCCACCGTCAGCCCTGCGGGAGCGGGCAGCCGCCAGAGGTCGAGCACCCATGCCGCCAGTACCGCCACCTCCCAGGCAGGCGCCAGCATGATCCAGCGCGGTTCGGCCAAGGCCGCCAGCCACCAACCCAGTCCCGCGGCCAGCAGCCACAACATGCGGCGCCCACACGCCCAGCCCCACGGCGCCGCCCTCCCCGCCGCCGCCATCGTCACCGGCGCCAACGGAGCCGCCGCCGCGGCCCGGCCGTTGCTTCCTGCCGCCGCGCTCACCGCGGCACCGGCACCGCGTCCAGGACCGCCGCGAGAATGCTGTCCGCCGTCTGGCCTTCCAATTCCGCCTCCGCCCGCGGCCGTACCCGATGCCGCAGCACCGGCATTGCCGCCGCCTTGATATCGTCCGGGAGCACATAGGTCCGCCCATCGGCCGCCGCCAGCGCCCGGCTCACTTGCAACATCGCCGCGCCGGCGCGCGGGCTGGCGCCCAGAGTTAGCGCCGGCCATTGCCGGGTTTGGCGGATCACCGCCGTCGCATACGACACCACCGCCGGCTCGACCCGTATACCCGCCAGCGCCGCTTGCGCCGCCGCCAGCGCCGTCGCCGGCAGCGGCTCCAGCGACACCTCGCCCAGCGCCAGCGGCTTCCGGCTCAAGATCGCCGCTTCCGCCTCCGCATCCGGATAGGGCACCGTCAGCTTCATCAGAAAGCGGTCCAACTGGGCCTCCGGCAGCGGGTAGGTGCCTTCGAACTCCAGCGGGTTTTGGGTCGCAAACACGGTGAAATGCGGCGGCAGCGGGCGGCTCTCCCGGTTCAGCGTCACCTGCCGCTCCTCCATCGCTTCCAACAGTGCCGCTTGCGTGCGCGGCGGCATCCGATTGACTTCATCCACCAGCAAAATGCTGGCGAAGACCGGTCCCGGGCGAAAGCTGAACCGCCCCTCCGGCGTCAGCACTTCCCCGCCGGTGATATCTCCCGGCAACAGATCCGGCGTCCCTTGCACCCGCTGGTAGGGCAGATCCACGATGCGCGCGAACAGGCGTACGGCGAGCGTTTTGGCCACGCCCGGAGGCCCTTCCAGCAGCATGTGGCCGCCGCAGAGCAGGCCCAAGCAGCAAAATTCCAACAAGGCATCCTGCCCGATCACGATGCCGGCGGCTTGCCGCCGCAAATGCGCGAGCGCCGCCGCCACCGGCGCCAGCGCGGGAGAAGAAGCCGTGGAAGGATTTTCGGTCGTCATCGTTGTCGCTGCTCCTGTGGCGCCACACCCGTTAGCCGACGAGCCCAGTACTGGTACTCCACCAACGCCGCCGCCTCCGTTGCCGGGCCGGCCTTGCCGGGCCGGTTGGCCGGCGGGCTAATACCCGGCGCCTTGCGCAGCGCCGCTTGGCGCACAATCTCCACCGCTAAGGCCCCCGCCGCCGCCCGTTCGTACAAGTTGCCGACTGCCGCGGTAAACTCCAGCGGCGAATCCCGCGCCGCTTCGGCCGCGGCCACCGATGGACCCCACCGCCGCCCATGGCTAATCAGCGCCGCCAGCAGCAACAGCCCCAGCGGCAGCGCCAACCAGGGCAGGTTCCCGGTTCCCAGGAATCCCGCCCAGCTTTGCCGCACGCCGTGGAAATATTCATCCCACAGCACGCGTTGCGGCGCCGGCCCAACAGCGGCCAGCAGCAGCGCCAAGTTCCCGGGCCGCCGCAATCCGTCATTGGTCAATGGCGTGGCCGAAGCCCACAGCACCAGGCGTCCCTTGCCTACCGGCGCCGCCACCACCACCGCCCGGCGGGCGTTGCCATACAGCGCCACCCAATGGCGGCCGGAGCGCGGCCAAGTCCATTGCGGCCGCAACCGGATGGGACCAGCCGCCGCCGCCGCGTCCGGCGCTAACGGGCGGTACGTTCCGATCCCGCCGCCGCGTGCCATCTTACCCCCGAAGTCCGGCGCCAGGCGAGATCCCGCCGAACCGGTCGCCAACACCGTGCCTCCCGCGGCCATGAATTGCCGCAGCGCCGCCCAGTCGCGTCGGCCCGCCGCCGTTGCCGCAGCGGGCGCCAGCAGCGGATCGGCAAGCACCAGCACGGCGCCCCTGCCGTTGGGCAAAACCGTCAGTGGCAGCCGCCAGCGCTGCACGCGGTAGCCGGACCGCCGCAGCAAACGCACCGCCGCCAAGGCCCCTGTGGGCAGGGGCGAATAACTCGAGGGAAATGGCTGCGGAACCGCCACAGGCGGCATCCAAAGCCAGGCGGCGCCCAAAACCAACACCATGCCCGCAGCCACGGCGATCAGCCAACGCCGGTCCTGCGCCGCCATGTTCGCGCCGCTCGCGCTCACCGGCAGCCCATCCCTTCCAGGGCCGCGAACATCGCCGCCGCCGCGCCCGCCGCCGGGATTGCCGCCGCATAGCGCCACGCCTCAAAATCGCGGATCAGCTCCCCCCAATGGGAACGCGCGGGATGACCCGCTGGCAGGCTCTGCAAATATTCCCGCGGCGTCCGCGCCACGGCCAGTTGCCACCATCCCGCTTCCGCGC
>OFHJ01000535.1_pt1 | contig 14095 bp, 11 predicted proteins | sample 1522001 | NCBI WGS metagenome assembly OFHJ01 (sample SAMEA2464838, study PRJEB22497) | soil metagenome | biome: Grassland; feature: Farmland; material: Clay | place: Australia | collected 2013-02-01 | depth 1.2 m | reverse complement strand
CGATTCGGCCACAACTCTGATTCCCGGGAATGTACTGACAATGGGGGGGGCGTGTCAAGCCTTTTTTATGAACCCGGCGCGGCCTGCGCCGCCGCTGCGGCGGCCGGGGCGGCGGTAAAGCCCGGGCACCGGATCGTTTTGGTTACCGAAACGATTCTGGTTGACTTCGACCGCGGGCAGGATTTACGCTGCCGCTGTATTTTCTCATTGTGCCCGCCCCCGCCGCCATCTCCGTCCGTCCCGCCGCGCTCCGTGCCGTGGTCGTGGGACGGGCGGGCTACGACCTCTACTCGGCGCAGCCGGGCCAGCCGCTGGACCAAGTGCGGCGGTTCGAGGCCGGGCTGGGCGGCTCCAGCGCCAACATCGCCGTCGGGCTGGCGCGGCTGGGGTGGCGAGTGAGCCTGGGAGCGGCGGTTTCGGCCGACGCCGTGGGCCGGTTCATCCGCGCCCGCCTGGCGGCCGAGGGCGTGCACCTTGGGGCGCTGCAAACGGTGGCCGGACACACCAGTTCGATGTGTCTGACCGAGATCGCGCCTCCCGACGGCGCCGAGCAGGTGTTTTACCGCTGCCGGCCGGCGGACGAGCAGTTGCGGTGGACCCGCGCCTTGCAGGCGGAGTTGCGCGCGGCGCATGGCGGCTTGTTCCTGACCAATGGCACCAGCCTCTGCGCGCTGCCCAGCCGGGCCACGACGCTGCGGGCGTTGGCGGCGGCCCGCCACGCCGGTTTGACGACGGTGCTGGACGTGGATTACCGGGATTCGAGCTGGCCCTCGTCGGCGGCGGCGGGACGCGCCGCCTGGGCGGCGCTGCCGCTGGTGGATCTGGTGCTGGCCAACGAAGCGGAGATGCGCCTGCTGGCCGCGGCGGGGCGGCGGCCGGGCAGCGACCGCGTCGCCCGCGCGCTCTTGGCGCGGGGGGCGCAGGTGGTGGTCTGCAAGCAAGGCGCCGCGGGCGTGGTGGCGTATTCCGCCGGGGGGCGAATCCGCCGTCCGGCGGCGGCCACGCCGGTGATCAGCACCGTCGGCGCCGGCGACGGCTTCGCCGCCGGTTTTTTGGACGCTTTTGGCCGCGGCCAGCCCTTGGCCGCATGCCTGGAACGCGGCAGCGCAAGCGCCGCGTGGGTGGTGGCGCGGGTAGGCTGCGCGGAAGCGATGCCTTTTCCCGCCGATTTGGCGCCGCAGCCGGGCGCCGCGCGCATCGTGGTGTGAGCTGGTGCGACTACTTTCAACGAGGAGAATCTAGATGAGTTCCCGACTTCGCAATCTGGCCGCGGCCGCGGGCCGCGCCCTAACCGGCGCGCTGCTGGCCGTCGGCGGCGTTCTGCTGGCGGTCACCGCCGTCCAGGCCCAGGCGCCGCGCACCATCTCGCTGCACCATGCCCGGGTGGCGGCGCACGCCATCCCGGAAAACCGGGGCTCGCTGGCGCTATGGCAGACGCTGAAAAAGCTGCACACCCGCGCCAGCCTGATCATGATTGACGCCCACCCCGACGACGAAGACGGGCCGATGATGACCTACGAAGGCCGCGGCAAGGGCGCGCGGGTGGCGCTGCTGACGCTGAACCGGGGCGAAGGCGGCGCCAACGTGATGTCCTCGAACTTCTGGGACGAGTTAGGGCTGGTGCGCACCGAGGAGTTGCTGCACGCCGACCGCTACTACGGCATCGCGCCGCAGTACTTCAGCCGCGTCGTGGACTTTGGCTTTTCGAAATCCCGGCGGAACTGCCTAACCAAGTGGGGCAAGCAGCGGGTGCTGGCGGACGTGGTGCGGGTGATCCGCATGGACCGGCCGCTGGTGCTGACCTCGGTCTTCGTCGGTTGGCACTCCGACGGCCACGGCAACCACCAGGTGGCCGGGGAAATGACGCAGCTGGCCTATAAAGACGCCGGTAATCCCAAGATGTTTCCGCAGCAGATCGCCCGCGGCCTGCGGCCATGGACGCCGCTGAAGGACTTTGCCCGCGTGCCGTTCGGCCTGATGCCCGGCCACCTGAATCCCAAGGGCATGTGGGATTACGCCAGCCAGAAGTACTATCCGCCCGGCGTCTTCGACTACATCACCGGGAAATTCCAGCCGGGCGCGGTGAGCGTGAGCGTACGGATCCCCGTCGGCCAGTTCGCCCCGCTGCTGGGCCTGAACTATTCGCAGATCTCGCGCCTGGGCCTGAGCTTCCAGAAATCGCAGAACGGCGGCATCGGCTTGCCCGAGGCGGGACGGCAGACCAGCGAGTACCATCTGTTCGCCTCGCGGGTGCGGGTCCCGGCGGTGGAAAACTCGTTGTTTGAGGGCATTGACACCTCGCTGCCCGGCATCGCCGACTTGGCGCCCGGGCCGGCGGCCGCGTTCCTGCGCCCGGCGCTGGAAAAGATCAACACCGACCTGAATACGGCGATGCGGCAGTTCGACCCGGTGCATCCGGAGCGCATCGCGCCGGTGCTGGCCGACGGCTACCGGCTGATGAACGCGCTGGTCAACCGGGTGCAGGCCAGCGCCATTGCGCCGCTGCCGAAGTACAACGTGCTCTACGAGCTGCACATCAAGCAGGCGCAGTTCAATACCGCCCTGGTGCAAGCGCTGGCGCTGAACATGCAGGCGACGGTGACGACGCCGAAGCCGCCCACCGGCATGTTCGCCATGTTCTTCGGCACGCCGGCGACCTTCACGACCGCCATTCGCGGGCAGCATTTCTGGGTCAACGTCCATTTGGTGGCCCAAGGCCGGACGCCGGTGCGGCTGACCGGGGTGAACCTGCGTGGCATCAACGGCCAGAGCTGGGATGCGGTGGCGCATGGCCCCGTGGCCGGGACGCTGGCCGGGAACCGGCCGGACAACATCCGCTTCTCCGCCGCGGTGCCGGAGAGCGCCCCCTATACCCGCCCCTATTTTTCGCGGCCGAACACCGAGCAAGCCTATTACAACATCCACAACTGGAAGTACATTGACCGCCCGCTGGCGCCGTATCCGCTAAAAGCCTGGGCGCATTTCCGCTACCACGGCGTGGACCTGAGCATGGGCGAGGTGGTGCAATCGGTCCGCCGCATCACCGGCCCGGGATTGGTGCTCAATCCACTGGTCGTGGCGCCGGCCATCTCGGTGACGATCCAGCCGATCGCCGGCATCGTGCCGCTGGGCGCGCGCCGCTTCCACCTGCGGGCGACGGTGCACAGCAACGTCAAGGGACCGGCGCAGGGCACTGTGCGGCTGGAGCTGCCGGCGGGCTGGCGGTCGGAGCCTGCCGACGCCCACTTCGCCACCGCGCATGACGGCCAAGACGAATCGGTGGACTTCGAAGTCTACCCCGCCAATCTCCGGGTGCGGCCGTACCGCATCCAGGCGGTGGCGGACTATGACGGACAGCATTTCGGCCTGGGTTACATCACCGTCGGCTATCCCGGCCTCCGGCCCTACAACTACTACCGCAAGGCGGTGTATAAGACCAGCGGCGTGAACGTCAAGGTGGCGCCGGGATTGAAGGTCGCCTACATCATGGGCAGCGGCGACGAAGTGCCGCAGTCGCTGCTGAACCTGGGCATCCATGTGCACTTCCTCAACGCCCAGGACCTGGCTAGCGGCAACCTGGACAAGTACAACGTGATCCTGCTGGGCGTGCGCACCTACGCGGTCCGCACCAACCTGCGCACCTACAACAGCCGGCTGCTGCGCTATGTGCATCAGGGCGGGGTGGTCATCGTGCAGTACAACACGCCGGAGTACGACCACGACTACGGCCCGTACCCCTACCACATGGGCAAGAGCCCGCAGGAGGTGACGCACGAGCACTCGCCGATGATCATCCTGCATCCGCACAATCCGGTCTTCACCTGGCCGAACAAGATCACGCTGCAGGATTTCCAGGGCTGGATCGAAGAGCGGGGATCGAAGTTCATGCGCAGCTGGAGCCCCAAGTACGAAGCCCTGCTGTCCACGCATGATCCCGGCCAGCCGCCGCAACGGGGCGGCTTCCTCTATGCCCGCTACGGGAAGGGCGTGTACATCTACTGCGCCTATTCCTTCTACCGGCAACTGCCGGACGGCGTGCCGGGAGCGTACCGCCTGTTCGCCAATATGCTGAGCCTGGCGAAAAACCCCGCGGTGTTCCCCGCCGCGGCGGCAGGCGGCGGCAAGTAGCCCCCCGCGGTTCCTCGCCCGGGGTCGGCGGTCGTGACCGCCGACCCCGGGCGCACGGGTCCGCCTTCGGGCCCAACCCACAAGCCGCGATTGCGCAACCGGAGGACCGGCCGGCAGCGGGCGCGGTTGGCGGCGAGTGTTTCCCTGTACCCTGTTAGGGATGGAGGTCTTAGGGCTCGGCAATAGCTGCGTGGATCACCTATTGACGGTGCCGCGCTTCCCGGGGCGGGGAGGCAAGCTGCCGGTACGGCACAGCGCGCTGCAACCGGGGGGCCAGGTGGCCACGGCGATGGTGGCCTGTGCGCGGTTGGGACTGCGGGTGGGGATGTGCCTGCGCACCGGCGAGGACGCGTACGGCGAGATCCAGCGCCAGGCGCTGGCGGCGGCCGGCGTCGACCTGGACTATGCCCGCATCGTGCCCGGCGCGCCCAGCGCGGTGGCCTACATCTTGGTGGAAGAAGCCTCCGGCGACCGCTCCGTGATCTGGAGCACCGATCCTCGTCTGGCGGTGCGGCCGGAGGAGTTGCCGGCTCTGGGCGAGGGAGCGCTGCGGGACCTGCGCGCGGTATACGTGGACGCTAAGGATCCGGAAGCGGCGCGCGCCTTGGCCGCGGCCGCGCGCGCGCGCGGCCTGCCGGTCATCTCCGACATTGACTTCCCCGAGGCCGATTGCGCCGCGCTGATCGCCGAGGTGACCGACTTCATCGGCAACGAGGAGTTCGTCTCCGCCTACACCGGCTGCGGTCCGGCCCTGGAGGACGGGCTGCGGCGCCTGGCGGCGCAGGGACCGAGGATGGTCTGCGCCACCCTGGGACCGCGTGGGGCGCTGGCCTTTGACGGCGAGGCGTTTCATCCCGTGGCCGCGTTTCCGATCCGCGCCGTGGACACCACCGGCGCCGGCGACGCCTTCCGCGCCGGCTACGTCTATGCGCTGCTGGCCGGCTGGCCGCTGCCGGCGCGGCTGGATTTCGCCAGCGCCACCGCCGCCCTAACCTGCACCGGCGCGGGCGCGCAATCGGCACTGCCCACCCGCTCTCAGGTCTTCGCCCTGCTGGCCACGCACCGCCGCTCGGGGCCGTGGGATGCGCTGCCGGCAGCGACGCCGGTCCGCAGGCGTTAGCCCCCACGGGCGGGACGCGCCCGCGCGGCGGTCCATACCCGCAAATCGCGCTCGGCCCATCCCGTCGCGACCCGGGGGCGCGCCCCGGCCCCGGTGAATTGGCGGGTGCGGAGGCTGGCCTAGGGCCGCAGCGGCGGGGCGCAGGAATCCCGCACCATGAGCTGGGTGGGCAGCGTCTGGGTGGCGCGGTTGCGGGTGCGCTCCTCGATGGTGTCAATCAACATGCGGCCGGCGGTCATGCCGATCTCCCGCGCCGGCTGCCGCACCATGGTCAGCCGCGGCCGCAGCAGCGTGGACCAGGCGAAGTCGTCGAAGCCGAGCAGGCTGATCTCCCGCGGGCAAGCGCGGCCCAACTGCTGGATGGCCTCCAGCGCCCCCAGCGTCATGGTGTTATTGGCGCAGAAGATGGCCGTCGGCGGCTTGGCCTGGGTCAGGAGCTCAATGGCCTGGCGGGCGCCGCCGGCCATGTCCAGCTCGCCGTTGCGGATGTATTCCTTGCGCATGGAGCCGATGCCGCGCAGGGCGCGCTGATAGCCCTCCACGCGTTCCGCGGCGGTGCGCGTGGTGGTGGGGCCGCTGATGATGGCGATGCGGCGATGGCCCAAGCTGATCAGGTACTGGGTCGCGTCCATGGCGGCGCGGGCGTTGTCCACGCCCACCCAGGCGGCGACGGGATGATCCGCCTCGGGATAGCGGTCAGCGTAGACCACGGGGATGGTGCCCAGCACCTGCGCCGCCTGCGAGGCGTTGCCGTCGCCGGCCGGCACCCGCACCACCCCATCCACGCGGCGGCGGTGCAGCATCTCCAAAAACAGCTTCTCCTCGGCCCAGCGCTCGCGGCTATCTCCCACCAAGACGGTGTAGTTGGCCGCGGCGGTGTAGTCCTTCATGCCGCGGACAATTTCCGCATAGAAGGAGTTAGAAAGATCCGGCACCACGATGGCCAGCGTATGGGTACGGCGCAGGCGCAGGCCGCGGGCCAGGTCGTTGGGGCGGTAATGCAGTTGCTGCACCGCCGCCTCAATCTTGGCGCGCATGGCGGCGGACACATAATCCGTGCCGTTCAACGCGGCGGAGACGGTGGAGATGGAGGCGCCGACCGCCCGGGCAACATCCCGGATGGTGGCGTGCTGCGGACGGCGCGTCCGCCGGGTGATGCGCGATGCCGGTTTCGGGCTCAAGCCGTTATTTTGCTCCCGCGGCGCGGTCGCGTCCAGCCGCCGCCAGCGGCCATTGCCGCCGCTGCCAAGCCCAAAGGCCATAGGCCACCACGCCGGCCAGGGCGAGTAGCATGGTCGCGCCCAGATAGCGGAACTGCGCCGGGCTGGAGGCGACATAGATCCAGCCGCCCAGCGCCACCAAGGCCGGGAGAGGATATAGCCACATACGGAAGGGCAAGGCGATGTGGCGGCGGTAGCGGCGGATGGCGAAGATCGCCAGGATCTGGGGAATGAACTGGAAGACGATCTGCACGATCATCTGCGCCTGAATCAGCTTGCCGATGGGCAGCCAGCAGAGCACCAAGGCCGCGCCATTGATGGCCAGCAGGGCGACGGTGGGAAACCGCCCGGTGCGGTGCACGCGGCCGAAGATCTTGAAAAACTGCCCCGCCTCGCCGGCGGCGAAGAGGATGCGGGAGTAGCCCAAGCTGAGCGCAAAGATGCCGCCGAAGGTGGCCATCAGCACCAAGCCGGTCATCAGGTCGGCGGCGCCCCGCCCATAGAGGCGGCCGATGAAGTCCGAAATCACGGCGTTGGAACTGACCGCTTCCTTCCAGGGCATCACCCCCACCACGCTAATGCTCATCAGCAGGTAGAGCGTGGCCACCACGACGATCGAGAGCACGATGGCGCGGGGGATATTTTTCCCCGGGTTGCGCACCTCGGCGCCGAGATAGGTGACGTTGTTGTAACCGCCGAAGTTGTACAGGGCGAACAGCGTCGCGCTGGACAAGCCGACGAAGAAGGAACCGTCGAGGCGGAACGCGCCGGGAGGAAAGGCGAAGGCCTGATGCACATTCATGTGCCAGACGCCCGCCACCACCACCCAGCCGATGGCGGCCAGCACCAGCCCCAGCATCCACACGCTGAGGCGGCCGACGCTGGCGATGGGGCGGTAGAGCAGGATGGTGATGGCCACGGCCACGCCCATGGCCAGTAGCGTCACCCCAATATGGCCCAGGCCGGGCACCAGGTACTGTGCGTAATCGCCGAAGCCGACGCAGGCGGCGGCCATGCCCAGCGGCCCGGAAAACAACATCTCCCACAAGAACAAAAAGGAGAACAGCAAGCCCCAGCTGGCGGGGTTGAAGGCTTCGCGGAAGTAGACGTAGGCGCCGCCGGCGCCGGGCAGCGCCGCTCCCAGCTCCGCATAGACCAGCCCGTCGCAGACCGACAACAGCGCCCCGAGCAGCCAGCCCAGCATGGCCTGCGGGCCGCCCATGTACCCGAGGATGACGCCCAAGGTGATGAACGGCCCGATGCCGATCATGTTGAGCATGTTGGCGGCGGTGGCCTGCAACAGGCCCATGCCCCGCACCAACTCGGTTTGCGTGCCGGGCGGCGAAGCGGCAGGCGCCGCCGCGGCGGAATCGGGTTCCATGGATCGAGCCATGATAGCGGACGGGCGGGCCCGGCCCCGAGCGGCGCCTAAAACCGCCGGCTCCACTCCTTCGGCCAGCGTTCCACCACAACTTTTTTATCGGTATAGAAATCCACCGCGTCGCGGCCTTGCGCGTGCAGATCGCCGAAAAAGCTTTCCTTCCATCCGGTGAAGGGGAAGTACGCCATCGGCGCCGCGACGCCCAGGTTGATGCCGATGTTGCCGGCGGTGGCCTGATAGCGGAACTGGCGCGCCGCGGCGCCGCTTTGCGTGAACAGGCAGGCCATATTGCCGTAGGACTGCTGGTTGACGAAGGCGATCGCCTCCTCCAGCGTGGCGGCGGCAATGACACTGACCACGGGGCCAAAAATCTCCGTCTGCGCCAGCCGCCCGGCGGCGGGCACGGCCTCCAGCACCGTCGGCCGCACGAAGGTCCCCTGCTCATAACCGGAGACGCGGGCCCGCCGGCCGTCGGCCAAGGGACGGGCGCCTTCCTCGATTCCCGCCGCAATCAGAGCCTCGATGCGGGCTTGGCTCTCCGCCGTAATCACCGCTCCGGTTTCCACCTCGGGATCCAAGCCGAAGCCCACCTTGCGAGCCTGCGCCGCCTCGGCCAGCACGGGAGTAAAGGTGCGGCGCGCCTCGCCCACCGCCAGCACCACGGATGCCGCCAGGCAGCGCTGGCCCGCGCAGCCAAAGGCGGAATCGGAAACTACCCGCGTCGTCATCTCCAGATCGGCGTCGGGCAGCACCACGATGGGATTCTTCGCGCCCCCTTGGCATTGCGCCCGCTTGCCTTGCGCCGTAGCCCGGCCATACACGTAGCGCGCCACCGCCGTCGAGCCGACAAAGCTGATGGCCCGCACGCGGGGATGGTCCAGCAGCGCATCCACCGCGGCTTTGCCGCCATTGACCAGCGACACCACGCCCGGCGGCAGCCCGGTGGCGGCCAGCAGGCGCATCAGCTTGCCGGCGGTGATGGGCGTGCGGTCGGAGGGCTTGAGGACGAAGGTATTGCCGCAGGCGATCGCGTAGGGCAAAAACCATAGCGGGATCATGGCCGGGAAATTGAACGGCGTAATCGCGGCGACCACGCCCAGCGGCTGGCGGATCATGATCTCGTCAATGCCGCGGGCGATGTCCTCGCTGTTGTAACCCTGGAGCAACAGCGGCATGCCGGCGGCCAGCTCGACGTTCTCGATGCCGCGGCGCAGTTCGCCGACGGACTCGGCATAGGTTTTGCCGCATTCCAGGGTGATGGTACGGGCAAGATCGTCGAGATGTTCTTCCAGCAGCTGCTTGAGCTTAAACAGGTATTGGATGCGGTCCCCGGCCGGGGTGAGCCGCCACTCCGGGTAGGCCGCCGCGGCGGCCGCCACGGTCTGCTCCACCTCGGCCGGGCCGGACAAGGGCACCTCGGCTAGAATTTCCGCCGTGGCGGGATTGCGCACCGGCTGATGCACCGTTGCCGCCGCCACAAACCGCCCACCGATCCAGTTGGGAAGCCGTTCCGCCGCCGTTGAACCTGCCTGCGCCACCGTAATCCCTCCTAAAGTCTCCGCCGTACGCCGATACCGAAACGTATCGCCTAAATTAGCATGGCCGCCGCCGCGGCTCCAATAGGCGGAACCGCCAGTTCCCGGCGGCGCCCGCCGTTGCCCACTCGGCCAGTGTGGGGTGCAGCACGGCCGGGGCGGTTTTTCCCCTGGCGGGCGGGCTTTTTCGCTATACTCAAGCTCGAATCGTTTTGGCTGCCCGCATGGCTCTTTCCATTGGTCTTATCGGCGCCGGCGAAGTCGCAACCTTGCATGCCGGCTTACTTGCCGCCGACCCGCGCGTCCGCCTCGCGGGGGTCTATGACAGCGTGCCGGAACGGGCGGACGTCTTTGGCCGCCGTTTCGGCTGCCCCGCCCAGCCCAGCCTGGATGCGGTGCTGGCGGCCAGCGAGGCCGTCTACATCTGCACGCCCAACACCACCCACGCCGAATTGGCGCTGGCGGCGCTGGCCGCCGGCCGCCATGTCTTCTGCGAAAAGCCGTTCGCCATTCGACTGGAGGACGCGCGCCGCGTGCATGAGGCGGCGGCGCGGGCCAAAGTGGTGTTTCAGGTGGGGCATAACCGCCGCTTCGCCCCGGTCTATCAGTTCCTGAAGGAAGCCATCGCCGGCGGCCGCCTCCAGCCCCACGCGGTGCATGCGCGCATGAACCGCGGCGAGCTGCTGCGCCCGCCCTGGGTCTGGAACTCCCGCCTGACCGGCGGGTTTCTGTATGAGACGCCGGTGCACATGTTCGACCTGATGCGCTTCTTTTTCGGCGAGGTGCAGTGGGTGCAGGCGGCGGCCCAGGCCCGCGAGCACGGCGAATGGGATGACTTCTCCCTGCTGCTGAGCTTCGCCGGCGGCGTGCACGCCACCATGACCACCTATGGCCATGCCACCTGGCATTTCCCCTTCGAGCGCTTCGAGGTCTTTGGCCACCACGCCACCTACGAAACCTTCGAAATGGAGCGCATCGCCTACACCACGGCCCTGGACAGCCCCACGACCACGCTCGACTTTAGCCAGCTCAGCCGCAATGAGCGCTGGGGTTACGCCCAGGAGGACCGGATGTTCGTGGACGCGCTGGAAGGGCGCGGCGCGGCCCCGGTGACGCCGGACGACGGCCTAAAGGTGGTGCAACTGATTACGGCGTGCTACGCCGGGGCAAAAAGCGGGGAGCGCATTTACTTGCAACCGGAGGCGGTGGCGATTCCATGACCAGCTTGGCCCCATCCGCCTTTCGCTTGGCCACCGCCCCGGTGAGCTGGGGCGTGCAGGATCAGGCCGACGCCGCCTGGCAACAGCCGTTCGAGAGCGTGCTGGACCAAATGCTGTCCGCCGGCTATGAAGGCACCGAGCTCGGCCCCTACGGTTTTTTTCCGCCCGATCCCGAAACGTTGCGCTCAGCGCTGGAACGCCGCCGGCTGGCGCTGCTCTCCGCCTTCGTTCCGGTGCCGCTCAGCGATCCTGGCGCGGCGGCGGCAGTGCTGACCCAGGTGCGGCGGGTCTCGCAATTGCTGGCCGCCGTCGGCGCGCAAATCATCGTCATCGCCGACGCGCAATCGCCCCAGCGCTCGCAGTTGGCCGGACGCATCCCGGTGGATGGCCGGGCGTCGCTGCGCGCCGGAGATTGGCGGCGCGTGGGCCGGCTGTGCGTCGAGGTGGAGCAGGCGGCCGGGGAGTTCGGCCTGGGCGTGGTCTTCCATCCCCATGCCGGCACGTACGTGGAGACGCCAGCGGAAACCGAGCAGCTCTTCGAGGCGCTGGGCGCGACGCGGATCGGGCTGTGCCTGGACACCGGCCACTGCGTCTATGGCGGCGGCGACCCCGCCGAGGAAGCGCGCAAATACAGCTCCCTGTTGCGCTACGTCCACGTGAAGGACATTAATCCGCAGGCTTTGGCCCGGGCGCGAAAGCAAGAACTCGACTTTCCCGGCGCGGTCGCGGCGGGCGTCTTCACCCCCGTGGGCCAGGGCTGCATCTACTTCCCCGAGTTCTTTGAAAGCCTCGCGGAAGCCGGCTACGCAGGCTGGCTGGTGGTCGAGCAGGACGTGAAGTTTGGGCAGGAGGACGCGCAGGCCAACATGGCGGCCAGCCACGCCTATTTGACCGAGGTCATCGCCGCGCTGGAGCCGCCGTTGACCGCTGGACCGGGATTGGATCCGGCCTTGGGCGCCAGCCCCAACGCCGCGCCGAACGCCGCCTCATAGGCCGACAGCACCGGCGCGGCCGCGGCGGACCCCACCAGCGGGTTGAGTTCGAGCGCCTCGAGCGCCAAATCCCGCCGCCCGGTCAGCGCCGCTTCCGAGACCAAACGCTCGTAACGCTTGACTTGCAGCAGGAGGCCGCGGACCGCTTCCGGCGCCGCGCCGGGCTGGGCCGGCCGCACGCCCTGGCGGGAGACCTGGCAGGGCAGTTCCACCGCGTCGGTCGGCGCCAAGTCGCTGAGCGACACCGCACCGCCGGCGTCATTGCGCACCGTCAGCGGCACCATCTTCGCCTCTTCCGAGGACAGCGCCGTCAGCAGCAGCACGGCAATGCGCTCATAGCCGGCGAACTGCGAATACAGCGGCCGGTCGTCCTCGCGCCGCTTGCCGCCGGTCGCCTCGATGCTGAAATAGCTGGCGTTCCGCCGCCGCAGATAATCCTCGTACACGGCGATGAGCTGCCGCTCCGGCGTGTCCGCCAGTTGCCTGAACAACTCCCGGTTCAAAACTTCGATCGCCGCGCCGCGCGAGGTCCGGCTTTCCTGCGTGTTGCGCCGCGCCTGCTCGGGGAAATAGTAGAAATACAAATACTCCGTCGGCAGCACCCCGAGCCGCTGCAAAAACTCCGGCGGGAACAGGCCATGGCGGTAACAGCGGCGCAGCCGCTCCGGATCGGCCAGCAACTCCGGCAGTAGATCGGCGCCGTCCGGGCCGCCCTCGCGCACGGCGCGAATCCAGCCCAAATGATTGAGCCCCAAATAATCGAACCACAAACCGAACGGATCGCGGCCCAGCGCCTGCGCGATCTGCTCGAAGGTCTCGAGCGGGGTGTCGCAAACGCCCAGGATGCGCACCCCCAGTTGCAGCATTGCCTGGGAGACGATGCCCACGGGATTGGTGAAGTTGATCAGCGTCGCCGCCGGCGCCCGCTGGAGCGCCAGGCGGCCATATCCGAGCATGGCGTGCAGGTTGCGCAAGGCGCAGGCGCAGCCGCCGGCGCCGACCGTCTCCTGTCCCACCAGGCCGTGCTCCAGGGCGATGCGTTCATCCTGCGCTCGCGCGGGGATGCCGCCGGCGCGGATGCTGGTGATGATGTAGCTGGCGCCGTCCATCGCCGCCTCGGGGCGCGGCGCGGTCATCAGCCGCGCCGCCAGCCCGCGCTCGGCGGCCATGGCGCGCACCACGCGCGTGATCAGAGCCAGCCGCTCCGCATCCGGATCGTACAGGCCGATTTCGGTCAGCGGCAGCGTCGCCGCCGCCTCCGCCAATCCCCGCGCCAACAGCGGGGTTCGCACCCCCGCCGCGCCAATCACCGCCAGTTTCATGCTTTCCTTTCCCGTGGCCGCCGGCCGTCGACGCGCGTCAGCGCCGCCAGCCCCGCCGAGCCGCCGGCGGCCGAAGCCGCCCGCGCGCCGCACAAATTCCCCAGCCGCAGGCATTCGCGCCAGCTCCAGCCGCGCAAATAGCCAAACAAAAACCCGCCATCGAAAGCATCGCCGGCGCCGGTGGCGTCCACCACGCGCGTCTTGCGCGCCGGCGCCCGCAGCAGCCGTATTGCGCCGCTGGCCGACCGCGCGGCCATCAAGCTGCCGTCGCCGCCGCATTTCACCACTGGCCAGCGCACCCACTCCGCCAGCCGCAGACAGGCCCGCGCGGGATCGGATTCCCCGGTCAGCGCCGCCGCCTCCGCCGCGTTGGGCAACAGCATCGCCAGCCAGGGCCGCCGCGGGCGCAGGGCCCGGTGCTCAGGCCGGCCAGCGCTCGAGCAGGGGCGCGACGTACGCCCCTCCGACGCGGTACTCGAGAGCGTTGCGAGTGCACTTCGCCTGAGTCCTGCAGAGCGAGACCACCTGCACGTGCTTGCACGGCGGCCGCTGACGGGCGACTCAGCGCCTCCGGGGGAGACGCTTGGATATGCTCTGGAGCAGTCGATCATGGCGATGCTGCCGCACCCGGCCTACGTCCTCGGGCGGCGCTGGGACCTCCTCGCATGGAACTCCGCGGCGGAACTCGTGTTCTCGTTCTCCGAGATCGCGCCGCCACACACGCGAAACTACCTCTGGCGCACGTTTACCCATCCAGCCCTGCGCAGGAATCCGCAGTGGGAGACGCTTGCAAGGAGCCTCACGGCCCAGTTCCGCGCCGTGAGCGGGCGCTATCCGGACGATTCGGGGTTCTCGGAACTGGTTGCGGACCTTCGCCGTATGAGTGAAGAGTTTCGCCTGTGGTGGTCGTCGCATGATGTGCGCGCCGCTGTGGACGGGCACAAGACGATGCACCATCCCGTGCTCGGCACGCTCGAGTTTGAGCATGTGACGCTGGGCGTGCCCACGGCGCCGGACCAGCAGGTAGTCATCCTTACATGCGTGGGAATGACCATGCAGCAGTTGGCGGTCGGTCTTGGCATCTAGCGGAACCGCTTTGCGGACGGAACAGGACCGTGTTAACGCGTTGCGCCACAGGCCGGCGCAGTGTTCGCCATCAAGAGAAGTGCCTGTGATG
>OFHJ01000534.1_pt1 | contig 14103 bp, 12 predicted proteins | sample 1522001 | NCBI WGS metagenome assembly OFHJ01 (sample SAMEA2464838, study PRJEB22497) | soil metagenome | biome: Grassland; feature: Farmland; material: Clay | place: Australia | collected 2013-02-01 | depth 1.2 m | reverse complement strand
GCAAAACCTGATCCGAATGGCGCCAGGCACGACCTCCCTCCGGCTCAAGCGAAAGACCGCCGGATGGGACGACGATTTCCTCGCCAGCCTCCTCACCCGGTAGGCCCTTTCACCCGATTCCCCTGGCGCGGGGGGCGCTGCCGGTGGCCGACGCGGCGGCGACGGGCGTTTCCCCGCCCGCGGCCGCCCGCCGCCCTGGAAAGGCTTAGCTAGCGGCGGCCGCCGCCCATGCCACCGCCCATGCCGGGACTCATGCCAGTACCCATCCCGCCTTGACCGGCGGCCGGCGGCATGTCGGGCAGATTGACGCCGCGCTGTCGAGCGCGCTCCTGCATTTGCTGGTGATGCTCGGCGCGGATGCGCTCCCGCTCGGCCTGGCTTGTCGCTTCGCGCAGGCGACTTCGATATTCAAGGCGCTCCTGCTGCGTCATCAGCTGGCTGCCGTAGATGCGCTCTTGGGTTTGGGTCTGGCTTTCAGTCTGCGTTCGCGTCTGAGCCAGCGCGGAACCGCCCAGCGCAATCGACATGGCCATCGCGCCCGCCACCAAGGGCAATGCCAAAGCCGCGCGGGAAACGGTCTTGCAAAGCGTCGTCATCGTCATCTCCTTCTAAATCCGCGATCGGCTACTTGTGACCTTCGTCCTCGCTCTCGCCGCCCTTGTCGTGACCGCCAAGAACCTTGCCCTTTACGCCCGAGGAGCGGCCGCCGTGGCCCGAGTCGTGCAAGATGTCGTGCTCCACTCCGGTACGCCCCGACCGCTTGCCCTTCGAGCCGCTTCGTCCCATCCCGCCAGACTCGTGCCCGGATTCCGTTTCGCCGGAGCAATCACTGCACCCCCCGCCACTCTTGCCTTTGCCTTCGGCGGCGCGGGCTAGTGATGGCGCGAAAATGGCCGACGCGATGCCAAATGTCGCCGCAAGGGCGAGGCCAAAGACCAAAGCGCCGCGGCGGGTCGGTCGAGCCATGAGCGAGGATTTTGCTTCCATCGTCCGAATCTCCTTGTGTGTCAGCGGCAACGTCGCGTCGTTCCCGGCGCCCTCTCGCTCGCGCGCCCCGCCTTCGCCGCCGCCGGATGTCTGTCGAAGAAGCGAAGAACATCGGCGAACATGGACAGGAGCCGAAGCTCCCGTCCCGTTTGTGTCCCCGGCCGCTAGGTCATGCGACGGAGGCACAGGTTCGCGCGCTGCCAGCTACTCTGACGCCGGCACCGGATTCTCGTGGGTGAAATTGATCACCGCGCGAGCGTCGTCGGCCGCCTGAGAAAAGGCCGTGATCGAAGTTCCGGTATAGTTGGTTCCGCTGAACACGGCATCCAACAGGCTGACCTCCTTGCTGGTGTAGGTTCCGTCTCCGTTGCTCACCAGGATCGTCACCGTGCCCGGATAGGTCGCGGCGCGATTGTAGGTGAAGGTCGAGAAGTCGACATAGCTCAACCCGTCGGGACCGGTGATGGTTCCGGTGACCTTGAGGAACGTGTCCATATAGGCGACCGTGTCCTTCGAGATCGCCCCCGTCTTGTCCGAAGCCGCGCCGAGGAACGCCGCTGCCATTTCGTAATCGGTGACCGAGAAGCTTGGATTCTTCAAGGCAACCAAAGTGCCGAGAACCGCATCGCTCGCCGTCAAGCCAGGTAAATAGCCCGTCGACAGGAGCGTCTTGTAGAGAGCAAGGTTCTCAAGCGGCGAGTCGATCGTTGAGGTTACGCCATTGACCGTGACCACCAGGCGTCCTGCATCGTCGACCGTGATCGCGCTCGCGCTGTTAAGTGCCGCGATCGCTTCGTCATAGGACTTGTCCGTGATCTTGGAAGGCGCCTTGGCGACGCTGAGGCGACTCAACTCAACTTCCACGACCTTGGTCGGATCGAGTGGAACGCCGCTCGCATCCAGTGGAATGAGGTTGCCCTCGGCGTCCAGCGGCTGGACATGACCGTACTGATCCAGGATCGGCACACCATTGGCATCGCGCAGGACCACCCAGAGGTCGCCATAAATGTCGCCCTTCTTGGTGCCCGCGGTACCCGGCTTGGTGCCGCCGCCGGACTTGCCGCCCTTCATGCCGGCCCACGCCGGACGATCGGATTCTTCATCGGCATTGGACGAGATGCCGCCGCCGTTGCCGTGCAGCACACTGCTCCCGACACCCGAGGCGCCGCCGCGCTGGCCGCCAACGCCTTGCTGGCCGCCCATGCCTTGGCCCCCCGCTCCTTGACCGCCCATGCCCTGCGAGCCGCCCTTCCCCTGGCCTTGCGCATAGGCGGCCGGGATCGGCGAAAAACTCCCACTGGCGAAGGGCACGTTCTGTGCCATGGCGATGGCGGCCACGGCGAAGGCAGCCGCCCCAAGGTAATGAGCGATGCCCGTTCGTCTCTGTGTCATACCCGTGTCTCCTGGTTCAAGTGACCTACGGCCGCCTCCGCGGCATTCTTTTCAACGCCGCTTCGCGAGCCGCCGGATCGCGTTATCCCCGATATAAGGAGGGTCGCGCCGAATTCACTGATCCAGGTCAAGACCTAGGGTTACTACTTACCTTCGCGTGGCAGGAACCCGCTCCGTATTTATACCTACGATTTGTACTTACCGCAGGCCATGGCGGTGGTCCGCGCATCGAGGTTCGTAGACGCGTGCCGGCGACCCGAGCGAAACGGAAGCTCAGGCGAACGAGGCGCGGCCGCGCGGCGGACACCGCCCCACGAAAGGCCCGAAACCTTTTAATGCCTTCGCTGCGCGCGGGACGCGAAATCAGAAACGATACAGGACGCCGGCTCGCACGAGGCTCGCCGTGTTGGCGAAGCTGTCGACGCCAGAGTTGTAGTTAACGTTGTACGAACCGTAAGCGGCGTAAGTGTAATCGAGGCGAAGGAAGATATCCTTACTGGCCGGCACCTCGATGCCGCCACCGAAACGCCAGCCGATCTGCGTGTCGTCCTGGCTTACCGCATTGCTGCCGACAAGGTAATTGGTCCGGACCATCGCTGCCGCCGGGCCGACGATGCCATAAACCAAAGCGCCGGGATCGAGCACATAGCCGAGACGCGCGTTGACACCAAAGGTGCTGTTGGTTTCGACGCTGAAATCCGAGCCGCCCGGATCCCGCTCCTTGTTGACGCCTTGACCGCTCAAGTCGGCATCGAGCTCAAGGCCGAGATAAAAGCGCCGCCAGGTATAGCCGTAGCCACCGAAGACGCCGCCGGCCGGCCCGTCATTGCCGCGCGTCGCGGTCACGATTTTATTCGATTCACGCGGCCCCGCGTTCTGCGCCACCTGAGTGCCATAACCGACCCGCAACCCGGCATAAAATCCGTCATAAATGCTGGCCGGGACCGGCGTACTCTTGTTCTGGTCGCCGATCGTCTGATCGTAGAAGCGATAGATCAGACCGACCCGGACGAGGTTGTCGGTGTTGTTGAAGCTGTCGGTGCCGCTTGGCACCGTCACGTCGTAACTAGGATAATCGGTATGGGTATAGTCGAGACGGAGAAAGATTCGCCGCGTGATTGGCGTCTCGACGCCGCCGCCGAGACGAAGCCCGGTCTGGTCGTTGGTCTGGTAGAAGACGCGGCCGCTCGCGGTCTGGTAACTGGTATCGAAACTCGTCCGGGCGGCGCCGACGCGACCATAGAACAGAGAACCCTGATTGACCACGTAACCGATGCGCGCCGCGGCGCCGAAGCTGTCGGTCTCTCGGGGCGAGAACACGCGGCCGGCCGGCACGCTGGCATGGTGCCAGGTCACCGAGTCCTTGTCGCCCTCGAGTTCGAGGCCAAGATACCAGTGCTCGACGTTCACCGCATAGCCGACGAAAGCCCCGCCCGAGAAGCGGAGGCCCGGGAAACAGGCGTCAAGCGCCCCGTCCGACCCGCGGGCCCCCTCGACCGCGGTGTGGAGCTCGGCCCCGCCCGCCTGCACGCCGCCATAGAAGCCCTGGTCCTGAACCGGCGCCGGCGCCTTCTCGTCATAGCCGCGCGCAAGCTGCGCGCCGAGCCGGACGAAGAACTGGTTGTCGTCGAAATTGGCCAGGCTTTCGTTCGAGGTACGGCGCTGGAACTGATAATCGGCGCCGACATAGATTTGCGGCGTCAGAAAGTACTTGAGACCAGCCCCGAGAATCGATACCCGATCCGTGCGCGCAATGCCGTGAAACTCGTCGCCCGCATGCGACGCCGACACGCTCGCCGTCAGCCCTCGGCGCAGCGTCTGATCGATCCTCACACCGCCGAGAGTCTCCAGATACCCCGCCGCGCCATAGACGATGGTCTCCTGCACGGAACGGTTGGCATAGCCCGTCAACTTCGTCGAAGGGGTCAGCTTAAGATCGAATTGGCCGCCGAAATCCGGTGCCGTCAGCGAGCCGAACCGCGGGTCCGCATAGCGGCGGTGGAGAAACCCGACATAAGCCTCGCCGGTCAAAACGCCGGAGCCGGTGCGGGCGACACCGATCGCGCCGCTCTGCCCGGTGGAATCATGTTCGAAGCCGTAATTGTCGCTGCGCAGATCGTAGCGTCGCCAATCCTGCGTCGCTTGGACGAAAAGCTGATATTGCGGCCGGATCTCGTAGCCGACACGCGCGCCGACATCGTAGATATCGCGGTCGCGATCGGCATTGTCGATCGTTCCGGCCGTGCTCTCGACATTGTAATAGTCGAGGCGCTGGAAGGTGCCGCCGAAACGCACGGCAACCTTGCCGAATTTCCTGGCCACGCCGAGATGGCTTTGCTCATCGTTGTAAGGGGTCGGATAGAGACCGTTTTCGCTATCAGGCGATTCCCGACTCTCGTGCCGATGGGCAAAGGAGGCGCCGCCGAAAATATTGAAGTCGTTCGAGATGTCGTAACGACCCCGGCCGCCGACGTGATAGTCGTTGAAGTTCTCATTCCCGTAGTTTTGATAGCGCGCGAGATCGGCCCCCGCGTCGAGGCGAAGGAAATTGCGCGCCCAGTCCGAGGTTAGACTGACCGAAGGCGAGATCAGGGCGATATAATCCCCGGTCCGGTCGGTCGGCGTCGCGTAGATGTTGTCGTCATGAAGCGCCGCGGTCTCGAGCGACGCATTGAGCAGGAACGAGCCAAGCGGAAGCCCCTTGCGCGTCGTCTCCGGCGGGAAGACCAGCCCCGGAGTGATGGCGGGCGCCGTGGTGGTCCGGACCACCGGGGACTCCGCGGGCGGCGGAGCGAGCGGGGTCGGCACCGGCGGCGGCAGCGGCGAAATCGGCGTCGCGAATCCGGGACCTTGCGCCGTCCCCGGTGCCAGAACCGGAGCCGGTCCCCGCGCCGCTCCCTGCGCCATGGCGCTTGTTAGGGGAACAATAGACGCCGTCGAAACCACGCACGCCGCGAACCAGCCGAGTGCTAAGAGTCGCTTATCCCCCACCCCCCCCCCCCAACCCCCCCCGAACCACCAAACCGTATACAATCCGACTTTACCAGACCGCCGTCAAATCATCAACCATCGCGACCGGATCAAAAAATCCGAAAAACCGCCGCGCGCTCTGACATAGGTCAAATCGGGGGCCGAGCACCGGCTTTAAATCGAGAATGGTTGACGGGCCACCCAACGCATGTCGAAAGTCACGAGCGACGCGGCGCCCGCCCTCTTGCCGAATCCGCTTCCGACCGGGCCACGAAACCCGGCCGCGGCGGAAGGAGATGGTTCCATGCGACGGCTTGCCCTTATGTCATTGCTGCTCCTGGCAGCTTGCGCGGTGGGCCCGCCACCGCATCCGGCTGGCCCGTTCGCCGCCTATGTCGGGCGCTCCGACCAGGCGTTGATTGAGCGCTTCGGGGTTCCGAACCGCACCTACACGATCGGCGCGAAGACCTTTTTCACCTACGACCAACGGCACCTTCGCATGGTCCCGGGCGCGCCCTGGGGCCCCGGCGGCTGGAATTATCCCTATTACTACTCCTATGGTTGGGGTCCCGCGCCCTATGCCTACGAATCGGGATGCATCGCGACCCTGGAGATCGAGAACCACGTCGTCCGGGCGGTCGATGTGGCGCGCGGCATCTGCGAATAGCGGCGCCCGCGGCAACCTCGGCTTGATCTTCGCGAGCGAACCCGCTAGATCGAAACGAGCTCCCGACAATTGGGACTGTTGGGCGGACACAGCGATTCGATCGCCCCGGCCTCTTTATTTTGCACCACCCGGCGGGTAACCGATGATGCCGAACGCGGTCTATGACCTTGCCATCATCGGCGGCGGCGTTAACGGCTGCGGCATCGCGCGGGATGCCGCGGGGCGCGGCTTGCGCGTTCTGCTTTGTGAGCGCGACGATCTCGCAAGCGGCACGTCGTCGGCCAGCACGAAGCTCATTCACGGCGGCTTGCGCTATCTCGAATACTACGAGTTCCGCCTCGTCCGCGAGGCACTGGCCGAGCGCGAGGTATTGTGGCGCACGGCGCCGCATATCATTCACCCGCTCCGCTTCGTGCTGCCCTATCGCCCCGGCCTGAGGCCATGGTGGCTGCTTCGTCTTGGCCTCCTGATCTATGACCGGATCGGCGGTCGCGAAATTCTCCCCCCCAGCACCGGCGTCAATTTGCGCCGCGATGCCGCCGGCCTACCGCTGCAGCCGGACATTCAGCGCGGCTTTGAATATTCCGATTGCGCCGTCGACGATGCCCGGCTCGTCGTGCTCAACGCGCGCGATGCCGCCGCGCGCGGCGCCCATATCGCAACGCACACCCGCGTCGGCGCGGCGCGGCGCGTTGACGGGCTATGGCAACTTACGCTCGAAAGCGACCTCGCCGGCATGCCGCAAAACGCGACGGCGCGCGCCCTGGTCAATGCCGCGGGTCCCTGGGTCGGCGATGTCGCGGCCGAACTCGATGGCCTGAACGCCGGCCCGCGCATGCGGCTCGTGCGCGGTAGCCATATTATCGTGCCCCGCCTCTACGATCACGACCGCGCCTATATGCTGCAGCAGCCGGACGGGCGCATTGTCTTCGTCATTCCCTATGAGACCGATTTCTGCCTCATCGGCACGACCGAGGTCGATCACGCCGACGAGACCGCCAAGGCACGCCTCTCGGCGGAAGAAACCGACTATCTCTGCCGCGCCGTTTCCGCCTATTTCCGCGCGCCGCTGCGGCCCGAACATGTGGTCGGTAGCTTCTCCGGCGTCCGGCCGCTTTACGACGACGGCAGCGACGACCCCAAGGCGGCGACGCGGGACTACCGGCTGGAACTCGCGGCCGCCGAAGGCGGGGCGCCGCTTCTCACGGTCTACGGCGGCAAGATCACCACCTACCGCCGCCTAGCCGAGCACGCGCTGGAAAAGCTGGCGCCGTATTTTCCCGGCCTTGGCGCGCCCTGGACGCGAACCGCGCCCCTCCCCGGCGGCGATTTCGCCATCGCCGATCTCGAGCGCCGTATCCGCGCCCTGATGGACGAATTTCCCTTTCTTGACCGTCGCTGGGCGCGGCGGCTCGTTCGCGCTTACGGCACCGAGGCGGCTTGCGTCCTCGGTCCGGCGCGGCGGCGCGAGGATCTCGGCCAAGCTTTCGGCGCCACGTTGACCGAGGCCGAGGTCCAATATCTGATCGCCAGGGAATGGGCCCGCACCGCGGAAGACATTCTGTGGCGGCGCTCGAAGCTTGGTCTGCGCCTCGATCCGTCCGAGGTCGCGGCGCTCGAGGACTATTTGGCCACCGCAACCGCAGCAGACCGCGCGACGCCGAATCCCTTGCCCGCCAGCAGCTGACGACAGCAGCGATCAGCCCCCCATTTCGCGGCGAATGGCGGCCTCGTCCAGATAGACCAGCGCGCAAAGCAGCATGGTCGGGGTCCGGGCATCCTGGCCCAGCGGCAGCCACAACGCCTCGTAATGCCACACGCGGCCATCGACCTCGCGGTCGTGAACCAGGGCGAGCGGTTTCCCCTCGGCCACCAAGCCTTGGCAGCGCTCGATGACGTAGGCGCGATACTTCGGATAAGGAATATCGTCGAGATACTTGCCGGTGAGATCGTACCCGGCGCGGACAACCAGATTGGTACCGTGAAGGCGGACGCGAAAACGCGCGCGATCACTGCCCACTTCAACCAACATGATATCTCCCATAAGATAAGACATATCCAAGGGATCGATATCCTCGCGAGCAGGAAAATTCCGCTTTCCGCGACGTTCGTTCCAGTATTCAAGCAAACGACGCAGGCGCGGATGGCGTATTGCTATTGCCGAATCCGACATGATTGCTCCCTAGACGACGCGCCCCGGTGCTGTTCGATTTTAGGGCGGCCCTACAAAGACTACTCCCTTTCGGACTGCGCTGACGAGTCCGTGCCGCGGACCCGCCACATTCACGGAGCTCGATCCCATGCACGGCCTAGGGTAGCGGCTCAGGAAGCGGACAAGAAATCCAGCACGGCGGCGCTGAAGCGCTCGGGCGCTTGTAGCATCATCATGTGGGTGGTGTTTGGCAGGATCACCGTTCGGGCGCCCGGCAGGTGCGCCGCCAGGGCTTGCAAGATCGCGGGCAAACGCCCCGGCGTATTCGCGCCGCCGACGAAAAGCGTCGGCACCGAGATCGCCTCCGCCTCGGTGCGGGCATAAGGCCGTCGCTGCTCGTTAATCTGGCCAAGCAAGGTGCGGGCATTATCGCGCAGCGTCTGCCGCGCCACCCGTGCCAGTCCTTTCCAGGAGCCCGGCCCTTCGATCGCCTCGAAGAATGTCGTCAAGCCGCCGTCGATATCGCCGGCCGCGATCTGCGCCGCGGCCGCAGCCGTGTAATCGGAGGGCGACGGCGCGCTGGACGGAGGCGCCGATCCCTGCGCGAGCGAGGCGTCGAGCGTGCCGCCCGGTTCGGCCAGTACGAGCTTGCGTAAAAGCTCGGGGCGCGCGCCGGCGACGCGGAAGGCGATATGCCCGCCGCGCGAATGACCCATCAAATTCACCGACCCAAGGCCAAGTCCCTCGATAAAGCCGATCACATCGGCCACATGCTGGGCCATGGTAAAGTCCGTGCCGGTGCCATCCCAAGATTCGGGATAGAAATGCCGGAGGCTCAAGGCAATGACATGGTGGCGGGCGGCCAGCATCGCCATCACGGGCGCCCAGATGCGATAATCGCAAAGCGAGCCATGGACGCAAACCAAGGGTGTCCCCTCGCCGGCCTCGATATAGCTCATGGCGTGGCCGTTGACGCGAAGCTGCTTCACCGCCTTCTCCCTGTCGTCCGAGATGTGACCTAGAACTGGTAGCGGCGGAGGCCGCCGTCCACCGGAATGACCGCGCCGCTGATATAACGCGCTCGCGGCGAGGCGAGAAACACCGCCATCACCGCGAGGTCCTCGGGCTCTCCCCAGTAGCGCACCGGAATCTCGGTCTCGGCGAAATGCCGGCGGTAATCCTCCGGGTAATTGCGCCGGATCTGCTCGCTCATGATGCGGCCGGGCGGGATCGAATTCACCGTGATGCCGTGCTGCCCGACCTCGCGCGAGAGGCCCTTGGCCCAGGCATGCACCGCCGCCTTGGCGGCGAAGGCGGCGTTCAGACCTTCGGGCTCCGATTTTCCGGTGATATTGATGATCCGACCCCAACCGCGCGCGATCATCTGCGGCAGCAGCGCGTGGGTGATCTGGCGTTGGCGGGTAAAATTCAAGGTCAACGCCTCGTGCCAACGATCCTCGTCCGCGTCTACCGGCAACGGCCGGCTTCCGCCGGCGTTGTTGACCAGGATATCGACCCGACCCAAGGCGCCGAGCGCCGCATCCCGGACGCGCTCCGCCGCGTCCTCGGCCATGATGTCCTGCACGATCAGCGCCGGGCGCGCGCCGCCTGCGGCTTCGATCTCGGCCGCAAGGGTCTCGAGCAGTCCGGCGCGGCGTGCCAGCGCCGCGACCTGCACCCCCTCGGATGCGAGGCCTTTCGCGATCGCCCGCCCGATGCCCATCGAGGCGCCGGTGACCAACGCGGTTTTGCCGCCAAGCTCAAGATCCATTCTTCCCCCGAAGACATCGCTCGCGATGCGCGGAGGCTACGTTAGGCGAAGCCCCGCGGACCCGCAAGCCAAGCCGCTGCAAGCCCGGAACCGGCGGCCGCCTCGCTCACGGTTTCGGCGTCGGCGTGGCAGCCGTGCTCGGCGGCAGGATCGGATAGGTCACTTTCGGCTGCTCGCCGGTCAAACTGCCGAGGAACGCCGTGATCTTGTCGATCTCACCGTCGCTCAGGCGGATTCCGAGTTGGCTCGACCCCATCACCGCTACCGCTTGCCGAAGATCCCAGGCCTGGCCGGTATGGAAATAGGGCGCTGTCAGGGCGATATTTCGCAGCGTCGGCACCTTGAAGACATAAGCGTCGCTCGGCGTCTTGGTGACCATGAAACGCCCCTTGTCGGTCTCCGGCAAGAAGTCGGCGCCGGGCTTCTCCACCACACCGAAGGGAGCATACATGCCGCCACCGACGTTAATCCCGCCGTGGCAACTCGCGCAGCCCTTGTTCATGAACAGTTGGAGCCCCTCCTTCTCGGTCGCTGAGAGCGCATTTGCGTCGCCTCTTAGGAAGCGGTCGAACGGCGCATTTGGCGTTATCAGGGTCGCCTCGAAGACGGCGATAGCCTTCTCCACGTTGGCAAAGGTAATTGGATCGCGTTCTCGCGGAAACGCCTTGGCGAATATGTCACGGTAACCAGGGGTGCCCTTCAATTGCTCGACCACATGCTGGGGCGAAGACCCCATCTCAATCGGGTTGACCATCGGGCCGCCAGCCTGCTGCTCCAAGTCCTTCGCTCGGCCGTCCCAGAACTGGGCCTTGTTGAATACAGCATTCAACACCGTGGGGGCGTTCCGCGCCCCATGTTGCCAACGGTGACCAATGGAGGTGGGCTCCGCATCCACGCCGCCAAGGCCAACATTGTGGCAAGAGTTGCAACTTATTGTGTGGCTCTCGGAAAGCCGGGGATCGAAATAGAGCATCTTACCGAGCAAAACCTTGGCGGGGGTTGCGGCATTATCGGGCAACGCCGGCGGCGCGATCGGAATCGGCGCGAAGGTTTGACGTGCCTGGCTCATCAGAGCGCTTTCGGCGAATGCCGGCGCCATCAAAATCAGACCCAGCCCGATCAGGGCGACGAGCACAGTCTTGATCATGATACCCTCTCCTCTCCTCTCCTCTCTTGTCTTGTCCGGCAACGACGCCGCGCTCCACGTTCAGAACATGACCGACCTGACCCAGCCCTCCCGCCTGCGTCGACCACTCAAGCGTAAGACGGCCAACAACCACGCTAACCGGCGCTTGCCACCCGCGGTTGATCTGCGTCAATGCGGACAGCCCGAGTGACCCATTGACTCTCAAACGTGGAACCGCCCGGTTCGGATAGCGGAGTAGTCTGGACTTGACGGGCTGCCGCATCTCCAGATCGGGTGTCACCGGTTAAGACGGCAAGGCGTGATCGATCTATGTCCGAACCCGAGAAACGCGGCACCTCAGGCCTCAGCCCGCCTGCGCCGCCGGCCAACACGACGCAGCCGGATCCCAATCCAGAGGCCTCGCCGCTATTTCATCTCCCGGCCATCGCGGATTACGAGCCGCTCGCCGGTGCCGAGGCCGTCGAGCGCATCGCGAAAAAGGCCGAGCAGCTTCGAGACATGCATATCGCCAACATCAATTCGACCTATTACGGCGGCGGCGTCGCCGAAATCCTCTCCTCGCTTACCCTTTTGATGAACAGCGCCGGAATCAAGACCGGCTGGCGCGTGATCCAGGGCCGGCCCGACTTCTTCACCATCACCAAAAAGATGCACAACGCGCTGCAAGGCGGCGAAATCAACCTCACCGACTTGAAAATGAGCATTTACGAAGAAGTCGTCTACGAAAACGCGCTCCGCAACCACCTGGATAACGATCTCGTCATCGTTCATGATCCCCAGCCTCTGCCGCTCATTCGCCACTACCGGAAACGGGCCCCGTGGGTGTGGCGTTGCCACGTCGACCTCTCGTCGCCGCACCCGGCGCTGTGGTCCTACCTGACCGGCTTTATCGAACACTACGACGCGGTGGTGCTGTCGCTGCCGGAATACGCTCAGAAACTCAGCGTGCCGCAACGTTTCATCATGCCGGCAATCAACCCGTTTTCGACCACGAACAAAGAGCTGAGCGCGGCGGAAATCGCCGATCGGCTCCAGCATTACGATATCCCGACCGATCAGCCGCTGGTGGTTCAGGTCTCGCGCTTCGACAAATGGAAGGACCCGCAGGGCGTAATCGACGCCTTCCGCATCGCTCGCAAGCAAGTCAAGTGCCGCCTGGTGCTGCTCGGCAACGTCGCCACCGACGATCCGGAAGGCCAAGGGGTTTTTCAATCCATTTGCCGCGAGGCGGATGACTCCATTGTGATCCTCTCGGTCCAGGATTCGGCCTTGGTCAACGCCTTGCAGCGAAGCGCCGCCGTTGTCCTTCAAAAATCGACTCGCGAGGGTTTCGGTCTCACCGTCGCCGAGGCGATGTGGAAGGGCGCGGCGGTGATCGGCGGCCGGGTCGGCGGCATCAAGCATCAGATCGAGGACGGCAAGAACGGCTTTCTTGTCGGCGACGTCGCGGAGGCCGCGGAGCGTATCGTTCAACTCGTCAAGGACCGCAGACTGGGAAAACGGCTCGGAAAGCGCGCCAAGGAAACGGTGCGGAGCCGCTTGTTGATGACGCGCCTGATGGAGGAATGGCTCGACCTCGCCGGCTCGTTCGAGGCGCATTTCCGCCTCCGCGGCGTCACGCCGTAGTAACCGCGGCCGCTGCCAAGTGTGCAATCTCTTTTTCACCGTCATTTGGAGAGTGCCATGATCGAGTTGTTGCAGGATTTTCCCGATAATGTCGTCGCCTTCGTCGCCAAGGGCCGGGTGTCCCGCGCCGACTACGACTCGGTCCTCGTCCCCGCCGTTGAGAAGGCGCTCAAGCGGCTCGAAAAGGTTCGGCTCTATTACGAACTTGGTGCCGAGTTTCAGGGCATCGACGCCGGCGCCGCGTGGGAAGATTTCGTTGTCGGCGTCAACCATTGGCTGCGCTGGGAGCGCGCGGCCGTGGTCACCGACGTGGACTGGATCCGATATTCGTTCAACGTGTTCCGCTTCCTGATGCCGGCGCAGGTCCGAGTCTTCCCGACGGCGGAGGCGGTGGAAGCGCGCAAATGGATCGCCGCCTAAGTTTCGCGTCACGGCCGTTTCCCGCATGAGCGCACTGCGGCAGTGTCGAATCACCGGGGCCTGGGCCGTGATCGCGCCGGAACGCGGCATCCGTCCTCACGACGCGCCCGCAGACAGGCGCACCGTCGAGGCCGCGCCCGCTGCGGACCCGGCCTGCCCCTTCTGCCCGGGTCACGAGGCCGAATTGCCGCGGATCGTGACCGAAATCGAATCGCCGCGTCCGCCCGGCTGGCTGGCCCGCGTGGTGCCGAACAAATATCCGGTGATGCAACCGGCGCCGGCCGGCGGGGCATCGGCGCCGCCTGGTCACCGGATACGACCGAGCTACGGCCATCATGAAGTGGTGATCGAAAGCCCGCGACATGACGCCGATCTCGCATTCATGGATGAGGCCGAGATCGCCGCCATCGCCGCCCTCTATCGCCGCCGCTTTCGAGCGTTGATGGCGCGGCCAAAAATCAGGACCGTCATTCTGTTTCGCAACCGGGGCGTGGCGGCCGGAGCATCGCTCCACCATCCGCACGCCCAGCTCGTCGCGCTCGCCATGAGGCCGCCTTGGCTTCGCGCGCAGGCCGCGTGGGCGCGGCACCGCGGCACCGCGACAGGCAGCTGCGTCACCTGCGCCGAGATCGACTTCGAGGGCGCGGATGGGCGCCGCATTGTCGAAGCGACCCCCTCCTTTCTCGCTTTCGCCCCCTTCGCGGCCAGCCGGCCCAGCGAGATCTGGCTCGTGCCCCGGCGCCACCAGGCGTCCTTTGCGGAAATCGAAGAAACGGCCGCCGCCGAGTTTGGCGTCTTGTTGCGGAACACGCTGCGGCGGCTTGCCTTGGCCCGCGACAACCCGTCGTACAATTTCGTCGTCGATTCCTTCGATACGCCGCGAGACGCGGCACAGGCGCACTGGCGCCTTCGTATCGCGCCCGACCTCGCGACGTGGGGCGGATTCGCGCTCGGCACCGCGCTGCCGATCA
>OFHJ01000533.1_pt1 | contig 14116 bp, 11 predicted proteins | sample 1522001 | NCBI WGS metagenome assembly OFHJ01 (sample SAMEA2464838, study PRJEB22497) | soil metagenome | biome: Grassland; feature: Farmland; material: Clay | place: Australia | collected 2013-02-01 | depth 1.2 m | reverse complement strand
GCCGCCGCCGTACGCGCCGTCGTGCCCGCCACAAAATACTCTATCAACCGGGCTTGTTTGGCAGCACTCAATCGGCTCTTTCGCATTCAACCATCCTAGATTAACTTCGGTTATCTAGGACAGCCCCAAGTAAAATTTTTGGGTCCCAATATCGAGCGGCATCCGTGGTCATTGGTCAGGGCGTATCTAAGCGGTTCGTTATTCCCTCTCCGTTAGCCGTTTGCAATTCAGCGCCTGAGTGACGCCCACTCTGGATCGACAAAAGGCAGCAACTTGTTAGGCGCTTGCAGCTAGCGTCAGCCTCTATATTGCTAAGCGAACACCTCTATCTGACGAAAATAGTCGATCAGCGGGGACAAAACGATTTCCCGGTATACGTCTCGTGGAGACACCTTGTCCAATCCATGGGACTTCAAGAGCTTCGCAAACGTACTACTTTTTCTATGTGCCTCTGACTTCGACCGCAACCTTTGAAGTAAGCGGAGCGATCCACGTGCCATCGTTGCAGAAATGGCAGATCTTCTAAGCAAGCACAAGCTAGTGCCATTCTTCGCGAACTGGATTCCGGCAGAAAATACATCGCCAGTACCTGAATTGGTAAGCGGGAAGCAAGCGAGCCTTTTGTGGCTCGGTTATGTCGACTTGCCAGCGGAAATAATCCTCTTCCTTGCGGGCAGGGTAAGCCTTGAGATACCGAATAGCCTAGCCATCTCAATAGGCAAGTCATCGCCCTGCACTGCGTTTTTTGCCGCCAGAAGCTCTTCTGAGAATATCTCGTCTATCGAACGCCTGGCTTCAGCCGCTTCCGGAATGAGATATCGATTCCACGTGGCGTGATCGTCCTTTTCCAACCATACGAATCGCGACAAAGCCAATGGTCGCCGGGAACAGTGCCGGGACGAACTGGAATACCCTGAAGCATCACATTCACGTTGAGGATGAGACCCAAGGGAGCGGGAAAGAGATGACGACACAGATCTAGGGTTACAGGGAAACCGGCCCTTAGTGTGCGCCGTCAATGACTGCGCATCCGGTCGACCTGGGATCGCACCATCAGCAGGCCAGCCAAGCCGAATTGCTGAACGATCTCGATCGGTGTACATCCTGGAAGCGACGATGGGGCTACCTGAGCCAGTCTGCCCGGATCTCGGGATTCTCAGGATACAGAATCTGAAGGCCCTGGTAGATTCCGAGCAGATTTCCGACACGGTCGAGGAGATCACGGGTGTTGTTAGAGGATGGCCTTTCGCATAACGGCCTAGCGTCGTCCGGCTGTTCGGGCCAAGGCCCAAGAGGACCTGCCGGCCCGTATTGGGAAGCCGCCACTCATCGAAGGCCCGCGTGACGGCTTTTGCCAGTATGGCACGCTTGTTCCTGCTTGTAGTGTCAGTCATGTTCAGCAATCAACCCGAGCATGGCGCGCGCCACTGCGATCATATGGTCAGCCAGCAGCGGACAAAGGAACCAGAACGCGATTCGCTTTGCGTTGAATGTTGCCGTTTCATCGAAGTCTTCATACGAACACTTTACATCGCCGCGTTGGCCTGCACGTAGCGCGCCAGAGGATCACACGTAGACGCCATACTGGATCCCGGCCAGGACTTCCTTCACCCGATCGACACCGATCCGGGTGCGCAGTTTCGACAGCGGTGTCTGTCCGCCGAGCGCCGGCAACGGGGAGCTAATCCAACGCGCAGCATTGTCCTTCGATCCGAAGATTTCGGTGGCCAGAACCAGGATTTCCTGTTCATTCATGGAAGATTCTCCTGCAATCATGTTAACACCGCCGCGTTCACCTGCGTGTCGGCAGAAAGACTAAAATGACGCTTGCGTACCACGCGTCGCCGTTCAACCAGTTAATAGCCCGCGACTGAAGACGCAGGCTTTTTTATGAAAATCCGCTATCTCAGTGACCTGCACTTGGAGATCACCGGCTATGTGCCGGAAGACGTCGAGTCCGTCGGCGAGGACCTGGTGGTACTGGCAGGCGACATCGGAGTTGGCTTGGGCGGCATCAAATGGGCGATGCAGGCCTTCGAGGGCCGCGAGGTGGTGTACGTGCTCGGCAACCATGAGTTCTATCACCACGAGTGGAACCGGCTGGTAGAGGGTGCCCGCACCTTTGCCGAAGGCTCGAACATCCACGTGCTGGAAAACGAATCCATCCGCGTCAACGGGCTCACGGTCCTCGGCTGCGCCCTGTGGACGGACTTCGCTTTGCTGGGAGATTCAGAGCCACAGCGGGCCCGGACGATGGCGGTGTGCCAGGATGCCTTGATGGACTACCTCCTCATCTTCAACGACGAAACTCGGGAGCGCTTGGAACCGCAGGACACGGTCAAACGCCACGAGGCCAGCGTGGCCTGGCTGAAGGAGCAGATTTCGGCCTCTACGGAGAAGGTGCTGGTGGTCACCCACCACTCCCCCACCCCGGCGAACCATCACCCCCGATTCCCGCGCGACGAAATTACGGCCGCCTTCCATTCCGACCTTGACTATCTGCTGGACGGCACGCGCATCCATGCCTGGATCAGCGGGCACACTCATCACAGTGGAATCGTAGAAGCGGGCAACAGACCTTGCCGGGTCCGTGTCTGTTCCAACCAGCTCGGTTACCCACGGGAGAGATCATCAACCCGAACTCCCGAGGATGCGTTCAGCTGGGAACGATGCCTCAAGGTGATGATCTAGAAGTGATGGGCGGAGCCAACCACAGTGCGTTCTCTTAGCCGGTGCGTGAACCTGAACTTCCCTGGCAATCGCTCGCCGGTTTTTCCCTAGTTCAGGCTACAGGTAAAGAAGTAATGCGTTCCTGTCGTTTTCTTCTGCATAATCGTCTGACACTACCGCTTCAACGTTTTTTTTGCTTGCTAAGTGCAATTTGGACGTTTTTTTGATCGCTAAAAGAACAGGACCACTATTCAAGGATGCCAATTATTTAGGAGTTGACCTAACCTGCTTTGGACAGCAAATAAGGCTGCTTCGGTTATAGCTCGCGGATCATGCTCTGACCACAACCCGACATCCTCTAGACCTAGGCGTCACCGGCTTCTAAGCAAGCAAGGGAGAAAGGGCGGTGACCATCGAGCAGAATGCTTATCGCATCTTTAGCATTCCATTACCATGGACTGCGCCTGCCACCCTTGCCCTTCTTGTTGAGCATAGTGTTCCTGAGTAGCGCGTTCCTGTCGATAGAAACGGTAGCCGCCGCCTTCCACTTTCATTCGGAATGCAGCGAGAGCCGCATTCTCTAAAAGGGAGTTTGGTGAAGTTCCATCCTCAGGAAACGACGAGATACCCACATTGGCAGTGAGCGCTACCGAATACGCCCCAACCCGGATCGGGCTTGCCATGGCGGTACATACCCGTTCCGCAATGCCAACCGCGACTGCATCAGAAACATTTGCCATTATGACAAAAGTACCCACGCCTAACCGCGCTACAACATCTCCGGCGCGCAGCATCTTTCGCAGACGACGGGCTACTTCGCCCAAGATCAGGTCGCCTGTTGCTTTCCCAGCCGAATTCCTTATCTCAACAAAACGATTGAGGTCTACGACCAGAAGCACTAGGCGGCTTTCACTCAAGCTCGCTTGGTCGAGATCCTGCTTCAAGCGATCCATAAACCAGGCCCGATTAACAAGACCGGTCAACGGATCGCAATCGGTCAGGTACCGGACTTGTGATTCGGAACGCTGCTCACTGGCGACGTCTTCCATTAGCAGCAAGATTCCATTCTGATCGGGAAGGCCAACATTCGTTATTGAAACCCGGAACGACGCTTTCGATGGCTTTGTGGTTGTCCCGATCTCGAACGAAACGTCTTTTTTGGCTTCCTTGGTCTCGCAAACCTCCAGGACTTTTGCGTCCAGCCCGTCAGACGATAGGACGTCGAACAATGGTCGACCGATCGTTCCCTCTAAGTTGAGATTGAAGCGACGCAAAAACGCGGGATTAGCCGTAAGTATTTTGTGATCGCAATCGGCGGAAACCAGCAGCAGCCCTTTATCGAGTCCGCCGATCACGGCCTCCGCGTAACCTGTCGGGATTCCTGCTGGCTGGGTTTCTTCTTGCCGGTTATAGAGAGCGGGAAATGTTTTCATGGCCTGAATTCTCCTAGGTGTATCTGCATCCAACGTCTGTGCTAAGTCTCTAGCAAGCAGAATACATGCCAAACAGGAAAACGCAGTTTTTCAAGCTCTTACATAAAATTAATCAGTAGGGCGAACCCAAAAAAATGACAACAAACTGTCTGTGAGCGACAAAGATTGTCAATTATTGTCAATAAACCGGTTATTCTTCGTCCGGATAGGATCTTAGGAGTCGCAGTTCATCGAGGTATCTCTGTAGCAGGGCCTTTGGCGTTAACGGGATAGCACCACGCTTGCGGTTTTCTGCTCCAATCGCATACAGATACGACCAGTGTTTGAGCAATCCTGAATAGGTGCCAAAAATGCTCGTTCGGGGATCCCAGACGTGCGTCGGTTCACCGCCTGCTCCATTGTATTCGATGATCATAAAGCCCTCACCACGCTTAAGCGCGTCAAGACTTGTGTAACGAACGTCGAAGCGTCCAATAAAGAACCCGGGAACTTCCGCCACAATGGAATTGAATACCTGATTAAGAGCCCTCGTAATATGCGCCGATCCGTCCTCGAAGGCCGCACCACGCACGTGATTGCCTATGGACACGAGCCTATACTGATCGCCGCGGGCAATAACCCGATCAAGATGTCGACGGTTCCGCTTGAAATATATCTTGGCAAAGGATCGTGCACGCATATCGCGCCGAATCAGTTCACGCAAAGTATGCACTCCGTCCCCGGTGACTTCAGGAAAGTGCTTGATCGTCAAGGAGAGGATGCGACCTTCAGCTTCTGATGGCCTCCGAACAAAAAAAATGCCCGCCTCACCAGGCCCCTCCGCATACTGTTGGATCAGCAGATTAACGCCTGCCTCGAAGCGCCCTAGGTAGCTAGAAAGCGCTTGCTCCGTTTCTACTAGTTTGACGCCAAAACCACGTCTGCCAATATCTGGTTTCACGATAACGGGGAAAGCTAGACCTGCGCTACTCATTGCGCGGTCCGCCTCGGAAACTGAATTTGGGCCCGCTGTGACCACCACGAATGGGGCAAGATGCTTCTTCCCTAAAGGTCCCAGCAGAGAAAACAAGTCTGCCTTCGATTCTTTGGTAAGCCCGCCTCCATCCAACCCCGGATTGGCAACGGTCGGAAGCGTTACCCCACGGTAACGCACCATCAGATACAGTGAATAAGGCACATGGAAAGCGTAAATAAAGAGCTGCGGCGCGCGCTCCATGACGGATGCCACTGGTGGCGCCTTGGTCGCTCCGAGGCGTCTGGCTATTTGATCAATCATCACCTTCCTCAGGAGCAAAGGCCGACGGTACTTTCGGCTCTGGCTTGATTCTTTGAAAGCATTACCGCTGGCAGCCGCTACCAACCCACTATGACCAGAGGACCCACCTTTCATCACCCCATGCACAGGGAAATACGCACTGGTCGTTCGCGTTAAAAGTGTAACGCAATCCTCTAAATGGAAACGTGATTGGTGCGGGGCCCTCCAAACACTTACTGGTTAACCACGGATACCTGCGTCTGCTCAACTTCCAGCAGGGCCGAATGTACCGCCGCTACAATATACATAAGGTGGTTTTCCTCAAGCGTCGACGATAAACGCATGTCGCAAACGTTTTCGATTGCCCTCCGGGTTTGTGGGAGATCCGGTATTCCGTCGGGCAGATACTGCCAATTGTAGAATGCTCTGGCGTTGTTCTCACTAGCGAAAAGCGACAGCGGAACGCCCTTCTCCCTCACCCGATTCACAAAAACTTCAAGGTCTACGGCATCCATATCAAAAAGGCGAAACTGAATCGAGTCCGGGACCCTCAACTCTTCGGGAAACTGGCGTGGAAAGCCGATGCGACCCGTTGCGGTGAGCTCGCGCTCAAGATAAGCATACATTTCCCGGAACCTGTGACCCTTGCACTCAATCATCTCGATTTGTGGACGTGCTACCGCTGCCGTCAGGTTGGACATACGAACATTGTGCGCCGGAAACCGTTTGCCAAACTTCTCGAAAAGATCACTCTGTCCAAAGTGCTTCCTGTAGTTCGCTTCATATGCGCCAGAAAGATACGTGGCCTTAACGAATAACTCTTCGTCATTAGTAACAAGCATGCCACCCTCACCAGCATTGATGATCTTGTTGGACTGAAACGAGAAGCAACCCGCCGAACCGAATGTACCGGCCCACCCACCATCCCACTGAACACCAAGGGCATGGGCAGCGTCCTCAATAAGAGTGACACTCCGCTCATGGCACAATGCAGTAATATCCTTCACATTAGACATATGCCCCCGCATATGTGACAGCAAAAGAATATTTGTTTCCGAAGAAATCTTGCGGTTAAGATCGTCGATATCTAGGCGCAGGTCTTCAGTGCACTCGACAAAAACTGGGACGGCGCCGAGAATTACTATGGCGCTTGGTACCGCCGTGAAGGTGAATCCAGGAACCAGCACCTTGTCTCCGGCAGTCAAGCCACTCGCAATCAAGGCGAGCTCTATAGCCTGTGTACACGAGCTAACCGCCAAGGCATAGCGCACTCCAAGATAATCGCCAAAGTCGCGCTCAAACAACGCCACCTCGGATTCCTCCGGACTGTTTCCTGTATATCGAAATAGGTTGCCTGTCCGCATGATGGCCGTCGCACGATCGATCCCTTCTTGGGGAATCGGCTCTAGTCGCGTGAAATCGTCACGATGCATTCTTAGTGTCCTTCGGTTACGTATGGCGATCGCATCTGCTAGCTCCGACCGACTCTAACAGAAAGCTGACAAGCAAACAGGTGGGATGGATCAACGGCGACGGAGCTTGCCCAAGCATAACCGGCGATCCCCCTGCAGTTCCCAGCACTTTCCTTAAACTCTCCGGTTCCTAGGCAAGACCGTAAGATGGGCTGCCGACGGCGAACTGCACACCATTGGCTTTCTATCGGTTGCACAAGTTGCACGGCTATTTCACGTCCTTTGTCGCGATCTGGTCTTGGCATGTTGACGGCACCCGTGACCTTCGGCGAAAGCAGGGCACCATAGCGTACGAATCTTTTTATTGTGCCATGCGGCTAAAAAAGACACAGCTAGGGCAAAGTAATCTGCCGTTAACTGCAAAAGGATGCTGCGTTGCACTACCCCTTGAATCGACGCCACGGCAAAACATGGATTTATAGGTCTGGGAGCAATGTTGAATTCAATGTCGATGACACGTAACCGGAGTGTTCGTTAGTAATGGTCAGCCTGAATAGAACCATCGGGGGGAAAAACACACCTTCATGGTCGGCATGCCGGGACTAGCGAAAATCTCGCGATGGGATATCAAGTCGGCCCAGCCAGCGTCTACAGTCTCGCACGCGCGTCGCAACGACCTGAATTGACCTGCGTTCTGAAGTTCTCCGTCCGCCATTATTAACGAGGACTTTAGAATAGCCAGTCGATGAACATGCTGTATCTTGGGCTTTATGATATGGCTGATCGCACCTGTTCATCTTCCAGTAACATGAACGACACTTCATGTCATTTCTTAGAGCAAGAAAAAAACCGCTATTGGCGGAGATCCCTTAGATCGGCAACAGGTTCCTGACCAAACTCCGGACTTAACAGATACTCCACCAATCGCCCCGCGCAATCTTTAGAACTCCAAAGCGAACCGCTATCCTTGAGCGCCACAAAGCGCTTCCGCATGGGAAAAATGTCCTCGGGCATGGCACGGATCTCAGCCTGCATTCCGGTATCAACCACACCCGGCGCAAGGCTACAGATGCGCAAATGTTCAATATCCTCCATAGCGACCGACTGGGCATGTCGGTCCAGTGCTGCTTTCGTAGCACAATACACGCTCCAACCCGAGTAGGCATTGCGGGCAGCGCCGCTGGAAACATGGAGCACGCGTCGCTCTTTAGCCATACCCGATTTCGCAACCACAGCGTTAGCCAGCATCAGCGAAGCGCTCAAATTCAACGCCACGGCTTCGGCAATGGATGAGGAATTTTGCGTACCCAGAGGACCAACCGGCTGCAAGGTTCCTGCATTATTTATCAGTACAACCGTTTGTGCGTCGTGCAACCATGCCTCCAAGTCCCCATCGGACAACCACTTCTGCAATCGGGACGATGCGGCCAAATCGATTGCGAATTCGGTAAGCAGCCCCGGGTAACGGCCGCTAAAATCAGCATGCGAATGGCGAGCCAACCCAAGCACGGGGATATAACGATCCAGCAATACCTTTGCTATAGCTGAACCAAGCCCCCGGGTGTGTCCGGTTACGATGGCCTTGATATGCATCCAACTAAACTCCGTTCCGTTAATTCAGTCAATCATATAGTTGATTCCAGACATGCCTGTAAACGGATCGATACGTATTTGAATGTATTTATTTTTTCCTTCATCCTGTGCTGCCGTATGCACATCGCTTCCCCCTGACATTCTTCACGACGAGCAACTTCTGTGAAAACGGGGCGTCGTACGGATGCTGTACGATCAAGTCCCTGCGCGCACTACTGCATGGGTGACTTCATCGAAATCTTATCGCGGCGAGCAATCCCGCTGGAGGTGCCACACATGAGTCATCGGTTGCAACTTACGCTAGTCCGGCACGGAGAGACCGAATGGTCACGTACCGGGCAGCACACGGGGCGTACGGATCTCCCCCTCAACGACCGAGGACGCCAGCAGGCGCTTGATTTACGAAAACACCTCGAAGAAAGGTATTTTGACGCCGTCTTCAGCAGTCCACTCAAGCGCGCGGCAGAAACCGCTACACTTGCAGGGATGGGGAAGTCTGTGAAGTATTGCCCTGGCTTGGTGGAATGGGATTACGGTGCATTCGAAGGTCGGACCACTTCGGAGCTGGCTAGTGAACGCGGTGGGCATTTCAGCATATGGGACACCGAAATACCAAACGGGGAATCCCTTGAAGCCGTCGGTAAACGTGCCGATCAGGTTCTGAGGCGATTACTCGAACGGGGAGGGAGTATTCTGCTTTTTTCCCATGGGCATTTTTTACGGATACTCGCGGCACGCTGGCTTGAACAACCGCCACATCATGGCCGCAGACTGATTTTGAATGCCGCGGCATTCTCGTGCCTTGGCTATGAACATGATACGCCTGTGATCGTTACCTGGAATCAGTGCACTTAACCTCATATGAGGGGTTGGAAGTGCGCTGCATGTATCGTCCCGTTTGACCAGAGGTACTCTCCCCTACGCGTCGACGGTAGCAGCCGAGTGGAATCACTCCAGCCAGCGCCCTCACCGGCCATTCGCCGGCATCTGGCCGGCTCTGGGTTAGATTTTAGGTGAACTCACCCCACATCGACCGGCCGTAAAATTATTCCTTAATGCAGGGCGGTTCCTAAGAGATCGCCGCCACCTATCAGATCGCCGTCCCGCCCCGTACTCTCGAGCGCGCAGCAACAAAACCGCGGATTTTCTGACGCACCCGCCATACGCTTTTGGCGATACGCTAGACTTTTAGCAGCCAATAACACTCCGCAGTGGCACAGGCATAGCCTGTAAGCGGAACCGGCGAAATACAGCAAAAAAAAGCGTTGTTTTTATATGAAAGGCGAATTATTCCCGATGATTGATGTAAATCAACGCTATTCATACCCCGGATTTCAAAAATGCTTTGGCAGCTTTTGTTGGGGGAACCGATATGGCAAACCAATCCGTCAGCACGAAAAAAGTCAACTCACCTTCGGATTCCGCAAACCATGGGAAAGTGGCAAGACTGCCCGATATGTGGGGCTCGTTACGCAGTGAATTGGACAACACCCTGGATCGTTTTTCCAGCGCATTCGGAATGCCTTCTTTCCGAAAAATGTTTGATTTGCCCGTTTCACGGCGAGCAGAGGGTGCGTTCAGCTTCGCAGTGCCGGCGGTGGACGTTTCGGAAAGCGATAAAGTCTATCGCCTTACGGCCGAAGTCCCGGGCATGGAGGCTAACGAAATAGACGTGACCGTGAACGGCTATACCCTGACTATCAAAGGCGAGAAGCGACAAAAAAAGGAAGAAAAAGGTGAAAGCTTCTATATGTGTGAGCGTTCCTTTGGTGCCTTCCAGCGTTCCTTCTCCCTGCCGTCTGGGGTTGATCGGGAAAAAATCAGTTCCGAATTGCGCAAGGGGATCTTGACGGTAACGCTACCCAAGACGGCTCAAGCACGTCAACTGAAACAAACAATTCAAGTGAAATCGGGCTGAGCCGAGAGTGGGTTCACACGGGTTACTTGGTTGCTGTGTGATATCCACGCAACGGCAAGGGCGGATTAACGAGGCGCAGAGCAGTTATCTATCGGCAAAAGACAATATGGCGGTCTGCGGCGCCGAAGTGCCCGTATCATTCGTTGTCCCTATGGAGCGTGGACGACATCGCTTCGACTCGTATCGCAGCAATGGGATGGAATAGTCCACGGCCTGACGGGCCACGCGCGGCTGCTATTCCCACTCGATCGTGGCTGGCGGCTTACCGGTAACATCGTAGACAACACGGGAAATGCCAGGAACTTCATTAACTATTCGGCGGGCACAGATGTCAAGCAACTCGTATGGCAGGCGTGCCCAGCGAGCTGTCATGAAATCTACTGTTTCAACCGCCCGTAACGCTATGACCGGCTCGTGCTGCCGCTGATCCCCTGCGACCCCAACGCTTTTTACCGGCAGATAAACGGCGAAAGCCTGACTAGTCCGGTCATACCAGCTGGCCGCCCGCAATTCCTCGATGAAAATAGCGTCCGCCTGTCGCAATGTGTCGGCTGCACTCTTACTAACCTCGCCTAATATGCGAACAGCAAGCCCTGGACCTGGAAACGGATGACGCATAACCATGTCTTTTGGCAGACCCAGTTCCAAACCAATTTGGCGCACCTCATCCTTGAACAATTCGCGCAAGGGCTCGACAAGTCTGAGATTCAGTTGCTCCGGAAGGCCACCCACATTGTGATGACTCTTAATGACATGCGCCTTCCCGGTTTCCGCACTCGCCGATTCGATTACGTCAGGATAGATCGTTCCCTGAGCGAGAAACTCAATACCGTCCATCTTCCGGGCCTCTTCATCAAATACCTCTATGAACAGACGCCCGATCGACTTCCGCTTCATCTCCGGATCTTCGATTCCGACAAGCTCATTGAAAAAGCGATCAGCGGCATTTACACGAGTAACCCTGACCCCGAGGCTTGTGGCAAATACCCGCATTACATCGTTTGCCTCATTCAGGCGCAGCAGGCCATGATCAACAAAAACACAGATTAGTTGTTCCCCGATAGCACGGTGAAGCAAAGCCGCAGCGACTGTCGAATCAACGCCTCCGGATAAGCCCAGGAGAACACCTGCCGAGCCAACTTGCTTTCGGATACGACGAATCGCATCTTCAATAATGTTTTCTGACGACCATGAACGGTCGCAACCGCAAATTTCGTGGACAAACCGGCTGTAGATCCGTGTTCCCTGTGTGGTGTGGGTCACTTCCGGATGAAACTGCAGGCCATAAAAATGGCGCGATTCATCTGCAATGCCGCTGATTGGCACGTCGCGGGTGCTGGCAATTGATCTAAAACCGGGCGGCAAAGCTGTTACGCGGTCTCCGTGGCTCATCCATACGTCGAGGAGGCCGTGGCCATCCACGGTGACGCGATCGCAAATATCCCTGAGCAGGGCCGAATCGCCACGAGTGTGGACTTCAGCGTAGCCGAATTCCTGCGTCCCGCGGCCATCAACACGTCCGCCAAGCTGGAAAGCCAGCGCCTGAAAACCGTAGCAGATTCCAAGCAATGGAACGTTCATACTCCATACCGCATCGGGAATTCTCGGTGCGTCTGCTTCCAATACCGATGCTGGGCCACCTGAAAGAATGACCCCCCTGGGTACAAATCGTCGAATAGACTCGTCCGGTGAATCCCACGGCATGATCTCGCAGTAGACGCCCAGTTCCCGGACCCGGCGCGCGATCAGCTGGGTATATTGGCTGCCAAAATCAAGGATCAGGATCTTGTCAAAGTGGATCGAATTCATAGGGAAGGTGACTGGAATGAAGCATGCATGCACATATGTAATAGCGTGCCGTTACAAATTAACAGCACCAATCAGCGCAGGCCAAGTGTCGAGGTAGAGTACGCGCAATAGTCAGGGACGATTCTACTCTGAGCGATAGTTAGGAGCTTCCTTGGTGATCGACACATCGTGAACATGGGACTCCTTGATGCCCGCGGCAGTCACTTTCACAAACCGGGTGCAAGTTCGTAGTGCGTCAATATTGTTGCAGCCGGTATACCCCATACTGGCCCGCAACCCGCCGATCATCTGATGAACAATGGCAGAAATGGGCCCCTTGTAGGGAACACGGCCTTCGATCCCTTCCGGAACCAACTTTTCGACTTCTGTTGTCGTGTCCTGAAAATAGCGGTCTTTTGAGCCCTGAGACATCGCAGCCAGAGAACCCATCCCGCGATAGTTCTTATAGGAGCGCCCTTGGTACAGCTCTACTTCACCCGGCGCTTCCTCTGTTCCGGCAAACATGCTGCCCACCATGACCGCGTAAGCTCCGGCAGCCAACGCTTTCGCGAAGTCGCCTGAATAACGGACACCACCATCCGCTATTAACGGCACACCTCGATCCGCCAGAGTTTTCGCAACGCCCATGACAGCACTGACCTGCGGGATCCCGACGCCTGCTATAACCCGGGTAGTGCAGATTGATCCTGGACCAATACCGACCTTGACGGCGTCAGCGCCCGCATCCACAAGAGACAACGCCGCGTCTCCTGTAGCGATATTCCCACCAACTACCTGAAGACCCGGATGCTCCTGCTTGATCCGGCGTACGCGATCAATTACCCCCTTTGAGTGCCCATGCGCCGTATCCACAACAACAAGGTCCACGCCAGCCTCTACCAAGGCCGCCACCCGCTCATCTGTCTCAGGACCAGTTCCCACCGCCGCACCAACACGCAGCCGCCCGTGCTCGTCCTTGCAGGCCAATGGAAAATCGCTAGATTTCTGAATGTCCTTGACCGTAATCATGCCGCGGAGCTGAAACGCGTCGTTAACAACCAAAATCTTTTCGATTCGATATCTGTGCAGAAGCTCCAGAACTTCTTCGCGGGCGGCTCCCTCCTTGACGGTCACCAAACGGGCCTCTGGAGTCATTATGTTTGCAACTGGCTGGTCGAAGCGGGTCTCAAATCGCATATCACGACTGGTGACAATGCCGACTAGGTGATCGCCATCGACAACCGGAACTCCTGAAATTCGATGTTCCCTCGTTAGACGGATCACCTCGGCGACGCTTGTATCCGGCGAAACGACAATGGGATCGACAATAATTCCGGATTCGTACTTCTTAACCTGTCGCACTTCCGCCGCTTGCCTCTCCGCTGTCATATTCTTGTGGATAACACCAAGACCGCCCTCTTGCGCCAATGCAATGGCTAGTCGCGACTCGGTCACGGTGTCCATGGCAGCCGACAGCAGTGGAATATTGAGGGTAATTCGAGGGGTCAATCGGGTACGAAGGTCTACTTGGCGTGGTAGCACCTCCGAATAGGCGGGTTGCAGCAGAACGTCGTCAAACGTTAGCGCTTCCAGATCGATTCGAGATTCTGCAAGTGTGCCAAGCATGAGGAACTCCGAGAAAGCACTATTATAGATGGGCTTGCGCCCTGTTACATTTAACTTAGCGTTCAAAAAGCGTAATACTCTGCAAATTCTACCGTCTTACATGCCACTATCGACTGACAAAGACCTAGTCCGTACCGTCTACAGCGTATCCGAACTCTCAGAAGTTCTTCGATCGCTTCTCGAAGATAGCCTGCCCGACCTTTGGGTGAGCGGGGAGGTTTCAAATTTTGCGAAACCGGCATCGGGACATTGGTATTTCACGTTGAAGGACAGCCGATCCCAGCTTCGATGCGTTATGTTCCGAAGCAGTAACGCCAAGATCCGGGCAACGCCAACCGGCGGGGAAGAAGTTCTAGTACATGGTCATGTGGGGCTCTATCCGGGCCGTGGCGATCTGCAACTGATCTGCGAATATCTGGAG
>OFHJ01000532.1_pt1 | contig 14129 bp, 13 predicted proteins | sample 1522001 | NCBI WGS metagenome assembly OFHJ01 (sample SAMEA2464838, study PRJEB22497) | soil metagenome | biome: Grassland; feature: Farmland; material: Clay | place: Australia | collected 2013-02-01 | depth 1.2 m | reverse complement strand
GCGCCAATAAGATTTTTTCCCTGCGAATGATTCACTCCGGTTTTGCCGCCCACTGACGAATCCACTTGCGCAAGCAGGGTAGTGGGGACCTGGATAAAGTCCACCCCGCGATGGTAGATCGCAGCTACAAAACCGGCCAGATCTCCGACGACCCCTCCGCCCAGCGCCACGAGCACCCCATCCCTCGGGAATCTGCGCTCAAGCAGCCAGTCAAGAGCCTCCTCCACGCTGGCCATCGATTTGCTTGCTTCACCAGCGGGCACCACGAACGCCGCATCGGCGCTACGGGCACCAAAAGTCCTAAGCGCTGGTTCCAGGTAGTAGGCAGCCACGTTGTCATCCGTGATGATGCACGCTGAACGACCGCCAATCTCCTGCCCGAGACGGTCCAGCACACCGTCACCGATGTAAATCGGATACCCGCGAGGGCCAAGCTCGACCTGAAGGGTCAACATGCTGCGTTCCGTGCGTCACCACCAGCGGCAGCCGCCTGTGCAATCAACTGAACCAGCTGCCGCGCGCTATACCGGTCAGTATCAATCACCAAATCGGCGATCTCGCGGTAGAGGGGATCGCGTTCGGCAAATAGGCGTTGAAGAACATTCCCGCGATCCATGCCGCGCAAAAGCGGCCGGTTGTCACAGCGTCGCGTCCGGGCTTCCTGCTGTCCAAGGCTCGTGCGCAGGTAAACAACGAAACCACGACTGGCAAGGTGCTTCCGGTTATCTTCCGATATCACGGACCCGCCGCCCGTCGCCAGCACGATGCCGCAGCGCGCGCTCAGCTCGTCGATTACTTGGGATTCCCGCCGCCGAAAACCAGATTCGCCTTCTTTCTCAAAGATATAACTGATATCAACACCGGTGCGACTTTCCAGTTCGAGATCTGAATCGACGAATTCCATATTCAGGCTGGATGCGAGACGACGGCCAACCGTCGTTTTCCCGGCACCCATTGGCCCGACAAGAAAAATGTTGGAAGGCTTCACGTCTCGGATACCTATAAGCCGCATGCGCATGAGAAACCGGGGGTCCGGCACGAACCCCAGGACCCCAGTATAACCCTGCTTGGCTCGGCGTCTGGTGAAGGCCGGCAACCAATACCCTCACTCAATAGGAGCTGTTCTCGACCCTGATCGCCTGGTTGAGGATCTTCGGCGTAATAAAGACTAATAGCTCGCTGCGATCGTTCTGATGTTCGGTAAACCGGAACAGCGCGCCCAGAATCGGTATATCGCCCAACAACGGTACCTTGTTCATCGTGTTCGATTTGGTGTCTTCGTAGATACCACCCAGTACCACCGTCTGGCCATTGTTGACCAGCACCTGGGTATTCACCCGGTGTGTGTCGATACTGGGTACGCTGCCTCCATTCGCGGTGTTCACTACCTGGCCAACGTCGTCCTTTCTGATGGCCAGATCCATGATGATTCGCCCATCCGGCGTAATCTGCGGCGTCACGTTTAGGCTCAGTACCGCTTTCTTGAACTGAACTGAGGTCGCGCCGCTGCTCGTCGACTCTTGATATGGGATCTCCACGCCCTGTTCAATCGAGGCCTGTTTGGCATTTGCCGTGATAACGCGTGGCGTCGAGATCACTTCCCCCCTGCCCTCTGCCTGCAGTGCTGAAAGTTCGAGGTCCACAAGATATTTCGAACTCAGAAGCGCCAGCCCAATGGTTCCCGGATTAGCCAGCGTGCTGGTCGCCGGTAGATTCACGTTGTATCGCGAAGACTGCGACGTGTCGAAACTGGGAGGACTTCCTGCGAGCTTGTTCGTGACCGCATTGTTGGTGGCCGTATTCGTCCCCGACGTACTGAGGATACCGTTGTTCGCAGAAAACCCGAACTGTGCTCCCAGTTGTCGATCGAAGTTGTTAGTGGCGATGACGATACGCGATTCTATTAGCACCTGACGAACCGGCACATCGAGTCGACGGATGAGTGCGTGGATATCCGACAGGTTCTCTGGTGTATCGGCTACCAGCAGCGTGTTGGTGCGCGAATCGACGGTTACCTCGCCGCGCTTGCCAAGGATGGAATGATGGCCCGACTTCAGAAGGGACGCAATATCGCTTGCCTTGGCATAGTTGATCTGAATAACCTCTGTTTTCAACGGCGCGAGATTAGAGCTTTGCTGCCGTGTCTCCATTACCGCTTTTTCTCGCTGCGCGATTTCTGCCAGCGGAGCAACGAAGATCACGTTATTTTGACGCTGCATGCCCAATCCTTTGGTTTCCAGAATGACATGGAGCGCCTCGTCCCACGGAACGTCGTCCAGACGAATCGCGATTTTCCCACCTACTGCATCCGAAACCACCATGTTGGTGCCCGCGACGTCGGCGATGATCTGAAGCAGCGAACGGACTGGAACGGACTGAAAGTCGAGGCTGATTTTCTTGCCCGTATAGCGCGGGTGCTGACGCTGCCGCTGCAGCGCCTCCTCGGAAGTCAAAGGTTGCAGCGACAGTGTGAACTTGTTCCCCGACTGGTAGGATGTTTCCTCGAAATCCGTGCTGCTGACGGGCGTCACTACGATTTCAGCGGCGCTACCAATGTGACGACTGTCGACAAAGCGGACCGGTGTTGCGAAATCGAGCACGTCCAGTCGCTCGAGCAGATTCGAAGGTACGGTGGTGTGAGAGAATTGCGCTACGATCTTGCCGTTTTCCTGTTGCACATCGACCGCGAACTGCGGATTGCTAAGCTTGACGACCACCACTCCCTGGCCATTTTCACCGCGGTGAAAATGGATCGCCCGGATTTCCTGGGTCGAGGGCAACGATTGGGTGACAGCGGTCGACTGTACGCCGCCTGCCAGCGTAATAAGAACATCATCGCCTTGCTGACGGATGGTATAAGGGACGTTTTGCTGCAAGTTCAACACGACGCGCGTGCGATCCTCGGCGTGCACAGCGGCATATCCACGAAGAACCCCGATATCAACTTTGCGGTAGCGTCTTGCCAATGCCAGCGCGGTGCCTGGCAGGTCCACTGCAAGGCGGGCCGGACTATTCACTGAAAATGATTGTGGGTGCGGGGCTTGCTGCGACATGTGCAGTCGCACCATCACCCGATTATCGCCAATGGGAGATATCTCGATAGATTGGAGTGTCCGCGTTGCAGCGTGGGCCATCACGGCTACCGACAGCAACCCAAGAAAAGCCGTGATGCGCCGACGGGCACCGCTTTTGGCCCGTACCGATGGCGTTCCACCGAGGCCGTTCAACATCTGAGTGAACATGTCTTAACGCTCCCGCGGTTATTTGGTGAGACCGATACTTGCCGGACGCCGCTTCCAGCCGCCGAACCCGTTCGGCACGATCTCCGAAAGATCGACATTGCTGACCGTAATCTTTACGACCTTACCGTAGTGCCGTCCCATATATTCACCCGTCGTGACGCGATGTATGACGCCGTCAGGCGCCTGAATCATGGCGTAAAACACGCCTTTGAACTGGAGGGTCCCAACCATGTGCAGCGCGTCCAAGGGGAAGGATTCCAACAGTCCTCTCGGTCGATTGAAATCAGGGTGCAAGCCATTGTTCGCCATCTTTGTGCGCGGGCCGGATGGCCCGTTGACCGGCATGAAAGGATTCCGGCTGTCGCCCGGGTTGTAGGCATAGGGGTGATAGGTGGTCATGACCGGCACCGGGGGGATGTGGGTGACTTTCCTCGCCTTGATCCGGGCCACGTAACTACGCAAGCTGGCCATGTTGTTCGAACTGCAGCCCACCAGAAACAAAGCCATCAGAAACAGCACCAGATAACGGCGCATGGTCATCGGCGACGCCCTCCCTTCCGCCGTGCCGGGGCACGCTGTTCATTGGGCTGGAGGTAACGATACGTGGTAACGACCGCGCTCATCCGCAGATCAGAACTCCCCTTCGCATTCGGCGTAATCGCCACTTGATTGACCGTAACGATGCGCGGCAACGCCGCGACTGCACTAACAAACTGGCCCATCTGATGGTAAGTGCCAATCACCACGATCCTGTTGGGAATCTCCGCGTAGAAATCCTTCTTTACCTCCGACTGAGGCTGGAACAGCTCTTCACTCAGCCCGGACGCCGCACGTGCCTGCGATATATCACTAAGAAGGCTCGCCACCTCGCTTTTGCTGGGCAACTGCTTGAGCATACCGCCAAAGGTGTGGCGCATTTCCGCCAATTGCTTCTCATAGGCGCCCAAGGCCTCCACCTTTCGCTGCTTCGCGTCAAATGTCCTGCGCAACTCCGTTTCTTGGGTCCGGGCCCCGACAAGATCCTGCGACCGGGGGGCGTAGAAAAAATAGTATCCTCCGGCCAGGATCACCAACGCGCATACCACCGAAAAAAAGTAGTAAACCCATTGCGACCAGATGCCGGGGTTTCTCCAGTCAAGGGCCTGCAGTTCCTGATAGGCCCCACGCAGATCAACATTGACACTGAGTTTTTTCACGACCCACCCCCTGAGGGTGTGGCTCGCGTCAGATTCTTGACGCGCAACGTGAACGCCGAGTAGGGAGCGCCTCCGCCCTTGCCCGTCTTTATCACTACCAGTCGCGGGTCAGCAAACCACGGAGATGCGTTCAGATTGTTCATATAAGCCGAGACACTCCCATTCGATTCGGCCATGCCATTCAAGGTAACTTCGTTACCTCGCTGGCTGAGAGACGTCAGGTAAATGCCATCCGGCAGCGTGTTTACGATTTCATCGAAGAAGTGAACCGCGGCAGATCGGTTCTCCTGCAATTTCTCGATAACCTGCATACGGGAAATGAGGCTGTTGCGAAGGCGGTCAATATTCTGGATCTTGCGGATTTGCTGGTTAATTTGCGCGATCTGCTGGCGCAGGTACTGGTTGCGGTCCCGTTGAGCCTGAATCTGTCCATCCAGCCAACCCATCGCCAACAACACAACGGCGACCGCAAGTACCACGCTTCCTGCCACTATCAGGTAGAACTCGCGCTTACGTCGCTCACGTCGTACGGAACGCCAGTCAAGCAGATTTATGCGTGTCATCGCTAGCAGCTCACCTAGGTTCGTCAAAAGCCCGCAGGGCGAGGCCGGTGGCGATCATAAGCGATGGCTCTTCGCGAGCCAGGCGCTGAGGCCTAGCACGATCGCTTGTCGCCATCTGACCGAATGGCCTCGCAATGACGGTGGGCATCTGCAGGTGTTCCTGAATTGCGGTATCCACCGCGGGAATCTGCGCACAGCCACCCGCGAGAACCAGCTGAGAAATGCTGTCATGACGGCCTGGACTCGCGTAGTAGAATTGCAGGGAGCGGTCGACCTGCTGAGTCATGTCCTCCACGAAGCGGGCCAGAATTACGCGGTCATAGTCATCCGGTAGTTCATTTCGTCGTTTGGCGCGCCCCGCCTCCTGATAATTCAATCCGTACTGGCGCATCACCTCCTCGGTTAGCTGCCGTCCGCCGAACGTCTGGTCGCGCGTATATACAACCTTCCCGCCACGCAAAACCAGCAAGGTTGTGGTAGTCGCCCCCATGTCCAGCAATGCAACGCTGACGTCCCGTCCTTGGTCCGGCATCTGATAGGCCAGAAGCTGGCAGGCGCTTTCCAGCGCATATACCTCGATATCGACGATTCGGGGCGTTAATCCGGCAAGCTCCAGCGCGGCGGTGCGCGATTCAACCTGCTCGCGCCGACAGGCGGCCAGCAAAACGTCCACGGTTTCATCTTCGGGGCCGGGTGTTGTCAGGGGCTGGAAATCAAGATTGACCTGATCAATGGGGTACGGCAGGTACTGGGCAGCATCGGCATGGATCTGCTCTTCCATGTCCACTTCACGAAGGCTAGCCGGCAGGCCTATCGTCTTGGTAATCACGCCGGAGCCTGCAACCGCAATCGCCGCCTCTCTAGCCCGCGTCCCCGCTTGCTCCAGCGCACGCACTATGACTTCCGCAACGGCCTGGGGATCAGATACCTGCTTCTCGATCACCGCGCCTTCAGGCAGCGGTTCAATAGCAAAACTCTCCACGGTATACTGAGAGCCACGCCGGCTTAGCTCCACAAGCTTGACTGCGCTTGAGCTGATGTCCAAGCCAATGAGGTCGTTGCTTCGTCCCTTTAACAGCTTGTTCAGCATGGTCATCTTGACCTGCTCCCCCTTCAAGCCCCTTTTTAGGGGTTGGAGATCGTCCCTCGTTTGCCGCTAATATATCGAAGTATATTTATTAAGCAACTCCAAGTACCGTCGGCAACTACCTGATCGCTAGACAAAGTATACGTTGCCGTAAGATTTTACGCCCCTTTATCGTCCTCAAAACGCCGACTCACCGTTAAGCTCCCAGTTTGAAACTCCTGAAACGCATTGCGCTGGCTGGTCTTTTTACTTTGGCAGTCGCCGTGGTTGGCGGTTGGCTCGGCTATCAGGCCGTCCGCGCCTACTTTGTACCACAACTTCCCTCGTATGGTGCGCTGAGGCACATCAAGCTGGGGGAGCCGCTGCGCATCTACAGCGCCGATGGCAAGCTGATTGCCCAATTTGGAGCCGAGAGGCGCGACAGTCTGGATTATTCGCAAATCCCCATACAGTTGCAACGCGCGTTTCTGGCTGCCGAGGACAGCAGTTTCTACCGTGACGGCGCAGTCGACTGGCTTTCCTTATTGCGTGCCGCCTGGATCCTGGTTTCAACCGGCCAGAAACGCCAGGGAGGATCAACGATCGATATGCAGCTGGCGCGCGACCTCTTCCTGTCTCCAAAGAAAACCTACACGCGAAAGATCAAGGAGATCCTTATTGCGCAGCGACTTGACCGGATCTATACAAAACAGCAGATCCTGACTCTCTAGCTCAACCGGGTGTATCTCGGGAGCGGTGCCTGCGGTGTCGGTGCCGCCGCGCATACCTACTACGGTAAAAGCGTTGACAAACTGACCCTGAATCAGATGGCCACGCTCGCCGGCCTCCCCCAGGCTCCCTCCGTTGATAACCCCATCTACAGCCCCGCCAACGCCCGCATAAGGCGTAACTACGTCCTTGGACGGATGCGTGCACTGGGATGGATAACCTCTCGTCAGTACCGTCAAACACTGGCCGAACCAGTCGTTGCGCATCTGCATACGCCGCAGATCCAGCTTCACGCGCCTTACGTCGCCGAAATGGTGCGGGAAACCATGGTGCAACTATATGGAAACAAGGTCTATCAGTCTGGCGATACCGTGACTGTGACCATCAACTCCAAGCGTCAGAACGAAGCGCAGCACGCGCTACGTGCCGGTCTGATCGACTACACAGAGCGTCATCGATACCATGGTCCGGAAGCTCGTTTACCTCCGACGGTCATTCGCAGTCTCGAGCAAGATCCCGACAGCCCCGCCGTTCAGGGCGCCCTGAGCACCCGCCCGACGGTTGGGGGACTCCAGCCGGCCATCGTGGTGAGCGCCTCTCCCGACCGGATCCGGTTAATGACAAAACAGGGGGCGGTCACCCTCAATCCGCCGGATTTCCGCTGGGCTCAGCCTAATCCTTCCCATGTCCTGCATCCCGGCGACATCGTCCGCATACGGTCAACAGGCCAAGGCGAATGGCAGCTGGCGCAAATACCAGAGGCCGAGGGCGCTCTGGTTGCGCTTGATCCCGATAATGGAGCCATTGAAGCGCTCGTTGGCGGATTCGATTACGCTGCCAGCAGCTATAATCGGGTCATCAATGCCGAACGGCAGGTTGGCAGTGGATTCAAGCCGTACTATTACAGTGCTGCACTTGCAGAAGGTTACACGCCGGCATCCACGTTTCTGGACGCACCGGTGGTAGTTCCAGGAAAGGGGCTGCTCGCGGAAACCTGGAGACCAATGAATGACAACGATTCGTTTGGCGGACCGACACGCCTGCGCGTTGCGCTGGCACAGTCGGTCAATCTGGTATCTATCCGACTGTTCAGGGCTCTTGGCATCGACCAAGCGCTCCAATTCGTAAGCAACCGTTTTGGAATCCCAACAAGCCGTATCCCTGACAACCTCACGGCAGCCCTCGGGACTGCGACGCTGAGCCCGTTGGAGCAAGCACGAGGCTACGCGGTTTTCGCAAACGGTGGCTTTTTGATTAATCCGTACCTTATTTCGAAGATTCAGTCACAGGATGGTAAGACCATCTACCAGGCGCACCCTCTGACCGCCTGTCCGAAATGCAGTGATGACCCAGCGCCTGCGCCGCCCGGCTCAGCGACCCCCGCGCCCTCATCCAGCGTTGCATCTCCGCTGTCATCCGGGCCTCCAGCCACATCATCGCTCCCCGCAACCAAGCCGGGTGCGGTGGTGGTTCCGTCCGATAAAAATTCCTGGCCAATTATCAGCGAACCGGGTGTTCCATTCGCAAAAGCGGTCAACGGCCATGCTCCACGCACTCTCGACCCGGTTACGGTCTACCTCATCGACAGCATGTTGCGCAGCGTAATTACCAGTGGCACCGGACAATCTGCCCTGCAACTTCGGCGCGTCGACATTGCGGGAAAAACCGGGAGCACCAACGATCAGACGAACGCATGGTTCAACGGCTTCAATCCCTCACTGGTTGCGGTTGCATGGGTAGGCTTTGACACGCTCAAATCGCTCGGCTGGGACGAGTATGGCGCGGTCGCAGCCCTCCCGATCTGGATCGATTTCATGAGCCAAGCACTGAAAGGCGAGCCGGTGCAGATACGCCCCCAACCGGCAGGGATTGTCAAGGTATGGATAGATCCGAGAAACGGCGAGCGGGTGGGGCCCGGATTCCCGGGCGCGATCAAGGAAATCGTGCAGGCAAACCGTCTTCCACCGGTTGAAGTAAACAGTGGCGGTCCGCTGAGCAATCCAACAAGATTGCTTTATTGAGGATCTCCGCTACCAGTACCAGTTTTCGATGAATTCACAGCACAACAGCCATCGGATGCAATTGCTGACCGCTGAAGCCGCGAGGATTTTCTGCGAGGAATCCGTTTGGAGCTACCGCAACGCCAAGGTCAAGGCTCTCCAGCGACTAGGACTGCCGCCACGGTCTGCGCTCCCTGACAACCAGCACATCCAAGCAGCCGTAATCGAGTATCAGCGCCTATATGGCGGTGAAACCTATCTTCAGGGACTCCGAAAAATGCGCGAAACGGCAGTACACGCACTACGGCTTCTGGCGCCGTTCAGCCCCCGACTGACAGGCGCGGCCGTAACAGGAGCAACCACTGCGGGACAGCGAATCCAGATCCATGCCTTCACCGAACCCCCCGAAGCGGTGGATCTACTGCTCGAGGATCTGCAAATTCCGTACATCCAAGACGAGCGGCGGTATCGCTATCGAAACGGGGGCGAGCAAACCGTGCCGCTGGCCCGATTTCAGGCTGGCGAAATAGGGGTGGATGTAGCGGTGTTTGCGCCACACCAGATCAAGCAGACGCCACTTTCGCCCGACGACGGGCTGCCGATGACGCGCTTGCGCCTGAATCAAGTCGAAGAACTGCTCGCGGGTCAGACCGGGCCCACGCCCTAGCCGCGCCTACCAAAGCGAAAGCGGGAATCTCGCCCGATGAAGAAACTGTCACTATCCGCGGGCCGAAATGGGGACATAGTCACGCTCAGCTGAGCCTACGTAGATCTGTCGCGGCCGACCGATCTTCATCGGGGACTCCGAAACCATTTCCATCCAGTGCGCAACCCATCCCACCGTCCGTGCGATTGCGAACATGGGGGTAAACATGTTCACGGGGATACCCAACGCCTTGTATATGATTCCGGAGTAGAAATCCACGTTAGGATAAAGCTTGCGCTCACGAAAGTAATCGTCTGACAGTGCGACTTCCTCCAGCCGGATCGCCAACTCAAGAAGCGGGTCGCTATCCTTTCCAAGGCGCGCCAAGACCTTGTGACATTGCTCGCGGATAATGGCGGCGCGCGGATCGAAATTCTTGTAGACCCGGTGGCCGAAACCCATCAAACGAACCCCGGAATTCCTGTCTTTAACCTTGGCCAGGAACTCCGGCACCTGCTTGACCGTGCCAATCTGGTTCAGCATGTTCAGGACGGCCTCATTGGCCCCGCCGTGTGCCGGCCCCCACAGCGCAGCGATCCCGGCCGCGATCGCTGCATAGGGATTGCATCCCGTGGAACCAGCGAGGCGCACCGTCGAAGTCGATGCGTTCTGCTCGTGATCCGCATGCAAAATGAACAAGACGTCGAGGGCCTTGGCAGCAACGGGGTCAACCTCGTAGGGTTCGGTAGGAACTGCGAACATCATATTCAGCAGGTTCTCGCTGTAACCTAGCCGATTCTTGGGGTAAATCACAGGCTGGCCGAAGTGCTTCTTGTATGCGGCGGCCGCAATCGTCGGGATTTTCGCAATCATGCGATGCGCGACGACTTCCCTTTGCTTCGGATCCTTCGGGTCAGCCGGATCGTGGTAAAAGGCAGACAGTGAACCGACGATGCTCACCAGCATCGCCATCGGATGGGCATCATATCGAAACCCGTCAAAAAAGCGCCGCAGCGATTCATTAATCATCGTGTGCTTGCGGATCGACGCAGCGAAGGACTCGAGTTGCCCCTGATTGGGCAACTCGCCATGCAACAGGAGGTATGCAACTTCTATGAACGTCGAATGCTGCGCCAGTGCATCCACCGGATAGCCTCGATACAACAGCAGACCCTGATCGCCATCGATGTAGGTTATGGCACTTTTGCAAGAACAGGTCGAGGTAAAGCCGGGGTCAAAAGCAAAAATGCGCGCCGAGGCGTACAGGGAGCCCACATCAACGGCCGGCGCTCCCAGCGTTCCGGTAATCAGAGGGAGTTGTATCCGGTCACCAGACCCATCATTGACCAGACTGAAGGTCGGTTTTGTCATTTTTGAAGTCTCCGTAAGCGCTGTTGGGCATCTTTGCAGCGCTACCATCACAGGGGCAGCCACCGCCAACGAACCCGTCAGCACGGTTCGCCAGGAGCATCCGGGAGTGGTCTAAGAGAAGCCCAGTTCCAGCTTTCTGATTATGCCACTGTCGGGCAACCCCGGCGACTAAACGTGCAACGCTCTCCATCGGAGCGGCCAGTCGGTGGTTCTACCAAACCTCCCGCACGCCTGGTGGGCACCACTGCGCCACGAACACGCCCCAGCGCACCCAGCCAAACTCGCTCTAGCTTTCCAAGTTCGCCCGCCTGATCACGGACAGCATGCGGTGCTTTAGCTAGCGTAGCGCTTGCGAAACTTGTCGACTCGTCCGCCGACATCCGCGATTTTCTGCTTGCCTGTATAAAACGGATGACATTTAGCGCAGACTTCGATCACGAGATCACGACCCGCCGTTGAACGGGTCGTGAAACTGTTGCCACAACTGCAGGTGACTTTGACCACGTCATAGCTTGGGTGGATATCAGCTTTCATGGATTTCCAAAGCGGTACTGAAAGGCGAGGAAGTTTATGGAATCCTGCGTGGCGTTGCAAGCGGACGCCATTGCGGGCCTGCGGCAACGGGGAGATTTTTCACGGCGTGTTTATGGGCAGGCGAGGAGCGGGAACCTTGGCTGATGCGCCTGGAAACCACCGACCGGCACGGACCTGCGCCGGCAGCCCGATCAACCAGCGGAATCGCCAGAAACGGCATTTTGAGCGCTGCGGGTCGCGATCGGCAGAAACTCCTCCAGCAGGGAGTTCAGATGAGCGCGCCCCAGAGGGGTTGGTTGTATGTAATGCTCCTGATTCTCCAGCAAACCACGTCGTCGGCCCCGCGCAATCGCCGCCAATAATCCGTCCCGTGACTGTCCTGTCACGCGCTCGTAGTCGTCCAGCGTAAACGGCTGCGTTAAACGAAGGGCGTTCATCGCATACTCGAACGGGAAGTCTTCGGCGGCAACCGGGTGGCTTTCTCTAATCGCTTTTTCCGTGCCGGCTGCCGCCATAAATCGCCGAGGACCCGCATGGCGGTCGTGCCGCCACACGCCGTTGACTGCACTGCGCTTCCCGTGCGCGCCGGCACCAATGCCGAGGTAGTCACCGAACCTCCAGTAATTGAGATTATGACGGCAGCAGCGGTCTTTCCGCGCATAGGCCGATACCTCGTATTGGCAGTAGCCGCTGGAAAAAAGAATCTGCTGCCCCGTTTCCTGAATCGTCCACGCGATATCGTCGTCGGGCAGTAGCGGTGGTCGCGCAGCAAAAGCCGTCTTCGGCTCAACCGTCAACTGGTACCATGACAGGTGCTCGGGCGCTAGCGAGAGCGCTCTCTGCAAATCCGAAATGGCTTCCTCAACCGACTGTCCGGGCAAAGAGAACATTAGATCCAAGTTGATATTGTCGTATCCCGAATCCCGAGCCATAGCCACCGCCCTTAGCGCTTCCTTGCTCCCGTGGATACGTCCCAGCCGCCGGAGGTGTACGTCATTGAAACTCTGCACGCCCAATGACAGCCGGTTAACGCCTGCCGCGCGGTAACCCCGGAAGTGGTCGGCATCCGCCGTGCCCGGGTTGGCCTCGAGCGTAATCTCTATGTCCATCGGGACGCTCATTCGTTTCGCGACCCCTTCCAGCAGCCGACCAATGGCGCGATCGGAAAAAAGGCTGGGCGTACCTCCCCCCATAAAAATACTGGTTAACGATCGATGTTCCGGGTGCTCGCGCAACTCATAGTCCAGATCGCTCAAAAGCGCACTTATGTACGCACCTTCCGGCAAGCAACCCGGGTCTCCGGACGATAATCCATGCGAATTGAAGTCACAGTAAGGGCATTTACGTACGCACCAGGGGAAATGGAGATAAAGCGAGACCGGAACCTCCGAAATCTTCCCCAGCGGCACGGAACCGGGATCAGGAATTCGCGCCGTCATGAACCAAGGACAGAAGGTGGCTCGCAGCCCGGCCACGATGGCTTATCCGGTTTTTTACGTCCGGGTCCAGTTCCGCTGCGGTCCGCGCCATATCTTCCAGATAAAACAGCGGGTCGTAACCGAAACCTCCTTTGCCTCGGAGGCTGCGAACGATCCGGCCACGCCAGATCCCCTGGGCAATCAAGGGCAACGCTTCATCCGGCCGACGAAGCAGCACCATCACGCAGACATAGCGTGCCCCACGAAGACCGTCGTCGACGTGTTCCAAGGCTGCCAAAAGCCTTTGATTATTATCGGTGTCGCTGGCGCCTTCGCCGGCATAACGCGCCGAACGAACGCCCGGCTCGCCGCCGAGCGCCGCCACCTCTAGACCCGAGTCGTCCGCGACCGCCGGCAAACCCGACGCGCGCGCCGCATGCCATGCTTTAATCAGCGCATTCTCGACATAACTCGAGGCACTTTCCTTGGCAACTTCGTCGGTAAATTCGGAAACCATGTGCAACGACCACCCGAGTGGGGCAAGGAGTATCGTCAGCTCCCTTGCTTTTCCAGGATTCCGGGTCCCAACAACCGCCTCCATGGCCATTCAATCCTTCAGCACGCGCTGTTGGGCAACGATCAGTTGCCCTATGCCCTTCGTGGCCAGTTCGAGCAGCGAATCGAGTTCGTCGCGACGCAGCGCATGCCCCTCTGCGGTACCTTGCAGCTCGACAAAGTGGCCGGCATCATTCATTACGATATTCATATCCGTTTCGCAGGTCGAATCCTCGGCGTAATCGAGATCGAGCACCGGAACGCCTCCGCAAATGCCCGCTGAGATCGCAGCCACTTGGCCATGGATCGGGTTTTCGGTCAATTTGCCGCTGGTCAGCAACACGCGGATCGCATCCACGACGGCCACGTAGCCACCGGTGATAGCGGCGGTACGGGTCCCGCCATCCGCCTGAAGTACGTCGCAGTCAACTACGATTGTGTAGCCGGAAATAGCGTTGAGGTCGAGCACTGAGCGGAGACTGCGGCCAATCAGCCGCTGAATCTCCTGAGTGCGTCCTGATTGTCGCCCGACAACGGCTTCTCGCTTGCCGCGCGCATGGGTAGCACGGGGCAGCATCCCATACTCGGAGGTTAACCACCCTCCATCCTTCTTCCACAAAGGGGCGCGCTGTTCGACGCTGGCCGTACACAATACCGACGTATCGCCGATGCTGATCAGCACGGAACCTTCAGCATGCTTTGTAAAGCAACGTTTTATTTCGACGGGGCGGAGTTGATCTGGGGTACGATCATAGGATCTATTCACTAACAGGGCACTGCCGTATTCATGCAGCGGCGTAGTATAACCC
>OFHJ01000531.1_pt1 | contig 14140 bp, 8 predicted proteins | sample 1522001 | NCBI WGS metagenome assembly OFHJ01 (sample SAMEA2464838, study PRJEB22497) | soil metagenome | biome: Grassland; feature: Farmland; material: Clay | place: Australia | collected 2013-02-01 | depth 1.2 m | reverse complement strand
AAGCGTGAGGCACAACATCGTCACGAACCAGGGGGACGCGATCGTCGCCGACTGCGTGAACGGTGCGAGCGTGCTTCAGAAGGTGGACGGCGCGCACGGCTTCATCGAGGTCGGTACGGGATGGACCGGCAACAGCACGAAGGCGAACACGCACTGCAACACGCCGACGGGAGCGCCCGAGCCGCTCGACGCCGGTTTGCCGAAGCCCATGGAAACGGCCAATACCAATATGTGGTGGCGAACGTACGCATCAGCGTCGAAGACAGGAGGCGTTGCCCGGATGGATGCCTGCGAAGTATCGCCATGTCGCGCCAACAGTGGCATGGGCGCAGTGCTTTCGGGCGGTGTGGGGGCGCGCTTCGCGGTGCCGATATGCGACCGACCATGCCAGTTTGATTCCCATTAAAGAGCATCTCGCCGTCCACGTCAGCGATCGCCTCCTGATGGCCCCACATTGCTTAACCTAAACAGCTTTCGGCCAGGATGGCCCCAGGCTCTTCACTCCACAAACCATTCATGCCGCACGTCTCTTTTTTACACCGTCTGCGGGTGTATTCGGGGTCTCGGATCATGCGGTGCCGGATGATCTTACTGCTCTGATTCTACAAAATTTCTTATACAGTATACGAAAGGCAGTATGCAGTATACAAAAAAAACCTCTGGTGCGCGCAATCAGGCGACGACATTGCACCGCCACGGGCACAGAATGCCTTATCGACCCCCCCAAGTTTGCTTCCCGGTATATGTTCACGAAGTGCAGTCACCTTATTTGACCGGGGTACTTGTGGTCGCAAGCTTTGGCAGTGCGCGATATAGCGAGACCCTTGTTTAGCCGCCGTCTTTAATAGCCAGTGGGAAATTCAATCTGGGGTCGCCAAGGAAAGGAAAGAGTTGTGGCCGGCACAAATAAGCTAGTGAAGGTTTTCGTCGATACTCCGTGACAGACCCGCTGCTTTGCTACGTCTCCGATTCCGCGACATCCTCGCCGGGAAAACGGTTAGAAAACGGATGACAAGGGGTTGCAGTTCACGACAGAGGTCACGTAGTAGGACGCGCCCAATCGCGCGGGTTGTTGGGTCCGCGGTGGAGGCACCCACAGAAGTCGAATGAACGTACCCCTGGCACCGGAAAATGCCCGCGTCACGGAGAAACTCGGAAGGCTGGGCTGGTGGCATCAACGATTACGGCGCTGCCTAAAGGGGGGTAATTGACAAAATAGCGCGAGGCGCCTTATTGACTTATTGACGCAAAAACATTTCATGTCCGTTATTAGTGCCTGCCCCGGTTCACAGTGATATTTCCGAACGACCGTTTGTTGCCGTAGGCAGGAACGCTTGCTCGACTAATCACACTCAACTGACAAGTGGCTGCTTCACCGGAAACCGAGTGAACACCCGGGATACTGGATCCGCCTGTAATGGACCGACACAACAAAAAACGTCCTCAGCCTTCTGCAGAGGGGACACGGGCTATAGATTAATTACCTCTACACCTTTGTGTTTAGCGGTGAACTCTAAAACGGGATGTCATCGTCTTCGAAGTCATCATCGAGGGGAGGGGCTTCTGAGGGCGCTGCTTTCTGGGTCGCCGTCTTTATTTGAGTGCTGTCATGGCTAGGCGCTCGGGGATAATCCTCTGATGAAGTACTTCCTCTCGAATCGAGCATTTGCATGTCGCTGGCAACAATCTCAGTGCTGTAGCGATCCTGTCCGTCCTTGTCCTGCCATTTCCGGGTCCGTAAGGAGCCCTCTACAAAAACGCGGGAGCCTTTCTTCAGATACTGGGCAACGACTTCTGCCAGTTTGTTGAAGAACACGACGTTGTGCCACTCGGTGCGCTCCTTGGTTTCGCCGGATGATTTGTCTTTCCACGTGTCCGAGGTAGCGAGCGTAATATTGACAACGGCACCTCCCGAAGGCATATATCGCAGTTCCGGGTCCCTGCCAAGGTTGCCAATCAAGATCACTTTATTGACGCCGCGGGCCATATTCCATTCCTTGGTTAGTTGAAGTTATCAGATCGTTGCTTTTTCAATTAAAGAATACACCGGTTATGACGCACCTAACAGTGCGTCATAACCCGCCGCCTGTCGGGTGAACGGCAAGCAGTTCTCGACTCGACCTTGTCAGGTGCAGCTGACCTTGCCGATCACGCTTCCGAAAAGCCGGGCGGATTCGACGAGCGCCCTGCGGTGGAATTCGTTATTGTCGGGTCGGTTGACGCCGACCCTAAACCATGCTGTCTAATTTCGTTCATCCCCCGTCGTCGAGTGGCGCGTCCTGCGTTCAATGGGAGCGATGCTAAGGGCAAAGCCGAACCAGATTACAGCAACGACAGCAGCCCAACAAAAAACTCCGCTGATGCCAAAATGACTGAGGGTAACGCCACCGAGCGTGCCCCCTGCAAACGCCCCCAGAAACTGGAACGTGGAATAAACGCCCAGTGCGGCCCCTTTATGTTCAGCGGGGGCCAGGCGCGAGATCATTGAAGGGAGTGTAGCTTCTAGGTAATTGAATCCGATAAAGAATAAAGCCAGTGCTGCAATAAGCCACGATGCCTGAGTATGGCCTATTGTAGCCATCAATAATGCCAGGCCCATCGTCACGATTGCCCCAAGAAAGACCGGTTTCCCGTGCCCCTTGGCTTCGACTAATCCGATTAGGGGGAAGACTGGCACGATGGAACCGATCAGGACGGGCAGGTACACCTGCCATTGCTTGGGTCCATTCAGCTCCAAGGTTTTCTCAATAGCGAAGGGCGCGGCAATAAACAGGCTCGTCATCATTGTATGCAGACAAAAAATACTACCGTCGAGCCGCAGTAAATGCACATTCGTCAATGCGCGCCGAAACCCGCCCCGCTCTGCCGGAATCCGTGGCGCATCCGGTACGCCGAGTAGCAGTACCGGTACCGTCACAAGAGCCAGTCCTCCGGTAATGAGAAAAATGCCGTTGACCCCGATTAACCCACTTAGGGGGGGTCCAACAATCAGCGCCGCAAGGAACGACATCCCCATGCCCATTCCCAAGATCATCATGGCCTTGGTCCGAACCTCTGGGCGCGTTACATCCGCAAGCAATGCTGTAACTGCTGAAGAAATTGCGCCGGCACCTTGCAGCGCGCGACCGATGATAAGCAGATCAACGCTGTGGGCTACCCCCGTCAGAATGCTTCCGGCGGAAAAAACCAGCAGTCCAAACACAATTACGGGGATTCGGCCGATTCGGTCCGATAGGATCCCCATTGGTATCTGCAGGAACGCCTGAAGAAGGCCGTATGCACCAATTGCCAAACCGATTTCAATCGGAGTCGCGCTGCCAGGAAGTGTTTTTACGTAGAGTGCCAGCACGGGGATCACCATGAACAAGCCGAGCATCCGCAGGGCATAGACCATGGCGAGAGTCCCGGTGGCGCGCCATTCAATACGATTCATGAGTTTTTGCGTAGGTTGGCTAAATGATGGTCAAGTGGACCGCAGCAGGATGCGAAGGTTCGCGCTGCGGCACAGATCGGTTACATGGTAGTAGGGGTTATCATAACGAGTTCCCACCGCTTTTGATTGCCAAATGGAATTTATCCGTATCCGCGGGGCTCGTACGCATAACCTCAAGGGCGTCTCCTTGGAAATTCCGCGCGACAAGTTAGTTGTAATAACCGGCCTGTCTGGGTCCGGCAAGTCTTCGCTGGCATTCGATACGCTGTATGCGGAAGGCCAGCGCCGCTACGTTGAATCCCTTTCGGCATACGCACGGCAGTTTCTGAGCGTCATGCAAAAGCCGGACGTCGAATCCATCGAGGGGCTGAGTCCGGCGATTTCCATCGAACAGAAGTCAACGTCGCACAATCCGCGTTCCACGGTTGGGACGGTTACCGAGATCTATGATTATCTTCGGCTCCTCTACGCGCGGATTGGCCAGGCGCGCTGCCCGAACCATGACGTTGATCTTCTGGCGCAAAGCGTTGCCCAGATGGTCGATCAGGTGCTGGGGTTGCCGCCCGAGTCCGCGTGGCTGTTGCTGGCGCCGGTTGTGCGAGCCCGCAAGGGGGAGCATGCGGACTGGTTTGATCGCATGCGTGCACAAGGATTCGTACGGGTTCGGGTAGACAATCGCCTTTATGAGTTAGATGACGCCCCTTCGCTGGACCGAAAAGTCAAGCATGACATTGACGTCGTCGTGGACCGGTTCAAGGTGCGGCCGGAATTAAAACAGCGCCTCAGTGAATCTTTTGAGACGGCACTTCGCTTGACCGACGGGCTTGCCGTTGTGGTTCCATACCAGGGTGATCCGGAAGAGGTGTTGACATTCTCTTCTCGCATGGCCTGCCCGTATTGCGGTTACGCGCTGGAAGATCTAGAGCCCCGAATGTTTTCATTTAACGCCCCACATGGAGCCTGCCCGACCTGCGACGGACTTGGTCAGCTGCAGGCTTTTGATCCAGAGCACGTGGTGGGACACCCGGATGCCTCGTTGGCCGAGGGGGCAATTCGAGGGTGGGATCGACGCAATCCCTATTACTGGGGCCTTATCGTCTCAACGGCAAGACACTACGACTTTTCAACCGAAATCGCATTCCAAGAACTTCCCGAGCAGGCGCGAGCCGTGGTCCTCTATGGGAGTGGCGAGGAAAATATCGACTTCGAATTCGTGGGCGAACATGAAAAAGTGATCAGGCGCACCCACCCCTTCGAGGGTGTGATTCCCATGCTGGAGCGGCGATACAGAGAAACGGAGTCTATGGCCGTTAGAGAAGAGCTCGCGCGCTACCTGACCGATAAGCCTTGTCCTGATTGCGGGGGAGATCGACTAAATGTTGCCGCGCGCCATGTATTCGTCGAGGGGCACAGTCTCCCATCGTTGACTCGTTTGTCCGTGCGAGGGGCGAACGCTTTCTTTGACGGGATGGAATTCATCGGACATAAAGGAGAAATTGCAAAGCGGATTGTGGGTGAAATTGCCACGCGCCTCCGCTTTCTGGATCGCGTGGGACTTGATTACCTGACTCTATCTCGTAGCGCGGAAACTCTTTCTGGGGGTGAGGCGCAGCGCATCCGCTTGGCAAGCCAGATCGGAGCCGGTCTGGTTGGGGTGATGTACGTTTTGGACGAACCTTCAATCGGTCTCCACCAGCGGGATAACAAGCGGCTACTTGAAACGCTTAGAGATCTCCGCGACCTTGGCAATACCGTGATTGTCGTCGAGCACGACGAAGACGCGATTCGCGCGGCTGACCATGTTATTGATATGGGGCCGGGCGCAGGTATTCACGGCGGCAGCATCGTCGCCCAGGGAAGCCCGGTGCAGGTGGAGGAAACCGAAGAATCCTTAACCGGAGCTTATTTGTCGGGTCGCAGGACGATCGACGTTCCTTCCGGACGTCACCGACCCGATGTGACAAGGCAGGTTGTAATTCGCGGAGCACGTGGCAACAATCTAAAAGGTATTGACGTATCGATCCCCATCGGGCTGTTTACCTGCGTCACGGGGGTGTCCGGCTCAGGGAAGTCGACGCTGATCAACGACACATTGCTGGGTGTCGCCGCGCGAGAGCTCAATGGGGCAGGGCGGTCGCACGCTCCGGTTGACCGGGTCGATGGCCTCGAGCATCTAGACAAGGTGATCGACATCGATCAGTCTCCTATAGGGCGAACACCGCGTTCCAATCCCGCGACCTATACTGGCTTGTTCACGCTGATTCGCGAGTTATTTGCACAGGTGGCCGAGGCGCGCGAGCGTGGCTACGGCCCTGGCCGATTCAGCTTTAACGTCAAGGGAGGCCGATGCGAAACTTGTGAAGGTGATGGGGTCATCAAGGTAGAAATGCATTTCTTGCCTGATGTTTATGTGATATGTGACACATGCCGCGGCCGTCGGTATAACCGGGAAACACTGGAAATAAAGTACAAACACAAAAGTGTTGATCAGGTGCTTGATATGACTATTGAGGAGGCATACCACTTCTTCAAAGCGATTCCCGCCATCTGCCGCAAGCTGGAAACGCTTCTGGATGTTGGCCTGTCCTACGTAAAGCTTGGACAGAACGCAACCACTCTTTCCGGTGGAGAGGCGCAACGTGTCAAGCTCGCTAAGGAATTAAGTCGACGCAATACTGGCCGCACCCTTTACATACTGGACGAACCCACAACAGGTTTGCACTTTCACGATGTTTCTCAGCTTTTGACGGTGCTTGAGCGGCTTCGCGACGCAGGTAACACCGTCGTGGTGATTGAGCACAATCTGGACGTCATAAAGAGAGGTGATTGGCTTATCGACCTAGGACCGGAGGGCGGTGACGGCGGAGGCGAGGTAGTGGCGAGCGGCGCCCCCGAGGATGTTGCCTCCGTGGATGCTTCCCACACCGGCCGGTTTTTAAAGCGGCTGCTACAACGTCATCCGGCGCCCATTGGTTCGCGCCAGTCGGCATAGCCAGTGTCCTTCTCTAAACTAAATTTCGCGAGGCGTACGTGCGCACCCTGGTGTGCGAACTAGGATACCCCCGGCGTTGCCGGTGACGAGCTATTCGATGTCGAGCTTCTTGATGCGATATCGAAGCTGGCGAAAGCTCATGCCAAGCAGTTCGGCGGCACGAGTCTTATTCCAGCGAGTTTTATCAAGTGCGTCGACAATTGCCTGACGCTCGATTTCCTCGATTTGCTCCTCGAGCGCTGCTGTTCCGATTGAATTTGGTACCTCCGGGGCCTGCGCCGTGGCTGCGGCCGGTGTGAGGCGTAACTGAAGATCCTGCGCGCCGATGGCAGATCCGTCGCTCAGTGCTACGGCTCGCTCAAGCACGTTCTCGAGTTCTCGCACGTTGCCAGGAAACGTATAGGAAAGAAGACGCTCCATTGCTTCTTCATCCGGCCTTGGGACGGAAGACAAACCATTTCTCGAGGCAACGCGCTCCAGAATGGCCCGCGTCATTGTGGGAATGTCTTCCGGGTGTTCACGCAAGGGCGGCGTTCGAATTGGGATAACATTCAAGCGATAATAAAGATCTTGCCTAAAACTGCCGTCCTTGACCCGGTTGGCGAGATCCTGATGTGTGGCAGAAATCACACGCACATTTACAGGAACTTCCGTTTCCGAGCCGACGGGGCGAACCGCACGCTCTTGAAGTGCTCTTAGCAATTTTGCCTGCATATGCAAAGGGAGCTCAGCGACTTCATCAAGGAACAATGTGCCATTCTCAGCTGCTTGAAAGAGACCGGCTTTATCGCGGAGGGCGCCAGTAAAGCTTCCTTTGAGGTGACCAAAGAATTCGCTTTCCATTAATTCGGAAGGTATGGCGCCGCAATTGACCGGCACGAACGGGTTTGTCGAACGTGGTCCTCGGCCGTGGATCTGTCTGGCTACCAACTCCTTCCCGGTTCCCGATTCACCCGTGATATGAACAGGTGCCTGACTCCGGGCTAGCCGATCAATCATTTGTCTGAGATTTTGTATGACGGCAGCATCGCCCAGGAGGCCGTCCTGACTCCTCTCGACATCGACGACGCGTAGTTTCAAAGCATCGTCCACCAGCTTACGAAGTACCGGCAGCTGAATCGGCTTGGAAATAAAGTCGAAGGCGCCTGCTTTGAGGCTTTCCACAGCCATCTGGGCGTTCCCATAAGCCGTGATGACCGCTACAGGGATACGCGGGTACTCACGCTGCATATGGCAGATCAGGTCAATTCCGGTCCCATCCGGAAGCCGCATGTCAGTGAAACACAAGTCGAAATGATGCTTTGCCAGTATGTCTTTGGCTTCACCAACGCTGCCTGCCGAGTACGTCGCTAGATCCATGCGGCCAAGGCTGATCTCAAGGAGTTCGCGAATATCCGGTTCATCGTCTATAACGAGAGCTTTGTTTTGTAGGGTGGTTGATTTCACTATCTCTTCTGTCTTTATTCTTCAAGCCGATTCAAAGGTAATACGAAACAGCGCCCCCCGCTCACCGCGTTGATAATACAGGCGTCCACGATTGTATTCACATAGTTCTCGTGCGAGGTACAGGCCAAGGCCCGTGCCGGTGGTTCTTCCGGCCGTGGTAAAGAACGGTTCGAAGATCTTATCAGCAACGTCATCCGGAATGCCTTTGCCGTCATCGCTAACTTCAAGGCAGAGCTGCCGATTATTCGGAAGGCGGTATCCTCGAAGTTGGATCTTAAGCGGTTTTGCATCCACTAGACCGTGCTCAAAGCTGTTATCCCAGAGGTTGTGAAGAATCTGCTGCAGATGGCTCGAGTCAAAGCGAACTTCAACTCCATCATCTACATGTAATACCACGACATGACCAATCCGGTCCGGATGTGCCTCATAGTACAGTGCAATGCAGCGATCAAGCCACGGTTTCAAGGTGATCTGGCTTCGCGTGATGTTCTCCCGTCGCGAAAGTCCGAGTACGTCACGGACAATCCGTTCGAGACGAGCGGTGTGGCGCTCGACGACCCGTATGAGACGTCGGTCCTCGTCGGTGAGGTGCTCAGACTCCGCTAGTAGTTGCTCGGCTTGCTGGATCGCCGAGAGCGGATTTCGAATCTCATGTGCAATGCCCGCCGAGAGGCGGCCGAGGGCCGCCAGTTTCATTTGTTGGGCCTGCTCCCGCAGTTCAGCAGCTGAATTGAGAAGAATGAGCGCTGGCGGATCGGTTTGGTTGCCAAGATTCATGAATCTTGGCACCAGTTCTTCCCCTTCCCGTTCATTCAGCATCGGGTTGTCCCTGACCTCGCCTCGACGCCAGCGGGTGATTGCTGCATCAAGCCTTGGGGCCACCTGAGGCAGCCATGCACCTACTGCGATAGAACCAAGGCCCAACAGCCGTCGCGCTGCGTTGTTGTAGAGACGGATCGTTCCGTCCCGGTTGACAACGAGGACCCCGGTATCCATTGACTCGATGATACGGCTGTTAAGTTCGGACAGGTTCGCCAGATCGCTTCCGGTTCGCGCCGCCAAGGCTTCGCTACGACGCGTTCTTCGTCCCGCCGCGTTCCCAGCGACGCTGGTGCCGAAAAAGATGAGTCCGAGAATCCCAACGGTGCCAAAAGCAACCGGGGCATTGTCCATCTGGATGAGTCGAAAGGCTTCCTCGAAGAACATGAACAGAGTGCCGAGTAGCGCAAAGGTCAGCGAGGTACGGGCGTCAGAAATCAGGCTAAATCCCACCATCGGAGTTATGAGAAGTGCTCCCACGCCGGTCGATACGCCGCCCGACGCATAGACTAGAAGGGTCACCCCGATGAGATCAACGGTATATTGCAGGGGGACCTGCTTCAGAAGATCTGGCCATTCCCTGTAGACGATTAAAACGATAGCAAGGGCCGAAAGGGTATAGCTTATGCAGATTCCATGAAAAAAGGAGTAATGAAGGTCCGGGAAGAAATGTTGGGCGTAGCCCGTTTCCACCGCGCTCACCAGAAGAATGAGAAGCAACAGCCGATAAAGGGCAAGAGCGCGCAGTACCCGCCAGTCTTCGATTAATGTTCGTGGCGAACGGACGTACCCATCTTTTATGCGCGCACGCTTTTGTGCCGCAGCTACGCGCTCCTGCAACCAAGGACGACGCATATGGCCCGCTTTTCGAGCAATTTCTACCATGAACACCCTCGAAGGTGGGTGATGTTGTAGCTCATTTTACAGTTCGGAGGCAATTAATTTGGAAAACGGCTTAGTGCAGGCTAGCGCGCGGCCGGCTCACTAACTTGCTATTCTGCCATTAGTCCTCAATCGACATTTTCTCGCTGTCCAGATAACGTTCCATTTCAGTTGGGAGAGGGTACGAGTCTGGCTTCGCGGCAAGACTGCCCCATTTTGGTGACGGCCTTACGTTCCGAATCAAGACACAAGCGCGGATGGGGGGTCTGCGCTCCGCTGGAAGCCGATCCTTCTCGTGGACATATTTCGATGATTATCCGTAGTCGCCGACGCATCCCATGAGATGCCCGGGTGGGGCCCCCTCACGTCGGTTGAAGTTCCTGGCTTTACATTTTTTCGGGATGTCGGCACCAGCGGACCGGTCTCACAAACATCCCTGGGTCACCTCCAGTTGCGTGCGGTGGAGGCGTTACACTTAGCGGCTAGCATATAACAGTGCAGGCCATGATTGCCCATCACTCGCGGCGGCCCAGCGCTTCACCGTAAGGATCATATCGTATGTCGCAGCTAAGGTTGGCATTGGCCCAGCAGCAATTCTGGGTGGGCGATATCCAAGGTAACGTCCGCCGCATCATTTCATCGTGTGCTCATGCTCGAAAGGCGCTGTTGGCTGATTTAATCGTCTTTCCGGAACTTTGTCTTTTGGGCTATCCGCCTGACGACTTGCTGCTACGCGCCGGGTTGCCCGAGGTTGTGAACGCTGCGATTTCAACGTTGTTGCGCGAGGTCCGCGGTATTACTGCCGTTGTTGGAGCACCAGAGTTTGTTAACCAAGGCGTCTATAACTCGGCATTAGTACTTCGCGACGGGGTCGTGCTGGCACGCTATCGCAAACAGATTCTCCCGAATTATGGCGTTTTTGACGAGAAACGACATTTTCTTGCCGGGCACGACCCTGTCGTGTTTGAACAAGGGAATTGTAAAGTGGGACTTTGCATATGCGAGGACCTCTGGAGTCCCGATCCGATCTCACGGGCAAAAGCCGCGGGCGCTCAGCTTATTCTCGCCATCAATGCGTCCCCGTTTGAGATTGGAAAGCAGGTGCAGCGGCGCAGGATTTTGTTGGAAAGGGCGCAAGAAACCAGTTTGCCGGTCGCCTACATAAACTGCGTTGGCGGGCAGGATGATCTTGTTTTTGACGGAGATTCTAGTGCAGTCGATAGCCGTGGACGACTTGTGTTCCGCGCCGGATCCTTTGACGCGGGTGTCTACGGGCTTCAGTTGGATAATAGAGGGCTTTCGGGAAATGTTGCGCCAAGGGAGCGTGGCGTGGAAACCGTATACAAGGCGCTGGTTCAGGCGACGCGCGATTACGTTGACCGAAACGGTTTTCCCGGAGTGCTTGTTGGTCTTTCCGGCGGCATCGATTCCGCGGTGGTGACAGCCATCGCAGTGGATGCTTTGGGTGCAGCACGGGTGTGGGGCGTAACCCTTCCCTCAAGGTACACGGCAGAGATGTCAAATATCGATGCGCGGCTCCTAGCTGACACGCTGGGTATTCGTTACACAGTGCTCCCGCTTGAACCTGCAGTCGAGGCAATTTCTGGAACGCTGGCCGCCTTGTTCGCCGGACGACCACCGGACATCGCCGAGGAAAATATCCAGTCCCGTCTGCGTGGGCTGCTGCTAATGGCGATGTCCAACAAATTTGGACAGCTTTTGTTGGCAACCAGTAACAAAAGCGAATTGGCTGTTGGTTACTCAACGCTCTACGGCGATATGTGCGGCGGTTTCGCTCCGATCAAGGATGCCTACAAAACGCTGGTCTATCATCTGGCACGCTACCGGAATTCGGTTTCGCCAGTTATTCCACCGCGTAGTATCGCGCGGCCACCGTCAGCTGAACTGCGAGCGGACCAGAAAGATTCTGATAATTTGCCGGATTACGACGTGCTCGATGCGATTCTGGAAGCTTATGTAGAGAAGGAATATTCCCTACCGCAAATCACATCAATGGGGTTTGATCCGGAATACGTCAAGCGGGTAACGGAGCTTGTTCGACGCTCCGAATACAAGCGACGCCAAGCGCCTCCAGGACCGAAAATTACACGTCGTGCTTTCGGTCGAGAGCGTCGCTATCCACTGACCGCCGTTTACGGCGAACTTTAGGATAGGTTCATTTTCCCGGATCGCCCGCTGAACGGGTAGCGCAGCTTTTAAGTCGAGCTAGTCCCTTGTGGAGCACAAGTCTCCGGGCTCGCCGTCCTTTTGGCGCGAGGATTCTACAGGAAACGGGCGAAAAGTGACTTTGCCAGGGAGGATTCCTGAGAATTCGGTGATGTGGCGGGCGCCGCCGGGTTAGCGGGGGTGCCGCCGCTCGCCGCTTTGGGCGCTGGCTTCCTCACTTTGGCGAGCCGCAGGGAATGGCTATTGGCGCTAATGAGCGCGTCCACCTGTCGTTCTTGATCCTTGAGGCCAAGCTTGTTGTCACAACGTTTCAGTGCCAGCAGCGCCGCGCCGGTGGCAGGAGCTCCCGGATAATTCGATATGATTCCTTCGGCCCGCCTGGCAGCTGCCAGCCAGGCGCCCCGGTGAATGTAAAAGAGGACAATGGCGAGCTGATGGTCGGCGATCCGGTTGCGGAGAAAAATCATGCGCCGGCGAGCGTCCCCTGCATAACGGCTGTGAGGGTAACGCCGCAATAACAGCGCAAAGTCATGGAAAGCCTGCTTCTTGGAGCTTGGGTCGTATTGTTCACTGGGCAATGAAATCGGCAGGAGATAAAGCAGTCCCCGCTGACGTGATTCAGCGATCAGGCCTTTAAGATAATAAGCATACGCAATATTGGGATTGCGGGGGTGCTGGTGTATAAAGCGATCGACAGTGGTAGTGGCGTCCTCTGGGTCCGGTGACCGGTAATATGCGTAGGCTAGTTCGAGCTGCGATTGTATGGCATACGGTGTAAATGGGTATTGCGAGATGACCTTGTTATAAACCCTGATAGCAAGCTTGAATTCCTTGGTAACCAGCAGATGATGCGCCCGCTGGTAAAGGTCGCGCGCCTTCCGGTTGAGTGCGGCGGCACTCATCTGGAAGTCGGTTTCCAGTTTGCCATGGCTGCTTGCCTTTCCCAGCGCGGTCGTGCTGCGGGTAGTGCTGCAGCCGGATAACGCGGCGCAGGAAAGTAGGAGGACAATGAATACTCCGGCCAGACGCCGGTTCAACGGATTAGTCATGAGTGGCGGTTGAGAGGGTGAAAACGTGCCGAGTATAACGCAAGGGCTGGTTACTTGATGAATGCAATGAAGGATGCGGAGGCCCGGTTTCGGGCTACTGTGCCGGAGACCCTTGATGGTATGCGACTCGATGTAGTCGCGGCCCAGATCTTCCAGGGTTACTCTCGCGCCCGGCTCCGCCGCTGGATTGAAAGCGGGCATGTCACTTGCAATGGACGTATTGCAGGAAAACCACGGCAGCCTGCACGCGCCGGCGATGTTCTCGAGCTTATTCCAGGCACAGAGGCACCTGAAGGCCGCGCAACCCCCCAGGCAATTGATCTTGATGTTGTTCACTCCGACGAATCGGTGGCCGTGATTGCCAAGCCGCCGGGGCTGACGGTTCATCCTGGCGCCGGCAGGCCGGACGGGACGCTGCAAAACGCGCTGCTCTACCATTTTCCAAAAACGGCCGCGGTGCCGCGGGCCGGTTTAGTGCATCGGCTGGACAAGGATACCTCGGGGCTTTTGTTGGTCGCTTTGACCGTGACGGCACAGACGCGCCTTGCAGCGGCGATGGCGCGCCGTGAGATTCATCGGGAATATGACGCGTTGGTCATCGGCCGGGTCGGTGCGCCCGGGTCCATTAATGCACCTATTGGAAGGGATCCCAGGAACCGGGTACGAATGGCCGTGGTAGCTGGCGGGAGACATGCCGTTACCCATTTTGCGCCGGTCGAACATTTTCTTCGGCACACAGGGCTTCGGGTACGTCTTGAAACCGGTCGTACCCACCAGATCCGGGTCCATCTTGCGCACCATCACCATCCTGTCGTTGGGGATCCCCTGTATGCTTCTGGCTCCCACAGCGGCATCGCGGAAGCGGATGCATTTGGGCGCCAGGCGTTGCACGCAAGGATCCTGTCGTTTGAACACCCCGTGAGCGGTACCCCGATGCGATTCGAGTTGCCGCCGCCGGCTGATTTCCTCGAGCTGCTGCTTTTTCTTCGAACACGGGCGCCTTAGAAGTGAACGATCGAAATATCGCGGGCCTTCATCCTGAATGGCCGGCTCCCCCTTCCGTGCACGCGTTGGTGACGACCCGCAGGGGCGGCGCGAGCGTTGGCCCGTATGAAAGTCTTAATCTGGGATCGCGATGCGGTGACGACCCAGTCGCTGTACTTGAAAACCGGGCGCGTTTAAGGGCACATTTCAGGCTTCCGACCTCACCTTGCTGGCTTCGGCAGGTTCACGGCTGCGAGGTTATCAAGGCTCCGCGGTACGATGAGCCAACAGCAGATGCAGTGTGGACTGGCGAATCGGACATAGTCGGAGTCGTGTTAACGGTCGATG
>OFHJ01000530.1_pt1 | contig 14144 bp, 9 predicted proteins | sample 1522001 | NCBI WGS metagenome assembly OFHJ01 (sample SAMEA2464838, study PRJEB22497) | soil metagenome | biome: Grassland; feature: Farmland; material: Clay | place: Australia | collected 2013-02-01 | depth 1.2 m | reverse complement strand
ATGTGGTTCTGCATGACATCACGCAGAGCGCCGGCTTTTTCATAAAAGGGTCCGCGTCCCTCGATGCCGATGCTTTCCGCGGTTGTGATCTGAATATGATCTACATAGTTACGATTCCAGATGGGCTCAAAAATTCCGTTGGCAAAGCGGAAGACGAGGATATTCTGCACCGTCTCCTTGCCGAGATAATGATCCATGCGGAATATCTGATCCTCATGCAGGACTTTGTTGACGTCTGCATTGAGGGCCTTTGCGCTCTCAAGGTCGTGGCCGAATGGTTTTTCGATGATGACCCGCACATGGCTTTGCTCAGCCCTCGTCATGCCATGCCGGCCAAGACTGTGCAGGATTTCAGCGAAATATTCCGGTGCTACGGCCAGGTAGAATAGCCGGTTGCATTTAACCCCGAATTTCGCATCCAGGGCATCCAGCTGCTCCTTGAGCTTTTGATATCCGGGATCGTCCGTAAAGTTCATCCGGTGATAGCTGATCTTCTCGACGAAGTCCGCCAGTCTGGGGTCCTCAGGAGCGGCACCGCCGAACTCGACCATGCCGTCTTTCATGTCGCCGGCAAACGTGGCCGCCAGATCACGGCGCGCAACGCCGATGATGCTGAATTCCCGAGGGAGCATTTCGCTTTGCTCCAGATGGAACAAGGCTGGAAGCAGCTTTCGCTTGGTGAGGTCGCCGCTTGCTCCGAACATGACAACCACCGTGGGTGCGGGCACGCGTTCCTTATGCTTTACGGCGGCCTGAATTTCTTCGGAAGAAATCTGCACTTGAGTGGTTGCCATATCGAACCTAGGCTTTCTTTACGGCGCGGCCGCCAAATGCATTCCGCACGATAGCGAGCATGCGGTCGGTGAAGTTGTTTTCTTCGCGGCTGCGGATACGGCGGATGAGCGACTCGGTAATCACCGGCGCCGATACATTCAGATCAATCGCCTCGAAAACCGTCCAGCGGCCCTCGCCGGAATCCTGCACGTAAGGCTCCAGCCCATCCAGTGTGGGGTTCTTCTTGAGCGCATCGGCCGTAAGGTCCAGCAGCCAGGAGCGAATCACGGTGCCGTATTGCCACATTTCGGCGACCTTCGCCAGATCAAGCTCCATCTCCTCCTTGGCCTTGAGGATCGCGAATCCTTCCGCGTAAGCCTGCATCATGCCATATTCGATGCCGTTATGGACCATTTTGACGAAATGGCCGGTACCGGCGAGGCCCGTGCGGCCCCAGCCCTTGTCCTTTCCCGGAGCCAGTGCGTTCAAGATGGGGCGCAGATGCTCGACGACGTCTTCATCGCCGCCTACCATCATGCCGTAACCCTCGGTCAGGCCCCAGACACCGCCGGAAGTGCCCACATCCACAAACGCGAATCCCTCTTCTTTCAGCTCTTTGGCGCGGCGGAGCGTTTCTTTGTAGTTCGAGTTGCCGCCGTCGATAAAGATGTCGCCCTTTTGCATGTGCGGCTTGAGCTTGGCAATGGTCTCATCGACCGGATCGCCCTGGGGCACCATCATCCAGATTGCGCGTGGAGTGCTCAAATTCTGGACAAGCTCTTCCAGAGATTTGACCCCGATACCGCCAGCATCGTTCAGCTTCTTGACCGGAGCGTCGGCGAAGTCGAAACCCACAACTTTGTGGCCATCCCGGCGCAGGCGCTCGGCCATGTTGCCACCCATTCTCCCCAGACCTACGAATCCAATTTCCATTTCTGGCTCCTTCTCGTGTTAGTTTCTGATTTCTGATGGTTGGCGATCTCCGATCCTGACGCCTAAACGAATCAATTCCTGTTCCAGCCGCTCCGGGCCGGCATAGTGCATACCATGAATGCCCAGAGCCGAGGCTGATGCCGCATTTTCCTTGCGATCATCGACAAACAGAGTTTCTTCCGGCTTGCTCTGAGTTACGTCCAGTGCAAGCTGAAAGATTTTGGGATCGGGCTTGCGCAGCCCGACATAAGCCGAAACCAGAAAAACGGAGAAATGCTGGTTCAGCCCAAATACTTCCATACGATGCCGCATGAGCTCGCGCGACTCGTTGCTCAACATGGCCTGCCGCAGGCCACCCGCATCCGCGAGCCGACGAACCAGCCCAATCGCGGTATGGGGAAGCCACTGAGACATATCCTTCATTCGAGCGAGGAACTCATCCCTGGTGAAATCCCGGGGATTGTAGAACAGGGTGTGATCAAGATATTGCTCGACCGTGATCTCACCCTTTTCCCAGGCATCGTTGACCTGCTCGTGCCGCCTTTCAAAATCATCGCGGTCAATCCGAAATTCACGAAGCAGGTCGGCGCGCCCGCAATGGTCCCAGCCATTAGTGAGCAACACTCCGCCAACGTCCCACAGAATTGTGCGGATCTTCGCCATCTGAAAGGCTCCTACTACTGGTTTGGCTTACCCGGCAGGTAGTGCGCTTCTATCGCCTTCACCTTGTTGAGGCGGCGAATGAAGCGCTCTTCTTTTTGTTGAAACTGCGCGTTGAGAAAACTGGTGACCAGGTCAAAGGCCAGCGCGGGGCCAATAATCCGCGCGCCCAGGACCAGAATATTCATGTCATCATGCTCGACGCCCTGATGAGCCGAATAGGTGTCATGGCACATGCAGGCACGAATGCCCGGCATCTTGTTGGCCGCCACATTGACACCGACGCCGCTGCCGCAGATCAGGATGCCGCGTTCGGCCTGACCAGCGATCAGGGCTTTGCCTACAGCCTCGGCAAAATCCGGGTAATCCGATGGATTGGAGTTATAAGCGCCCAGGTCATGAACTTCATGACCCAGACGCTCCACAAATTGACGTACTTCCTCTTTTAGAGGAAAACCAGCATGATCCGCACCGATGCCGATCTTCATCGACTGGCTCCGCCAAGTTCGCTCTTGGCACGCTCCATGAGAGCTTTCGCGCGCCTGGCGATGTTTTCGCCGCTGAATCCGAACTTTTCCAACACCAGTGCGCCGGGAGCGGAGGCTCCGAAGTGATCCAGCCCGATCACGTCTCCGTGACGCCCCACATACTTCCACCAGCCGATGGAAGCTCCGGCCTCAATGGCCAGCTTGGGCAGGTGATCTGGGAAAATCGAACGCTTGTACTCCTCGCTCTGCTCATCAAAGAGGCGGAAGCTCGGCATGGAGACCACGCGTGCAGTAATGCCCTCTTTCTTCAGCAGTTCCGCACCGTTCAGAGCTGTCCACAGCTCCGAACCGGTCGCCACCAGCAGCACGTCAGGCGATGCACCGCCTTCTTCTACGATGTAGGCGCCCCTGGCGACACCCTCGGCGATCTTGTGCTGTTGAGGATCGAGCACGGGGAGGTTCTGGCGCGACAGAGCCATGAACGACGGGCGCTTCTGCTCCAATGCAATGCCCCAGGCCGCCGCGGTTTCATTGGCGTCAGCCGGGCGGAAGTCGATGATGTAGGGCGTGGCGCGGAGTGCCATCAGGTGCTCGACCGGCTGGTGGGTCGGCCCGTCTTCGCCCAGTCCCACGGAATCATGCGTGAAGACAAAGACGGAGTGGGACTTCATCAACGCAGCCAGGCGCAGGGCCGGCTTGCAGTAGTCGGAGAAGACAAAAAAGGTCGAGCCGTAGGGAATGACTCCGCCGTGCACGGCCATGCCGTTGACCATCGCGCACATGCCGAATTCGCGGACGCCATAGTAAATGTTCTGTCCCTTGGGGTCGACATGGAAATTGGCGCTTTCCTTGATGACTGTCTTGGTGGAAGAAGACAGATCCGCGGCGCCGCCGAGCAGCTCCGGCACCTTCCCGGCAAATGCATTCATGATTGCATTGCCAGCGCTGCGGGTGGCCACCGGCTTACCGTCTGCAGGAAACTGCGGCAGGCTCTCGCGCCAACCATCCTTCAGTTTGCCGGCCTGGGTGCGCTCGAACTCAGCCGCCAGCTCAGGAAATTCCTTTTTATACCGGGCAAAGAGCTCGTTCCACTGCTGCTCATAACCGGCGCCCTGCGCGATGACTTCCTGCCAGTGCTTCTGCGCCTCTTCCGGAACATAGAAGGATTTGTCTTCAGGCCAGTTGAGGTTCTTCGTGGTTTCCTTGACGGCTTCGGCACCGAGTGCTTCGCCATGAGCCTTGCTGGTTCCCGCCTTGGGGCTGCCATAGCCGATGACCGTGCGCACGGCAATCAGCGAGGGCTTGCCGGTTTCAGCCTGGGCCGCTTCCACAGCCTTTCCAATCGCCTCCAGATCGTTGCCATCTTCGACGATCTGCACGTGCCAGTGATAGGCCTCAAAGCGCTTTAGCACGTCTTCGGTATAGGAAAGCTCGGTGGGGCCGTCCAGCGAGATCAGATTGTCGTCATAGAAATAGATCAGCTTGCCCAGGCCCAGAGTGCCAGCCAGCGACGCGGCTTCATGCGAAACCCCTTCCATCAGGTCGCCGTCGCCGCAGATTCCATAGGTGTAGTGATCAACAACATCGTAGCCCGGGCGGTTGTAAGTAGCCGCAAGATGCTTTTCGGCCATCGCCATGCCCACACCCATGGCAAAACCCTGCCCCAAGGGGCCGGTCGTGACTTCGACGCCATCGGTGTCACCGTATTCCGGGTGGCCCGGAGTGTGGGAACCCCACTGCCGAAACTGCTGCAAGTCATCCAGCGTAACGTTATAGCCGCTCAGGTGCAGCACGCTGTAAAGCATGGCGGAAGCATGGCCATTGGAGAGCACGAAGCGGTCGCGGTTCGACCATTTGGAGTGCTTCGGATTGTGGCGCATGTACTTGTGGAAGAGCAGATAGGCAATGGGCGCATCGCCCAGCGGAGCTCCAGGATGGCCGCTGTTGGCTTTCTGGACCGCATCGACGGCCAGAAAACGCAGCGCATTAATCGAAAGCTGCTGCAAATCATTCATAGAAAAAGTCTGCCCTTTCTTCTTAGGTAACGTGTTTCCGGCATTGGCCGGCCATATGTTCTATCAGGCGACCTATCGCCTTGGATGAAGAGTTTCTGGATGCCGTTTGCCACGATTTCGTCAGAATTCCACGATAGCAACATCGAAATTGCGGCCTTCCCAGCGAACTTCTCCCGTCCAGAAAAGAGTAAATGAAACCGTGGCATCTCGCAGATCCTGCACTGGGAGATCCGCATAGCTGACATGGTTGCCAAGCTGGTATCCCTCAATCGCCTGGCTGGTCTTCCAGTTGTTGGATGTCCAAATCACCCGAAAGCTTCGATCCGCAATGATTCGAAGCTTGCACCCGGCCCGCATTTCCCGAATAGCCCGTTTCAGGAGGAATATCTCCACTTCCGCGGAGTGTTTGTGTGGGCCGGAGTAACGCTCCGCGACGACATCGATGCGGTCAAAAACGCGCTTATCATGCACGGATCGGAGCAATGTCAAATATTCCGCATGAGCCCAGATTAACGGCATGGCGGAACCGGCCGGATCGCCACATCTCAGCGGCTCCCCCTGCAGGGTTGTATCGGGGCCATCCCAGACCTGCTCTGGTAGCATTCCGCCTTCTGACGCAAAGGCTTCCATGGCTTGAAGATAAGGACGCACTTCATTTCCGGCGGACAACTCGTAGTGAGCGCGTTCGCCCGTCAGCAGAGGCCAGGCTCGTCCCTGACCCCATCCTGTAAAAGGACTGCCGTCGGACGCTGTGCCATATCCGTCATGGTTGTACCGGCGCCAGCAGGGCCCGTGCGGCGTTTCGACCCGAAGAGTGGAATCCACTACCTTGATCGAGTCCAGAATCAGAGGATCATCGGCACGACGGACTCCGTAGCGCACCAGTTCGAGAAATCCGGCGTCAATGATTTCACGCGCTTCGAATTCGATCCGGCTCCCCGGAGGACGGTTGTTGAGTCGCAAAACCTCTTTGCCGCAATCCTCCTGAACATAGGGAGCGCCACATTCCGGCGGACGGATGCGCATGTAGTGGCGTTTCACCGCCGGATGCAGAACGCCATCATTGGTGACGGTCCAGTCTTCCAGATGGGACTCAATCCAATCGGCGTGTTGCTGCAATAACAGGGCAAACTCGGTGGCGCCATGCTCCCGCAACATTTCAGCAGCACAGATCAAGCTGGTGATGACCGCAGCCAGGGTTGAGGGGGAGTAGCCGGCATTTTCCTCCCATCGCTCCTGCTGGGTGACCGGGGCATGCAACAACAAAAACATCGCGGCGCGCTCGACAAAGCTGAAGACGTCAAACCCTTCGAGCGCCTCGACCTTCCACAACCGCCAGGCCAGAATGATGGGGAACGCCACTTCATCAAGCTGCAAACCGGTCCAGTAAGGGGTTCCATTCACCCAGAAGTTCTGCGCAAAACCGCCGTCCGGTTGCTGCGTACAGGCGAGGTAGACAAGGGCACGAAGCGCGGTTTCACGCTGACCGCTGGCCAAGAGAGCGGAAGCGCTGTGCCCCATGTCGCGAGTCCACACAAGATGGGATCCGCCCAGGTCATCATCGCCTTTCGCGTAACCCCAGGGAATGGAAGCAGAGGCGATAAACGCACCGGCAAAGGTCTTATCCTCGTGCGCCAGTATCAGGTTGTGACTGATTTGCATCAGACGGCCGTAGTCGCCAGAAACCTCGGCCAGATGCCTGGGGCTTTCCACACGCTGCCACTGGTCGATAAAGCGATCCTGATGGCGCTCGAAAGGTGTTGCCAGCGCTCCCATGGCCGCGGCGATGGCGGCGTGGTGACCATCCCCAAAGCCGAGTGCAATCCGGAAATCCGAAGTCTGGCCAGGAGGGATCTGTCCCATCATCGAGACATTGCCGTTGAGCGCCGAGCCAAACTGCCAGTCCATTTTGAAGCCGCGATGCAGGTCTTGCCATCCATCGCTGGTGCCGACGTAACCGCAACTTGCGCGGAGAAAGCCACTATTGGCGATCATGGCGACCGTGGTGCCCTCGGGAGCAGAATCCTGCCAGGCCAGTAATGACGGCTTACCTGCCACGTCGACCACACGTGCTGAATTGCCCATCCCCCTGCCGTCAATGCGAGGAGCCAGCATCACGTAGACCTTAAGGCTGGCCAGAAAGTCTGCGCTTCCGTGATCCCCAATCCGCAAACGGACACGCATCAACACGACGGGGTAATGAGGATCGGTGATGATTTCTTTCGTCAGTGAATAGCGCCGCTGGGGATCGTGCCCATGCATCCGGATGCCGAGTGCATCGGCATCAATATATTCGAAGGTGTATTTGAGGTCGCGCTTGTCCTCGTGAAAGAAAGTTTCGCCATCGGTGATCAGCAGTTCCATATCTCGCGTTTGCGGACTGTCGATGGTTGGGTAGTAAATTTCATTCAAAATGCCGTGAGATGCGGTAAACCATACGCGGCTTGACGATGAGTAGGCTGTACCGACCGCGGATTTTTGACTGGATGTCCAGCGGGGCCGTAATCCTGGTCCGCCAAATGCCGGGCCATCCCCCTCAATCCACCAATATTGAGAACTCGTATCCTTCACTGCTTTTCACCCCGATCGAGCTATGGATCAGCATAGTCCTATTCGGAACAGATGGTGAGCAGAGTGTGCCGGATCCCGGCGTCCGTGGAAATTCCACCGGAAAAGTGAATAGTATGTTGTCGAAGGTGCCCTGGAGAATTGTTGGGAAAGTTCTCCCGGGCAGAAATGGGTAACCGCGGCTGGAGAACGATCGTTTTGGGCTTTCTCGCAGCCTTCCGGCCGTTCGGCGCATCCACATCATACAGAGAGCGCAATGAAGGACTCCTAAGGAGTCCGGACTCGAACTCAAGTTCTATCCACGATTTCAGCAGATTCGATTTCAGCAGATTCCAAACAGAAGGAGAACGACTTTGGCTTACGAAGTGCCTAACCTGCCCTATGACTACGCAGCTCTCGAGCCTCACATTGATGCCGAGACCATGAAGCTTCATCACGACAAGCATCATCAGGCTTATGTCAACAAGCTGAATGCGGCGATTGAAAAGCATCCTGAGCTGGCCCAGCGCTCGGCAGAAGACCTGATCCGCAATCTGAACAGCGTGCCGGAAGACATTCGCACGGCGGTTCGGAACAACGGCGGCGGCCACGTGAATCACTCGATGTTCTGGTCGATCATGAAGCCCAACGGCGGCGGTGCGCCGACCGGAGCGATTGCCGAACAGATCAAGAAAGACTTTGGGAGCTTCGAGGACTTCAAGACTGCCTTCAACAGCGCGGCGGGCGCCCAGTTCGGTTCAGGCTGGGGCTGGCTGGTGTGGGACGGCAAGCTCAAGATCGTGACCACGGCCAACCAGGACAATCCTCTGACGAACGGTCATTTCCCGATCCTTGGCAATGACGTCTGGGAGCATGCCTACTACCTGAAGTACCAGAACAAGCGTCCGGATTACCTAGCCGCCTGGTGGAACACGGTTAACTGGGACGAGGTCAACAAGCGTTTTGAGCAGGCCAAGAAGTAGAAGCTCAAGCGACTGGCGTGATCTGAATGCCCCTGTCCGCGGATGCGGACAGGGGCATTTTGCGTCAAGTACCGAAGCTTTTTCGTCCGGATCGCGTCTGTAGGGATGAGAGTGACTCGAAAAGAGGTGTTTTGCCCCATGCGCCGTTGGTTTCCTGTGTTTCTGTTGCTGAGTCTTTGTCTGCCGGTCTTCGGCCAGAATGTTGCCCTGCCTGGAGGGCAATCACGGTTCTCCATCCTGCAAAAGGGCAAGACGGTGGGCCATACCGAGTCAACCATCCGGCGAATGAGCTACGGTTACGTGATCGAGTCGCATGGCTCGATGCGCGTGGGCCGGTTCCGCTATTCCTTCACCAGTCACAATCGCCTGGACCCGATGCTCAACATGGTGAAGATTGAAATTACCGGGACGGTCAACGGCAAGAAGGCCAGTTTTGATGCGGCTTCGAGCCGGAATGGCCGCGAAATCATCATTCATACCGCCGGCGAAGGCAAGAACGAGAGCAATACCATCACTCGTCACCAGAATCTGGTGGTGGCACCCGATTTTGACGCGGCAGCCTACCAGGAGATGGTTCATTTTGCGCTCGCTCAACCGAAATACGCATGGATGCTGATTCCCAAGGAGCGCGGAATTCTGGTGCCGTGCGGCTACGTCAAAAAATCCAACGTCCAGGGATCGTTCGAGGGCCAGCCGGTGACGCTGCGCCATACCACCGTGATGATCAGCGCCCGAAACACAATCAACATCGAGCTGTATTACACCCCCGCGGGCAAGCTGATGGAAGCGGATCTGCCGCAACAAAACTTCTACGTTATCCGCAACGGCTTCCAGCTACGGCATTAAGCCTCACTGATAGGAGAGACACGCGACCCAGCCAGTAATGCGGTGTCGGTTATGTATTCTCCAGCTTGCCGAAAAGCAGCTGGGGAATGCTGCCGGATTTGCAGCAAGCGGGCAGGGGGTTTGCGAGTTCTTTTCCAGCATGCATAAAATCGTTTTACTTCTGGCGGGCTGCTTTCCAGCGCGCCTTCATCTTTAAGGCTTTGCAGTCTGGCCCGGCTCAAAAGGATTCTTTCTCATGCATGCATTTCGCCGCCTCTCCGTTGCCTGTCTGTTGCTGATTCCGTTGCTGTGTGCCGCGCAGACCACTTACAAGCCCTCGCCCAAGGCCCGCGTCACGATTGCTCAGGGAAAGCTGGAGGGAGTGGAGCCGTCGCCGGGGATTTTTGCATGGCTGGGGATTCCCTATGCACAACCGCCGGTCGGGAGCCTGCGCTGGCGCGCCCCGCAGCCGCCAAAGCCATGGAAGGGAACGTTTGTTGCCGACAGCCACGGTGCTCCCTGCGCACAGCGCAATGAGGGGTGGAATCACTGGGACGTTGTGCACGGGAGCGAAAACTGTCTTCATGTAGACGTATGGGCGCCGGCCGACGCGCACAACCTGCCTGTGATGTTCTATATCCACGGCGGCTCGAACCTGGCCGGCGACGGCTTTTCGAACGGGGTTCCGCTGGTACGTGACGGCGTGGTGCTGGTGACGGTGGAATACCGCCTGGATATCTTCGGCTTCTATCGCTCGGCCGCGCTCGATAAGGAGTCGCCGCACCATACTTCCGGCGACTACGGCATTCTAGACCAGATTGCGGCTCTCAAGTGGGTGCATAAGAACATTGCCAAGTTTGGCGGTGATCCAAACAAGGTGATGATCTTCGGGCAATCTGCCGGAGCAGTAGATACCGGATTGCTGCTGACCTCGCCGCTGGCTCGAGGCCTGTTCAGCTCGGCGCTGGAAGAGAGCGGGCAAGTGCTGGGACTGATGCCGACCGCCACGAAGCGGGAGTCGGAGATTGCCTGGGAGCCAGTTTCAAAGGCGCTGGGAACGACGCTGAAAGCACAACGCGCGATGAGTACCCAAAAAGTGCTGGCCGTGGTCAATGACGCGCCGAAACCGCCGCCGGTGGACTGGTGGGGATATCGCGGAGCGAGCGTAAACCGCTGGGTTCTGCCGGAAATGCCGTGGCGGGTTTACAAGGCGGGCAAGGAAGCGCCGGTTCCGCTGGTGCTGGGCACTAACGCTCGAGAGATTGTTCCCTCTGGGCAGACTACACGCGAACTCCATCATGTGATGGCGGAAACTATGGGGTGGAAGGCAGCTGAGCGGCTTGCAACCTTCTATAAAACGCATCCTAACCCGCTGCTAGGTTCGCCGGTAGCGCGTTTCGCCACGGATCATGACTTTCACTGCGCCATCCGGCTGCTGGCCGCCTGGCATGCCGCGCATGGATACCCGACATGGGTCTACCGTTTTGACCGGCCGGACCCAGGAAAAAAGTCGGCTTATCATACCTCGGAGCTGTTCTATCTGTTTGATTCTTTCCAGGGAAAAGCCAAACCTACGGCTCAGGATAGGGTGATTGGGCGCGATCTGGACCAGTACTGGACCAGCTTTGCGAAGAACGGCGTGCCCAGCGGCCCGGCGGTCTGGCCTCGCTATTCAGCCGCGGACTTCGGCCCATGGCTGGACTTCCCGAAGACGGGCACCGATATTCGGGCCGAGCACACGCCTTTTGGTGGAGGAGCCTGCGCGCTGATGACCTCGTCTTATCCGAAATGAGGGGCCAAAGTGTGTGGCTGCTGTATCCAGAAGCGACAACCCTCAGCAGCAGGAGTCTTGTTTTCTCTATAAGCGCAACAAGAGAAAACAATTATCTATCTCCTGCGAGCTGCAACAGGCATCTACATTTATAAGTTGTAGATTCCGTTTCGGAAGCAGCGGACTGGGGACGGCAAATTCCTCAGCCCTGACCAGCCGTTTCCAAAGACGCGAATGATCACGCTCGACCGATTCAGGAGCGCCTGCCTTGGCCAACGAACCTGAGACGCAGACACAAACGCAAGCGCAAGCGAAACCCACGCGGAAACTCTTTCGCCGGGTTGAGTTTCGCCTGCCGGCCGAGCAGCGTTTGTCCATTTATCAGTCCATGCTCGAATCGAGCCATCTGGACATGGAGTACCTTTCCCTGCTGGTTCTGGGCGGCCTGATTGCCTTGTTTGGGCTTTTGCAGAACAGCGCGGCCGTGATTATCGGCGCCATGCTTATTTCGCCGCTGATGAACCCGATTCTGTCAGCTGCGCTGGCGCTGCTGCTGGGCGATGGCAAGATGGGCAAGCGCGCGGCAACGGTGCTGGCGCTGAGCGTCGCCGCGGTCGTTGGCATTACCTGGCTTGCCGCTTTGATGATTCCGCTCAAGCAGGCCACGCCGGAGATTCTGGCTCGTACCCAGCCGAACTTGCTGGACCTGTTTATCGCCGTCCTTTCAGGGTTGGCAGGCACTTTGGCCCTGCGAAACGTTTCGGTTGCGATGACGATTTTGCCGGGTGTCGCGATTGCCGTCGCGGTTGTGCCGCCATTATCCGTGGTTGGCTTCGGGCTCAGCACACACCAGAATGGCATCGCGGGCGGCGCTTTCCTGCTCTTTATCACCAACCTGGTTTCGATCATCATCAGCGCAGCCGTGGTTTTCCGCCTGATGGGTTTCCGGCCACGATGGGAGGCCGAACAAGGGCATTGGAAGCTGAAGTACCGCCTGGGATTCAGCGCCGTGCTTCTGCTGGTGCTGTCGATTCCGCTCTTCCTCACGCTGCGCAAGGTGACGATTGAAGTTGCCATCCGGTCGAGTGTCCGCGATGCACTCAACACCGCGTTCCAGAAAGATGAAGGCTCGATTAACCACCTGAGTTTTTCACGCGTGCCGCAGGGGTTGTTGATCCACGCCACGCTGGAGACCACCCACTATGTGGGGACAAAAACGATGGAGGAAGTTCAGAACGGGTTGAAGAAGAAATTCGGCCCCGATACCAGGCTGCGAATCAATCAGATCCTGGTGACCGAGGGAGGCGTTTCCACGCCTCCCCTGACCAGTGGACAGAACGCAATTACCGGTGGAGTGGTGAAATCCGTCACCGAATCGACGCCTTTCAACTTTAAGAACTCGACCAGCCAGAGTTTGTCGTTTGTCTCCAGCGCGGTTCATTCCGTACTGGTGGGCACAAGCATTGCACAAACCAGGGAACCTCAGATAGAGCTGGGATCAAGCCCTCTGGCGATTCGTCTTAACCTTTCCTCCGGACAGCCGCTCGATGCACAGACCGTTGCGGTCCTTTCCTCGCAGATCGGTTCCAAATTGAACACGCAAGTAAGTTTGCACGGCAGCGTCAAGCTGACGGGGTCTTCGTTTGTCTTTAACGTGAAGCAATCCAGAGTTCAAGCGCCCATGAGCCGAACGGAGCAACAAAAGGGTGTCGCGTGGCTGAAAAATCTTCAGAAGAAGGTGAGCGGCAATCAGCTGCATTTGAACATTGACTGCCAGGGGCAGCCGCAGGCTGCCAGCACACGGGAGCTTCCGCGATACCTGAGGGATTTGCAGCAAATGCTGCGCGCAAGCGGGTTGAAGCCTTCGCAGTGGACGCTGTCGGCGGCACCGCCGGCAATCACAGGAAAATCAACAGCATCGACGGCTCAAGCTCAGCCGATCAGCTGCTCCATGCAGAGCTACCAGAACTTCTGATGCCGGACTGAGTCCTGAGCGGAACGCAGTAGATTCGTCAATAAATTCCGCAGCATAGGTCTTTGGCGCGCAGATTTCCCGGACATGGGCATTGCATGCGGCCATGTGACAACTTTCGCGGAATGTGATCTCTGCTACTTGCCGCCAGACCCATCTCAGCTAATATTGACACGCAAAATTTCCCCCTTGAGTTGATGCATATGGCTGTTCCCGTCGAGCCCCCGCCGATCAACCAGGAGCCGCTCTCGCGGGAAGAGCTGGAACGGATGAACTCCTATTGGAGTGCCTGCAATTATCTTGCGGCAGGCATGATCTATCTGCGCGAAAACCCCTTGCTGCGCGAGCCGCTGCGTCCAGAGCACATTAAGAACCGCCTGCTGGGGCACTGGGGTTCCGATGCCGGACAGAGCTTTATCTGGGTTCACCTGAATCGCATGATTCGCGAGCAGGATCTGAATATGCTCTATATCTCCGGCCCCGGCCATGTAGCGCCCGCCATGCTTGCGAACGCCTACCTGGAGGGAACCTACTCGCAGATTTATCCGGATAAGTCGCAGGATGTGGAAGGAATGCGCAAGTTCTTCCGCCAATTTTCCTTTCCCGGCGGAATTGGAAGCCACTGCACTCCGGAGACGCCCGGCTCGATTCACGAAGGCGGAGAACTCGGCTACAGCCTGACGCACGCTTTTGGCGCGGCTTTTGACAATCCAGACCTTATCGTCAATGTTGTGGTCGGCGACGGTGAAGCGGAAACAGGCCCGCTGGCTACGTCGTGGCATTCCAACAAATTTCTGAACCCTATTCGTGATGGCGCGGTACTGCCATTCCTGCACCTGAACGGATATAAGATCGCCAATCCTACGATCCTGGCGCGAATCACGCACGATGAGTTGAAGGCGCTCTTCGAGGGGTATGGATGGAAACCCTATTTTGTGGAAGGCGAAGATCCCGAGAGCATGCACCAGAAAATGGCGGCAACCCTGGATGTGTGCATTGCGGAAATCAAGGAAATTCAGAGGACGGCGCGGGAAACGGGGCGGTTCGAGCGTCCCCGATGGCCGATGGTTGTGCTGCGTTCGCCGAAGGGATGGACTGGACCGAAGGAGGTGGACGGGCACACGGTGGAAAATTTCTGGCGGGCGCACCCAGTGCCGGTTCTCGATGTGCAGAATA
>OFHJ01000529.1_pt1 | contig 14163 bp, 10 predicted proteins | sample 1522001 | NCBI WGS metagenome assembly OFHJ01 (sample SAMEA2464838, study PRJEB22497) | soil metagenome | biome: Grassland; feature: Farmland; material: Clay | place: Australia | collected 2013-02-01 | depth 1.2 m | reverse complement strand
GTTTGGTAAAGCGCCGCCCCTTGACATTCATTTGGGTCACTTGACAGTAATGCAGCAGCATCTTGGCACGCTGAGAGGATCGTTAAAGCTGGTTTCCCCCCAGGGAACCATTGACGCGCAAATCACGTTGGCCCCCGGAACCCTTCTTGTCAGAAGATCACTGCATGGATCGGTCGATATCAAGATTCCTCACCTCGACTTTCTGGAGTCCTATCTCACTGACGTCAAACAACTGGATGGCCGAATCAATGGCGCGATGTCCTTGGGAGGCACGCTTGCCAAACCGAGAGTCGGGGGTCAATTGACGCTGACCGCAGGCCGTGCCCACTTAACGAAGGCAGGAATTACGCTAAGCGACGTTTCATTCCATGCCACCGGACATGAGGGGACTCCGGTTCACGTTGCCGGCCAAGCGTCTTCGGGCGGAGGGCGGCTTCAGTTTCAGGGCACACTCAACCCGAGCCAGAGTCCGGATGAAATCAATCTCCGAGTGAAAGGGGAAAACTTTCAGGCAATGAACACCCTGGATGGGCGCGTCTGGATCAACCCAGACTTAAAGATTGTCCGGAATCTGCAGGGGGTGCATCTAAATGGAACGATCTTTGTCCCCAAAGCAATCCTCACGCCCCGAGGCGGATTAACGAATCAGCAGGGAGTCGCGCCAAGCCCGGACCAGGTGATTGTCGGACACCAGAAAAACGGAAAGACGAACGTGCCTGCGGTCTTCGCCAACTTGGTTGTTCGCCTTGGCAAGGCTGTGCGCTTTAAAGGGTACGGCCTAACAGCTCGGGTCACCGGTCAGGTCGCCGTCAACGAGGTGCCGCAGAGATTACCGACAGCCCAGGGTCGGCTTCAGCTCATCGGGGGTCGGTACAGCGCATATGGGCAAAAACTAATACTGAAAAAGGGAGAGCTTATCTTCGATGGTGGGCCGGTTACAGAACCAGCGATCGACATTCTGGCAGTTCGAAAACCACGCGAGGGCATCGAGGTTGGCGTACGCGTCCGAGGACACCTAAACCAGCCGAGGCTATCGCTGACCTCGACACCACCGATGCGCCGCGAGGAACAGTTGTCATGGTTAATCTTCGGTCATCCGCTGTCCGAAAGCTCCAACGCCAGCCAAGGTGCCATTGCGGGGGCTGCACTGGCTCTTGGTCTGTCCGGAGGCAACTATTTGGCTAACCAGATCGGAAAAACATTGGGAATTGGGAAGTTGTCTATCGGGACTAACACCCAGGGCGGCTCAGCAGTGGCAGCCCAACCACAGACCATTTCAGGAGCCGAGGCCGAACTGGGCTCGACGGCGACAGCGGGTAGCGAAGCAGCGCAACTGACGCTCGGTAAATACCTGACGCCCCGCCTCTATGTCAGCTATGGCGTTGGCCTTGTTCAGGCAAGTCAGGCCTTCCGGTTGCGATACAAACTCGGTCACGGTCTCGAACTTCAGACTGAATCCGGTGTTTCGACAGGGGGCGACCTGATCTATACGTTCGAGGGAGGGAAATAACCGTCAGCCGAGCCGATCGCGCAACCACTGGCCAATCGTTTGAATCTCTTCTACACAAACCTGATGACCCATTTCGTATTCATGCCACTCGACAACGTAGTCGAGGGATCGGAGATAATCGCGCGACGCTTCGCCGAGAGACATTGGTAAAACGGTATCGTCAGAGCCATGGCACATCAGGATCGGTGTAGCCTGATTGTTAACGCTTCGTTCTGAAGGCAGCGTTTCCTCCAGTGGCAAATAAGTGGACAAGGCGAGAATGCCAGCCAGCGTCTTCGGGTGTCTTAGGCCGGCGTGCAAAGCTATGCCCCCGCCTTGCGAAAACCCCGCCAGTACTATCTGCTTTTCTTCCAAGCCACGTTCACGCTCAACCCGCAGAAAATCTTCCACGAGCGCCGCCGAAGCGTGGATTCCGTCGCGGTCTTGTTCGCCATCCAACTCCAGACTGGAAATGTCATACCACGCGCGCATACGGTTCCCATTGTTAATCGTTACTGCCCGTATGGGCGCGTGCGGAAACACGAAGCGAACCGCCAAATCATCGACCTGAAGTTCTGGCACGACAGGAAGAAAATCATACCCATCGGCACCGAGCCCATGCAGCCATATGACCGCCGCCCTCACCTTCGATTCAGGTTGAAGAACGACGGCGTCTTCTCGTTCCAAGGTTTGCATGTCTGCGTACCGGGTTAGTAAACGGTAAACTAGTATTACTCGATCCGGTGCAGTCCACGTCAATTTTAAGGGGAGTGCGCGACCGGTACCGACAGTTTACTTTAGCGCCGCTGCACCAAACCAGAGACCACCCGAATCGGGCCACGGCGCAAAGCGGTTCACTGGAGGCTTGATGAGGGGACGAGCGCTGATTTGCTGTTTACTACTGCTTCCGCTGGCTGGCTGCGGACAAAAAGGCCCCCTGTATCTTCCAACCGGGCAATCCTCTACGGGGAGCCATACAGCCACCTCGACGCCGCCTGACAAAAGGAGACTGACGTCGGCAACAAAATCTTCATCAGCAAAGCCTGCACCGGCGTCGGCGCGATCAGTTGACTGACCGACCCATGGATAATTTCTCCAACCACGACGGTGTCCTATACGCTGAAAACGTCCCACTCCCAGAAATTGTGGAGCATTGCGGGACTCCAACATACGTGTATTCAAAGGCAGCGCTGGAAAAAAACTATCGATCCTTCGACGAGGCACTGCACTTTGTCGATCATCAGATTTTCTATGCGGTCAAGGCCAATGGAAATCTTGCAGTATTGCAAACCTTGGCACGACTTGGCGCCGGTTTTGACATCGTCTCTGGCGGAGAGCTCGCCCGCGTACTTCGCGCAGGAGGGAATCCTTCCCGTGTGGTTTTTTCCGGTGTCGGCAAAAGTGAAACTGACATCACTCAAGCGCTGGTTGCCCGGATTGGTTGTTTCAATGTGGAGTCGGAGGCGGAACTGCTTCGATTGAATCGACTGGCCGTGAGTCGCCGGACCCGTGCGCCGGTTGCTTTGCGGGTGAATCCAGACGTGGATGCCCGAACTCACCCTTATATTTCGACGGGACTCAGCGAAAACAAATTTGGCATCGAGTATGAAGTGGCTGCCACCCTGTTGAAGAAGGTGTCGATGCTGCCAGGAATTCGATTGATCGGCCTTGCCTTTCATATAGGTTCGCAGCTTTGTGAACTGTCACCGTTTGCAGACGCACTCGACCGGATTCTCGAATTATTGGATCGCGCGGCAAGCAAGGGATTGCACGTTCATCAAATCGACGTGGGGGGCGGACTTGGCGTGCGCTACATCGATGAAAGACCTCCAAGTCCTCAGGAGTGGGGGCAGGCCATCAGATCTCGCCTTGAAGGGCGTGACCTGAAAATTCATTGCGAACCAGGTCGAGCAATTGCTGCGAACGCAGGCATTCTTCTGACGCGCGTTCAACTTCTCAAGTCAAATTCAACAAAAAATTTTGCCGTTGTCGATGCCGCAATGAATGATCTGCTACGGCCATCCCTATACAACGCGCAGCACGAGATAATCCCGGTGCAGCCCCATGAGGACAAGCCAAAGCGCCGATGGGATGTTGTTGGGCCTATTTGCGAATCGGGGGATTGGCTTGGAAAGGATTGCGACCTCGTGCTTGATGATGGCGACACACTGGCAATCATGTCCGCCGGAGCCTACGGCTTTGCTATGAGCTCCAACTACAATGCCCGCCCGAGGGCAGCCGAAGTGATGGTCGATGACAACCGGTTCCAGGTGATACGGGCCCGTGAAACACTGGAAGACCTCTGGCGCGGCGAAGTGCTTCTTCCGTGACCAAGACACATCCCGTTGTACTGATCGACGCCTCTGGCTGGTTATTTCGCGCTTATCACGCGCTTCCTTCGTTAACCAATCCACAAGGGGAGTCAACCGGTGCAGCTTACGGGATGATCAATATGCTCCGGCGTTTGCAGCGTGACATCGAACCGCAGCGGATTGCGGTTGTATTCGATGCTCCAGGCCGGACATTTCGTGAAGACATCTACCCTGACTACAAAGCCAATCGGGACGAAACGCCCGAGGAACTGCTTTCGCAGTTCCCGAAGATTGAGGAACTGATACAGGCTCTTGGCCTGCCGCTACTTCGAGTCGATGGCGTCGAGGCTGATGATGTGATCGGAACCTTGGCAAAACTCGCGACCGCGAAGGGTGAGTCGGTCGTTATTGTCACCAGTGACAAGGATCTTGCGCAATTGGTCAATGCGCATGTCAGCCTCTTCGACACCATGAATAACCGCCATCTTGATTCAGCCGGCGTGGTTGCCAAATTTGGCGTCCCTCCGGACCGCATTGTGGATTATCTATCGCTGACTGGCGACACTTCCGACAATATCCCCGGCGTACCCCTCGTGGGACCAAAAACTGCAGCCAAATGGATGGCCGCATATGGCTCTCTTGACGGCATTATGCAACATGCGGACGCAATCAAAGGAAGAGCCGGCGAAAACCTTAGAGCCCACTTGGATCAGCTGCCGATCGCGCGCCAGCTGGCAACAATTCAGTGCGATGTGGATTTGCCGATTGGCATTGACGATTTGCACCCTCGCCCTCCCAACAAAGAAAAACTAAAAACTTTGTACCGCCAACTCGGTTTCGGGCGCCTACTCGCAGAACTCGACCGAGATAATGAGAAAAATCAAGCCGACCAGACATCCTCCAACCGACGATCTCCTTTGCGATCCTCGCGTGGAACCGAAACAACGATTGTTCTCACAAAGGATCAGTTCAGGGCTATGCTGGCTGAACTTCAGAGGGCGGAATTAATCAGCATTGACACTGAAACCGATAGCCTGGACGCGCTGCAAGCGCGGCTAGTCGGCCTCTCTTTTTCGACGCATCCGGGAAGGGGGTGGTACGTCCCTACAGGTCACGACTACCTTGGGGCGCCCGACCAACTCGATAGATCAGACGTTATCGAGGGTCTTCGACCGCTCCTAACAAACGCCGCTAAACCCAAGGCAGGTCAACACCTCAAATATGATCTCAATGTATTGATGCAACATGGCCTCGACTTGAAAGGAATTGCATATGACACGATGCTGGAATCGTATGTTCTGGATGCCAGCAGCAACCGACACGATCTGGACACTCTGGCCGAACGCCACTTAAATCATCGCACGATTCGATACGACGATCTGACCGGCAAGGGACGGACACGAATTACGTTCAATCAGGTTGAAGTGGAAAAAGCCGCACCTTATGCGGCAGAAGACGCAGACATTGTCCTCCGCCTACATGACACGCTTTACCCGAAAATCCTGAAAATTCCTTCGCTTGAGCGGCTGTTTTTGGACGTTGAAATGCCGCTGGTTTCAGTTCTGGCACGAATGGAACGGGAAGGCGTGAAGGTCGATTCCGATTGTCTTGCAAAGTTGAGTACGGAACTGGCAAATCGAATGGCTGAGCTCGAGAAACAAGCATGGATCGAGGCTGGGACCGAATTCAATCTTGGATCCACCAAGCAACTACAAACAGTACTATTTGAAAAGCTGCAACTACCCGTTATGGGCAAGACCCCAAAGGGGGATCCCTCGACCGCCGAGAGCACTCTGGAAATGCTAGCCGCTAAACATCCGCTGCCAAGGCATGTCCTCGACTGGCGCCAGTTGGCCAAACTGCGATCGACGTACGCCGAAACGTTGCCTAAACAAATCAATCCCCGCACGGGTCGAATTCATACCAGCTATCATCAGGCCGTTGCGATTACAGGCCGCCTGTCGTCGTCTGATCCGAACCTACAGAATATCCCGGTACGAAGTGCGGACGGGCGCCGCATTCGGCAAGCATTCATCGCGGAAGAAGGCTGCCTCTTGCTTTCGGTGGACTACTCCCAGATCGAGCTCCGACTCATGGCGCACCTCTCTGGCGATCACCGGCTACAGCAAGCATTTCACGAAAACCTTGATATCCATCGCGCGACTGCAAGTGAAGTGTTTGGCCTTGACCTGAGCGCCATCGATTCCGATCAGAGACGAACCGCCAAGGCAATTAATTTCGGGCTGATCTACGGAATGTCTGCTTTTGGTCTAGCACGTCAACTAGGCATTCCCCGCTCTGATGCTCAGGCCTACATCAATCGCTTCTTTAACCGCTACCCGAAGGTGAAGGATTTTATGGAATCCACTCGGGAAAGGGCGCGATCTCAGGGCTACGTAGAAACTCTTTACGGTCGCCGCCTCTACCTTCCGGATATTAATTCCCGAAATGCTGGACTGCGCCAATACGCCGAGAGAACCGCGATCAATGCACCACTACAAGGCACTGCGGCAGATCTAATCAAGAGCGCGATGATCGATCTAGCCCAATGGCTGCCGGTCAATGCACCAAATGTCCATATGATTCTGCAAGTCCATGATGAGCTCGTCTTCGAAGGGCCCTCCCAAACATTGCAAGCTACTGCAAAAGCGATCGGACAGCGCATGTGCCTCATTCGCAAACTGGATGTTTCCTTGGCGGCGGATTGGGGGCTTGGAAAAAGCTGGGATGACGCCCATCACAAGCAAGGTACGGTGAGTAGCACGGATGGAAAATGACTTCCCTCCATACGATGCCAGCCAGGCCCAGAAAGATCGACTTCCAGCGTGGAACTTCTGTGACTCGGCGATGAATGTCGGTCACTCCACCACGGCAACGGATCAATTGACGTGGATCCAACCACGCGCATTCGTTTGCCGTCGCCTTCAGGCAACTTTGAAGGATACGTTTGAATTTTGGTCGGTCGCTGCCCCAGCAATTGAGTCGATTTAACATTTGCGTTCAATCAAATCCTTACAAAAAATTTTTTTGAACTCGATTTTTTTGTGAACTTTCCTGGTCGGCTCCTCTCTAAGACTTTGAGCGGTTACTCCCTTTTCCGCTCTCCGCCTTAACTCCCTGGGCGGAATCCGGCCCCCCAAGCCGGATTTGTGACCCGGCGGTTGTTCCCCCAATCCGCCGGGTTCCTTTTTGTTCTGCTCAAACATTGAAATCGCTCATCAGAGGTTTGGCCGATCGGCCAAAAGCACGACGGGATGAGTGGTTGTCCAGCGCACAACGATAACATCGATGGCCCCTAGGGCTTGCCGTCTCATACTGCCTGGCTCATGGAGTCACGCAAATGTTCACAAACGTACTCACAACGGCACCCGGTCAGTCAGCGAATCATGGATTCAATCGTTCAAAACTGGCATTCTGCTGCGGGAACAACTTAATTGTTTATGCCGATGAAACAATGGATCTTGGCTGCGTACGATCGAACGATAGATCTCGTAATCTTTGGGCTTGTTTTAGTGATGATCGCCGTACTTCTTCTTGCGTTTGTGCATGTGTTGGCTCATCTGAGTCATCTGATAGCGACTCTATGGGTTAAAAAAGCCGGTGAAAAGGAATTTCGGGAACTCGTCGGAAACCTTCTAGGCGTTTTTGTTATCGTCGAGCTGTTTGGAACTTTTACCAATTACATACGCACTCACCATGTCCGGATATCAATGCTCCTTGACGTCACTATCGTATTCACACTGCGTGAACTGCTGGTTCGACTATATGCGGCGTCATTTCCGATACTCCAGCTGATCGGATTGTGCGCTATCGTCATCATCTTGGTGATCGCACGCAGCATAACGACACGATTTTCGCCGCTCTCTATCGGAAGCACACAAGATTCACCATGAGGGGAAACGAGGCATTGCCTTGAAACAGGATCCTATCCCGCTGCATGAATGCCATCAAAGTGACTTGCAAAGCCATTCAAGTCAGCGGCGTCCGGTTGTTTGCATTAGATTCGCTAGCTCTTTAGAGCCACAACCACCCGCCGATGAACACGCATGTCTTCTTCTGAAGGAACTGGCTGTTGGGCATCCGGCCGGTCTTCTGCAGAGCCACGATCTCTCGACATGAGAACTTTTCTCCAGTGGCGCTCTCGCTCGAGCATATCGTCGCCACTAGCGCGTATGTCCGCTACTTCAAGCAGAGAATAACGAAATGCATTGGCTCGACCAAGGCCGTCATTATCAAGGAGCCTGCGCAATTCAGGATTCCCCCCATGACCGTTGGCTGCGCAATCACACCAACTCCTCCAGATTCCACCCTCGCCAGTCGCGCTGCTCACAAAAAGTGAGCCAGTCTGGCTGTCGGAAACAAGGTAAATGCCTGCAACACCCGAAAGCGGGATTTTCCACGACTCGGCCGACTGACGAACAAGCAGATCGAGCTCTGCTTTCGATATATCGACTGCCTTGAATCCTGGAAACTGGCCGACCGAATAGGGACTTTCCATCACTTCCGCGACAAGCATCTCATTGGCGCAGTGTTCCGCATTCAGGTAACGCTGCTCCACGTTATGGTTCAGTGTAATAATCAAGCGCCCATTCATGCTTGAACAAGCCGTGTCTTCGGTCAATCGATAGTAGTACTGGCCACGCCCAACAACCTCTGCACCCCCCGAAAGATAGGCGCCGACAAACAGCCAGCGCGGGGTTCCGGGGAGATGAATCAATGAAATCACGTAACTCCGTTCGAAATTGCGACGCTGCTGCCACCGCTGCCATTCTTCAAACTTGCCGGACAAATACAGATGCAACGGATTTTCTGGTGCATTACCTTCCACAAGATGAACCTTGGACACGGGGGGCGTGATCCGTGGATTCATCAATGTAAGAAAATTAAATGCGTGCACAGCCTTTGTGCTCCGTCAATATTAATGCCCCCGCGCGCGTGCAACGACCACCCGCATATTGCCCCCATTGTGGAGCAAATCGCACGCCTCTGCATCGCCCGTCGCGAACGAAACAGTATAAATCGATGGCCATCTTTGCTTAGATCCCCGTTTAGCTCCCTGCGCCACCACGGGATAAGGCTACCCCGACTGGCAATTAAAGCCAAGCAGATCGAGGCAGTCACCGACTCTGAAGTGCGCATCTACCTTTTGCGCCAGGCAATCGGCGGCGTCGGAAAACCGGGGTTACCGGCCAACGATGAATTGCAAGGGTCAAACTTGTTGAGAGCCAAACCTCTCTAAGATAGCTATGATGATGTCCGTTATTCGCAGGATATGCGGAGGAGTTCATGCTACAGACAAGACGGGGCATATTGCGTTGGGTGCTGGCATTCTCTGCCGGCTTTGTTGCCGTTCTGGTATTTCATCAGGGGATACTGGCTTTGCTTTACGGCATCCACTTCCAACCTCACGCACCCTTTCCTCAACACCCTACTACGCCATTCGGCGTACCGGAAATCTGGTCGTTGGCTTTTTGGGGCGGCGTCTGGGGGCTTGTTATGGCTGGATTTGAACGATCATTTCCTCGCCCTTTCTTGGCCTACTTGTTGATGGCTACGATTTTCGGTGCGGTCGGCCCCACGTTCTTTGCCTGGTTTGTTGTCTTTCCGCTTAAAGGAATTCCGGTCGCAGGCGGATTTACCAAGACAGCCATGGTAACGGGTTTATGTATTAATGCCGCATGGGGCTTCGGGACCGGCCTCTTCCTGTCTGCAGTGGCTGGACGGAGAGGCTGAGGCGGGACAGATTGCCAATAGGCGGTGTTTCACGATCGAGGCAGGTCGCGGCGATTGCGTGCTCTTCCATTGTTCTGCAAATCACTACATCGCATGATCGTCCGGGAGCGGGATGAAATCATTTTCGTCTCCCGGAATTTTCGGGAACTTCCCCTCAACCCAGGCGCGTTTCGCTTCTTCGATACGCGAAATGCGACTCGACACGAAATTCCACCAGATTTGACGCGGGGGCAGCGACTCTCCGCCGATAAGCACCAAGCGAGATTCTTCGGTGGCCATCACCGCAGCTTTCTGTCTCGTGTCGAAAACAACCATGGTCTGTGGTTCGACTGCCATGCCTTGAGTGTCAGTTAAGCGCCCATTCACGAGATAAAGGGCACGACCTTCGAATTGGTCAGGGATCTTTAGATTTTGCCCAGGGCCTAGGCACGCTTCTAAGTACACTGTTTCCGAATGCGTTTTGACAGGTGAATGGATTCCGTAAACCGACCCCATCAGCAGGCGCACAGTCACGCCTTCAACATCAACTTCCGGAATTTCAGCAGCGTCAAAATGATGAAAGCTCGGTTCACACTCCTCAGCCTCTTCTGGAAGAGCCATCCATAACTGAAGACCTTCTATCCTGTTGCAGTGTGCCTTGACCGCGTTGCTCTGCCGCTCTGAATGCACGATCCCTTTTCCTGCCACCATCAAATTGATGTCCTTCGGAGCAATGACAGCAGTATTGCCCAAGGAATCACGGTGAGTGATTTGCCCGTCAATCAGGTAAGTAACCGTTGCCAAGTTAATATGCGGATGAGGCCTGACGTCGATACCTTGACCGGCCGGGAACACCGTTGGACCAAAATGATCAAAAAACACCCATGGCCCTATCATCATTCGCTGATCGGCCAGCGGAAGCACCCGACGAACCTGAAAGTTGCCGAGGTCGTGTATTTTCGGATAGATAACGTGCGCCATCTCGACTACTGCAACAACGACATTTCATCGATCATGAAATTACCCGTTTCCAGCCACCCCCTCAAGACAAGATGTCCGTCTATTCAGCGGTTCCGAGGAGATTGGCAAAATGAACAGCGCAACCACGGTCCTATATCCCCTAGAAGTACATAAGGCGCCACTAAATATTTCGGCATAAAAGCCCTGCTAAATGTGTAGATCAGACTTGCAGGAACCTATAGACCCACGGATTCAGCGAATGCTTTCATTTTATGTCAACAGATATTTAATAAAGCTAAGTTTCTTTAATTGCTAATAACTGTGTTTATTAATAGCCAAATTCTGGCTTAATTCAATTTATGGCCTGCTTGATTTGGTCCGCGCTTTTATCAAGCCTAGACCTCGGTTTCGATCAAATATCAAGGTTTCCAGCGCGCAGTGCATTGAGTTCGATGAAATTCCGTCGAGGTTCGACTTCTTCGCCCATCAAGGTTGTAAACATGCGATCCGCAGCCACCCCATCGTCGATATGGACACGCACCAACCGCCGATTACCCGGCTCTAGGGTCGTTTCCCACAACTGCTCGGGATTCATCTCACCTAACCCTTTATAACGCTGGACATGGAAACCGCGTCGGGCTTCCGCAAGAAGCCAATCTAGGGCTTCGCGCAGGCTGCCTACAATAGAATGACGCTCGCCTCGAGCCACCCTCGATCCAGGGCCTACACGGACTGCTTCCACGTTGAATCGAGCCATATCCTGGTAGTCCTGGCCGGAAAAAAACTCCCAACCGAATATCTGTTCACGCCGAGTGCCATGAACCGTCTGAACAACGTGCAACCTCAAGTTCTCGCCAGTACCTTCCAGTGCCACCGTGTGATGTCTTGCACCTCCCGGTTCGTCGCCCAATTCCACTTCCAGGCGTTCCAACCAGGCAAGTCGGTCGCTATCCTTTGCAGGAAAAGGCGCGCACGCACGTAATGCTCGAAGGATATGGGTATCGTAATGTCGAGCTGAACGAAAAATTGCCTTCCCTAGACGCGCATCAAGTTCAGCCAGCCGCTGCAACTCCGGTTCCGACATCGTACTGTGACCGTCAGGGAGTGTAACGCTTGCGCCTTCCAATGCGATCCTGAGAAGCCAGTCCTCCAGCTCGTCCTCGTCCTTAACATAACTTTCGCTCTTTCCTGACTTGACCTTGAACAAGGGTGGCTGAGCGATATATACATGACCGCGCTCGACCAGTGGATACATATGACGATAGAAAAATGTCAGCAAAAGCGTTCGGATATGGGCGCCGTCCACATCGGCATCGGTCATGATAATGATTCGGTGGTATCGCAGGTTTTCCGGCTTGAATTCGTCTCGGCCTATACCGCAACCGAGAGCAGTAATCAGGGTGCCAACTTCCGCCGAAGAAAGCATTCGCTCGAGTCGAGCCTTTTCCACATTCAATATCTTTCCCTTCAACGGGAGTACCGCCTGAAATCGGCGGTCGCGGCCTTGTTTGGCAGAACCCCCTGCCGAGTCACCTTCAACCAAGAATAACTCAGATTTTGCTGGGTCCTTTTCCTGGCAGTCCGCCAACTTTCCAGGCAGACCGGCCACATCAAGAACGCTTTTTCTTCGGTTAAGTTCTTTTGCCTTTCGCGCAGCTTCCCTAGCTCGGGAAGCCTCAACTATTTTTCCGGCGATCAGCCGGGCATCTCGCGGATTTTCAAGCAAAAATTCACGCAGTTTCTCTGAAATAAATCCCTCTACAGCGGGCTTCACTTCCGACAAAACAAGCTTTTCTTTGGTTTGAGAAGAAAACTTAGGATCCCGAACCTTAATGGACAGCACAGCCATTAGCCCTTCTCTGGCATCATCCCCAATTGGATCAACACGTTCCTTTTTCAGGATGCCTTCGCGCTCAAGATAATCATTGAGTGTGCGTGTCAGTGCATTCCGCAAACCGGTCAGATGACTTCCTCCGTCCCGCTGCGGAATATTGTTAGTAAAACACAGGACATTTTCCTGATACGAATCAGTCCATCGCATCGCAGCATCAATGATGACTTGATCCCGCTCACCGCTGACATGGAATACATGTTCATGCAATGGGGTCCTGGCTTGAGTTAAATAATCGACAAAGGCACACACCCCGCCGGCATACTCGAAAACTTCTTCTCGTCCGCTGGATTCATCCAGTAACGTGATTCGTACCCCAGAGTTCAAAAAGGATAACTCACGCAATCGCCGGGCCAGCACGTCAAAACTGAAGTTCACCTGTTTGAAAACAGATTTATCGGCATGAAAGCGGAGGTTGGTTCCTCGCTCGGCTGATGGCCCAACCCGCTTCATTGCATTTACAGGAAAACCTTTGGAATACTCCTGATGATAGTGCGAGCCATCCCGGTAGATATCGAGGTAAAGCTGATCTGACAAAGCATTTACAACCGATACGCCGACGCCATGTAGTCCACCTGAAACCTTGTAGCCACTTCCACCAAATTTTCCACCGGCATGCAGCACGGTCATAATGACTTCGGCCGCGGACCGTCCTTCTTCCTCATGGATATCGACCGGAATACCACGGCCATTGTCACGCACACTAACCGACTGATCGTCGTGAATGACGACATTTATTGAGTCGCAATGTCCGCCAAGCGCCTCGTCAATCGCGTTATCGACAACCTCGAACACCATGTGATGGAGTCCGGTTCCGTCGTCAGTATCCCCGATATACATACCGGGCCGTTGCCGTACCGCATCCAAGCCTTTCAGGACGCGGATGCTTTTAGCATCGTAGGATTCTTCCACAACATAGCCACCTTGGATTAACGAATTATTTTACCACTGTCGACACATGCCCATGTTCCACGTGGAACACCGCGCGTTCATCGAGCGACTCCAGAGCCGGACTCCGATTCAAAGTTGTAATCATGATCTGGCTCTGAGTTTTAAGAAGCAGATCCAGAAGTCGGCACTGCGCCGAGTCTCCCATTTCCGATGTGAAGTCATCCACGAGAAACAACACCTTCCGACCGCATCGTCGTTGGATTACTGCAGCTTGCGCCAAAAGAAGTGCGGCTACGGCAAGTTTCTCTTCGCCACGGCTCAGTCGCCGCTGCGCACGCGAACCCGACCGAGAAAAGACCAATTCCGACCTATGCGGCCCCTTAAGGGTTTGTCCCATCCGCCGGTCTGAATCTTCACTTCGTGCAATGCTTTCAGCAAAAGTACACCCAGGCTCCCACCCCGACTCCAAATCCACTGACCACGGCCCCGCCCCCACAAGATGCGCTAGGTGTGATAGTACATCATTCCGCACGCGATCCGTCTGCTGTTTTCGATACTCATGGAGTTCCGTGCCGGATCGAATCAACTCTTTTGTCCATGGAATAATTTGGGCATGGCTTGCATTACGTCGTAGTAATTGATTGCGTTGACGAAGAGCCCGCCGATAGCGCCTCCAAACCCCAAGAAAATTTTGTTCCACGTGGAACAAACCCCAGTCCAAATAACGACGGCGACGTGCGGGTCCGTCCGATAGGAGAGAATGCGATCCTGGGTCGAGAAGTGCTGCCGGAAGCAGTTTCGCAAGATCCGATGTAGCGCAGTTTTTCCCATTCACGGCTTGGTGGTGACGTTTTGATTGAAACCCAACATCGATAAGATCCTTCGGAGCGGAATTGTCGTTGCAACCA
>OFHJ01000528.1_pt1 | contig 14170 bp, 10 predicted proteins | sample 1522001 | NCBI WGS metagenome assembly OFHJ01 (sample SAMEA2464838, study PRJEB22497) | soil metagenome | biome: Grassland; feature: Farmland; material: Clay | place: Australia | collected 2013-02-01 | depth 1.2 m | reverse complement strand
CCGAAGTGGATCAGCGAATCGACGGCCTGATCCATATTGGCTTCGATCGGCTTTACCGGCGGCCGGTAGACGACCGTGGTGCCAACGCGACGTTTGCGGGCGACGAAGCGATGTTGAGCGAGCTCCGCAAGCGCGCGCCGCGCGGTGATCCGGGAGACCGCGTATGCGTGGGAGACCTCCTTCTCGGTGCCCAGCACGGAGCCGAAAGCCCGCTGCCCGGAGAGAATCTCATCGCGCAGCTGCAGGAAAATCTGGTGATAAAGGGGGACTGCCGCCGATCTATCCAGTGCGCTCACGCGTTTAGCACCTGTTTGCATTCGCCGTTGCACGAGGCCTAGGCCGATTACGGAAGGAATGGCCGATCGCAAGCAACTTCCCGAGTCAACTGTGTCCTCGAGCTTGCCCTGGGCGGATATTGTAGGGCAAGACGTCGCGAGCTGCGAGAGCGCCGTGTGGGTCGACTTGGCGCGGCGCTGTGAGCGGTGGCGGGCGCGGCTGCCGGCGGTCATCGGGGAGCTCGGTCGAAATGTCACACGTCTATATCAAAATGAATTACGTCGCGATAGAATACGGGCGAAGTGGTGCGGACCCGTGAGCCATGCCGGACACCTTGTTCGAAAAAATATGGAACGAACATCTGATTGCCGAGGTTGGCGGTGGGGGTCTTATTCTCGTTGACAGAGTGCTTCTGCACGAGCGCACCGGCGGGGTGGCGTTGCAGAGTCTGCGCGCCCGCGGACATGCGCTGGCCGCGCCGGCGCAGGTCTTTGCCACGATCGATCACGTGGTTGAGACCCGGCCGGGCAGAGGCGCGCGAATCGGCGCAAGTTACGGTGCTCCGTTTATCGAGGTGACCCGTCAGGAGGCACGCGCAGCCGGCATTCGTCTGTTCGATGTCGATGACGCGCAGCAAGGCATCGTGCACGTGATCAGTCCGGAGCTCGGCATCGTGCTTCCGGGCCTGACGCTCGTATGCCCGGACAGTCACACCGGGACGCAGGGCGCCATTGGTGCATTGGCGTGGGGAATCGGCTCGACCGAGGCCGAGCATGCCCTGGCAACCCAGACACTCAGGGTAAACAAGCCGCGCGCGCTGCGTGTGCAGATCGATGGTGAGCTGAGTGGCGCGGCCACGGCCAAGGATCTCGCGCTGCATCTGATAGCGACGCACGGCGCGACGGGCGGCAAGGGAGCGGTGGTGGAGTTTGCCGGTGCGGCAATCAGCGCGCTCGACATGGAGGCACGCATGACGCTGTGCAACATGGCGACGGAGTTCGCGGCGTTCACCGCCATCATCGCGCCGGATGAGCGCACGTTCACGTATCTGCGTGGTCGGCCGCTGGCTCCGTCCGGCGCGGCCTTCGAGCGGGCCGTGGGGCACTGGCGGGGTTTGCACAGCGATGCCGGTGCCCCCTTTGACGGCGAGATCCGGCTCGACGCATCAGCGGTACGGCCGATGGTGACGTGGGGAACCAATCCACAGGATGCCGTGCCGATCGAGGCGGTGGTGCCGTCGTTCACGGCCGGGAGCGGGCCCGACAGCGAAGCCGCCTACGAGCGCGCGATGCGTTACATGGGACTTCAGCCGGGCGTCCCGCTGCGGGGCCTGCAGATCGATGGCGCATTCATCGGGGCATGCACCAATAGCCGGTTGAGCGATTTGCGGCGCGCGGCACGCATTCTGCAGGGGCGCAAGGTTGCTGCGGGCGTGCGGGCGATCTGCGTGCCCGGCTCGAGCGAGGTGAAGCGGAGCGCGGAAGCCGAGGGGCTAGCGGAGATCTTCGTACGCGCGGGATTTGAATGGCGTGAGTCCGGCTGCTCAATGTGCTTTTTTGCGGGCGGTGAGCATTTCGCGCCCGGGCAGCGAGTCATCAGCTCGACGAACAGAAATTTCGAGGGACGTCAGGGGCCGCAGACGCGCACCCATTTGGCGAGTCCGGAGACGGTTGCGGCTTCCGCGATCGCCGGACACATTACCAGCGCTGATGAGCTGCGGAGTTGACCGATGCCGGAGCCCTTTCATAGTCTGGCGGCGGTGGCGCTCGTTCTGCTGCGCGACAACATCGACACGGACGCGATTATCCCCTCGCGCGAGATTCGTTCCGTCACCAAAGTGGGGCTGGCCGCCGGCCTGTTCGCGAATTGGCGCTATCTGAAGCCCGAGGAGCATGCACCGGATCCGACGTTCGTACTGAATGATCCAGCGTACCACGGTGCGCAGATCCTGATCGCCGGTGAGAATTTCGGCTGCGGGTCGAGCCGCGAGCAGGCCGTCTGGGCGCTGCATGAGTACGGCGTGCGCGCGGTGCTGGCCGGCTCGTTCAATGCGATTTTCTACCGCAACTGCCTGCGCAACGGGATTCTTCCGGCTCAGCTCGGACGCGCCGCGCTCGAGCAGATCGCCGAATGGGTGCGAGAGGACCCGCAGCGCAACCGGATCGAGATTGATCTGTCACGACGGATAGTGCTCGCATCGGATCGGCAGTGGTCCTTTCAGATCGAGCAGGATGCGCGCGATGGGTTGCTCGAGGGATTGGATGAAATCGAGCGCACGCTGAGGCTCAGCGACCAAATCACCGCATTTCGCAATGCGGACATGGCGCTGCGCCCGTGGGTTTATGGGCTCGATCCGCCGTAAGGCGGCCGGTTGGCCGACGAGTCCGTGTCTTTGCCAATAATGAATCCCGAGAGGGCATGATGAGCCAGAAATTTGATTTAGTGATACGCAACGTCCGCGTGGTCCGCCCGAACGATCAAGACGTTCCGCTGCAACATATTGCCGTCAAGGACGGCCGCTTCGCGCTGATCGCGCCGGAAATTGATGTGTCAGCAGCGGTGGCCGTGACCGATGCGCGGGGAATGCTGGGGTTCCCGGGGCTCGTCGATGCGCACATGCACACCGGTATCTACAGCCCGCTCGCCGAGGATGCGCTCAGCGAGAGCCGTGCGGCGGCACAGGGCGGGGTGACCTCGAGTCTGAACTACATGCGCTCGGGCCAGTACTATCTGAATAAGGGAGGGCCGTACGCGGAGCTGTTTCCGGAAATTCTGCAGGTGTCCAAGGGCCGCTTCCATGTCGATTACGCCTATCATCTGGCGCCGATGGACGCCCGCCAGATCGGTGAGATCGACATGCTGATCGAGAAGTACGGCGTGACCTCCTTCAAGATATTCATGTTCTATGGTGGTTACGGCCTGCACGGCGCCTCGGGCCACCAGCACGAGTTTCTCATGATCGGCCCGGACGAGAAATACGATATCGCGCACTTCGAGTTTGTCATGCGCGGTATCAAGAGAGCTTGGGAGAAGTTTCCGCAGCACCGGCCGTACATCAGTCTGAGCATGCACTGCGAGACTGCCGAGATCATGGCGGCCTACACCCGCATCGTGCAGAGCGAGGGACGGTTGTCGGGCCTCAGAGCGTACAGTGCGGCCCGCCCGCCGCATTCCGAGGGGCTTGCGATCGTCATCGCCTCGTACCTGGCGCAAGAGACCGAGTGTCTGAATATCAATCTGCTGCATTTGTCGTCGCGCAAGGCCGTGCAGGCGGCGCTGGCGATGCAGAGCGTGTTCCCGCAGATCAATTTCCGCCGCGAAGTGACCATTGCGCACCTGTGCATCGATTACGATGTCAAAACGGGGGTGCTCGCCAAGGTCAATCCGCCGATCCGCTCGCGCGAGGACGTGGAGTACCTCTGGGAGACATTGCTCGATGGGAAAATCGACTGGGTGTGCAGCGATCACGCGTGCTGCCGTCATGAGCTGAAGACGGACGGGAAGGACGCGGACAATATCTTTCTGGCCAAGAGTGGCTTCGGCGGGACGGAGTATCTGCTGTCGGCGCTGATGACCGAAGGGCGCAAGCGCGGGCTTTCCTATAACCGCATGGCGCAGCTGACTTCGTGGAACCCCGCGCAGCGGTTCGGCTTGACGGGCAAGGGCGACATCGCCCCGGGTTTCGATGCGGATCTGGTTCTGGTCGACCCCGAGCGCTCGTTCGTGGTGCGCGCCGAGGAGTCCGAGTCCCGGCAGGGCTACACGCCATTTGAGGGTCTTGAGCTCACCGGTAAGGTCCGTACCACTTACCTGCGCGGCCAGTGCATTTATGACCGCGGGCAGATCGTGGGCGAGCCGATCGGCAAGTATCTGCATCGCCCCTATACGGCATAGGCCGCCCGCGTGCTAGCTTAGGACGGCGAGCGACGGTGATGCGCGACGGTCTCGCGGTTGGCCTTACGTCCGCCGCAAAGGAGCCGGTCTCGCCCGACGCAAGCGGCATCAGTCGCGAGGTCACCGGTCATGCCCGTCATCACGTCGTGCAACAGCTCGCTCTGGCCAGAGACTTGCCCCGGATCCAGCAGATTGTCCGGACGGCGGCGCGCGAGCTGACGGGCGCGGACGGGGCGACGTTCGTGCTGCGTGACAGTGGCTGCTGCTACTACGTGGATGATGATGCCATCTCCCCGCTGTGGAAGGGCATGCGCTTTCGGCTCGAGACGTGCATCAGCGGCTGGTCGATGATTCATCGGCAGGCCGCGGTCGTGCCGGATATCTACGCCGATTCGCGCATCCCCGTGGAGGCCTACCGCCCGACCTTCGTCAAAAGCCTGGTGATGGTGCCGATCCGCAGCCTCGATCCCATCGGGGCGATCGGCAACTACTGGGCCACTTATCACGAGGCGAGCGAGGAGGAGATCCGGGTGCTGCAGGCGCTCGCCGACGCCACGGCGGTCGCGATGGAGAACGTGCGCGTTTACGCCGAGCTCGAACAGCGTGTTCGCGAGCGCACGAGCGAGCTTGATGCCGCGCGGGAGGCGGCGCAACGGGCGCTTGAGATCGCCGAGCGCGCCAACAGCGCCAAGAGTCGGTGCCTTGCCACCGCGAGCCATGATCTGCGCCAGCCCCTGCGGAGCCTCTCGCTGCTGAACGGAAGCCTCCGGCGGATGATCCGTGACCCGGCCGCGGCTCAGGCACTCGCCCAGCAGGAGCTCGCCATCTTGGCGCCCGCAGTGGCCAACGTGAGCCGGACGTGATGCGGCGCGAGGACGCCGGTTACTGCAATGCGCGCAACTCGCACAAAGGCAACCAGGGGCTCACTCGGGCCTGGCAGTCGGGCAAGAATTCCTGGAGTGGGCTGGTGTTCGCGATCCGCGAGGAAAGCGCCTTCCGTCAGGAGCTGAGGCTGGCGGCGTGCCTGATTCCCGTTGCGCTGCTGCTGCCCGTCGATGCCCTCGAGCGCGTGCATGCTGATTGGATCAGTGGTGCTCGTGCTGATCGTGGAATTGCTGAACTCCAGCATCGAAGCGGCGATCGACCGGATCTCGGTTGAGCACCATGGTCTGTCCAAGCGCGCCGAGGATTACGGCAGTGCCGCGGTCATGCTGGCGTTGCTCACCTGCGCCATGGTGTGGATCGCGCTGATGTGGCGAGTGGTGGCGGGCTGAGTCGCCGGCTCGAGCGAGCGGCGCCTAGGGGCCCGTGAGCTGCTCGATGCGCTCGGTGGCCGGCGGATGCGAGTAGTGAAATGCGCTGTAGAGCCGGTCAGGTGTGAGCGTGCTGGCGTTGCTGCGGTAGAGCTTGACGAGCGCCGAGACCAGATCCGACGCGCGGGCGTGGCGGGCGGCGAAGCGGTCGGCCTCGAATTCGTGCCGCCGCGACCACAGTGAGGTCACAGGGGTGATGAAGAACAGCACCGCCGGGGCCGCCAGGGCGAACAGCAGCAATGCCGCGTGCGCCGAGGGGTGGGGAACGCCGAGGACGTGATAGAACCGCGGCTTCGCCGCGAGCCAGCCGAGCAGCGCAAATCCGGCGAACATGACGGCGATCGAGGCGAGCAGGCGCGAGCGGATGTGGTGCAAGCGGAAATGCCCGAGCTCGTGCGCCAGCACCGCCTCGATCTCGGGCGGATCGAGCAGCCCGAGCAGGGTGTCGAAGAACACGATGCGCTTGTTGCGGCCGATGCCGCTGAAGTACGCGTTACCGTGGCTCGAGCGGCGCGAGCCGTCGATGACGAACACGCCGCTCGATTTGAACCCGCAGCGCATCAGCAGCGCCTCGATGCGCTGCCTCAGCGTCTCGTCCGTCAGGGGCGAGAACCGGTTGAACAGCGGCGCGATGAACGCCGGCCAGGCCCAGGTCATCAGGATCGTCAGGGCGAGCCAACAGGCAAAGGCCCACAGCCACCACCATTGCCCGGCCCGCATCATGAGCCACAGCGAGGCCAGCACCAGAGGTCCCCCGAGCAGCACGGCGAGCGCGATGTTCCTGCCGAGATCGGCCAGGAAGAGCGCCGGGGTCATGCGGTTGAAGCCGAAGCGCGCTTCCAGCGTGAAGGTGCGCCACAGCGACAGAGGCAGCGTGACCAGCAGCACGACCGCGGCGACGGTGGCGATCACGGCCGTGCCCCGCCAGGGCTCGCCCCAGCCCGAGCCTCGCCACAACGCATCGATGGCCGCTATGCCGCCGCCGACCGTGAGGGCCAGTGTGAGCGCCGCATCGATCGCGGTACTGACGCGCCTGAGCGCCACGGTGGCGCGCGTGTAGTCGGCCGCCTTGCGGTGCTCCTGCGCGGAGACTTCGCCGGCAAAGGGCTCGGGAACGTGGTCGCGATGGGCCCGTACGGCGGCGATCTGCCGGCCGGACAGCCACCACTCCACGGCGAGGCCCGCGATGACCAGGACGATGAAGAGGGCGGTGGGCCACGGCATCGCCTGCGAGTATGACAGATCGGCGCCGTGTGTCGTACAGGGGCCGCTACGCCGGGCCGTGGGCGACAGGCGGCAGGTGCGCCTCTTCCTCCGGTGCGAACAGGCGCGAGCGGGTGAGGAATCGCACGCCCAGCGGACCTTCGAGCGAGAACATTCCACCGCGTCCGGGCACGACGTCGATGATGAGGTGGGTGTGCCGCCAGTACTCGAATTGAGCCGCGCTCATGTAAAACGGCTGCCCGCCGATCTGCCCGAGCAGTACGTCCTGCTCCCCGACGAGCAATTCGCCGCGCGGGTAGCACATCGGGGAGCTGCCGTCGCAGCAGCCCCCCGACTGGTGGAACATGAGCGGGCCGTGTCGTGCCACGAGCCGGCGGATCAGCTCCAGGGCCGCCTCCGTGGCGCTGACACGCCCCGCGTCCATCACGGGCCCCCCTAGAAGAAGCCGAGTGCCTTGGGCGAGTAGCTCACCAGCAGGTTCTTGGTCTGCTGGTAGTGATCGAGCATCATCTTGTGGTTCTCGCGCCCGATGCCCGACTGCTTGTAGCCGCCGAACGCCGCGTGCGCCGGATAGGCGTGATAGCAGTTGGTCCATACCCGGCCCGCCTGGATGCCGCGGCCCATGCGGTAGCAGGTGTTGGCATCGCGCGACCACACGCCGGCGCCCAGGCCGTAGAGCGTGTCGTTGGCGATCGCGAGCGCCTCGTCCATGTCCTTGAACGTGGTCACCGAGACCACGGGCCCGAAGATCTCCTCCTGGAAGATGCGCATCTTGTTGTGGCCTTTGAACACCGTCGGCTGGATGTAGTAGCCGTTCGCGAGCTCGCCTCCCAAGCGGTTGCGCTCGCCGCCGATCAGGCACTCGGCGCCCTCCTGCCTGCCGAGATCGAGGTAAGTCAGGATCTTCTCGAGCTGCTCCTGGGAGGCCTGCGCGCCGATCATCGTGGTCGGGTCGAGCGGATCGCCCTGTTTGACCTGCGCCACGCGCTTCAGCGCGCGCTCCATGAACCGCTCGTACACCGAGTCCTGGATGAGCGCGCGTGAGGGACAGGTGCACACCTCGCCCTGGTTCAGCGCGAACATGACGAAACCCTCGATCGACTTGTCGAAGAAGGCGTCGTCGTGGGCGCAGACATCGGCGAAGAAGACATTGGGCGACTTGCCGCCGAGCTCGAGCGTCACGGGAATGAGGTTCTGCGAGGCGTACTGCATGATCAGCCGCCCGGTGGTGGTCTCTCCGGTGAAGGCGACCTTGGCGATGCGCTTGCTCGAGGCGAGCGGCTTGCCGGCTTCCACCCCGAACCCGTTCACGACGTTGAGCACGCCAGGGGGCAGCAGGTCCCCGACCAGCTCGAGCCACACCAGGATCGAGAGCGGAGTCTGCTCGGCCGGTTTGAGCACCACGCAGTTGCCGGCGGCCAGCGCCGGTGCGAGCTTCCAGCATGCCATCAGCAGGGGGAAGTTCCACGGGATGATCTGCCCCACGACGCCGAGCGGCTCGTGGAAGTGGTAGGCGACCGTGTCATCGTCGATCTCGCAGACCGAGCCCTCCTGGGCGCGAATGCAGCCGGCGAAATAGCGGAAATGATCCACGGCGAGCGGCAGGTCGGCGGCCATGGTCTCGCGGATCGGCTTGCCGTTGTCCCAGGTCTCGACCGTGGCGAGCAGCTCGAGCTTCTCCTGCATCCGATCGGCGATCTTGTTGAGCACGACGGCCCGCTCGGCGGCGGAGGCGCGCCCCCAGGCGGCCTTGGCCGCGTGCGCCGCGTCGAGTGCGAGCTCGACGTCCTCGGCCGTGGAGCGCGGCACCTCGCACAAGGCCGCGCCCGTGACGGGGGTGAGGTTGGTGAAATACTCCCCGCGAACGGGCGGCAGCCACTTCCCGCCGATGTAGTTGCCGTATTGCTTCTTGAGCTGGACCTTCACGCGACCGTGGGAGCTGGGATTGATGGACATGGTTGGCCTCGCAGTTGAACTCCTGTGGCCCGTTACAGTGCAAGCGGCATGCCATGGGCGCCGGTGCCTGAATCACCATGCCCGAAGGCATTCTTGCGACTCACTACGGGATGGACGCGATTATGCGCTCATCCGTTCCCAGACCGGGATGTTTCGAGGCGGAACGCCCGAGCGCACTGTAATCTGTGGCGGAACGGAACAGAAGGGCGGCTGGGCGCGCAGCAGCGAGGTCAGGCCGGCGCAGGCGCATCCTGCCTGCCTCACAGCGTTTCGGCCGATGGGCCGCGCAAATGGGCGGGCGCGCCCGCAGCGCAGGCGCGCCCGCCGGGATCACCGCATGCTCACCGTGAAGCCCGCGAACACGTTGATGCCCGGCGCCGGCTCGAAATAGCCGCCGTTCGCGGCATTTACGATCACCGCGCCGACGTACCGGCGGTTCAGTACATTGTTGAGCCGTACGAACACGTTTGCCAGGTGGGACCAGAGTTCGCCACGATAGCCCCCGGTCACATTGAATACGGGATAGGCGCCGGAGTATTCCGAGTTCAGGCTGTTGACCGGGATCGCACCCATGTACTGCCCGCTCAAGCTGGCGTGCCAGCCGAGCGACCCGCCCCAGCTGAGCTTCGCGTAGGCGTCGTTGTGCGGTATGCCGGGCATGCGATTGCCCGAGGGCACGACGACGTTCGGAACGGCGCAGGGTGCCGCCGTGCACGTGCGATAGGCGTCGATGTAAATTGCCTTGATGTAGGTATAGGCGAGTTGCACCTTCCACTTGGGCGCGAAACGGTAATCGAGGGAGCCCTGGACGCCGCTGCGGCGGGTGCGCCCCGCGTTCTGATAGGTGCTGCGGCCGCCGAGGTTGGATACGACCACGATTTCACTGTTGGTATGTGTGAGGAAGGCTGCGAGCGAGCCCGAGAGCTTGCGGCCCATCCGGAATTTGGCGCCGATCTCGCCGTTGTTGCTGCGTGCGGGCCGCAGCGCGAAATTGAGCCCCGGTGCGCCGTTCAGGCGGTAGGCGAGCTCCGAGCTGATCGGTGTCTGGAACCCCTGCCCGAACGATGCGTACAGGTGAAGCCATGGGCGCATGGCATACAGAATGCCGGCCACCGGAGAGGTGGCCGTGTAGGTCGCCTCGCCGCTGTTGTTGCCGGTGGCGGCCGTGGCGAGGTTGTCCACGGTGACGAAGCGCACCTCGCTGTGGCGTACGCCCGCGGTCAGCGTCCAGCGCGGAGCGAAGCTCCAGCTCGCCTGAGTGTATTCATCGAAGTTCCAGTCGACGTTGTTCTCGTTCTCCCGCATCGCTCCCTGGACGCCCAGCGTGCTGCCGCTGAAGTTGTCGTAGCCGCGGCGCAGCTCGTTCGCCTTGTTGAAGCTCAGGCCGGTGACCCAGGAGGCCCTGCGGCCCGCGAGCGTGCCCTGCCAGGTCCAGCGCGCGTTGCCGCCGCCGAAGCCGCGATCGAGCGAAATCACCGCGCCGGCGCTGGTCGGGAACTTCTGCACGAACACCGGGATCGACAGGAACTGCAGCACCGTACGATGGCCGTAATAGCCCATCAGGCGCAGCGACTGATGGGCGGTCAGGCCGAGATGGTAGATGAGGCCGGCTTCCTGCTGCTGCAGGGTCTTGCGGGTGTTGAAGGCAAGCGCCGCGGAGGAAGTCTGGTCGGGATTGGCGGCGAACTGCGCCGCGGTGAGTCCCTGGGGGTCGTTCGTTCCCGGCCGGGAAATCACGTTGGCGATGAACGTCAGCGTGTCGTGCCGGCTGAAGGTGTAATCGACCTTGCCGTTGAAGGACTCGTTGCGGGCGCTCTGGTGAGGCCTGAAGCCCTGCCAGGAGAAGTGAGTGAAGTCGAGGTTGTAATCGAGCCGGCCGACCGCGTCCTCGGCATCCACGCCGGCGCGCACGGCCCCGAAGCTGCCGAACCCGACGTCCGCGCGCACGGAGCCCGGAGCGGTGCCGCGCGCGGTGAACAGCTGGACCACCCCGCCGGAGGAGTTGCCGTACAGCGCCGAGAACGGCCCTTCGAGCACTTCCACGTGGGACGCCGAGCCGAGATTGAACTGCGAGATCTCCCCCTGGCCGCCCGGGCCGCTTTGCGGGATGCCGTCCTGGTAGATGCGCACGCCGCGCACGCCGAACGGCGCTCCGGCGCCGGCGCCGCGGATGGAGATCTGCTGATCCTGGGCGTAGTTGTACTGGTTGCGGGCCAGCAGCCCGGGGACCCCTTGGACGCCGTCGGCGAAGTTCACGCCGAGGCCGTCGCTGCGCAGCTGCTCGCCCGGCACGCTGAGGATGGTGGCCGGTACATCGAATGCGGGCGTTGCAATGCGCGTCGCCGTGATCACGATGTCCGAGAGCGCCGGCGGTGCGGCGGTTTCGGGGGGGGGGGCGAGCCCGCCGCAGGCCATGGCGAGTGCGCCGAGCAGCGCAATGGCGGGCGTTGTCCGGGAGGGGGGCGATGCTTTCATATTCGAGGGATGGTTCCGTTTGACTCTGCGGCGCTACGGGCGCGCCGGCGCATCTTACGGGCCGGTACGCCCGCGGGGAATCATGAAAATCATGATTGTCGAGACGCGCGGCGCCCGTCGCATCCGGGCCCCTGGCGCTCGGCTGTCTGGCCCGGCGCAAGCTCAGGGAACCGGGCTTGCCTCGCTGTTCGGCGGCGGGCGCATCCCTGCGCCTGCGGGGAAAAAAGAAGTGCCGGTGATCCGCGCGAGCGGACCACCGGCACCGGAGACGCCGATTCCTGTTAGAAGCTCAGGAACAGGCCGGCGTTGATGTTCCAGCTGGTGTTTTGCTGACTCAGGTCGTTGACCGAACGCAGCCGGCTGAATTCCCCGACCAGCAGCAGGTTATGCGTCAGATGGTGATAGACGCCAAGGGTCCACTTGTCGTTCTTTCTCACCAGCGTCGGCAGGGCGGTGCCGGCGAGCAAGCTCGCCGGGGTGGCGAGGTCGTTCGACGTCGGGTTGAGCTTGCTCTGGCCGTATTCGAACCCGAACTTGGTCTTGCCGACGGTGTAGGTCACCTGCGAGATGAAGCCTTCGGATTTTCGCGGCAGGCCCATCATGTCGTTGGAATCCACGAACAGGCCGGTGGTGCCGACACCCTTGGCGATGTAGTACCAGCCCATCACCTGGAACGGCCCCATGGTGTACTTGCCGCCGAAATCGACTCCGCTGCTGCTGTACTTGACCTCATAAGACCCGGCGGAGCAGGCGGCGGCGGACAGCGCCGGGTCCGCGCAGGAGATAGCCTGTCTCTGGTACAGCCCGCTCGCCGAGAGATACAGCGGGCCGGCGGTGTAGGCGATCTTCGCCTGGAAGCCGGGGGTTCCGTGGTTGACGGGGATCTGTCCCAGCGTGTTCAGGGGGTCGAAGATGCCCACGGTGACCTTCGTACCGGCAAAGGTCGGGGTGGTGTAATCGATCTGCGCCAGCCAGTCGGTGTAGATGTAGCCGAGGCCGATCGATCCCAGCGAGGTGTTGGCGGGCGCGGCATAGTCGCCGTTGCCGCCGCCCACGCCGAGCAGCGTCATGTCGTTGAGGATGGCATCGGACTGAAACAGGCCGATGTTCCTGCCCGCCATGATGGTGCCCATGGTCTTGTTGCCCACCGTGAGGAAGACCTGGCGGATATCCAGGCCGGCCGTGCCGAGGGCCGTGTGGCCGAGACCGCCCGAGCCGGTCTGCAGGTTGGGGGTGGCATTGTTGGTGCTGATGCCCGGATACAGGCCGAAGTCGAACGAGATGTCGTAGCCGTCCTGTGTGGTCGCGCCGCCGATGCTGAGCGCCGCCGGCAGCAGGCCGTTCGACACCGACGAAGAGCCGCCTCCGGCGTCGGTGGACGTCACACAGGCCAAGCCTCCTGCTACCGTGGCCGCGCTCTTCAAATTCTCGCAATGCGAATAGATGTAGTGGCCGTTGACGTTGCCGTTGACCTTGAACGTCCATTTCCCGGCTTTGATGCTGATCGCATGCGCGGGCGGGATTCCTGCAACGGTGGCCAAGGCGAGGGCCACGAGGCCGACCGGAATGCCGGTCCGTTTGAACGCAGAGATGCTGTGCAGTCTCATCGAAGTAACCCCCTTCTTATGCATTGACGGGCATGATACTGCAAGTGCCATGCCATCCGCTCGGCGCAACTGTTGCGCTCGGGACACAAACCGCGTAACGCCATTCCCATGCCGTTCCAGTCGGGCGGGGCGCAGCGGCCGTGTCAGATCGCGACTGAGCCCACACGGACTCGGCAGGCTGCTAGCTTGCCGGGATTCAAAGAGGAATGAAGGACATACTGGACGTGTACGTACGGAATGCCGCAAGGTGTTCCGGTACGGTGACAGCGCTGTATCGTTTGTTGAAAAATGGCACAGCCCCCGGTCGGGCCGAACGCATTCAGTGTCGCGCGGGCAACGTGATCCGCAGCCGCCGCATTTTGCGATAGAGAGTGTTCCGGCCGATGCCGAGCTGGTGCGCCACACGGCTGATATTGCCGTGGTGCAGCTCGATCTCGTGCAGCAGGGCGCCGCGCTCGGCCTGCTCGAGCGGGTTCAGGTCGAGCGCCTCCCGGGGCAGCTCGCTCTGGGACATCGGCTCGCCGGCGCCGTAGTCGGCCGGCAGGCCGCCGGCATCGAGCTCCTCGCTCGAGCGCATGGCGATCATGCCACGCAGGACGTTGCGCAGCTGGCGGATGTTGCCCGGCCAGCCATAGGCCTTGAGCGCCTCCACCAGATCCTCGCCCACGGTGACCGAGGGCGTGGCGGCGCTTTCCTGGGCGAACACGTGGCGGATGAGCGCCGCCTTGTCCTTGCGCTCGCGCAGCGGCGGCAGGGTGAGCGCCAGGCCCTGGAGGCGGTAGAAAAGGTCCTCGCGGAACTGTCCGCGGCGCACTTTCTCCTGCAGCCCGGTGCGCGAGGAACTGATCAACCGCAGGTCGATGCGCGTCGGCTCGCCCGCGGCCGGCAGCTCGCGCTCTTCGATGACGTGCAGCAGCCGGGCCTGGAGGCTGAGCGCCAGCTCGCCGACGTCATCGAGGAACAGCGTGCCGCCGTTGGCCTGCAGGATGCGCCCGTGGGCCTCGGGCGCGGCGCCCGCACCGGCGCCGAACAGCTCCTGGGCGAGCTGGGTCTCCGGCAGGGAGCCGCAGCGCACGGCCATGAAGGGCTTCTCGGCGCGCTCGCTCGAGGCATGCAGCGCCCGCGCGAAGCACTCCTTGCCCGTGCCCGACTCCCCGACCAGCAGAATGGGTACATCGCGGGACTGGGTGCGGCGCACGGCCTGGACGTTGCGGGCCATCACCGGATCGCCCAGGTCGAGTTCCTCGAGTGGGCCGTGGCCGGGCCCGCAGAGCACGGGCTCATCGCTCTGCCCTTGCGGCCGGCCGGGGCGCCTGGAGGGCGGGGCCTGGGCGACGACGAACACGCGCCCGCCGTGGCGTGCGTCGTAGAGGGGCAGGGGATGGAAGGACTTTCGGTGGCTGCGAGCGAGCAGCGCTTCCGGGG
>OFHJ01000527.1_pt1 | contig 14204 bp, 16 predicted proteins | sample 1522001 | NCBI WGS metagenome assembly OFHJ01 (sample SAMEA2464838, study PRJEB22497) | soil metagenome | biome: Grassland; feature: Farmland; material: Clay | place: Australia | collected 2013-02-01 | depth 1.2 m | reverse complement strand
GCTTAGCTGCATCACCGCGCGACCCAATAGCCGTTTCAGGCCTACGGAGCTGCCTGATTCCTCAGAAATCGACTCAGTTAATAAGGTTAGTACCCACCACAATGACCGCAATGCGGGCGAATTTACTGAGCAACTGACTTGCTCCGCTAGCCGATTGATTACTTTCAGCGCGGCAGCGCAATCACGGCCGCGATACCACGACAAAAAATTCTGTTGGAAAACTTCCAGCATCTCCCGCGAGAGGCCCTGCCTTTTGCTACTGGACCTTACAGGCGGGAGAATTTGTATGCCCTGCAATTGAATTTGTATTGCAAAAAGTTCGGGCTCCGTAATAAGCGGTTGGGAACGAACTAGCCGTAGTTCGTTAATTATCGGCTGCAGCACAATCAAACGGTCGAACTCGCCGCCGACCAGGAGTTCCATGTAATCGGAAATCTGAAGGCTGGCACCCGAAAGTGCATCGTACGCAGCTGATGGGTTTTCCAAGGCGTCGCCGTTCAGGTCATCCAAGACTTGGACCATTTCACCGGCCAGCGCAGCGGCGCCATAGCAACCGACAAGACTAAAAATGCCGCGAACCTGCCTCAATTCCTCAATGGCGGTTAGCAGCGGCTCGTGATCTTCGGGGGACTCGGACTCGAGATACTCCTCTAGCTGTCGACGAACATTCTTTAAACTGCGATCGATCTCAAGACGAACCCAATGCAGCCCGGTAGCTGTCTGCTGACCACTAGCGCTTAAAGGTTCTATAGCCACCACCTGTAACCCCGGCATTGCGGCGAGCGCTACAAGCTCGCCCGAAGGAACGCCGTCGATCGCACCAAGCGGTGCAACGAAAGCACGAGCCATACCTGGGCTTCACGCGTAAACGCGCCGAGGAGAAATGGACCAGCCCCCTCAGCCTGACTCACCCATTCATGGCATTGATCGGCCGGAACGAACTGCCGATAGCCGAGAACCTCGTCGGCCATAAATGCCGCCGGAATATATCGAGAATTAAGTATAACGAGACGTCTGCCACGATGGTCTTCAATGGCGCGCTCGCCTATGAGCAACCCTAAATCGTTCACTGATTCCAGGGTACCTCGAACGTTGCAGATACCCATGAGGAAAGGAGGACCCTTCGGGACTCGCACCAACGGCAAAGGCGATACTACCTCGCGAATTTCGTGTTGAGGAACCACGAACAAACGTTCGCGAATCCGCACCCCCAAACCAGACCAGATGTCCCTAATCGCGTTCGGGGTATCGAGTCGGGCAGCTCGAATTCGAGCATCCAACTCCCGAAGAAGCTGAAAAGGCTGATCCTGCAGGGCAACCAGATTCGTCATGATGCTACGCGCCAGTTAAGTGGCTCCTGACCGCTTCGATCAATTCATCGCGAGTAAACGGCTTTGTAAGATATTCGTTGCTGCCAACGATGCGCCCGCGCGCGCGGTCAAACAAACCGTCCTTTGATGAGAGCATAATGACAGGGATGCCTGCGTAGCGTGGGTTCGCCTTTATCAGAGCACACGCTTGGTAGCCGTCAAGGCGCGGCATCATGATATCAATGAAAATCAGGTCTGGAGGGTCGTTTGCGATTTTGGCGAGCGCTTCGAATCCATCACTGGCGGTAACAATCAAGTATCCTTGCTTTGTCAAAAGTGACTCCGCTGTGCTTCGGATCGTTTGGCTATCATCAATAACCATGATCTTAATACCAGTATCAGGTCTGCCTGCCTGATCTTCGGTTGCTGAAGACACCCTGCACCCCCTGACTTCGGTTTTTGAAATGCCAGCTCAGTAGCAACCAGCTTAAATACCACCCACCGGCGATTCCCTGAGCCGTTTGTAGCACAATTACATGGATTTCTCACGCAGAAAAAGGTGTGTACTGACAAAAACCCTATCGGTTAGCCTAACAAGGCTAACAATCTCTATGAGCGCGACCTATGCAAAACGGTTCATGTGCCGTACCTAATCTAACGACAGCGCAGAACGCTCCGCTTCTGCATTTTGAGTCACTCCTGCTTCGATGTGCTGCCGACATTGAGGCGTGGTTCCGCGGTCAGTGGCGCCGAACCGCGCCACCTTTCTACGGTTCAGTTGACTTGCGAAACGCTGGATTCAAGCTTGCACCAGTAGACACCAATCTATTTCCCGCCGGCTTTAACAATCTTAACCCCGACTTCGACCCGCTTTGCGTGCAGGCCATCCAAGCGGCATTTGAACGACTGATGCCTAGCGCTTGCGGCGTACTTTTGATTCCCGAGAGCCACACACGAAACCGGTTTTATCTCGAAAGCGTCGCAAGACTGCAGGACCTGATCCGGAAAGCTGGTTACAACGTTGCGATCAGTTCCCTGAACCCCGATCTTAAAGACGTAGAAACGGTAGCGTTAGATTCGGGGCGTCAACTAACCCTGCATCCGATTCAGCGACGCGGTGATACGGTGTTCATTGACGGGTTTACACCCTGTCTGGTCCTGCTGAACAATGATCTTTTCGGTGGACGTCCAAAAATTCTGGAGAACCTTTCCCAACCTGTAATTCCACCACTAGGGATGGGGTGGAGCGACCGCTTGAAGACCCATCACTTTACCCAATACCGAAACGTAGCCCAAGAGTTCGGGGAACTACTCGGGATCGACCCATGGTGGGTTGACCCGCTTTTCCGAAACTGCGGACCTGTCAACTTTAAGACCCGGGAAGGGCAAGAGTGCCTCGCCGATAACGTGGATGCCCTGCTCCGGGATATCGGCGCGAAGTATCGGGAGTACGGAGTTGATATGGACCCCTTTGTCATTGTCAAAGCGGATGCAGGTACTTATGGGATGGCTGTTATGACACTGACAAGTGGCGAGGAAGCACTCAAACTCAATCGAAATACACGAAAAAAAATGGCGGCGGCCAAGGAAGGTCGGCAGGTTAACAGTGTAATTATTCAGGAAGGGGTGTATACCCTTGAGCAATGGTCAGGAAGCGATGCGCCGACGGGGGCGCGTGGCGCGACCGCGGAGCCCGTGGTCTACACGATCGACCACTTTGTGGTAGGTGGTTTTTACCGCGTTCATGAAGCACGAAGCAATCAGGAAAACCTCAATACCCCCGGCGCGCATTTCAAGCCACTCGCTTTTGCAGGCACGGGGACCTACCCGGAGCCTGCTTCTGAACCGGACGCGCAACCCAATCGCTTCTATGCCTATGGCGTGGTGGCTCGACTTGCCCTATTAGCTGCAGCACGAGAGATAGAAGGACTTTCAAGCCAATCCGAACACCGGCAAGCCGTCGTGCCTGCTGCGGTAACGGCGACGGAGTTATGAGCGCTAATTGCATCAGCCGTGACCTAGTGATTGGTCTGGGAATATACCAACTGTGCGCATCGGCGTTTCCTGCCAGTCAGGACATCTACGCGGTTGGCAACAACCGCATCGGTGCTCCCTGTGACGATACCGACGCGATGGGTTAGTGCCCTGTGGCAAACGACGCCAGTACTGGGCAGTAGCGTCGAAAACGGGACCGCAATTCAACCTATGACCTGCAATAAATCCGATAAGAACTATAAATTGGTATCAATGATCTTGCTTTCTGCTGTAAACAAGTCTCGTCCGCGCAAATTAAGACGCAACTAACCGTATGTACACATTAGGAATCGTTATGGATCCGATCGGATCCATTAAGCCAGGGAAGGACACGACCTTGGCACTGATGCTGGCCGCACAGCAACGCGGATGGAATCTGCAGTACTTTGAATCAAGCGACCTTTGGCTACGCGATGGCGTCGCGTACGGAAAAGGTCGCGGACTTACCGTACGCGACAGTGCCCGAGACTGGTATGAATACCAGAGCGTCAAGAAAGCCGTTGTGCTAGGCACTTTGGATGCAATACTCATGCGTGTAGATCCGCCGTTTGACATGGAATACGTCGCAACAACCTATATTCTCGAACAGGCTGAGTCACAAGGAGCGCTGGTCGTAAACAAGCCTGGGTCGCTGCGCGACTGCAATGAGAAGGCGTTTACCGCATGGTTCCCAGAGCTTACACCACCGACGATTTTCGCGCGCGACAAAGAAACATTGCGCGCGTTTCATGCTGAATTTGGTGATGTGATTTACAAACCAATGAACGGCATGGGTGGACAGGGAGTTTTCCGTGTGCGCAGCGACGGGCTTAATCTGAATGCCATTATCGAGGAACTCAGCGACCACGGACGGCGCGCTATCACAGCTCAGAAATTCCTGCCCGCCATTGCCAGTGGTGACAAACGCGTGCTTATGGTCGATGGCGAGGCGGTACCTTGGTGCCTGGTCCGCATCCCTGCCGACGGTGAGGTCCGGGGCAATCTGGCTGCTGGGGGCAGCGGCGTAGCTCGTTCGCTAGGGGACACGGAACGCAGGATCGCTGCATCAATCGGGCCTGATTTAAAGCGACGGGGACTATTATTTGTGGGCCTCGACATAATTGGCAACTACCTAACAGAGATCAACGTAACCAGCCCCACCTGTGTTCGTGAAATTGATGCTGCCTGCGGAACCAACATCGGCGACAGCGTGATCGAAGCGATCGAACGTTCCATTTAAGAGGGGCATTGCGGCTGGCGGCTATAAACAGCGACTCACCACCGCTTGTCAAGCGAGTGCGAGCGCCGGATACTAGTAATCATGCTGTCTAATGCTTCCCTCCAGAACCAATTCTTGGTGGCCATGCCCGAGTTCAAGGACAGCCATTTCGATAAGTCCGTAACGTTACTGTGCGAACATAACCCGGACGGCGCGCTTGGGCTAGTCGTTAATCGGCCAACGGACTTGCGTCTGAGCACGATGCTTAGCCACATGGACGTGCAGTGCGACAAATTGGCTAGTGACCCCATTATCTTTTGGGGAGGCCCGGTCCGGCCAGAACATGGTTTTGTTTTACATGGGCCTCCAGGAAATTGGGAGTCGTGTCTCGAAATCAGCAAAAATCTTTATTTAACGACCTCCCGCGATGTGCTGAATGCGCTTGGTCAGGGTGACGGGCCGACCGAATTTTTGGTCGCATTGGGCTATGCGGGCTGGGGGTCAGGTCAACTTGAACGGGAAATACTCGATAACGCCTGGCTTAACGCGCCGCTAGACCGAAAGATTCTGTTCAGCCTTCCCGTTGCGGAGCGCTGGCTAGCGGCCACTCAGTTGCTCGGCCTGAATGTGCTTCACCTTGCGAGTCAGGCTGGGCACGCATAACTTTGCACATCTCCCAGTTAAATATCAGCGGGGAGATAATGCTAGTGAATTCATGTTGCAAGCCGTCTTGTATTCAAAAGAACCAAACGTGAAAGAAAGGGTGCCCGCCTTCTTCCTCGAGACGACAGCCATACACGGTAAAATGCCGGAAACTCGCCAATGAATGGACCTCGGCTAACGCCGAATCGTGACTCCCAATTTATTGGGTTTGATTATGGGTTAAGGCGGATCGGGGTGGCGGTAGGCGAAAGCGTAACAGGCTCTGCATCTCCGAGACCTACCGTCGTATGCAACGGCGAGCCGAATTGGCCAGCGCTTGAGCAGGAAATTAAACGATGGAAACCTCTCGCCTGCGTCGTTGGCCTTCCATTAAATCTTGATGGTTCCCCTCAGGCGATGACGCGATACGCTCGACATTTTGCTGGAGAACTAAAGCGACGATACCGACTACCCGTCTATCTGTGTGATGAGCGCTTTTCATCTCGCGAGGCGGATACCGAGATTCGGCTGGCTCGGGCGGATGGCCGCAAGTTAAGGAAAGTACGAAAGGGGGAACGGGATAGCGTGGCAGCGCGGCTAATCTTGGAGCAATGGATGAAAACGCACTGGAGGACTCAACTGCAGGACCCAAAAAAAACGGTCCCTGGGAAAGACAGATGTTTTGCTCCCGGAAAGAAAGTGCTTCAGGCAACCGACCGAGACGGTAACACGTTGTGACAAGCAACCTTCAGATCGATGATCGCGGTCGGCTCCGTCACCTTCTCAGTATTCGTGGTCTCTCAAAACCCCTGCTGGAAGAAATTCTGAATCGGGCGCTCAGTCATGCGCGTATTCGGGACGACGGGATAAAAACGATTCCGTTGCTTCAAGGAAAAACTGTAATCAATCTTTTTTTTGAGCCGTCGACACGTACCCGTACCACCTTTGAACTCGCTGCAAAGCGTTTGTCAGCTGATGTAATCAACCTTCAGGTCGATAGCAGCTCACGATCCAAAGGCGAGACTTTGCTGGATACCTTAAAAACGCTAGAGGCAATGCAGGTAAATTTATTCGTGATTCGGCACCAGAGTAGCGGAGCTGCACATTTTTTTGCGCGCCACACTGCAGCTGACATTTCAGTACTCAACGCTGGCGATGGATGCCATGAGCATCCGACCCAAGCTCTTCTCGATGTATTCACCCTAAAGGAACACCTTCGTAAACTTGGCGCTGATTTCGAGGACATCCGTGTAGCAATCGTAGGCGACATTCTACACTCGCGGGTCGCACGCTCGGATATTCATGCACTGCAAACCCTAGGCGTTCGGGAGATCCGTGTGATTGGCCCTCGGACGCTGGTTCCGCCAAGCATTGAATCGCTCGGCGTAAGTGTTTTCCATAAGCTTGATGAAGGCTTGGCAGGCGTCGACGTGGCAATGCTTCTAAGGTTACAGAAAGAAAGGATGAGCGATGCACTGCTCCCTTCACCGCGCGAGTTTCACGCCGATTTCGGATTGACACGCTCACGTGTCCGCTCCCTCGGCCAACGTCTTCTCATTATGCACCCCGGACCAATCAACCGCGGCATCGAAATCGAGGGGGGGCTTGCCTATGAGGACCAGTCTCTTATTCTAGAGCAAGTCCGGAACGGCCTCGCGGTAAGGATGGCGGTTATGGGACTGATTTTAAGACCGGAACTCCCGGGAAACCTGTTCGAATTGGATTACGATGATCCAATTTCTGCGATCAGAAACATACAGTAACGAAACGGGAATAGTTGATTTGGAAATTACCACTCGTCCAGTGCATTCAGTGCTGCTTCGTGATGTGCGACTTATTGATCCGGCGTCGAGCTTTGACGGACCGATTTGCGTAGGCCTTACTGGCGGCGAGATCATCTACCGGGGAGAGTTTCCTCAGGACGGTGATTACGACGAAGTCCTAGAGGCTGGTGGATTATGGCTTATGCCAGGAATCATCGATCTTTGTATGCGTCCTCGCGAACCTGGCGCAACTCATAAGGCTACGCTGCACAGCGAATTAAAAGCGGCAGCGGCAGCCGGCATCACAATGTGTTGTATACCGCCGGACACGTGCCCCGTCATCGACGATACTAGCGTTATCGAGCATATTCAGCGGATCGCCAAATCAGTTGGCGGCGCATCGGTACGCATGTTAGGAGCATTGACGCTCGGGCTCTCCGGAAAAGCACTCGCGGAAATGAGTGCACTTCAGCGAGCTGGTTGCGTAGGCGTTACAAACGCGCTTTCCCCTATAACCAACCTGACAGTTGCCTTGCGCTCTTTAGAATATGCCTCTGGGCTCGGTCTAACCGTCCATGTGTCACCGCAAGACACCGCCCTCACCGACGGAGGTTGCGCACATGCTGGGGCGGCTTCGCTGCGGCTTGGCCTCCCCGGAATCCCGACATCAGCTGAAACAGTCGCCATCGGTCAATGGATCGCTCTCGCCGAGGATTGCGGCGCAACCATCCATTTTTGTCGTTTGTCTGCTGCACGCAGCATTTCGCTGATTGAGGATGCCAAGGCGCGGGGGTTACCCGTTACCTGTGATGTCGCCGCTCATCAACTGTTTTTTACGGAAAATGACGTCGAGGAATTTAATCCTTTCTGTCATGTCATGCCGCCATTGCGCACTGATTTCGATCGCGAAATGCTTCGGTCTGGGTTGACAAGCGGCGCCATCGACGCCATTTGTTCAGATCACCAGCCTCACGATCAAGACGCCAAGACTGGGCCCTTTGAACTAACCGAGCCCGGGATGTCCACTATCGAGACCTTACTGCCGCTTGCGCTAGAACTGGTTAGGTGTGGCACTCTCACACCTTTGCAGATGGCCAAGAAGCTGTCGCAAGAACCAGCACGCATATTGGGGCTCCCTTATCCAAGCCTTCGAGTTGGAAATCAAGCCGACATGGTGTTAATAAACCCAGAACGGCCTTGGATTGTCGACGCGGAGTCCTTGCAAAGCCGAGGACACAACACCCCTCTGTTTGGACAAACCATTCGGGGACGGGCGGTACGCGTGTTCCAGAGCGGGCACGGTGGTTTATAGTACGGTGTCTTGAAAAAATATGGCTGGCGCGAGCCAGAGAAAGGAAACAGGGGAACGTCCATTGGCACGTATCATGGTGGTCGACGACTCACCGACGGACCAGTTACAGTTAAAAACATTCCTAACACGGAATGGGTTTGATGTCATTGTGGTCGGCGATGGAGCAAAAGCACTGGAACTGGTCCGCGCACAACAGCCAGACTGTGTACTTATGGACGTGGTGATGCCGGGGATTAATGGTTTCCAGGCGACGCGCGCGCTTTCAAAAGACCCTACAACGGCGGGAATTCCGATTGTGGTAGTTAGCAGCAAAGGGCAGGAAACCGATCGTTTATGGGCGTTGCGCCAAGGTGCTAGGGAATACATCGTGAAGCCTGTCCGAGAAGCCGAACTAATCTCCAAACTTAAAAGCGTGTTGCTCACTTAACAATCCGGCCGTTAGTCTCGGCCGTTATAAAGTCGATACGTTCACCGGCAAAAGGGTTAGAACACTAGGAGGCGGACAGACCACCATGGCAACGAACTCCAGCTCGTCTACACCTGTGGTTTCGGCGCGCCAAGTCGTGCTGTTACTGGTGACGTTTGCTGCGCTTCTTCTGTCCATAGGCTTGTTCTTCGGCAGTGGTCAACAAAGTACTCGGCGCCAGCAATGGGATAGCGAATTGAGCAATCTTCAGGGCGACGTATCGGCACTGGCGCGAATAGCCATCAATATTAGTTATTTTCAAGGCTCCGCGGTTGGCGAGCCAAGACACGCAAATATCCTGTCATCGCTAATAAATCAGATCGACGAAAAGCTTATAAAACTTAAATCCGGCGTACCGGAGAAGGGGATACCTTCACTGCCCCCGAGTACTTCCACAAATTCTACAAATCTCGCCAATGCATGGCATAAGGCCCTGCCATCGGTCAAAAAATTACTCAACCAAGTGCAGGGTTCCGGAGCAGGTAACAACAACGCCTCGTTAGCTGCGCGGAATGTAGCTGAGATCAGCCTCAATGCTATCGAACCTTCGATAAGCGCGATTCGCGCAACTCTCAAAAAGACGGAGGAAAACAATCGATGGTTCGAATATGGCGGCTACGGAACGGGCGCTATTGCACTCATCGCCCTGATATTATTTATTATTACCTTCACGACTGACCAAATCCGCGCGCGGCGGCAAACCGAGTCGAAAGATGCGCAGCAGCAGCAAGCTATCCTTACGCTGCTGGACGAAATCACTGATTTAGCAAGCGGCGACCTGACCGTCAATCTGACGGTTGCCGAAGACTTCACGGGCGCTATTGCCGATTCAATTAATTACACCATTGAAACCCTACGGACGCTGGTGGGAACCATAAACCGCACATCGGAAGAAGTCGCGGCGGCCGCTTCTCGGACAACAAAGGTCGCACACAGCATGAGTGTTGACTCTGACCGACAAGCTCAGAAGATCACCGCCATCGCTGATGAGATCACTGGCTCAAGCAGGCAACTGCAGGAAGTTTCTGCGCGCGCCGAGCAACTGTCAGCTCAAGCGCAGCAATCCTTCGAGGTCGCTCACGGTGGCACTACGACGGTGAGCCGAACCATTCAGAATATGGCTTCACTTCGGGACCAAATACAGGAAACCTCGAAACGAATTAAGCGCCTCGGTGAATCCTCACAGGAAATCGGTAATATTATAGAATTTATTGATGATATTGCCGAACAGACAAACACGCTGTCCCTCAACGCTGCCATACAAGCCGCCATGGCTGGGGAAGCTGGCCGAGGATTTGCCGTCGTAGCGGAGCAGGTTCAGGCCCTTGCTGAACGCGCCAGTGCGGCAACACGACAAGTGGAAAACCTGATAAAAACCATCCAAGCAGATAGCCAAGAGGCGATTAGCTCTATGGAGCGCTCAACCAGCAACGTCGTAGCCGGCGCGACATCGGCGGAAGAAGCCGGCCAGTCCCTGGCGCGCGTCGAAGCGGCATCCAGTGAACTATCGCAGGCAATTATCGAGATCTCGCAAATTACCCGCACCCATTCAGAAAACGCAACCAATATTGCCGAAGATATGGCCGCAATTCGACAAATTGCCGCGCAAACATCTGATCTAGCGGATCAAACGGCGCAATCAGTCGGTGAACTTAGCTCGCTCTCCGAGCATCTTCGTGAATCTATTAGGGATTTTACTTTGCCGGATTCCACGGGAGAAGCACAAATACAGGAAGGTCATTAATCCGTCGCGAGGCTATAGGTGTACAGACGCTGAGCTGTCTGGCAACGCGATTATGGTGCACCTAATATGTCGGCCACTATCATAATGGAAGCATTGCCCCCGCCATTGCTCATGGCAACTCCACGTTTCAAAGAATACCTACACGAAATCAGCCTGCTCAGGCAGACTTTGACCTAGCCTGACGATTGCGGAGATCGAGCAATTTGTCAATCTGCTGATCTTTTTCGGTCCACAGACTCATCACCCATTCCTGAAAACGTTGGCGGAAAGCCGGATCCTCCAAATAGTCGCCCGTAACCAGCTCGTCTGGAACATTCAGGACTCGAACTTCCACGATGATGTTGCGGATTTGGCCGGAAAGTAATGCCCAAAGACTCTTCGCTCCATCCGGGTAAACGATCGTAACATCAAGAATGGAGGAAAGCTGCCCGTTCATGGCAGCTAAGGCAAATGCCAATCCGCCCGATTTAGGTTTTAGCAGGTTTCGGTAGGGGGATTTCTGTTTCCTCTGCTTTTCAAACGTAAAACGGGTTCCTTCGAGGAAATTCACGATCACTAAAGATTGATTCGGATGGCCCGTGCAAGCTTGGCGGACAGTCTCCAAATCCCTCCCGCGCAATCGCGGGTTACGCGCAATTTGCTCACGCGAGTAGCGCTTCATAAATGGGTAATCCAGCCCCCACCACACCGGACCGAGAATTGGTATCCAAATAAGCTCTTGTTTTAACAAAAACTTAAAAAATGGAGTAATCCGTCCGAAAACCCGTACCAGTGCGTAAATATCATTCCATGACTGATGGTTGGCGCTGACCAGATACCAGCCGGCCGCAGAAAGTGATGTACTTGGGAGACGAACCTCCCATTTAATGCCTAGAAGCGCATCACAAATACGTACGTTGGTCAATGCCCAATGCTGCGCAAACCACGCCACCAATGCTGAAGCCTGACGCCTAGCGTGGGTATACGGCGCGAAAAGTTTTCCGAATATTGCGCAGTAAATCGGTATCATCCAGAAAAGTGTGCTAAACAACAACAGGCAAACCACGCACAGTGCTCGCGCGAGCGACAGTGATCGTCTAAACATAATTACCCCGCCCGTCCCGTTCGCGAATCAAAGTGCCTGTTGTGCATCCGGAAGTAATTACAGTGTACCCGTGGCGCCTCGGTGATCCTATTTTCATTGGCGTCAAGGTAGTAATTTTGGAAACTTGAAGACGCCCCCGTTACCCCAATATATGCAACGTATAAGTTAGGTAAGCCTATAGGTTCGACCGACCCTAAGGTCGCCCATTGACAAGGAGGTGCATCATGGCAATAACTCGTTATGAACCGTGGTGGTTACATAGGGATCTCGTAAACGAATTGAACCGGCTTTATGAGCGTAACGCCGGTGACGACTCTAGTGGCGCAACGGCCGAATGGATGCCGCCCGTGGATATCGAAGAATATCCCGATAAATTCGTTCTCTACGCAGACATTCCGGGGGTTGAGCCAAGCTCGATCGACGTCACGCTGGAAAATGGCGTTCTCACGCTTTCTGGTGTCCGTGAACGTGCGGCAGCACCCAAGGAAGTCCAGAGTCGTCGTGAGGAACGAACTGGTGGTCGTTTCTACAGGCGATTCAGTCTTCCTGATACAGTGGACTCCGGTTCCGTAAGCGCGCACGGCAAAAATGGCGTTCTTGAGATAGTGATCCCCAAACGGCCAGCTTCCCAGCCTCGCAAGATTGCAGTCAATCACTGACGCTCCGGGTCCGGCGATGTTGTAGCAACCAGCCAAACGGGGCGTATTAGCGCCCCGTTTTTTAGTAATTAAAGGGTGTTTAACAAAACATATAGATCCGATAATGGAATACAAGGATTACTATAAGACACTTGGCGTACCTCGCTCGGCGTCGGCAGATGAGATCAAGCGGGCGTACCGGAAACTCGCTCGACAGTTCCATCCCGACAAAAACAAGGAATCGGGGGCAGAGGAACGATTCAAGGAAATAAACGAAGCGAATGAAGTGCTTTCGGACTCCGAGAAGCGTAAAGCCTACGATGCCCTTGGTGCGAACTGGAAGGCCGGCCAACGATTCACACCCCCGCCAAATTGGGGAAATACGGGGGGAACCTATTTTGGCCAGGGGGTTGGCGGAGTTCACGCCCAAAATTTAGGTGATTTTTCGGACTTCTTCTCAGTGCTGTTTGGGGGCGTCGGATCCAGACAATTCAGGCAGGCTGAATTTCATTCTGGAAATTTCGGCCATGAAGGGTTTGGCAGACATACACATTCCGCTGCGCAGCGCGCCAAGCTGGCGATCAGCCTTGAGGACTCGTTTCATGGCAGCGAACGCACGTTGTCGTTGGAGGGTGGCCGACGATTACAAGTGAAAATTCCACGTGGTATCACCGTGGGACAAACCATTCGTCTTCCCCGGCAGGCAGGGACCGGCGGTGACTTGCTCTTGGAGGTGGAATTCGCTCCCCACAACCAATTCACCGTCGAAGGGTGCGACATCAGATCCAACGTTGCGATCAGCCCATGGGAGGCGGCCTTGGGAGCGAAGATTCCTGTCAATACTCTAGGCGGGGAAGTTCAGGTCAGCGTTCCACCGAATACGGGCGGTGGACGCGTTCTTCGCCTACGAGGACGCGGACTGCCGGGGAAGACACCGGGGGATCATTTTGTTAATCTGCAAATCGTTACGCCACCCGCGGCATCGGAGGCGGACCGAAAAGCCTATCAGTCCATGGCCCAGCATTTCCAGTTTGATCCGCGCAACCCTTAACTTTGGAGGTTAGGACGAATAAATGATGCGCATGCTATTGTCTGCTTTGCTTTTAATAACAGCCAGCGTTACACCAACCGCAGGAACACTAGCCTATGGAGCGACAGGTAATATCTCGTCGTTCTATTCCACTATTCCAGATCCACCTCTCCCGGAAAATCCGACGAAGATTCGTGTACAGGAATTTTTTTGGTTCGGATGCCCACATTGCTTTAGGTTAGACCCGCTAATTACGGCATGGGCGAAAAAGCTGCCCAAGGACGTTATATTTGAACGTGTTCCGGATAATCTTGGAAATCCGGCGGGCGCGCTTGATGAACAGGCGTTCTACGTGACCAAGTTAATGGGGGTAGAGAACAAAATCCACACACCACTGTTCGATGCAATCCATATCAAGCATCAGCAACTTAACACTCCCGGCGCGATACAGGCCTTTCTTTTCCGTACAGCTGGCATCTCTCCTCAGGAATATGAAGCCGCCGCAGAAAGTTTCGAGGTCACCTCGAAAGTGCGCCGAGCCAACCAACTGGCATATCGTGATCGCATTGTAAATGTCCCCAGCATCGTTATCGCCGGCGAGTACCACCTAGACGCTGAACTCCCCGGTTATGGTGAATTTGGCGGCAATGAGTTGGCGAAAGACCGAAAAATGCTTTCCGTTGCTAGCATGCTAATCAAGAAGGTACGCGCTGAAAGAAGAAATTGAACCCAACAGGTTAGTATGGGTTCCGGAAGCAGGCCGTATTTCACCTTTGCGTGATGCGGTGTGTAATTCAGTGGCTCGCGCCCGTACTGGTCTAGTTGCGCACTGGTCCTATTAAATGTCAGTCGCTTTTAGAGCAGTTTTGATTTAATTATTGACGATGCATTAAGCTTTCTTCTGTACTCTTAGGAGTCAGGAGGAGCCATGCAAACGTATTCTCAGGATTTGCGGGATCGCGTACTGAGGGCGCTGGAGCGAG
>OFHJ01000525.1_pt1 | contig 14234 bp, 13 predicted proteins | sample 1522001 | NCBI WGS metagenome assembly OFHJ01 (sample SAMEA2464838, study PRJEB22497) | soil metagenome | biome: Grassland; feature: Farmland; material: Clay | place: Australia | collected 2013-02-01 | depth 1.2 m | reverse complement strand
CCCGTCAACCAATACCGGGGCCCGGGCCGGGCCGCCGGGGATTGCGCCGAAGGCCGAGGAAAGCCAGACGGCCGCCGCCGCTGTCCGCACCGAAGAGACGGTCAGCCACGGCTGAACGTCGCGGCGTTTTGGCGAGCGCGCCCTCCAGGCCGAACGAGAAGTCTTGACCGGCCAAGGCGGAGCTGGGCCAACTGGAATTGGGTAGTCCCTTTCTCCCGAGGGCAACCGCTGATAATGTTCCGATAATATTAATGTTCCCATAATATTCGGGCCCGTCGCCCGAGCCGGCTTCGACTGGCGTCCGATTTCGGAACTCTGTTTGGCTTTGCCCAAGTTTTCAGAATCTTGTTCTTCTCATGCCTGATCACGGTTTTACGGCGCGTCTTGGCGTCGACATCGGCGGCACCTTTACCGACGTCGCCCTGGAAGCTGGCGCGCGGCGCGTCACCACCAAGGTCCTCACCACGCCGAACGCGCCCGAGGCCGCCGTGCTCGGCGGCATCCGCGCCGTCTTGCAGGAGGCTGGGCTCGGCCCGTGCGACGTCACGCTGATCGTCCACGGCACCACGCTCGCCACCAACGCCCTGATCGAGCGCAAGGGCGCGAAAACCGCGCTGGTCACCACCGAGGGCTTTCGCGACACCATCGAAATCCGCCACGAAAACCGCTTCGAGCAATACGATCTCGCGATCGACCTCCCGCCGCCCCTGGTGCCGCGCCGCCACCGCTACGTGGTCCGCGAGCGGATCGGCGCGGCGGGCCAGATCGTCACACCCTTGGCGACGGACGACGTTCACGAGATTGCGGCGGCGATCGCGCGCGATCGGATCGAGGCCGTCGCCATCGGCTTCCTGCACAGCTACGCCAATCCCGCCCACGAACGGCAGGCGGCCGAGATCCTGAGCCGCCGCCTGCCCGACCTGCCGATCACGCTCTCCGGCGAGGTCTCGCCGGAAATGCGGGAATACGAGCGCTTCTCCACCGCGTGCGCCAATGCCTACGTGCAGCCGGCGATCGGCCGCTATCTCCGCAACCTCGAACGCGAACTGGCCGCAGCCGGCTTCGCCTGCCCGCTCTTCCTGATGACCTCGGCCGGCGGCCTGACCACGATCGAGACCGCGATCCGCTTTCCCGTGCGGCTGGTGGAATCGGGTCCGGCGGGCGGCGCGATTTTCGCCAGCCATATCGCGGCGCTCGGCGGTCTCGACAAGGTGCTCTCCTTCGACATGGGCGGCACGACGGCAAAAATCTGCCTGATCGACAAAGGCACGCCGCAGACCAGCCGGGTGTTCGAGGTCGCGCGCATCTACCGCTTCAAGAAAGGCAGCGGCCTGCCGCTCCGCATCCCGGTGATCGAGATGGTGGAAATCGGCGCCGGCGGCGGCTCGATTGCCAAGGTCGATGCCTTGGGCCGCATCGCCGTCGGACCGGAAAGCGCCGGCGCCGAGCCGGGGCCGGCCTGCTATGGCCAGGGCGGCGCGGCACCGACCGTGACCGATGCCGACCTCGCGCTCGGGCGCGTCAACCCGGAGACTTTTTCCGGCGGCCGGCTCAAGCTCGACGCCTCGGCCGCCGGCCGGGCGATCGCGCGCGACGTCGGCGGGCCGCTTGGCCTGGAGCCCGCCTTGGCCGCGCTCGCCATCAGCGAGATGGTCGACGAAAACATGGCCAACGCCGCCCGCGTCCACGCCATCGAAAGCGGCAAGAACGTGAGCGAGCGGACGCTGATCGCCTTCGGCGGCGCGGCGCCGCTTCATGCCGCCCGGGTCGCCGAAAAGCTCGGCATTTCCCGCGTGTTGGTGCCGCGTAACGCCGGTGTCGGCTCGGCGGTCGGCTTCCTGCGCGCGCCGATCGCCTATGAGCTGGTGCGCAGCCGCGTACAGCGTCTGGCGCATTTCGAGCCGGAGACCGCCAACCGGCTGTTCGCCGAAATGCGGGCCGAAGCCGAAGCGATCGTCCGCCGCGGCGCCGGCGACGTCGCGCTGACCGAGGAACGCGCCGCCTTCATGCGCTATCGCGGCCAGGGCCACGAGATCCGCGTCGCGCTTCCCGCCCGCGCCTATGACGACAGCGACGGCAAGACATTCACCACGGCCTTCGAATACGCCTATCGTCGGCTCTATAGCCGTGTCGTACCGGGCGTCGAGCCCGAGGTGGTGAGCTGGGTCCTGGTCTTGAGCGCGCCCGCTGAGGCACGGCGCGAGGTGACGGCGGCCCACCGCGATCACGAACCGGCGCCGCGCGGCCGGCGGCCGCTGTTCGATCCCGAGCAGGGACGCTTCGTCGAGGTCGGGCTTTATTGGCGGCCCGATCTCGAACCCGGCGCCCGCATCGCCGGCCCGGCGGTGATCGCCGAGGACGAGACCAACACCGTGATCAGCCCGGCCTTCGATGCGGTGATCGACGGTTTCGGCTATATTGAGATGCGGCGGAAGAAGGATTAAGGCGATGGCAAACGAGGCTGCCTCCGCGCTCGCCCGGATTCAGAACCAGATCATGTGGAGCCGGCTCATCGCCGTGGTCGAGGAGCAGGCGCAGACCCTGATCCGCACCGCCTTCTCCACCTCGGTGCGGGAGGCCGGCGATCTGTCGGCCGGCGTCTTCGATGCCGAGGGGCGGATGCTGGCCCAGGCCGTCACCGGCACGCCGGGCCATGTCAATTCCATGGCTATGGCGGTGCAGAATTTCCTCGCCGTGTATCCGCTCGCCGAGATGAGCGAGGGCGATCACTACGTCACCAACGATCCCTGGCTCACCTGCGGCCATCTGCATGATTTCACCGTGGTCAGCCCGACCTTCGTCGCCGGCCGGCCGGTCGGCCTCTTCGCCTCGACCGTGCACGTGGTCGATATCGGCGGCCTTGGCATGGGGCCGGACGGGCGCCAGGTCTTCGAGGAGGGCCTCGCGGTGCCGATCATGCCGCTCGCCCGGCGCGGCGAGATGAACGAGGACTTGCTCCGCATCCTGCGCGCCAACGTGCGCGAACCGCTGCAAGTGGAAGGCGACATCTACGCCCTTGCCGCCTGCAACGACGAGGGCGGGCGGCGGCTGATCGAGATGATGGCGGAATTCACCATTGCCGATCTCGCGGCGCTCGGCGATTGGATCGTCTCCTCGTCGCGCGCGGCGACCCTCGCCGCCATCCGCAAGCTGCCGAAGGGCACCTATCGCAACAGCCTGACCATGGACGGCTATGACAAGCCCTTGCTGTTGACTGCAGCGCTCACCGTCTCGGACGCCGGCATCCACGTCGATTTCGACGGCACCTCGCCGGCCAGCGCCTATGGCATCAACGTGGTCTACAACTATTGCCTCGCCTATACCGCCTACGGCGTGAAATGCGTGGTGGCGCCGGAGGTGCCGAACAATGCCGGCTCGCTCGCACCGATCACGGTGAGCGCGCCGAAAGGTTCGGTGCTCAACGTCGAGCGGCCGTGGGCGGTGGCGGCGCGCCATACGGTCGGCCACATGCTGCCGGACGTCGTCCTCGGCTGCCTCGCCGGCGTGGTCCCCGGCGGCGTGCCGGCGGAAGGCGCCTCGTCCTTGTGGAATCCGCAGATCTCGGGCGGCGGCGCGCTCGCCGATGAAGTCGGCGACGGCACCAACGTGGCGCCGACGCCGCCCTTCTCGACGGTGATCTTCCATTGCGGCGGCACCGGCGCCCGGCCGGGCAAGGACGGGCTCGACGTCACCGCCTTCCCGAGCGGCGTTCGCACCATCCCGGTGGAAGTGACCGAGAGCACGGCCCCGGTCTTTTTCCGCCGCCGCGAGTTCCGTGAGGATTCGGGCGGCGCCGGCGAATTCCGCGGCGGCCTCGGCCAGATCATCGAGCTCGGCGGCGCCGACGGCACCCCGATCAGCCTGCTTTGCAACTTCGAGCGCATCCACAACCCGGCCCGCGGCCGCGATGGCGGCGGCAGCGGCGCACCGGGGCGGGTCAGCCTGCTGTCCGGCCGGCCGATCCGGCCCAAGGGCCGCCAGACCGTGCCGGGCGGCGATTTCATCCGCCTCGAGTTGCCGGGCGGCGGCGGCATCGGCGATCCCCGCGCCCGCGATCCCGATCTCGTCGCCGCCAACGTGCGGGACGGGCTGATCTCGGCCGCGGCGGCGCGGCGCGATTACGGCGTCGCCGTAAGGCCCGACGGCAGCCTGGACGCAGCCAAAACCACCCGCTTGCGCACTCACTGAGGCCGCCATCCGCCGCCCTGCGCGCGGGCATGTGCCCAAATCGCAAGCAAATCCCGCCCAAATCCCGACCGTTTTCACTTCCCGACCGGCGCCGCGACGGGTCGCGCCGGCCTGCCAACGATTGGCATAAGCCTTGCGATGCGAAAGGGCGGAAACCGAGTGAGGCGAAAGCGGGACGGTCTCGGCCGAGCCCGCCGCCTCCGACGCGAAAGGACATCCCCGATGCCGCTGCGGCCGCTCCCCCAATCCGCCTTGCCGCCTGTCGCCGGGATCGCCGCATGACCGAGCGATACCTTGCGGCCGCCCCCTATCCCTGGCCCTACAACGGCAAGCTGACGCCGCAGAACACCGCCCTGATCGTCATCGACATGCAGACCGATTTCTGCGGCATCGGTGGCTATGTCGACAAGATGGGCTACGATCTCTCGCTCACCCGGGCGCCGATCGAGCCGATCAAGCGCCTGCTTGGCGTCATGCGCGGCCAAGGCTTCCGCGTCTTCCACACCCGGGAAGGCCATCGCCCGGACCTCTCCGATCTCCCTGCCAACAAGCGCTGGCGCTCGCGCCAGATCGGCGCCGGCATCGGCGACCCCGGCCCCTGCGGCCGCATCCTGGTGCGCGGCGAGCCGGGCTGGGAAATCATCCCCGAACTGGCGCCCGCGGCCGGCGAGCCGATCGTCGACAAGCCCGCCAAGGGCTCGTTCTGCGCCACCGATCTCGAACTCATGCTGCGGCTCCAGGGCATCGAGAACATCGTGCTCACCGGCATCACCACCGACGTCTGCGTCCACACCACCATGCGCGAGGCCAACGACCGCGGCTTCGAATGCCTGCTTCTGGAGGATTGCTGCGGCGCCACCGACATGGGCAACCATCTGCACGCGATCAAAATGATCAAGATGCAAGGCGGCGTCTTCGGCGCGGTATCGGATTCGAAGACCTTGATCGCGGCGCTCGCCGGTTGAACGCAGGTTGAAAGCGGCAAGAGACATGGCCACCATCGCCACCGCCAAGCCCTATCCCTACGAATTCCCGCAGGCCGGTTTCGCGCTGCTGATGATCGACATGCAGCGCGATTTCATCGAGCCTGGCGGCTTCGGCTCGGCGCTCGGCAACGACGTCTCGCGGCTTTCCGCCATCCTGCCCGCGGCGGCGCGTCTTGTCGCCGGCTTCCGCCGCGCCGGGCGTGACGTCTTCCACACCAAGGAGGCACACCGGCCCGATCTTTCGGATTGCCCGCCGGCGAAATTGCGCCGTGGCGGCGGCGCGCTCCGCATCGGCGATGACGGGCCGATGGGACGCATCCTGATCGACGGCGAGCCGGGCAGCGATTTCGTCGCGGCGCTAAGCCCCGCTCCCGGCGAGCCGGTAATCGCCAAGCCCGGCAAGGGCGCATTCTTCGCGACGCCACTGGAACGGCTGTTGCGCGAGCGCGGCGTTACCCACCTCGCGATCGGCGGCGTCACCACCGAGGTCTGCGTGCAGACCACCATGCGCGAAGCCAACGACCGTGGCTATGAATGCGTGTTGGTCGAGGACGCCACCGAAAGCTATTTTCCGGCCTTCAAACAGGCGACCCTCGACATGATCCGCGCCCAAGGCGCGATCGTCGGCTGGACCGCGACCGTGGACGAAGTTCTCGCCGCCTTGGAGGCATCGTGAGCCAAGCCATCCTGTTGCCCGCACTTTTGCCCGACGCCGCGAGCGCGCTCGCCTGGCAGCCCTTTCGCGAGGGCATCGAGATCGCCTGGCTGTACCAGAACGGCAGCCATGGGCCGGCGGCAGCCCATCTGCGCTACGCGCCGGGAGCACGGGTGCCGTTCCATCTTCATGCCGGCTACGAGCACGTCTTCGTTCTCCAAGGCTCGCAGAGCGACCACAATGGGCGCCATACGGCCGGGGCCCTCGTCATCAACCCGCCGGGCACCGCTCACGAGGTGGCGAGCGAAGACGGCTGCCTGGTGCTGATCGTCTGGGAACGGCCGGTCATTCTCGATCCGCCGGCCTCGCCCCGCTAGCCTTTCTTCATCTTTACGATGGTCTTGGTCTCAGGGTCGACGGCAAGCTGCCAAGTCTGGCCGTTCTGCGTCTCCTCGGCTATGAAACGCGCGCCGTCCTGGCGGAAATTGGTGAAATTCGCATAGCCTTCGGATTCGAGAAGGTTCAACGCCTCGGTGGCGAAGCGCGAGGTCGGGTTATCCGCCTTATAGGATGCCATCGACTTGACCGCGTGCTCGGGCGGCACGTTCGGCGGTACCGCCGGCATGATGCTCGGCGGCGCGGTGCCGAGCGCATGCGGCGGGGTCTCCATCTCCATGCCCAAGGCGCTGGCCGGCAAGAGCAGCGCCGCCAGCACGACAAGCCAGAAGTTTCGCCGCATCGCCGCCTCCTTGGGTTATGACCGAGGATAATAGAGCTATCGCGCCGCACGCCGACGCACCTTGATTCAAATCAAGAAATCCGCTGCGCCGCCGCGATAGAAGAAGCTGCGGGAAGCGCGAGACGGTGCCATGGCGCCATCGCCAGACCCGTGGGTCGGACGCCTCGCAGGCACGGTACGGTGCGAGACATCCTCTCGATTCTTTGCGGCTCCTTCGTCGGCTTTTCGCTCGGCCTGATCGGCGGCGGCGGCTCGATCCTTGCCGTGCTGCTGCTGATCTACGTCGTCGGCGTCCGCGACCCTCATATCGCGATCGGAACCAGCGCGCTCGCGGTCGCCGCCAATGCCTTCGTCAACCTGATCGGCCACTGGCGCGCGCGCACCGTGAAATGGCCCTGCGCCGTCGCCTTCGGGATTTCCGGCATCGCCGGCGCCGCGCTCGGCTCGACCGTTGGCAAGATCATGAACGGGCAGAAGCTCCTGTTCCTGTTCGCGCTGGTGATGGTGGCAGTCGGCGCGATGATGTTGCATCCAAAAGGCGCCGGCGGCGATCCGAACATCCGCATCACGCCGGGCATCGCCGGCCGTCTTGTCGCTGTCGGCTTTTTCGTCGGCTCGATCGCCGGCTTCTTCGGCATCGGCGGGGGCTTTCTCATCGTGCCGGGACTCATGCTGGGCAGCGGCATGCCGATCCTGAACGCCGTCGGCTCGTCGCTGTTCTCGGTCGGCACCTTCGGCCTCACGACCGCCGTGAACTACGCGATCTCGGATTTGGTGAACTGGAAGATCGCCGCCGAGTTCATCGCCGGCGGCGCCTTCGGGGGGTGGATCGGTCTCAAGCTCGCGGTGCGGCTCGCTGCCGAACGGCGGCTCTTTTCCCGCATCTTCGCCGGCGTCATCTTCGTGGTCGCCGCCTATATGCTGGTCCGCACCGGCCTGCCGCTGCTGTTGCCAGCTGGGTCCCGCCACGGCTAACCTCCGGATCGGCCGCGGGCTCGCCGTGCGGCAAGGGAGGCAAACAATGGATTTTGCGTTAAGCAAGGAGGCGCCGTTCCAGGCGCCGGTGGTAGAGCGGCTTTCGGTCCGCGTCGTCGTCGACGCGATCTACGATCTTTTCGCCAAGGCCGAGCCGCACCCGATGGTCGCGGTCGAGCATACCCGCCATATCCGCGGCAAGGAGAAGTCGACGCTGGCCGGCGAATGGGGGCTGTCGCTTCATCTCGAATCGCGCCGCGATGGCGAGAGCGCGCAATATCTGCTCGACTTCGGCTATACGCCGGAGGTGCTGACGCGGAACTTCGATCTCCTCGATATCGCGCCGGAAAAGCTCGACGGCCTGATCCTGAGCCATGGCCATTTGGATCATTACGGCGGCCTGCTCGGCTTTCTCGCCACTTACCGCGACCGCATGCGCCGCGACCTTCGCCTGTTCGCCGGCGGCGAGGAAAACTTCGAGCCGAAATGGATGAAGCGCGAGGGCGAGGATCCGGTCTATTGGGACACCCTGGACCGGGCCGCCATCCTCGCGACCGGCGTCGACGCGGTCTGTTGCGAGGTGCCACATGCCTTGCATGGCACCTTCACCACCGGCCTGATCGAGCGCAGTTCCTTCGAGCACGTGGTGCCGAACAGCTATGTCCGCGACAAGACGGCGGGCGGCATTGCGACGGCCGCAGATCATTTCTCCGCCGCCGAAAAGGCCGGCCGGCTGATCCCGGACCAGCACCCGGACGAGCATGCCGTCGCCTATGTGGTGCAGGGACGCGGTCTCGTCGTCATCGCCTCCTGCGGCCATGCTGGCATCGTCAATACGGTAAAGACGGCGATGGCAGTTTCCGGCATCGGCAAGCTGCACGCCGTCCTCGGCGGTTTTCATCTCGGCTCGGCGCCGCAGGACTATGTCGAACAGACAGTCGACGCACTGAAAGCGCTGGAGCCCGACGTGGTGATCCCGATGCACTGCAGCGGCCTCGGCTTCACCGAGGCGATGCGCCGCAAGATGCCGGAGCGGCTTCTCACCTCCCGCACCGGCAGCCGTTTCACCTTCGGCGCGTAAGGGTCTCGCTCGACGTCGTTGGAACGGCGCACTGACATGATTTCGGATCGACGCGACCCAAAATCATCCTGCACTAGCGGCTGCCGAAGAAGGGGATGGTGAGCGCCGTCGGCGACACCTGGCGGCCGACCAGGCCGGCGACCGAAAGCAGCGCCAGCACATAGGGCAGCATCAACAGCGCCGCCGTCGGCACCGGCGAGGTCGCGGCGGAAAACTGGAACTGCAGGGCCATCGCGCCGCCGAACAGCAGACACGCGCCGACCGTCGGCCACAGCCGCCACCCGCCGAAGATGATCGCCGCGATCGCGAGATAGCCGGCGCCGTTGGTCATGCCTTCGGTGAAGGTGCGGATATCGCCAACCGAGATCAGCGTGCCAGCGACGCCCGCCATCGCGCCAGTGACCAGGATCGCGATGCTGCGGACACGCATCACCGAAATGCCGGCCCAGTCTGCGGAGCGCGGATCGTCGCCGACCGCGCGGCAGGCCACGCCGTAGGCTGTGAAGCGCAGCACGAACCAGATCGCGACGATCAGGGCGAGGCCGACATAAACCACCAGATCCTGCTGGAAGAGACTCGGGCCGAGGATCGGCAGCGTCGAGAGGCCGGGAATGTGGAGATGGCCGAATCCCGGAACCAACTGGCGCGAAAGCGCGCCGAAAATTTCGCGGTTGAGAAAGGTGGTGGCGCCGAGCGCCAGGATGTTAAGGCCGATGCCGACGACCAGCTGATTGGCGCGAAGCCGCACGCTCAAGACCGCCTGCAAAATGGCGAAGACGATCCCGCTCGCGATTCCCCAGAGCAGGCCGATCCACGGATTTCCGGCGATCGAGGTGCCCCAAACCGAGAAGAAGGCGGCGAACAGCATCATGCCTTCGAGGCTGAGGTTGAGCACGCCGGCCGCCTCGCTCACCAGTTCGCCGCTCGCCGCCAGCATTAGCGGCAGCGCGAAATGCAGCGTCGAGGCGATATAGACCGCAAGCGTTTCGAAGTTCATGCGCGCCGCCCCATGCGTTCGATCAGGATGGCGGAGCCGGCGATGGCGACAACGATCATGCCTTGCACGATGGTGACCAAGGCCGCCGGGACATGGGCCGAGATCTGCATCGAGATGCCGCCCGAGCGGAGAAAGCCGAAGAAGATCGCGACCGCGGCGACGCCCGCCGCCGAGCCGCGCGCGAGGAGGCCGACGACCAGCCCGTCGAAGCCGTAGCCGGACGAGAAGCCGGCGGTGAGATAGCCCTGATCGCCGAGCAGCATCATGGCGCCCGCCAAGCCGCCGAAGGCGCCGGAGAGCGCCAGAACCGAGACCATCAAGGCATTGGTGCGGATCCCGGCGCGGTGCGAGGCGGTCGGGCTGAGCCCGATCGCCTTCAGCCTGAGCCCGAAGGCGGAGCGGCGGAGAACGAAGGCGGTGACGATGGCAAGGACAACGGCGAACGCGGCGCCGATATGGAGCGGGTCGGCAGGATTGCCGGTCAGCAGCGGCAGCGTGGTCGATGGCGGCACCTGCAGGCTCTGCGGCAGCGTGCCGGCGAAGCTCGCGGGCTGGCGCAAGAGATGCACCGACTGCACCGACCAATAGACCAGAAGAATCGCGATGAAGTTGAGCAGCAAGGTGCTGATCACCTCGTTGGTGCCGAAGCGAATCTTCATCACGCCGGCAAGCGCGCCCCAGGCGGCACCGGCCAGCGTCCCGGCCAAGACCGGAAGCAGCACGGCCAAGCCATAAGGCAGCCCCTTGACCCCGCCGTAGAGCGCGACCGCGGTGGAAAAGATGCCGCCCATGGCGATCTGCCCCTCGCCGCCGACGTTGATGAGATTGGCACGCTCGGCAAGGATGAAGCCAAGCCCGACGAGTCCGAGCGCGACGGCGCGGTTGAGCGAGGTACCGATGGCATAGGCGCTGCCGAAAGCGCCTTGGGCGAAAGCGGCGATGGCGGCGCCGATATTCGAGCCGGTCAGCGCCATCAGCGCGAAGCCGACGATGAAGGAGGCCGCGATGGCGGCCAGCGGAATGACGATGCCGGGGGCTGGAATGCGCAGGCCCGAGGCGGCAGCCGATGAGGTGACGCCGCTCATGCCGCATGCCCCGACATCAGGGCGCCGATGGCTTCGCGGTTCTTTGGCACGGCCGGCATTTCGCCGACGATGCCGCCGCGATAGATGACGGCGATGCGATCCGAAACCGCGATCAGCTCGTCGAGCTCGCTCGAAATCAGGAGAACGCCGGCGCCGCGCACGCAGGCCGAGCGGATGTGGCCGTAGACGGTTTCCACCGCGCCGACATCGAGGCCCCGGGTCGGCTGCGCCGCGACAAGAAGCACCAAGGGATCAAGGGTGAGCTCGCGCGCCAGCACCACCTTTTGCTGATTGCCGCCGGACAGCGAGGCGAAGCGCGTTTCCGGCCCGGCGCCGCGAACGTCGTAACGGGCGATCAGATCCTTGGCAGCGGCGGTCATGGCGCCGCGCCGCACCAGACCAAAGCGAGTGTATTGGGCGAGATTCTGCAAGCAGAGATTTTCCGCGACCGACATCTCGACGACGGCCCCCACCGCATGGCGATCTTCCGGCACGATGCCGACGCCGGCGGCGGTGATCTCAGCCGGGCTCGCGCGGGTCATCTCGCGGTCGCCGACGAACCAGCGCCCGGCACTCGGCCGCTCCAGCCCGGCCAGGATCAGCCCGAGCTCGCTCTGCCCGTTGCCCTCAACACCAGCGATGCCGAGAATTTCCCCCGGCCGGATTTCGACCGTGATCTCGTCGAGACGCACGGCGCCATTGCGATCGCGGTAAGTCAAAGCATCGATCTGGAGAACGTCGGGCGGGCGGCTCGCGGCCACGGCGGGGATTTTTTTGCCTGCCTCCGCACTCGCCGGAACGTCGTCGCTCCCGGCCGTCGCGGCATGCTCGGCAAGATCGAGTCCCACCGCCGCCGTCGCGCCGCCAAGCTCGCGCCCGATCATCGCCTGGACGATGGCCTTCATGTCGGCGCCCGCCATCGGCACCGTGTCGACGATGCGGCCGGCGCGCAGTATCGCCGTGCGGTCGGCGATCCTCGCCACTTCGGCGAGCTTATGGGTGACCAGGATCAGCGCCCCGCCGCTGTCGGCGATACGCCGGCAGACATCGAGAAAGGAGCCGATTTCCTCCGGCGGCAGCACCGCCGTCGGCTCGTCGAGCAGCAGCAGGCGGGGGCAGCGCATCAGGCATTTGACGATCTCGAGCCGCTGCCGCTCGCCGACCGACATGTCCTTGACGACGCGCCGAGGATCGACCTCGAGACCGAATTCGGCGGCACGGGCACGAATCTCCTCGGCGAACAGGCGACGGTGCAGAATGCCGCGACTTCGCCCGAGCAGAAGGTTGTCGACCACCGTCATGCTCGGCACGACGCTGAAATGCTGATGCACCATGCCGACGCCGGCCTCGAGCGCGGCCTTGGGATCGCCCGGCGCGTAGGCCGCGCCGCCGAGACGCATCTCGCCCGCCGTCGGCCGAAAGACGCCGTAGATGAGGTTGCAGAGCGTCGACTTGCCGGCGCCGTTCTCGCCGAGCAGGCACAGCACCTCGCCAGCGCGAACCTCAAGCGCGGCCTCGGACAGGGCGGTCAGCGCGCCGAAGCTCTTGGTGATCCCGGCAAGCTCAAGAACCGGCTCGCGGACGTCCGGAGCACGCGCGCGCGATGCGCGCTCCGTCGCCTGCAAGGGTCCAACGGCGGTTGCCGTTTGCCCTGTCACGGGATTTTTCCCGCGTCAGCTCGACAAGACCTTGATCTTGCCGGCGAGGATGTCCTTCTCGATTTGCTTGAGCTTCGCCGCCATCGCCGGCGTCTCGCCCTTGCAAATCGCGATGCCCGAGGATTTCGGCCCCATGACCAGACCGAAGGGCTTGTATTCCGCCTTCCAGGTGCCGCGCACCACCTGGGTGATGGCGTATTCCAGAATGAAGCCGACGCCGGTGATCGTGTAGGCGATATAGAGCGGGTCGGAGCCGCAGCGATCGGTGTAGCTGCCGATCATGTGGATGTGCTTTTCCCGCGCCGCCTCCTCCTGGCCGCGGACGCCGAGGTTGAGGATATTGTAGCTGACGTCGGAACCCTTGGCGATGGCGGCAAGCTCGGCTTCCTTCGCCTTTTGCACGTCATCGAAGTTGCCGGTATAGGTTTCGATGTACTTGATGTGCGGGTTGATGTACTTCGCGCCGAGGCCGAATTCCTTGCCGGCATTGACGATGGCCGGAATCTGCAATCCGCCGATATAATTGACGACACCGGTCTTCGATAGCATCGCGGCGGCGGCACCGGCGACGAAGGCGATTTCCGCCTGCCGCACGTCGTAGATGGAGACGTTCTTCGGCCGCGCCGGATCGTTGTTGCCGCCGATGACCGCGAACTTCACGTTGGGAAAGCGCGGCGCCACCTTGAATACCGAGGCCTGAGTCTGGCCGCCGACGCCGATCACCATGGCGTTCGCGGCGGCAAGCTGCACCAGCGCCTGGGGCATGTCGGCGAACTGCACGTTCTCGATGTAGCTGACCTTGATCTTCGACTTGTATTTCTTTTCCGCCGCCAGCATGCCGTCGTAGCCGGATTCCATCCAGCCCTTGTCGGACTTCGAGCCCGGGATCAGCACGCCGATCGGAATTGGTCCCGCGGCCAGGGCCGAAAGCGGCATCGTGCCGACCAGTCCGGCAGCAATGGAGCCGGCGGACAAGGTCCGCAATACGCTTCGCCGTGAATAAGTCATATCGATCTCCCGATCTCGCAATCTCTGGGTTGCGGCCGACCCGCGCGACGCGAGGCTGGCGCCCTGGCCCTCCTCAACGGACAAAGCAACGGTTGTGCCATCGCCGATGCCATGCGCGAGCGGGCCGACTCCCGATGCCCGAATGGCGCTCGCTCCTTTTTTCAGCAGAATATCGCCCAATAAGTCGCCAGCGGCGCGGGTGGACGAAAGGTCGGCGACAAATCGGCGCCTTATGCCTTGAAATTGTGCGCCGGGAATCTGGCAGATTTCTTGCGTCTGTCTTGCGCGTTAATCCCGCACGTTAACCTCGCGGTAGCATTTCAGCGCCCGAGAGACAGGAGAAGAGCGCATCATGGCCAAGGCGTTGAAAGCGAAACCGGGACCGCAGAAGCGAACGATCAGGAAAGCGGCGGCCTCGAGCCCCCTGCCGCTCGGCTCGGGCAAGACCTACCGCTGGGCGGTGACGGCCAAACACGTCGACATGGCGGTGGCCGAGCCGGGGCCGGCGCCACTCGCGGTCCGGGCGGCGCCGCAGAACGTCACCCTCGATCTCGCGCGCACCGCGATGATCGTCATCGATATGCAGAACGACTTCTGCGCCAAAAGCGGCTGGGTCGACCATCTCGGCGTCGACTACACGCCGGACCGGGCGCCGATCAAGCCGCTCGCCAAGCTGCTGCCCAAGCTTCGCGCCGCCGGCGTTCCCGTCATCTGGGTCAATTGGGGCAACCGGCCCGACCTGATGAACATGGCGCCGAACCAACACCATCTCTACAAACCGACAGGGCGCGCCATCGGGCGTCCCGAGCCGCCGCCGGGCTACGGCCCCCATGCTCAGCCGCAGAACAGATAGCCCGCCCAC
>OFHJ01000524.1_pt1 | contig 14269 bp, 13 predicted proteins | sample 1522001 | NCBI WGS metagenome assembly OFHJ01 (sample SAMEA2464838, study PRJEB22497) | soil metagenome | biome: Grassland; feature: Farmland; material: Clay | place: Australia | collected 2013-02-01 | depth 1.2 m | reverse complement strand
GTCGTCGACGTCGCTCCAGCTCCTTGCGTTTCTCTGAGTGCTTCATCAGTACCCCGAATGTAACCATTCCGGGTACTTGGACCGCAAGCAGCGCAAAAAGTGTCACTCACTTACGCATTTCTCAATAGTGGCCGCGGGGCAGGGCGGCGCTCCACACGATGCGTCCACGCATGCGACTGCGGTGAATCAATCGCCATCGCGCGCCATCGCGCGCTGGAAGGCCGGCCGCGAAACGACGCGATCGGCGTAGGCCTGGATGAGCTCGGAGGGTTGCATCAGTGGACTGTTGCGAAACATCGCGAAGGTGGTGCCGTAGAGCACGTCCGCGGCACTGAATTGCTCCCCGAGCAGATACGGCCCGCGGGACAAAACATCGATGAGCGTCGGCATCACCTCCTCCACGGCGACCCACCCTGCCGTACCGCGCGGCACCTCGACACCGAGAAATTTCGACATGAAGGCCGGTTCCAGCACACCGCCGTAGTAGGCCAGCCAGGACAGGTATGCCCCCCGCAACCGATCGCCCGCGAGCGGACCGAGCCCGCGGTCCGCGAAGCGGTCGGTCAGGTACAGCGCGATGGCGGAGGACTCGAACACCACCGTCCCGTCGTCACTGAGAGCGGGAACCTTGCCATGCGGGTGCGGATTGACCGGGTCGATCACGCCGGTCCCATCGCGCTTGCGGACGTCGACACGACGGATCTCGTAGGGCGCACCCAGTTCTTCGAGCAGGAAGATGAAGCGCGTGGAGCGAGTCCTGGGGTGATGAAAGAGCGTGATCATGGGCGCACCGGGGAGTCTGCGGAGTGTACAGATATACAGTCTCGGGGGCACGTCGGCAAGGGGACGGACGCCGGATCAGCCGGTAAACATCCCGCCGCTGCGCCACAGGGGCGAGTCCTCCGGCAGCTCGTCGATGCGCTGCACCGTGTACTCGTAGCCGGCCTGGATCGCCTGCTCGAAAGCCTTCCAGTTGAGCATGTCGATACTCTCCAGTGGCGGCCGCAGCAGCAGATCGGTCCGGTCACGCTGGGCGGCAGTCTGCGTGGTGCTGTTGACCATCCCGGTGCGCCACAGGATCTGGAAAATGTTCGGCAGCTGCCGGCGCGTCTTGATCCAGCGCATGATCTGCCACGGCAGCGGCACGTCGACTTCACCCCCGTGCGTCGTGAACGCGCGGTCGGCACCGGCATCGCAGCCGATGACCGGCCCACGCCCGAGTTCCAGCATGACATCCACCGGCAGGTTATTCATTGCGCCGCCGTCGACCAGGACCTCCCCCTCGTGCACGACCGGCGGCAGCACACCCGGCACCGACACGGATGCGCGCAGTGCGCGCCAGAGTTCACCGCGGCGATGCACGTGGGTGTGACCGGACGTCAGGTTGGCCGAGACGCAGAAAAACGATAATGGCAAATCCTCGACGGCGGTTTCACCGAACGCCTCAAACAACAGCCGGCTCACCTTGTGACCCGACACCAGTGAAACGAAGGGCAACGTGTAATCGCGCAGCGGCCTGGAGTCGACAAAGTAGTGTCGGAACCGTTCGGTGACTTCCTCGATGCTCCAACGGGCCGCGATGGCGGCCGCCAGAATTGCCCCCATGCTCGTGCCGCCGAGCAGGTCAACCGGGATTCCAGCCTCGGACAACGCCTTGACCGCACCGATGTGGGCAAAGCCCCGCGCGCCGCCACCGGAGAGCACCAGGCCAACGGCGCGCCCGGTGAGCATACGGGCCAAGCGGGCGTAGTCCGCGGCGGATTGTACGTGGTGGTGCGGAATGTCCGGAAGGTTGGTCAGCCAGCGGGCCGCCGCCCCGGTCTCGATGCCGCTGTCGTGCGCCAGCACCAGTTCCCAGCGCTGCGGCGTGAGGCTGTGATCGTGCGGCCAGCGCAGCGCGGCCCAGCTGCCGGCCGGACTCTCGGCCCGTGCCAGCAACAGCAGCGCGTCGGCCTGCCGCTCACAGAGCTTGGTCCAGCGGTTCGGCGTGGGTTCGGCGACGTACACGACGAAATCGTTGGACGACTCGATGTTGTTGAACCACTGGCTGGTGTGGCTCGCCCCGCGCGCATTCCAGACCAGCTCGGTACGACCGAACTGACCCAGTGCCCTGACCAGGGCGGTGGAGAAGCCTGCGAAATCCACCTCCAGGCTCTGCGGCAGCACGGTGAAGGTACACGCGCCCCGCACGTGGGTGCGCGGCGGCGGGCCGTCCATGCGCTCGAGGCGATTGACCATCAGCTGGGCGATGCGCCACATCGCCTCAGGTTCGCGCCTGAGAACCTCGTTGAATCCAGCGACAGAAATTCGCGCCAACTCGGTGTTGCGCAGTGCCACCACGTTCGCGGTGCGCGGGTGGCCGGAAATCAGCCCCATCTCCCCGACCGTGTCCCCGGCGGCCAGGCGCGCGAGAAAGCGCCCCTGGGCGCGGCCGCCCGCGGTGAGCACCGCCAAGCTGCCGCTCAGCACCACGTACAACGCGTCGGCCGTCTCCCCGGCGGAAAACAGTACCGCGCCGCCTGGGATCGACAACCACTCGGCGACCGCCGCGATGCCTTCCAGGACCACAGGAGCGAGGCCGCTGAACAGCGGCATTTCTCCCAATAAGACCGCGAGTTCATCGCGGAGCGTCCTGCTGTCCTCGAAGATGCCAGGGTTCATTGCGCTCTCTCCGACAGCTGGCTCGATGCTCGATCGACTGACTTCCTCCTTCGCGCCGGCGCCACCGCCGGCCTATCCCGCGCGGGCTCGCCGCGTCTACTGCAGGTACTTGTGCAAGAACGGTCCGATTGCGCTCAGCACGGCTACGCGGGAGGCGCGCAGTGCGAGCGTCTGATCGCCGGGGGGCAGACGCAACAGCGTCGCCGGGTTGCCGTGGGCGGCGAGTGCGTTGGCCATCTCTTGAGACTGTGAAACCGGGACGCCGGCGTTTGCGCTGTCCAGCATGAGTATCCGCGCGCGCACGGCCCCGGCGGCGCGTACCGGCGAGGCGGCGACCACACTGGGATCAGTCGCCGAACCAACCGCCGTGCGCCAGAACTCCATCGTCTCCGCCGCATTGGTTACCCCGTCGAATTGGGTCCGCTCGTAACCGAGGAACTCCGGCAGATCCGAGATGCCGTTGATGCTCACCGCACAGGCATAGGTCCGGGGTGAAAATGCGGCACCCGCCAAGGCGGCGTATCCACCGTAGCCTACGCCCACGATGCCCACCCGGCGCGGATCGACCAGTCCCTCGTTCACTAGCACGTGGACCCCGTCGAGGGCGTACTGTTGGGACAGGCCCGCCCACAGGAGCAGCGTACCGGCGCTACTTTCCGGTCCCGCGAAACCGTTCCACGACAGATCGGGCCGCAGAACCACGTAGCCACTCACGGCCAGGTACTGCGCGAGCCAGTCGAAACTGCCCACCCGGTCGAGTTCCGGTCCGCCAGGCGGCAACACCACCAGCGGCAGGTGCCGCCCGCCTCGGGGCGGCAAGAACACGGTCGCGTGAACGTCTCGCCCGGCAGAAGTGCGGTAACTGATCTGACGGGCAGTACCCAAAGGCATCTGCGCGAGCTGCGGGTAAGCCTGGCCGACGATCATGGCGCGATGGGCACGAAAATCGGTGAGGTAATACACCGGCGGCGCAGCCGGGCCTTGAACCTCGGCGAGCACTTCCCGCCCATTGCGCGAGGCGTCGTAAACGGAAACCTGGCGACCGGGAAACGCCCGCGCCACTGCTTGGTAACGCGCCCGCGCCGCCGGATCGATCCAGCGCACGCGCGCACCGGGACCGGCCATGGTGACACCGAGCAGATGCCGTGAGTAGGACTCCAGCACGCCGGTCACACTGTCCTTCACGCCTGCCAACATGTCGCGCGGGGCCGAACCGTCGAGCGGAATGCTCCACAGATGCTCCGTGCCACTGCGCGTTGGCATGATCGCCAGGATTGCCTGTCCGCTGTTCGACAACCCGAGCAGCTGGGGCTCCACGCCGTCCGTTCGCCGGTAGACCACGCGCCAGTCGGCGTCCTGCCTGGCATAGAGGCTAAACCGATGTTTGCGCGGTCGACATTCAGCGCGCGCCACAGCGTGTCCGTCCTCGCTGACCACCCACTGGCAGGTAAACGCATCGCCGTAGCCGATCGTGCGTATCGCCCCGCTCAGCGGATCGACGGCATACGCGTTGCCCATCCAGCCGGAGTTTCCCACCCGGTCATGGATCAGGCTGCCAATGCCGGAACGATAGGCATTGCTCGACCACTCGTACGTGAACATGATGACGCCGAAGGGGCGCGGCGCATCCGTCAGCAGCAGTTGTGCGGCGGTGACGTATTGCCGGTCATTGCCGGACATCAGCAGGAGCCTGGACGTACCGCTGGCCGGATTCAGCGCGAGGACGCGCGAGAGACTCAGGTACGTTGCCCCCGGACCTGTGCTCTGCCAGGCGTCAAAATCAACACCCAACAGCAACGCGCTGTCGTGGTCCCAGGTCAGCATCGCCGGTTGCATCTTCAGCGCGATCGCGAAAACACGACGGATACGGTGGCGCGAATAATCGTAGACCACCGCCCGGGTTCCGGCGGCGCCGCGCTGAATCCAGCCGATCATGCGTCCGCTCGGACTCAACGCGACGTCATCGACGTGTGGCAGCGCCGCGAAGTCGGCAGCGAGACGCGTCGTCGTCAAACCCTGCGCGGCAAATGCCGGCGCGACCCAGTGGGTCAACAGCATCACTGCAGCACTGACGGCCACCTTGCGCAATCGTCCTCCCCGCGTGCTGTCGCACGTCTGTGTTTGGTCCTCGAGCCCGCCGCAACGCGGCGCACCCGAATTATCTATTTCTGCACAATCGCCGTGACGCCCATGCCCCCTGCCGTGCACACCGAGATCAATCCACGCCGGGCAGCGCCGTTGGTGGCAAGGAGCTTCGCGAGCGTCGCCAGAATGCGCGTACCCGTCGCCGCAAACGGATGACCGATGGCAACGCTGCCGCCCTTGACATTCAACCGAGCGCGGTCAATTGCCCCCAGGGGCGCATCAAGTCCGAGCGACTCGCGGCAGAAGTTTTCGGACTCCCACGCAGCGAGCGTGCACAACACCTGCGCGGCGAATGCCTCGTGGATTTCGTAAAAGTCGAAATCCTGCAGCGTCGCTTGTGCGTCGCGCAGCATGGCCGGGACCGCGTACGCAGGCGCCATCAGCAAGCCCTCGTGGCCGCTGGCGAAATCCACGGCCCACACCTTGCCGTATGACAGGTAGGCCAGCACCGGGAGCTTGTGCTGCTCGGCCCAGTGCTCCGAGGCGAGCAGCACCGCGCTCGCCCCGTCCGTCAGCGGCGTGCTGTTGCCCGCCGTCAGGGTCCCGGCGCGCGGATCAAAGCTCGGGCGCAGCTTGGCGAGCTTCTCGATCGAGGTGTCGGGCCGCACATTGTTGTCCGATCTCAAACCCAGGTAGGGCTCGACCAGGTCCTCGTAGAAGCCCTCGCTCCACGCGGCAGCGGCTTTCATGTGGCTCTCGCAGGCAAGCCGGTCCTGCGCCCCGCGCGGGATCTGCCAGCGCTGCACCATCAGCTCGGTGCTCTCGCCCATCGACAATCCGGTACGCGGCTCGGCGACAGCGGGAAAGACCGGCTTGAAGTGCCGTGGTCTCAACCGCAGCCACGGCGCCACGCGTTGGCCGAAGGTTCTGCCGCGGTAGCTGTCCAGCAGCAGCTGCTGGTAGGCCCGCGGATAGGCGACGGGCGGGTCGCTGATGGTGTCGACGCCGGCGGCGATGCCCGCATCGATCTGGCCAAGAGCGATCTTGTTGCCAATGGCGATCGCCGCTTCGAGGCTGGTACCACACGCCCGCTGCAGATCGAGCCCCGGGGTCTGCGGGTCCAGCCCCGTGGACAGAACACTCTCGCGCGTGAGGTTGTAGTCCCGCGAATGCTTGATTACCGCGCCGGCGGCGACATCGCCCAGCCGTTGGCCGTCCAGGCGGTAACGCTGCACCAGCGCGCGCAGCACGGCTGCGAGCATCTGCGGGTTACCCACCCCCGAGTAGGCGGTGTGGGCCCTGGCGAACGGGATGCGCACGCCGCCGACGATGGCGACGCGCCGCACGGCTGAGCCGACCAGCATGAACCCCTCCCGCGGGACGCATCGCGTCCCGATCCACCCCTAGGCTATCACGGGGCGCACGCGGGGAGCCAAGCGCACCCCGGGAGCAGGGTTTGCAGCGCTTTCCCGGGCGCCGCTGGCGGGATATCCTGCCCAGCTTGGCGATGGGCTTAACGGCTTGAAAGCAGAGACTCCTATGGGCGAATTCACCACGCTGATGGCCCGCGATGGGCACCAGTTCCAGGCCTACCTGGCCGCTCCGCCGGGCACCGCACGCGGTGGGGTCGTCGTGATCCAGGAAATCTTCGGGGTCAACCCGCACATCCGCGCGGTAACCGACGGATTCGCAGCAGCAGGCTACACGGCGATCGCACCGTGCATGTTCGACCGGATCCGTCGTGGCATCGAGCTCGGCTACAGCGCGCCGGAGATTGATGAGGGACGCGGCTACATGCAGGAACTGCAGCCGGAACAGACGCTGAAGGACCTGGCCGCGGCGATCGCCGTGGTGAAACACGCCGGCCGGGTGGCGACGGTAGGGTACTGCTGGGGCGGAGCCCAGTCGTACCGCGCCGCCTGCTTGCTGCCGATCGACTGCGCCGTGGTGTATTACGGCCGCGCTCAGGACGCCGGACATGCGCCGCGCTGCCCGGTGCTGTACCACTTCGGCAGCGCGGACAAGAGCATCCCGCTCACCGAGATCGCGAATATCCGCGCCCTGCACCCGAGTGGCATCTTCCACGTCTACGAGGGAGCCGGGCACGGCTTCAACTGCGATCTACGCCCCTCGTACGATGCTGCCGCGGCCGCACTGGCGCGCCGCCGGACGCTGGAATTCCTCGAGCAGCACCTGCAGGGCGACGACCGCTCGGGCGGCCGGGCGGCGGCAGGGTGAGGCCCCACTTTCCCGGCCGCGCCGGGCCGGCATAAGGACTTACCGCAGCCGCACTGGTTGCAGCGCGTTTCGCTGGGGTATCTTGGACACCATGCGTTACCACAGCTCTGCGGATTTTCACCGCGACACCGCCGAGCGCATCGGCATACTTGCGGTCAATTTCGGAACGCCCGACTCGCCGGCGCCGCGCGATGTGCGGCGCTTCCTGGCCCGCATGCTCAGCGACCCCCGGGTCGTTGAACTGCCGCGACCGCTGTGGCTACCGATCCTGTACGGATTCATCCTGCCTCTGCGCCCGCGGCGGATTGCCCCGAAGTACCGCAAGATCTGGTCGCCCGAGGGCTCGCCGCTGCGCGAGCAATCCGATCGGCTGCGCAGCGGGCTGGCGAGCCTGCTGGCACAGCGCATGATGGCCCCATTTTCGCTGGAATTTGCGATGCTGTACGGCACCCCCAGTGTTGCCGAGTCCCTGCAACGTTTGCGCGCAGCCGGCGCGCAGCGGATCCTGGTGCTGCCGCTGTTCCCACAGTACTGCGGGGCAACGACCGGCGCGGTTTACGACCAGGTCAACGCGGAACTCGCCGACTGGCGCTGGCTGCCGGAGCTGCGCTTCATTTCCGAATACCACGACCAGCCCGAGTACATCGAGGCGCTGCGCGAGAGCGTCGTGCAGCATTGGCGCGAACATGGGCGCACCAGCCACCTGGTCGTTTCCTTCCACGGCATTCCGGAGCGCTATTTCCACCAGGGCGACCCGTACTTCTGCAAGTGCCAGAAGACCGCGCGGCTGCTCGCCGATGAACTGTTGCTGAAGGAAGACGAATGGACCGTCACCTTCCAGTCGCGCTTCGGGCCCAGCGAGTGGCTACGTCCCTATACCATCGAAACGCTTGCCGGCTTGCCGCAGCGCGGCATCAAGGACCTCAGCGTCGTCTGTCCGGGCTTCGCGGTCGACTGCCTCGAAACGCTCGAGGAAATTGACGTCGAGAACCGCGCCGCATTCATGGCGGGCGGTGGCGAGCGATTCGAATACGTTCCGGCGCTTAACGCCCGGCCGGAGCATGCCGCATTGCTTGCCGCCCAAATCGCCCGCCATTGCCAGGGCTGGACCCAGGTCGAGCTCGGACTGCAGGCCGCAGTGCAGCCACGGGATACATCGGTGTAACCTCTCCCCAGGAAGGCCCGGCTGCTCTAAGCTAGCGGCGTGATGCTGCGAAACTCGCGCACTCGTTGGGGTGCGCTCTCCCAACTCCTGCACTGGCTGACCGCGGCGCTGATCGCGGCACAGATCGCGCTCGGCCTGATCGGCACGTCGCTGCCGCTCGGCATGAGCAAGCTGGCCACCCTGGCTCGACACAAGTCACTCGGAATCACCATCCTGGGACTGGTGATCATCCGCCTGGCATGGCGTACGGCGAACCCGACCCCTGCTCTTCCGACCAACCTGAAACGCTATGAGCGCGCGCTGGCCCGCGCCACGCACGCAGGCCTGTACGCGTTGCTCATTGCATTGCCGTTGACCGGCTGGATCATGTCCTCGGCGCGCGGCTTTCCGGTCAGCTGGTTCAACCTCGTGCAGTTGCCAAATCTCGTGGGACGCAGCGATGCGCTGTATCACGTCATGGTCAGCGTGCACGTGACTCTTGCGGTCACACTTTGCGTCATCCTGGGATTGCACATCGCCGCCGCGATCAAACACCACTTCGTTCTGAAGGACGACACACTGCGGCGCATGCTGCCGGGCACACGCCCCGCCCCCGCCGCCCAGAAGGAATAGTCCATGTTGCGTTCTCATCTCGTCCGTTTGCTCGTGCCGGGACTCGCGCTCGTGGCGGCAGGTAGCGCTCGAGCCGCCGTGCCGTCTGCGCTCTACAGGCTGAGCCCGGCGCACAGCGCGCTGACCTACACGTTCACCCAAGCCGGAGCGGCCAATCACGGTCGCTTCAAATCGTTCACCGTACGTTTCGACCCCAGCGCCAAGCAGCTCAGTGTCGTGATCGATATGCGCTCGTTCGATACCGGCGACGCCCAGCGAAACTCAATTCTCGCCAGTGCTGCGTTCTTCGATGTGGCGCGTTACCCCCAGGCCCGTTTCACCGCCGCAAGCCTGCACGAGACGTCCACCGGCTACATCGCGACCGGACCGCTCACGCTGCGCGGCACCACCCGCACCGTCTCGGTGCCCTTCACCTGGCATATCGTGCGCATCGCTGGCCACGAGGTCGGCCTGCTCGACGGCTCGACGGTGATCAAACGTCTCGATTTCGGCGTCGGCCAGGGCGAGTGGCGCGCGACCGAGTGGCTGGGCAACGCGGTAGCGGTGCATTTCTCTTTCCGCATGGTGCCCAGCGCACACTGACGGATCAGGACGGCTTGCGGCGCAGCTTCGAGGTGCACAGGTCGTAGAGCGAAGCGGTGAGCACGCGCACCGCGTGGCAGGTACTCGCCTCGATGCCCTTCAGCGCCGCCTCGCGCAGCGCGGCCGTGAGCAGCGGCACGTAGGCGGCCGGCAGATCATCGGGCACCGTCACCGCGACCCGAACTGCCGGGATTCCCTCCACGATCCGCCGCACCATCCGGTACACGCAATCGGCCTTGGCACGCATCAGGGCCTCGTCGTCTCCAAACATCGCGCCGACCGCCGCGAGATCCTCCGCCCACTGGGAACGCGAACGCTCCCAGTCCTGCTCGGGGCCGAAGCCGACTTGGATGATCTCGCCCATGTGCACCGCTCCACGAACCCGTTACGAGGAGCCAGCCGGAGCCGGCCCAGCGCCCCCGGTGGGGCTGCCGTCACGGTAGGCGTACGTGGCCGACTGCGGCAGGGGCCATTTGTACCGGAAACGTGCAAATTTGCCCGAAACGACTCCAGGTTGATGCCGGTGCTACCATGAGCCGGGCCCGCGCCGGCAGCCGGGCCACTACACTGCAACGAGGAGGCGCCCGATGCTCATCGTCACCACGGAAAACGTGCCCGGCCACCAGGTCACGGCGGTCAAGGGTCAAGTCTTCGGCGTCGTAGTCCGCAGCCGCGGCTTAGCCGGCAATCTCATGGCCGGCCTGCGATCGCTCGCGGGCGGGGAGATCTCTGAATACACCCAGTTGCTCGAAGAGGCGCGACGCCACGCGGTTGATCGTATGGTCAAGAACGCGACGCTGATGCAGGCCAACGCCGTGGTCATGATGCGATTCGACTCGTCGGAAATCGGCCAGACCATGAGCGAGATCGTTGCCTACGGGACGGCCGTAGTGATCGAGCCCGCCGCTTGACGTTACGCACGGTCATCCTGGCGGCGGCAACGCTCGCGGTCTTGCTCGGGGCGGGCGAAGTACTCAGCGGGGAAGGACCTCACGGTATCTCCCTGCTCATTATCGGTGCGCTCGGCATTCTCGCCACGGTCTTCGAACGGTGGCGCTACCGAAAGCACTTGCCCCCAGCGGCCCACTGGCAGCCGACCGGCGAGCGTTTCGAGGATCCGGCCACGGGCGAGCCCGTGGAAGTCCTTTACGATCCGGTCACGGGCGAGCGGCGCTACGAACCTTTGAAGCACCGCTCGCCGTGAACTGACTCAACGCCCCTCAGCGCCGTGTGCGCCGTGTGCGCCGCGCACGCGGCGACCGGCCAGCCGCAGCCCGCTTGGCTGTCGTCCGTTTCAGCGTACGGCGACCCTTTCGCGGACTCTTGGCGCGTCCCGTCTTTGCCGGCCTGACCCGGGTCGTCTTCTTTGCGCGTGTGCGGATTGAAGGCCCGGCTCGACGCGTGGTCACCTTACCCTTGGTCTTCTTAGTCTTGCCGACTTTGGCCTTGGCAGCCTGACCCTTGGTCACCCGGGTCTTGAGCACCTTGGCCCTGGCCACCTTGGCCCTGGCCACCTTGGCCCTGGCCACCTTGGCCCTGGCCACCTTGGCCCTGGCCACCTTGGCCTTGGCCACCTTGGCCTTGGCCACCTTGGCCTTGGCCACCTTGGCCTTGGCCACCTTGGCCTTGGTCCCCTGGGTCTTGGCTTGACCTCTTGACGATTGACCGGCGGCCGCTCGCTGCGCCGGTTTGGCCTTGCGTGTACGGGTCGGCGCAGGCGCGGGCTTCCTACGCTTTGCAGCAGCGGATCGTGCCGCTGGCCGCTTGGCGGCTGACACGGGCGGTGCCTGCTCGGGCACGCCGCGCAGCTGATCGAGGATGGCCGGGTTCTCGAGCGTCGAGACGTCCTGCGTAATGTCTTCGCCGCGCGCGACGGAGCGTAGCAGGCGGCGCATGATCTTGCCCGAGCGGGTCTTCGGCAGATTGTCCGCGAAGCGGATTTCATCCGGCTTGGCGATGGCACCGAGCTGCTGGCCCACCCAGTCGCGCAGCACCTGGGTCAAGTGGCCCACGTCTCCCTTCGGTCGGGCACCGCGACAGACCACGTACGCGAAGACGGCCTCGCCCTTGACGTCGTGCGGTTTACCGACCACTGCGGCTTCGGCCACGCGCGGGTGAGCCACGAGCGCCGATTCGATCTCCATGGTGCCGAGCCGGTGACCGGCCACATTCAGCACGTCATCGATGCGACCCATGATCCAGAAGTATCCGTCCTTGTCGCGGTGCGCGCTGTCTCCGGCCACGTAGTAGCGATTGTGGAACTTCTCCCAGTAGGCCGCCAGGTATCGATCATTGTTGCGCCAGATGGTGCGCAACATCGATGGCCAGGGCTTCTTGATGACCAGGTAGCCGCCGGCGTCCGCCCGCGTCACTGGCTCACCATGATCATCGACGATGTCCGCCTCGATGCCCGGCAGCGGCAGCGTGCACGACCCGGGCTTGGTCGGCGTAGTCCCCGGCAGCGGCGAGAGCATGATCGCCCCGGTCTCGGTCTGCCACCAGGTATCGACGATCGGGCAACGGCCGCCGCCGATGACGCGCTGATACCACATCCACGCTTCCGGGTTGATGGGCTCGCCGACACTGCCCAGCAGTCGCAGGCGCGACAGGTCGTACTGTGCCGGGACGTCGTCGCCGAGTTTCATCAGCGCGCGAATCGCGGTCGGAGCCGTATAGAACACGCTGACACCGTGGTCCTGGCAGATCTTCCAGAAACGCCCGCCGTCGGGGTAAGTCGGGCCGCCCTCGTACATCACTACCGTGGCGCCGGCGGCCAGCGGTCCATAGGCGAGGTAGCTGTGCCCGGTCACCCACCCTGCATCCGCTGTACACCAGAACACATCGTCGTCGCGCAGGTCGAACACCCACTGGGTGGTCAGCTTCGCCCCGAGCAGGTACCCGGCGCTGGAGTGCTGGATACCCTTCGGTTTGCCCGTCGATCCGGAGGTATACAGCAGGTACAGCGGGTGCTCTGCTTCCACCCACTCCGGCTCGCAAACCGGTGATTGACCCTTCAGCGCATCGTGCCACCACAGGTCGCGGCCCGGCTCCATCGAGATCGGCAGTCCGGTACGGTTCAGCACGACGACGTGCTTGATGCTCGGGCAACCGCTGGAGAGTGCCTTGTCGGCCGCCGCCTTCAACTCGATCGCGTGACCACCACGCCAGCCGCCGTCCGCGGTGATGAGCACCTTCGCCCCGGTGTCCTCGATCCGCTCGCGCAGCGCCGGCGCGGAGAAGCCACCGAACACCACGGAGTGGATCGCCCCGATGCGGTTGCAGGCATGCATCGCGACGATGACTTCCGGCACGAGCGGCATGTAGATGGCCACGCGGTCACCGGACTGCACGCCGAGCGCTTTCAGCGCGTTTGCGAAGCGACAGACTTCGCCGTGCAGCTCCTGGTAGGTAATGCGCCGGACGTCTCCCGGTTCGCCCTCGAAGATAATGGCCGGCTTGTGGCCACGCTCGGCGAGGTGCACATCGAGGCAGTTGAACGACACGTTGAGCTGTCCGTCGGCGAACCAGCGGAAGTTCGGCGCATCATCCTCGTCCAGGGTCACCGTGAAGGGCTTGTGCCAAACGATTTCCTGGCGCGCCAGCTGGGCCCAAAAGCCGGTGTAGTCACTCTCGGCGTGGCGGCGCAAGGTCTCGAGATCCGCCGGCTTCAGCCGCGCCCGCGCACTGAACTCAGCAGGCGGCGGAAAGGTGCGCTCCTCCTGCAGGACGGACACGATGTTCTTGTTCGCCATGGTAGCCCCCGCTGGTTCCTGTGACTGAGTGCCGAGCATAGCCGATGCTGGCTCGAATTCATCCCAGACCAATGCAGCGCGTGCGCTCAGCCCTCGTGCCCGGCCGCGAGGGCGGCCAGCCGCTCGCCCTGGCGGCGCAGCAGCGGCCCGAACCCGAGCCGATCGTACAGCGAGGTGAGTGCGTCTAGATCTGGAGCGCGCGGCCGCAGCTGCTCGGCGCTCGCCTCGAGCGGCATGTCGCACACGATGCGCGTCAGCCGGCGCGCCAGGTAGACCGCGTCACGGTGCTCGCGCAGCCGCTCGCGCAGTTCCCGGGCGCCGCGCAGCCCCAGCGAGCCGACGCGACCCAGACCCGCGTACAGCTCGTCGATCGAGCCGAAAGCGCGCATCAGTGCTGCGGCCGTCTTCGGCCCGATGCCCGGCACCCCCGGGATGTTGTCAGAGGCGTCCCCGGTGAGCGCCAGGTAGTCGGCGAAGCGCTCCGGTGCCACCCCGAAGCGCCGTTCGACGTCGCGGTACCCGAGCTGTCCCCGCGAGCCGAAGTCCCAGTACAGGTCCCCGTCGCGGACCAGCTGCGCCAGGTCCTTGTCGCGGGTAATGAACGCCGAGCTCACCCCCTGGCCGCGCATCCGCTGCGCCAAGGTACCGATGACATCGTCGGCCTCGTAGTGCGAATCGATGAACACCGCGAAGCCGAGCCGCCTGCACAGCTCGCGGCAATAATCGAACTGCACCGCCAAGTCCGGTGGTGCCGGCTCGCGGTTGGCCTTGTACTGCGGGTAGATCTCGTTGCGATAGGAGGTGGCCAGGCGGCGGTCGAACGCGACCGCGACGAACTTCGGCCGGGTCCGCTCGATCAGGTCCCCGAGGAAGCGGGCAAAGCCGAACACCGCATGCACCGGGTGCCCCTGCGCGTCGAGCATCTCCGGCAGCTGCGAGTGATAGGCACGAAAGACGTAAACCGAACCGTCGATGAGATAAAGCAAAGTCAGGGATTCCGTCGGATGCACCCGGCGATCAGCCGGAGGCGCTCAGCTCAGCCATCGCTGGATGCGCTCATGCAGCGGGCTCGAGCGCGGGAAGTGCGCCAGGAGGTATTCCATCTGGTCGGCAAGCACCCGGCGACCCTTGAGAAAAATGTACTCCGCGTAGGTCGGCGTGAACGGAACGGCCA
>OFHJ01000523.1_pt1 | contig 14278 bp, 11 predicted proteins | sample 1522001 | NCBI WGS metagenome assembly OFHJ01 (sample SAMEA2464838, study PRJEB22497) | soil metagenome | biome: Grassland; feature: Farmland; material: Clay | place: Australia | collected 2013-02-01 | depth 1.2 m | reverse complement strand
CCGGGTGGTGTGGGTCAAGGCGCCCTGGAGAGTGGCGCCCCCTTTCCTCGTCCCCGCGCGGCCTCCGTGGGCGGCCATGCCGGCGGTGTGGGTCGCGGCAATGCCGGCGGCTTCCCCCGCCAGCATGCCCTCTGGAGTGCCGGCGGCGGCGGCGAAACCGGGCAGCAGTTGCGCCGTCCACGGCCGCAGCGCGGGATCGCCGAGTTGGGCGAAGGCCAGCGTCAGCAATCCGTCGCCGGCCAGGATGGCGATGGCTTCGCCGAATTGCCGGTGGCAGGTGGGCCGGCCGCGGCGCAGATCGTCGTTATCCAGCGCCGGCAGGTCGTCGTGAATCAGTGAGTAGCAGTGCAGGAACTCGAAGGCGCAAGCCAGCGGCATCGCCTCCTCCAGCGGTCCACCTCCCGCCGCAGCCTCGGCGGCCGCCAGGCAAAGCAACGGTCGGATGCGCTTGCCAGCGCCGAGCACGCCGTAGCGCATGGCTTTGTGCAGGCTTGCCGGCGGCGTCGCCGCGGGGGGCAATGCCCGCTCCAGCGCCGCCTCCAGCGCTTGGGTCCGGCCTGCCCGCCAGGCCGCAAACAGAGTATTGCGCATGTGCGCTCGCCGGCGGCGTAATCGCTACGCCGCTACGCCCCCGCCGACTCTTCTTCCAACTTATAAATGTACTTAACGTTGGCTTTATAGATCAGCAGATTGGGCTCGCCGGTGCGGTGAATCTTCAGGCAGTGCCGGTCGTACCATTCGATCACGCCGCGGATGCGCTCGCCGTCTTGCAGCACCAGCACCACCGGGGTTTTCGCCTGCATCTGCTTGACGTAGTAAAACGCCTCGGCATTGGTCTGCTCCGGCGGCACCGGCTTTTTCGGCAAGCGGGGCGGCGCGGACGCGGCCGCCGCGGGCGCCTTGGCCATCTGCTCCCGCAAGCCCGCCAGCGAGGGGCGGATCAATTTGCGGTTCGCCAAGGTGTCGGGCTCGGCGTGGGCGGGACGGGGAGCGATCGGGGCGCTGAAACGGGGATCACGGCTGGAAGGGAATTGGCTGGGAGGCATAGAGTCACCGCACAAGGCCGGGCGGCGGTCGGTGGGCGCCCGCTGCCGAACCCACGGCGCCTACGCCCAGGCCGCGCTGCTGGCGCGGCTCAGGCGCAAAGCCCAGGCCTCCAGCGCCAGCCCCCGTTGCGCGTTGCGCTGCGCGGCGGCCGCCATTTGATCGGCTTCTTGGATGGCTCGAGACAAATGGCGCAGGCTGAGGCGTGAGGCTAGGGCGGCCAATTCCGTCCGGCAATCCCAGTTGCGGATTGCCGCGACACGGCCCACCGTTACATACAGAATATCTTGCAGCAGACTATAGAGAATTTCGATCAGTGATTCAAGTTTTTCTTTCCCGGCGCGGCCAGGGGGAAATAGGCGGGCGGTCAGTTCAAAAAGGGAACGCGGATCCCCGGGATTTAGCCCGGCCGCCACCAGCGCCAGCGCCTGTTCCCGCAATTCCCGGTAGGCCGCCCAATCCTGCGCTACCGCCAGCCCCGGACTGCCTTGCGCCAGGCGCGCAATCACCTGCCATCCCCCTGCGGGCGGCTCCATCGCCTGCCGCTCCAGCCAGGCAACCAGCTCGGCTTCCGGCACCGGGCCGAGGGAGATTTGCAGCGCGCGCGAGCGCACCGTGGGCAGCAGTTCCATGGGATTGCGCGCCAGCGGCAGCAAGCAGGTGCGCGGCGGCGGCTCTTCCAGCGTCTTCAGCAGTGCGTTCTGCACCATCCAGCGGGCCTGGTCGAAGTCGGGAAGAATGACGGTGGTGAATTCGCCGGCGGCAGTTTTGCCCTGCAAGCGCTCGCTCAGCAGGCGCGCCTGCGGCAGGGTCAAAAAATCTCCATCCGGCGGATAGATGGTAATGCGCGGATGCACCGCCAGCAGCAGCGGCGCGGCGTCCTTGGCGCGGGTTTTGGCTTGCTGCTCGCGAAACGCCAGTGCCGCGGCAATCATGCTCGGCAGGTCGCGCCAAGCCGGATCGAGCTGGGCGCAACTGCCGCAGCGGCCGCAGAACTCGCCCGGCGCCGGCGGCTCCTGGCAGTTCAGCGCCAAACCGGCCAAAACGGCCAGCGTGGTTTTGCCCACGCCGCGCGGCCCGGCCAGCAGCACGGCCCGGTTCATGCCTCCGGCGGCGATCAGCCGCCGCAGTTGGCCGGCGGCGGCGGCATTGCCGCAAAATGCACTGCCGGAAAAATCGCCGAAGGGCATGTTCCTAGGATAGCGGCCGCGGCGCCGGCAGCCGGGGCCGTACCGCGGCGGCAATCGCCGCGTGGACGCTTTCCGCGGGCCCCGCCGCTGGAATCACGATGCAGCGCTCCGGATCCCGCGCGGCGATCTCCAGATAGCCCTGCCGCACGCGCGACAAAAACGCCAGTCCCTCCGCTTCAATGCGATCGTCCCCGCCGCGGCCGCGGGCCCGAAGCCGCGCCATGGCGGGATCGAGATCCAGGATCACTGTGACATCCGGCCGGAGATCGCCCAGCAAAATCTGGTGCAAGGCGGCAACCGCTTCCCGGCCCAGGCCGCGCCCCACGCCTTGATAGGCTTCGCTGGCGTCGGTGAAGCGGTCGCAGAGGACGATTTCGCCGCGCGCCAAAGCCGGCCGGATCACTTCCGCGGCGTGCTGCGCGCGGGCGGCGAACATCATCGCCAACTCCGCTTGCGGCGCCAGCGCCGCGCCCGGCGCCAGCAGCAATGCCCGCAGCCGCTCGCCCAGGGCGGTGCCGCCGGGTTCCCGCGTCCGCGTCACGCGATATCCCGCGCCGCGCAACTCCTCCGCCAGCAGCGCGAGCTGCGTGCTTTTTCCCGCGCCGTCAATGCCTTCAAAAGTGAGCAACACGCGCGAACCATCATAACGGAGGGAGCGCCGGCCGCGGGAGCGGGACGCCCGCCGGATGCCCCGCGTTGCGGGACTGCTGGTTTCGCGCCGACGCGGCGGGCTAAAGCTCCGCCGCCACACGGGCTAAAGCCCATTCCGCGCCCTGGCGCGGGCCCCAGCGCGGCTGCCTACCGCAACGCCCCGCCGCAGGCGGGGTTCGGCCCCCACGAACGGAGGCGATACTGGACCGGGAGTGCGATGAACAACAAGGCAATAGACCTAGCCGGGAACTTGGCGGCGGTGCGGGCGGCGATGGCGGCGGCGTGCCGCCGCGCAGGGCGGCCGCTGGAAAGCGTGCGGCTGATGGCGGCGGTGAAGACCGTCCCGCCGGAGGCGATCCGCGCGGCGGTGGCGGCCGGGGTACGGCTCCTCGGCGACAACCGCATCCAGGAACGCGACGCCAAGCGTGCGGCCTTGGCCGATCTCGACGCGGAGTGGCATTTCATTGGCCCGCTGCAAAGCAACAAAGCGGCCAAGGCGGTCGCGCTGTTCACCGCAGTGGACAGCCTGGACCGCCTTTCGCTGGCGGAACGGCTGAACCGTCTGGCGGCGGCTTCCGGCCGCGTGCTGCCGGTCATGATGGAAGTCAATATCGCCGCCGAACCGCAAAAGTCCGGCGTGCTGCCCGCCGACGCGGAACGGCTGGCGGCAGCCATCGCCGCACTGCCGGCGCTGCGTCTCACCGGCTGCATGACCGTGCCCCCGGTGGCGCAAGACCCAGTGCAGGCGGCGGAAGCCGCGCGCCCGTGGTTTGCGGCCATGCGGCAACTCAGCGAGCGGCTGCGGCCCTACGGACCGGGCGAACGGTGGGAGCTTTCCATGGGCATGTCGGAAGATTTTGCCGTCGCCATCGCGGAAGGGGCGACGATAATACGTTTGGGCCGCGCGCTGTTTGGGCCGCGGCCGGCGCCGCCAGCCAGGGCGTAATCGCGTAGTCTCCGGATTATGTGCCGTCGCCTCGGGCCAAGCGGGTTCACGGCAGCGGCAGGATTCCCGGCTTGAGTACCGTCGCCCTCCCGGGTGGCGGGCGAGAATACCGGCTCGGGGCAAGCCAAGGCAGAACGGAAGCGGGAAAACAGAAATGGCGAAAGCAGCGAGGGCAGGGAAGCGCACCACGCAGGCAAAAGCCTCGGGCGCGAGGAAACCAGCAGCGGCCGCGGCAGGTCGGGGTTTCCGCCGGTCCGCTCACAACGCGGCGCAAACGAAAACGGCGGCGGGACATGCGTCTCGCCCGTCCCCACGCGGGACCGCTCCCGGCGCCGCGGGCCGAAGCAAGCGCAAGCTCAAGTCGAAGCCCAGGCCCAAGGCCGGACCCGCCGTCGCGCGCGCGGCCCGGCGTCGCACGGTAACCGCCGGCAAGCCAAAACCAGCCGCCACGACGAGGCGCGGCGACGCGGCGGCAAATGCCGAGCTCGGGGTTCGCCGCCAAGCGGCGAGCGCCACGCAACTGACCGGCATCAATCTCTCCGCCCAATCCAGCGCCGCGGCGCGCCCCGCGGGCCGCAGCCCGGAACGGGTGCAGGCGATTGTCGCCGCCCTGGCCGCCGCCTATCCCCATGCCGAGTGCGCCCTGCACCACCGCAACGCCTGGGAGCTTTTGGTCGCCACCATCCTCTCCGCGCAGTGCACCGACGTGCGGGTCAATCTGGTCACGCCGGAGCTGTTCCGCCGCTATCCCACGCCCCAAGATCTCGCCGCGGCGCCCCTGCCCGCCATCGAGGAGCTGATTCGCACCACCGGCTTTTACCACAACAAAGCCGTCTCCATCTCCGGCGCGGCGAAAAAAATCGCCGCCGAATTCGCCGGCGAAGTCCCGCGGGAAATGGCCGCCCTCCTGACCCTGCCGGGCGTGGCGCGGAAGACCGCCAGTGTGGTGCTCGGCGTGGCATTCGGCATCGCCGATGGCATCGTCGTGGATACCCACGTGCAGCGCATTGCGCGGCGCTTGGACCTGACCGCGGCGGAAGCTCCCAAGCGAATCGAGCGAGACCTGATGGCGGTGATTCCGCGCTCGGAATGGATCGCCTTTTCCCATCGCGTCATCGCCCACGGGCGGCAAATCTGCGTCGCTCGCAAGCCCAAATGCGATGCCTGCCAATTGGAGCGGCTATGCTATTCCCAGGACAAAACCTACGGGAGCAATACCGCCGAGCATGCCGCCTACGCCGCCGCCGAATCCGCCAAAACCCCCGCTAGCCGCCGCACCGGATGAGCTGAAGCTTGATCTGCGCGAGCATGGCGGGCCGCGCCAGGGCCAGCCGCAGGCGTTGGACCGCCGGCTGTTCATGCAGTTGCTGGCCTTCACCGGAGCGGCCGATTGGCAGCCCTATGCGGCCGCCCTAGGGGCGGCGGATCTCCCCGCCGTGCTCTATGCCGACGTCAACGACGCCCGCGGCCTGGGGCTGGTCAGTTGGAGCGAGGACCCGGATTTTTTTGTCCGCCGCTTGCGGCCGTTTTTGGCCTCCGGCCCGTTTGACCGCCTGTCGCCGAAGCTGGAGTTCAGCATGTTGGGCCGCAGTTATGCCCTCGGCCATGAGCCCGATCTGGAGGAAGTCCTGCTCGACCGCCCGCGGCGCTCCGTCACCAACCCCGCCTGGCCCTGGGCCGTCTGGTATCCCCTCCGCCGGCGGGGGGCCTTTTCCGCCTTGCCGGCGGAGGAATCTGGGCCCATTCTGCGTGAGCACGGGCGCATCGGCCATGCATTCGGGCAGGCCGGGTTTGCCCAGGACATCCGCCTGGCTTGCTTCGGCCTAGATCCGCAGGATAGCGATTTTGTCATCGGCTTGGTCGGCGAGCGCCTCTACCCCCTTTCCGCCTGCGTGCAGGCCATGCGCAAGACGCGCCAAACCTCGGAGTTCATTGAGCGCATGGGCCCGTTTTTCGTCGGCAAGGCGGTCTACCAGCCCAAGGCCTGAAGCCATCGGCAACCGGCCCCGTCCAGACGCGGCGGCCTGGTTATTCGCTCGGCGGCAGCAGGAGCTGACGATCGGTAGTCGCGGCCCGGGTACCGGGCCGCCAGCGAAGAGCCGCAGGAAATTGGCGTTCGGCCACTCTCATTTTCGTTGTTGCAAACAAACGGCTTAGCGCCGAAACGACGGCTAAAATGAGACAGTTGCCGGGACCTTTCCCGCAACCGTCCGAACCCGTTCCGTGGCACCGGTTTCTGGGGCTGCGGCAAACGGCGCCGCCGCCGAGCGGTACAGAGCGGCGCTTTGCGCCGCGAAACTCAGACCTGCTGTGGTCAAGAGCGGCGCTTTAACGCCCAGCAACTCCGTCACATCCCGATAGAGAGCGTCGCTTTGCGCCGCGGAACTGGGACCTGCTGTGGTCAAGAGCGGCGCTTTAGCGCCCCTAAACTCCGTCACATCCCGATAGAGAGCGGCGCTTTGCGCCGCGAAACTCAGACCTGCTGTGGTCAAAAGCGGCGCTTTAACGCCCCGCAACTCCGTCACATCCCGATAGAGAGCGGCGCTTTGCGCCGCGAAATCCGGACCCGCTGTGGTCAAGAGCGGCGCTTTAGCGCCCCGCAACTCCGTCACATCCCGATAGAGAGCGTCGCTTTGCGCCGCGGAACTGGGACCTGCTGTGGTCAAGAGCGGCGCTTTAGCGCCGCGAAATCCAGGCCCCGAAACACTGGGCTTTAGCCCCGGCTCCCGGCCGGGAATATCGCGCATCCGTTACCTGCCAGCGCATTGCAATTGGATTGCAATTGGGCCTGTCCTCGGGCGTTATTTCCCGCCGCCCAGAGCGGCGCAACGGGGGCCCGGCGCCCTAACCACGCCGGCGGAATTTTTCGCGCTCGGCGCAATGTGGGGTATGCCTCCGGCTTGCGTGTGGTCGCGCTGCGCGCGGCCGGGCCGCTGGGCCTCCGATCGGCTTCAGCCTCAGTCCGGCGGGCTTTAGCCCGCCGCCGCCCCGCCGTTTGGCGTTGGCCGGGCCGCGGTCGGATCACGTGCCTCGGTTCGATTCGCTCCCGCCTGGCCCGGCCGGCGGCGGCTCCCGCGGTTCCCGGCAGTCTCATTTTCTGTTGCGGAAACAAAGGGCTTAGCTTCGAAAATACCGAACAAGTGAGACAGTCCGCAATCTGCGTCGTTCCGCCGCCGCGATGGCGACCGCCATTCCGCCCACCGGTCTACGCCGCCGTCCCCCGCGTGCCGGTTCACAGTCACAGACAACTCCACTCACGCTGTCTGCATCGCAGGAATCAGTAGGCGAGAAACCGCTCCGGCGCCCGGCCGGCGGGGGCATCCGGGGCCGGCCCGGGCCTCCGGCGGGGTCGGCCTCCGGGCCGCACGCGGGGCCGGCCGCGTGGCTCGCCCTGGGTCTGGCCACGGAGGTGGCGTTGGAGGATGTTTCGGGGCTGTTTGTTAAGATTGGGGGTTCTCTATGGCGAACTCCCAACAGCAAAGCGCGGTGGAAAATGTTGTCATTTTGGGCACCGGATGCAGCGGGCTGACGGCGGCCATTTACGCCGCCCGCGCCGGCCTGCGCCCGCTGGTGGTGGACGGACATGAAAGCGGCGGCCAGTTGGCCCTGACCACCTTGGTGGAGAACTTTCCCGGTTTTCCCGAGGGCATTCAAGGCCCGGAACTGGTGGACAACATGCGCCAGCAGGCGGCGCGCTTCGGCGCCCGCTTCCGCGAGGGGTCGGTCGAGGAGGCGGACCTGTCCGCCCAGCCCCTCTGCCTGGTGGTGCAGGGCGAGGAGATCCGCGCCCGCAGCCTGATCATCGCCTCCGGCGCTTCGGCCCGCTGGCTCAACCTGCCTTCGGAGAAGGCGCTGATCGGCCACGGCGTCTCCAGTTGCGCCACCTGCGATGGGTTTTTCTTCAAGGGCAAGCCGGTCATCGTCGTCGGCGGCGGCGATTCGGCCATGGAGGAGGCGATGTTTTTGACCCGCTTCGCCACCTCGGTGACCATCGTCCATCGCCGCGATCAGTTCCGCGCCTCCAAGATCATGCTGGAGCGGGCCCAGGCGAATCCCAAAATCGAGTGGATCACCAACGCAGTCATTGAGGAGATTTTGGACGTTGGCAAGCAGGAAGTCACCGCCGTGCGGCTGCGGGACACCGGCGATGGGCGGAAGTGGGAAATGCCCATCGCGGCGGTGTTCCTGGGCATTGGCCACGTGCCCAACGCCGCGCCCTTTGCCGGGCAGCTCGAGCGGGACGCCGAAGGCTACCTCCAGACCCGCGACTACGTCCTGACCTCCGTGCCCGGCGTCTACGCCTGCGGCGATGTGCAGGACCGCCGCTATCGCCAGGCCATCACCGCGGCCGGCACCGGCTGCATGGCGGCGATCGAAGCCGAGCGCTATTTGGAAGCGCGCGGCCACTAAACCGTGCCCAACGCGCTGCTGATCGCGTTGTCCCGCAACCGCCGGCTGCGCGCCTTCGCCGAACGCAGCCCGCTGGGCCGGCGCGTGGCCCGGCGCTTCGTCGCCGGGGAATCGCTCGCCGACGCCCTGGTGGCGGTGGAAGCCAGCCACCGCTCCGGGTTGACCGCCACGCTCGATCATCTCGGCGAAAACGTGACCACTCCCGCCGCGGCCGAGCAGGCCGCGGCCAGTGCGGTCGAAAGCCTGGAGGCGCTGCACGCGCGGGGCCTAGAGCCGAATGTCTCCGTCAAGCTGACGCAGTTCGGGCTGGACTTGGACGCCGCGCTGGCGCAGCGGCTGCTGCATTCGGTTGCCGAGCGGGCGGCGGCGCTGAACGGTTTTGTCCGCGTGGACATGGAGGGATCGGCCTATACCGATCGCACCCTCGAGTTGGTCCTGGCCACGCATGCCGCCGGGCTACCGGTGGGAACGGTGCTGCAATCGGCTTTGCGACGCGCCGCCGACGACACCGAGCGGCTGATCGCCGCCGGCGTTCGCGTCCGATTGGTCAAGGGCGCCTACCGCGAACCGGTGAGCCTCGCCTTCGCCACCAAGGCCGAGGTGGACGGCAGTTACCAGCGGCTGGCGGAGCGCCTGCTGGCGGCAGGGAACTACCCCGCGATTGCCACCCACGACCCGGTCATGATCGCCGCCGCGCTGGCGGCGGCGCGGCGGGGGAAGCTGCCGCCGGAGCGGTTCGAGTTGCAAATGCTCTACGGCATTCGCCGCGATTTGCAGACCTCGCTCCGCCGCCAGGGCTGGCGCGTGCGCGTCTACGTTCCCTATGGCGCGGAGTGGTACCCCTATTTCATGCGCCGCCTGGCGGAACGCCCCGCCAACCTGCTCTTCCTGCTGCGCAACCTACTCCGCTAGGCGGCGCGCGCGGGACCGCCGCTGTGGCGCAGGATCGTCCGCTATGGGCGGGCCGAGGTGCGGCGCGCGAACCCAGGAGCATTGCGCCCGCCCGCGGCGCTAGAGCTGGATGGCGCGGGCGTAATGAATGGCCGGATGCTGGCGGATGTCTTCGATCACGTGCGGCGGCACGGGGGCATCGGTTTGCACCAAGGCGACGGCGGCGAGGGGCTGGCCGTTTTTGCGCGCCGGGTCGCTGGCGGCGCCTTCCTGGCGCCCTAGCGTAAAGCTGGCGATGTTGATGCCGCGCCGGCCCAGCACGGCGCCCACATGCCCGATGACGCCGGGGACATCGTCATTGCGCAGCACCACCAAATTGCCCTGGAGCGGCGCCTCGATGGCCATGTTCTCGTCAATGCCCAGCAGCCGCGGGCTGACGCCGTTGATCACGGCGCCCTGGATGCGCAGATCCTGCGCGTCGGTGGTGACGCGGGCCGTGAGCGTGCGGGCCTCGCCGCGGGTATAGGCTTCCTGCGTCACGTGCAGCGCCAGCCCGCCTTTTTCCGCCAACGAGCGGGCGTTGACCAAGTTGACGTCCTCGGCCAGGATTTGGTTCAGCAGGCCGGCCACGGCGGCGTTGGCGATCAAATCTAGATTCAATCCTTCCAGGTCGCCGGCGAAGCGCAGCAACAGATCGCGCGGCTTGCCCTGCACCAGTTGCCCCAGCATGGCGCCCATGCGGCTGCCGAGGTCCAGCCAGGGCTGGAGCGTCCGCTGCTCCTCATAGCTCACCGACGGCACGTTGACGGCGCTGTGGACGGTCCCGCTGGTGAGGTAATCGCGCACCGCCTCGGCGATGCGGAAGCCGACCCGTTCCTGTGCTTCCTTGGTCGAGGCGGCGATGTGCGGCGTGGCGATCACGTTGGGCAGGGCAAGGAGCTCGGAGCCGGCGGGGGGTTCTTTTTGGAAGACGTCCAGCGCGGCGCCGGCGAGCTTGCCGGATTTCAGCGCGGTATAGAGGGCGTTCTCGTTGATCAATTCTCCCCGCGCGCAGTTCACCAGGCGGGCGCCGTTCTTCATGCGGGCGAAGGCTCGGTCGTTGAACATGCCGCGCGTTTCCGGCGTCAGCGTCACATGCAGGCTGAGGTAATCGGCGCAGGCCAGAACGTCTTCCAAGGGCAGCAGCTTGGCGCCGGCTTCCCGCGCCGCTAATGGGCTGACGAACGGGTCGTAGGCGACCAGGTCCATGCCGAAGGCGCGGGCGCGCTTGGCCAGCTCCGAGCCGACTTTGCCCAGGCCGATGATGCCCAGGGTTTTGCCCATCAGCTCGGAGCCCATCAAGTTCTTCTTTTCCCACTGTCCGGCGCGAGTGGTGGTGTCGGCGCGCAGCACCTGGCGCGCCATGGCCACCATCAGGCCGATCACTAGTTCGGCGACGCTGATGGCGTTGCCACCCGGTGTGTTCATCACCACCACGCCCTTGCGCGTGGCCGCCTCCAGGTCCACGTTGTCCACGCCCACTCCGGCGCGGCCGACGACCTTGAGCGCGGGCGCGTGTTCCAGCAGCTCCGCCGTCACCTTCACCGCGGAGCGGACGATCAGACCGTCGGCGTCGGCGAGTTCCCGCGCCAGGCTGCCATCCTTGGCTGAGGTGGAGGGCAGCTCCACGACGGTCCAGCCCGGCTGGGCTTTCAATTCCGCGATGCCCCGCGGCGACACTTTCTCCGGAACAACGATTTTCATAATCTTTATTGGGTTATCTCGCCTGCGCGGCGCCCACCGGCTCCGCCGCGGCGGCGGGGCGATGTTGCAGCCAAACTTCCTGGGCGGCGCGCACGCCGCTCCCGAGGCGGCCGCGTTCCAGCCGCCCGGCCTGGGCCAGAACCAGCTCCAGTTGCGCGATCAGGGAAAAGGTATCGGCGGCGTCGTAGTAGCCGAGATGGGCGACGCGGAACAATTGGCCCTTCATGCTGCCTTGGCCGTTGGCGATGACGCTGCCGAAGTCCCGCCGCATGGCTTTGACGATTTCGCCGGAGTCCATGCCCGCGGGGCTCTGGATAGCGGTCAGGGCGCCGGCGGGCTGACCGCTGCCGAACCGTTTCAAGCCCAGGGCCTCCGCCGCGGCGCGCGTTGCCTCGGCCAGCATTTCCGCGTTGGCCACTAGGGCGCGGCGGCCGCCGTTGGCGGCAATGAATTGCAATGCGGCTTGCAGGGCGGCGATCAATCCGGTGGCGGGGGTGCAGGCGGTTTCGCCTTGCGCTTGGCTTTTCCGCTCGCGCCGCAGGTCGAAATAATAGGGCGGCGTGGTGCTGGCCTCCGCGGCCTTCCAGGCGCGGGGGCTGACGCTCAGGTAGGCCAGGCCGGGCTGCATCATCACCGCTTTTTGCGAGCCGCCGATGACGTAGTCCAAATCCCAAGCTTCAATCTCGATGGGGCTGGTGCCGATGCCGGTGATGGCGTCCACCAAAATCAAAATATTCGGGTTTGCGCGGCGCGCGGCTTGGGCCAGTCCTTCGACGTCGTGACGAATGCCAGTGGAGCTTTCCGTTGCTTGGAAGGCCAGCGCTACCGTGTCTTTCGTTACCTTGCCTTGCAGGTCGGCGGCGGCGAAACTCTCGCCGTAGGGCTTGCGCACCGTGTCCAGCCGGGCGCCGAAAGCCTTGGCCAGTTGCTCCCAGCGTTCGCCGAATTTGCCCGCGCTCAAGACCACGACCGGATTGCCCGGCGAAATGGCATTGGCCATGGCCGCTTCCATCGCCCCGGTGCCGGAGGAAGCCAGCATCAGCACGTCATTCTGCGTGCCCAGAAATTCCTGCAGCAGGCCGCGCGTGGCGGAGAAGATTTGGCGGAATTCAGCGGTGCGGTGGTGCAGGCCCATCGCCGCCATGGCCGCTTGCGCCGCGGGCAACAGGGCGGTCGGTCCGGGAGTGAACAAGCGTTCTTTGCGCATAAAGAAACTGCCGAACAGGGGCAGAATTAAGAATAGCAGGGAGCGGCGCGGACGGCGGCGGCCGCCGGGCGGAAAGCGGTGCGGCCGCATGGTTCGGCGCCCGCTGTGTGCAGTTGATGAAATGGTGCGGCAAATTCGCACGGCGGCAGCGGCGCGGCGCCGGGAGCGTTGGCGGCCATTCGCTGCCGGCGGTCGCCGGCCCGCCAGCGGCGTGCCGGGAAAAAATTGAGCGGCTGAGCCGCCTGTCCCCGGGGACACGTGCCTTGCCTGCCACCTTCTAAGGCGAGATGCGGCTTGCTGTTGCCGCCGCGCCGGGCGATATTGAAAAACTGCACTGTAAGCGGAATCCCCCATGAGCGTCCGGACGCTGTTCAGCCTCTTTTCCAGCGATTTGGCCATTGATCTCGGCACCGCCAACACCTTGGTCTACGCCAAGGGCAAGGGGGTCGTGGTCAACGAGCCTTCGATTGTCGCCATCAACAAGCTCACCGGAGAAGTCGAGGCGGTGGGCAAGGAAGCCAAGGAGATGGTCGGCCGCACGCCCGGCAACATCGTCGCCATCAAGCCAATGAAGGACGGCGTCATCGCCGACTTCAAGGTGACGGAGAAGATGTTGAATTACTTCATTCAGAAGGCGCACAACCGCAAGATGCTGGTGCATCCGCGCATCGTCATCGGCGTGCCTTCGGAGATCACGCAGGTGGAGAAGCGCGCGGTGATGGACTCCGCCTACCGCGCCAAGGCCAGCGAAGTCCACCTGGTGGAACAGGCGATGGCGGCGGCCATCGGCGCCGGCCTGCCCATTACCGAACCCAGCGGCAACATGGTGGTGGACATTGGCGGCGGCACCACTGATATTGCGGTGATCTCCCTGTCCGGCATCGTCTACTCGCGGTCGGTGCGAGTGGCGGGCAACGAGATTGACGACGCCATCACCAACTATCTGAAGCGCAAATACAACCTGCTCATCGGCGAGCGCACGGCGGAGCAGATCAAGATGGAGATCGGCTCGGCCTATCCGCTGGAGAAGCCGCTGACGATGGAGATCAAGGGGCGGAACTTGATCGAGGGCGTCCCCAAGACCATCACCATCGAGGACGGCGAGATCCGCGAGGCGCTGGGCGAGTGCGTCGCCACCATCATGAACGCCATTCGCGTGGCCCTGGAGCGCACCCCGCCGGAGTTGAGCGCCGACATCAGCGACCGCGGCATTGTGCTCACCGGCGGCGGAGCCATGATCAAGAACTTGGACAAGCGCATTCGCGAGGAAACGGGCTTGCCCGTCTCCATCGCCGACGATCCGCTGGCCAGCGTCGTCCTGGGCACGGGGAAAATGCTCAGCGACTTCAATCTACTGCGGAAAATACGGGTCGAGTAGGGGGGCCGCCGGGGAGCGCCGGCATGCTGGCGGGCGACGGTCTTTCCGATTTGAAAAGTCCGTAGCGCAAGCGGGCAGCCCCTTGCCGAGCGTTGACTCCGAGGCGTCAGCATGCAGCGCCGCGTGCCGGCGCGGAAATCCAGGGCCTTTGGCAGGTTGCGGCGCGCGCCGACGCTGTGATCGCAACCGCGAGCCCGCCACCCGCTGGCGTCCAGATCCAGGAGGCTGAGCGGCTGCCCGCGGGTACGCGGTCGGGCTCCGCTTTGAGCGCCTCGCGGTCAAGCTGACCGAGGCGTATACTGGCGGCATCGGCCTGCGGTAGGTGCGGCGCGCGCATCCAAACCCAGGCGAGGTGCGGAAGCCATGGCAGTAGTTGGGGCAGCCGGAGCACGAGTTTCACGGTGTGCGGCCGTGCTCGGCCTCTTGGGCCTTGTACTGGCTACGCTGCCGCCAGCGGCTTGGGCGGGCCATCCGAAACTGAGCACGCAGGCCAAGCTGGCGTTGGTCCGCGGAATGATCGCCGATGTCGGCATCGCGCGGCAGGTGTTTCCGCGCGGCAAAAAGCCAGTCATGCTGGCGGCGGATGGACGTGTACTGAACGCGGCATACATTCAGCAGGCGGCGATTCAGATGCCCCCGGCCGCCAAGCCCGGGCAGCGGCTGCAGATCACCAATCTTCATTTCCATGGCAAAAGCATCTTGGTCGAGTTGAACGGCGGGTTCACCAAAAGCCATTGGTACGACCACCTGGGAAAGGGGACGGGCGCTCAGGGGACGGCCGGAGGCACGGGCCACGGCGGACGCGGGCCAGGACGGTG
>OFHJ01000522.1_pt1 | contig 14291 bp, 15 predicted proteins | sample 1522001 | NCBI WGS metagenome assembly OFHJ01 (sample SAMEA2464838, study PRJEB22497) | soil metagenome | biome: Grassland; feature: Farmland; material: Clay | place: Australia | collected 2013-02-01 | depth 1.2 m | reverse complement strand
CAAAAATATGATAATAATTTGGATCTGGTCTATCCGCTAACTCTTTTCAACCGTTATAGACCTGGTTTTCAGATACTTGAGGACGTGATCAAAATATTCCTCATGTTTTCCGATCCATTCAGTTGCGAATACTCCAGTTTCAGGAACATACCCCTTCAGGACACCTTCAGCAATTGCAGCAGCTGAATAACCTGTCATCCTGGACATTGATGTTGTACCTGTCTTGGCATCGTAATGATCAACGCACTGGTACGCTGTCCTGTTTCCATCCAGTGACCTGACCTTCAATATGCTGAGGTCTCTGTAATCCCCTGCAAGCCTCCTGAAGATTTCGTTTGAAATTTCCCTGGCTGTGCAGCCGTCCAATTTTGCATCGTTGAAGTATCCCATGTCCCTGAGAAACTTCATCTTGTCCAGGTGCCCGGGATACCTGTATGTTTTCTCAATTACGGTTGCATCCCTGAAGGTATCAAGGATCGTTGCCAGGCCATCGGAATAGAAGGTCTCGAGTCCACCCAGTCCGCTTACATCCTCTTTCTCTATTGTTTCGAGCGGTTCTGCTGTGACCACTTTTCCGTTTTTCAGGTACCGTGCAGGCCTCGTATATTCATCAATCACACTGCTCGCATTGAACGTTGGGAAGTAGTTCATTGGTGGCAGCGGCTTCTCCTGAAGCCCCCCGACCAGTATTTCAATGTCCCTGGACTGCTCAGAATAGTAAAGCCAGCCGGCAAGTATATTTGATAATCCGGGGGCAAACCCTGCATGCGGAACATACAGGGCTTTGTTGGTCCTGGCAAGGGAGTCCAGTTCGAACGGATTATAGTCGGTGAAAGAGATGTCGACTACTTTCTTTCCCTTCTTCAGCAGGTACCTCATTATTTCAGGCGCGACTTCCGACGGAAGTGCCGTAACTACCACATCTGCAGTTATGAGCCCCCTGAATTCATTGACAGGGCCATTGAAGGTTTCCACTCCATCCAGTGCCGAAAGGGCATTTGGATTGCTGTCAATTACTGTTACGTCGTTGTTCCGGGAAAGGTCCCTTGCTATGACTGATCCCATTCCCCCTGCGCCAACCACTACTATCATGATTTAACAGATGGCACAATTTCATAAATATTTTCAAATCATGGAATTTTCAAAAAAAAAATTGGTTTTGTGGTTAGTCGATTTATTCCTTTACCAGGATTGCCCCTTCTACCTTCCTCATTACATCGTCAGGTATTGTGTGCATATTATGCGCTTCCTTTGCGTGCGCACCTATTTTTGACATAAGGGAGCCCCTCTCGCTGGCGCTGGTTTCAAACCCGCATTCCATGCCGATGTCCTTGCATTTAAAGCTGTATGAAGTCATTTCATCCACCTACTTATTCTCACTTAAACTTGGTCTAAAGCCTTTTACCCACACATGTTAAGGAGATTGGACCTGAATGGAATAACCGGGTTCGGGAAACATCACTGATAAGGCTGTTTATGGCCTTTGAAGTGGGTTTTCTACCCATTCTTCTCCCCATTTCTTGAGGTCAGCCAGGGCTCCTTCAAGGGATTCGCCTTTTGGCGTCAGGGAATACTTCACCCTGAATGGCCTTGTGCTCTCAACTCCCCTGTTGATTATTCCGTGTTCCTCAAGATACTTCAAGGTGGAAGCAAGTGTTTTTGAGTTGACATCTGGTATATTCTTCATAAGCTCGTTGAAACCCTGTGGGCCCTCTGAAAGGTACCTGATGACAATCAGTTTCCACTCTCCGCCGATTTCTCGTATGGCATTAACTATGGGGCATGCTTCGGCTCTGATTTCTGAGCCAGATTTTTCTACAGTAACTTTACTTTCCACCATCTTCTTACTGCTGAGTTACATAAAGTATTTAAATTTATCAACACTATCGAATATAGTTTATGAAGTTACTTACCTAAAGTAAGTTATTTCAGGATATAGAAGGTAGAATGAAAATGACCGAGAAAGCATGGATACTGGATAAGGCACACTCTGCAATGGAATTTAGCGTGAAGCACATGATGATATCAACTGTCAGGGGCCACTTTGAGGATTTTGACGGGGAAATCAATGGGGACCTCGACAACTTCCCATCCATGAAGGCCAGGATAACAATCAACGCCTCAAGTATCAACACTGCAAATGCTGACCGGGACAAACACCTGAGGTCTGATGACCTTTTCTCAAGTGAAAAGCACCCGAAAATCGTGTTTCAGTCGAAAAAGGTGTCACTGAATGGAGAAGACGTTGAGATCGTTGGGGACCTTACAATCAGGGATATAACAAAGGAGGTTACCCTCAAGGGAGAATTTGGAGGCAAGCTCATCGACCCCTACGGAAACCAGAGATTTGGTCTTACAGCTGCAACATCCATTAACAGGCAGGACTTTGGAGTCAAGTGGAATATGATCCTGGAAGGTGGAGGCTTGATGGTTGGAGACAAGGTCAACCTCAGCATAGCCCTTGAAGCTTACGCACCTGCAAAGTAATCCCGATACTTGAACAGGGAGGCATTATCAGGCGCTTCCCTCCCTGTTCCCAACAATTTTTTTATTTCCATGTCTCCCGGAAATGACCGCTATCAGAAGTGCCATAAGTGCTAAAAGAAACAGGATTAGTTCTGTCATTGGAATACCAAGTGAAGAGGAGTACGGAACTATACTGTCCACGAAGCCAAAGGGCATTGCGGCGGCAAGGTACCTGTATTTCCCCGTTGACACGGATGTGACCACGAGAAAACCCCATGAATAATGCACCAGAAGTGAGGAAATCCTCTCAATGACGGAGTATCCGACAATTGGAAGGGCTGAAGAAGTTCCGTAGAATAAAGCAGGGCTGGCTGCCATAAGCTGTCTGGATACAAATTCGGCAAGTGATGGCGATCCTATGGCAATTATCAGGTAGTTTGCGGTAAGGTTCACCAGGGCCAGCCCGCCCACCAGAATGGCATTTTCCATGAAGGCCAGCGAGATGCCGTATGCTCCTGCATTTTCCTGCCTTAACCTGCTCCTCCAGTGCCTTGCAACAAGATACGCACCAAAAACTTCCAGGACGGAGGTCTGAATACCAAAATAAAGTGCCGTCTCAACGCTAGTATACCCGAAGTTGCCCTCCATTGAGCCCAGGGTGAAATGCTGCACTACCACCTTGAGGGCGATTGCTACAAAGTAGGAGAGGGCCGCCAGCATGAACACTGCAAGAGTGAGCCCCCTTTTTCTGTAGATGAGTACAAGTGCCAGCACTATTCCGATGGAACCAATCGGCTCGAGGAAGTAAATGGGATTGAAGTTTACAGCTGCAACCATTTTTCATCCGGCTCCAATAGTATTGAACTCTAGAAACTCAGTGATACATAAGGCCAATGGCTTCACTTGAGGAGTTCAAGGGCCGACCTGAACATTATTTCCACGCCGTTCCGCAATGCACTCTCATCAAGATCATATGTGGGGCTGTGCTGAGGGCTGGTGATTCCCTTCTCCTCATTCCCCACCCCAAGGAAATAGAAGGTGCCCGGAACCTCGTGAAGGTAATAGGCAAAATCCTCCCCGCCCATTGACGGGTTTGGATGCATAACATTATCGGCCCCAACTACCCTGGATGCCACCCGGTCCACCACTTCCGTAACAGATGGAACGTTCAGGACAGAGGGGTAGCCGGAAAGAAATTCGTATTCACATGTTGCCCCATTACTCTTGCAAAGGCTATTCAGCAATTGCTCCAGTTCATCCCTGATCTTCTGCCTTGTTTCAGAGTCGAAAGTCCTGACTGTTCCGGTAAGCTCGGCATGTGCAGCTATCACATTGTACCTGAAACCTGAATTGAATGTCCCAAAAGTCACAACTGAGGGAAGGAACGGATCTATCATCCTGGAAACTATTGTTTGTGCCATGACCACAAACTGGGCAGCAACTACCAGAACATCAACAGTCTCGTGTGGAGCAGAACCATGGCCGCCTTTTCCATGAATTTTAATCCTGAATTCATCTGCATTGGCCATAGCTTCCCTTGGGAAAGTGGCCACCTTGCCTGAAGGATACGTTGATATAACGTGCTGACCCAGCACATATGACACGCCTTTCAGGGCGCCTCCCTTAATCAGACCTAAAGCACCTCCAGGCGGCCTCTCTTCTGCGACCTGGAAGAGGAGCCTGATGGTACCGCTGAATTTGTCCCGTTCCCTGGCTGCAATCTTTGCAACTCCCAGGAGCATTGCAATGTGTGCATCATGACCGCAGGCGTGCATCACTCCTTCGTTCTCTGACTTGAAGTCTACATTACTCTCTTCCGTGACAGGAAGTGCGTCCACATCTGCCCTGAGGGCAACCGTTATGCCTTTCTCCTTGCCATGGATGTCTGTGTACAGGCCTCCTTCAGGGATTTCAGTAACATGTAATCCCATGGATTCAAGCTCTTTTTTTATTTTCTCAAGTGTATTGAATTCCTGAAAACTTAGTTCCGGATGCCTGTGAAAATATCTTCTCAGATCAACTACGTAATCAGCAACATCCTGATCCGCCATATGGAAGAGAGAGGTTGTCTTCCTAAAAACTTGACTTAGAACTTCCAATTGCTTTCTGAAAAACCATGATGAAGTACAGAACCTTAGAATTAGCTTTTAGGTGAGCCTAAATGATTGTTTTAAAGACCTAAGGTATTAGGGGTCTTCTTTTTGTTATCAGGCATTTATTTCCTCCAAAATGTTCCAATTAAATTTGGGAGGACTAATTGCATGAATGAGAAGTTTTACTATGCGGTTATCACCGCCATAATTGTAGTTGGAGGAATTGGAATCGGTGTGGCATACAATGCCTCACTTTCAGCCACTGGGAACAACACGACATCACCACCGTCAACTGCTTCACCCGCCGCAGCGGTGCAGCCATATACACTGACCCTCGTGATCACGACCCAGAGCTATTTCAACTCTTCCGCACCAGATCAGCCTGCCTTTTTCGTGTTGCAGAATAACACTCTGGAATCATCTGCCAACATCAACCTGCCAGCCAATGTTCCCATACATCTTACAGTAAGGAACTATGACGATGGCCCTGCAGACACTTCACAGGTTTACAGCCAAGTAGTTGGAACAACCAACGACCAGGTATCTGTATACAATGACACCCTTCTTCAGTCATATGCACTGAATGCATCAAGCACGCAGGCTTCAGGCATAGCCATAACTGGAGGCGTTGTTGCGACATACTTTGACAACCTCTCTATCTCACACACCTTCACAATCTTCAGCAACACCACCCACAAGGTTGTAGTGAACATCCCCATACTTCCACTTACAGTTGAGCAGGCAACATTCACCCTCAGCCAGGCAGGAGGATACACATGGCAGTGTGAAGCTGCATGCGGCGCCGGAGCATCTGGGATGACCGGTGCAATGTCTACGCCCGGATGGATGACAGGCTTCGTCACAGCCAAGAACATGAGCACAGCAAACCAGCCATACACACTCAACCTCCTTGTTGTCCCCGGACAGCCATGGAACTCAACCCAGACACAGCCTGCATTCATTGTTCTTTCTGATGGATCTGCCCTTTCAAGCGCCAACATCTCACTACCTGCAAACACAAAGATTGTCGTCAACATCTTCAACTTCGACGGAGCAGGACCACTTTACCAGAACAGTTATGCAAATGTGACCGGGACTCTTGGTGGAAAGATATTCTACCTCAACAACAGCATGGTTAATTCCAGCATCACCGGTTCACCATCAAGCCCCACCGGCATAAATGTAAGCGGAGGACTACTTGCATCCTCGATTCCAGTGGACCAGGCATCTCACACCTTCACAATTGATCTCGGTGCAGGATCCACCATAAACATACCTGTTGGAGATTCAGCTACAGTCCAGGGTTCATTCTACATCAACCAGACAGGTACATACAACTGGATGTGCATGGATGAGTGCGGATTTGGATTGAATGATATGCAGGGCGCAATGTCAAGCCCCGGATGGATGATTGGAACAGTATATGTTTACTGATCCATCTCCACACCTTTTTCTGGAGAATCTAAATGAATCAGGAATCTGAAACGGAAACAATCGAGGTTGAAGATCCTTCCAGGAGGACTTTCCTGAAGTACATGACTGTGGCAGCTTTTGCTGCAGCATCGGCAGGAGCACTTAGGTCCACAATACAGAACATCATACCAAAGAGTGCCGGAATATCCGGCTGGCCGGATCTTATGCTCGTTGACTCAACCACGGGGAAACCAATAACAACAAGCGACATAAAAGTCAATGACGGAACCGTTGTGACTTTTGACTATCCTCTGCAGGGAGAGCCTAACTTTCTCCTAAGGCTGGGTGACGCTAACGGGAACGATGTCAAGGTAAACTCTGTAGATGTGAGTGTACCTGCAAGCGGTAATACTTTCAAGTCACCTGAAGGAGTAGGTCCCTATGGATCGGTGGTAGCTTCGAGTGCAATATGCGAGCATCTTGGATGTGTTCCGCCTATCATACATTACTACAAGCCGGGGTCAAGCATTCCAAATGGCCCTTCCGGCTCGAGCAATCCAGGCCTGATCCACTGCAACTGCCATGGCAGCACCTACGACCCGTCCAAGGGTTTTGGTATCCTGAATGGCCCTACCCAGAAACCCCTTCCCAACGTTACACTGAAATACGACCAGTCCAAGGATCAGTATTTTGCTGTTTCAATGGTTGGGCCAACAATATATGGCCACAGCAGTGACCTGTCAGGAGGCAACCCGCTCCCGTCTGACTCCCAGACTGGAGTGACATCCCAATCAACATAGTGAGGTGTAAAGAAATTGAATGACAAGAAAAACCCCGAGACTTCAATGATCGTTAAAATGCTCAATGAACCGAAGCCCATTCCAAGGCGTGTTCCCGACTATATGCGAAAGAAGGGCGGCGCGTGGTACTGGACTGGCGCAATGGTTACATTTGCATTCCTCTATGAAGTGATCACCGGCCTCGTTATACTGATGTATTACCAGCCTTCCCAGGCATATACCAGCACGGAGAATTTCGTGAATAATGTACCCTTCGGGTCACTCATACTCACCACACATCTGTACGGTGCATACATGATGATTGTCCTGGTGTATGTGCATCTGTTGAGGAACCTATTCGTAGCAGCATACAAGAAACCCAGAATGATGCAGTGGCTCACGGGAATCATACTTCTTGCCCTGACGGTGGGCATCGGATTCTTCGGCTACTCCATGAGCGGAGACGTGCTATCTGCAGATGCAACGGATGTTGGAACGGGAATTGCAAGAGGAATACCGTTCATAGGAAACTACCTGTCCCTCATCTTCTTTGGAGATGGAACCCCCACATCGCTGTTCCACAGGATGCTGGGATGGCATATCGTACTTGCAGCAGGTATCGGCATACTCTTTCTGGGACACTTCCTCATGGCAGAATACAATTCCATAATGCCTTCACACAAGGAAGCAAACTACGTGGCCCCTGCAATTGATGAGGAAAAGCCCGAGTACAAGCCATGGTACCCCCACAACATGCTTTTCATGATGCAGATTGGAATGGTGACAATTTCTTCAATCCTGATCATAACTTCAGTGCTTGCCGCACTAGGTTCAGCTGTGCCTGCCCTGTTTTCCCCGTTCCCTCAGGTTTCTCCGTCCAGCCCGCTGGCGGCAAGTGTCCCTGCATACCCGCCATGGTTCCTGCTTTTTGTATACAAGGCAGTTGACTTCAGTTTCATGGCAGGTCCAGGGCCTTTCTATGCCACACTGATATTTGCAGGAATACCCGTTATCTACCTGCTTCTCCTGCCATTCCTGGACACGTCCCGAAGCCTGAAGCTGGTTGACAGGCCCATAACTCTTGCACTGGCGATACTCGGAATATTCTTTTTCGTGGCGCTTTCTGCATGGGGAGCACTGACGCCTGGAATAGCCATACCTGATGCACAGGTTGCCGCTTTCTTCTTCCTGCCAATCCTGGTTGTAATTCCGCTTGTATATTACCTGGCAAGGAACTACACAAGAACTGGGCTGGATGGGGTTCATTTCTCCATCCTGAGCATAACACTGGTCTTCCTTGCACTGACTGCACTGGGCATGGGAATGGTTCTGGATGCGCTCATAAACACAGGAAGTGGGATATACTATGTCCCCAGTGTTCTTCTGGCTGTTGCCATTGCACTTATGGTCACCATAATGTATTACACAGTCTGGCACTCGAAGAATGGCCACCTGATCAAGACATCAAAGCCGCTTTCACGGAAGGCAAGAAATGCACTTGGAGGAGGTTTCACACTTGGCGCATTCATAATAATAACGGTGATTGAGCCATTCAGTGCAACTTCAACGTTCCAGGAGGCCCTGTTTGGAATCGGCCTGGGAATTGTATTCCTCATTGCTGCTGCCAATCTCCGGCTATATAGATCTGTTGCCCTCGGTGAATAATTTTAACCGGGGCATAAAAATTTCTTTTTTTTAAGTTACCTGGATCCTCTCTTCCTTATGATCTTGAAAAGATCCGACAGGGTCATGACACAGAATATGAGCCCTACAATCAGGCAGAGGAACAGGTATATCTCGATATCAACGAAAGCCGATGAATTAGTGTATGGAAGCGTGAACTGCCCTGCAAAACCCCCTGTGAAGAATATCATCAGGAGGATTACGCCATCTAGGATCGTGAAGACAAAAAGCCTGTTGATCTGTGAGAATATGGGCTTTTTCATGCTCTCGGTGGAAAAGAGAGGCAGTACTGCAACAATCATTGCATATGCGGTGAGAAGCAGGCCAATGAGTGTTCCATAGAGGCCCAGGAGTCCAGGATCGGAGAAGAAGGATACAAACCTGTTTGTTATAAGGGTGGTCAGCGCAGGGTCCTCGAGGAAAGTCACAACGTTGTTTTCCAGAAGGAAGGTCCCAATGAACGCAAGTATGAGTACTGTTTTCAGCTTGTAGAAACTCTCCAGTTCATCCTGAATCTTGATTGATGGCAACTTGAAACACCATAAAATTAACAGTTATTTAAATCTCGTTTTACCTTTCATACACATTTAGGACTAACTCTACCCGAATAAACGCTGTCCCATTACTAATCCACCAGACTGTTGCACATTGATCTGGCATAGACGAGGTCCTCGATTGTATCTATATCGACAAAACAGTCGGGATCATTTACCCTCAGGAATTTTACTTCCGAAAGGTTTCTCTGAATTATCTTCTTGGCTCCCCTGTCGCCAGCCAGTCCCAGAAGATCCGAAAAAAACTTCCTGGAGAAAATGGCAGGAGGCATGGTTTCCCCTTCATAATACGAGGATGCAATTCCATCGTCGGTATCAAGCCACAGGGAGATGAGCTCTCTGTAATTATGGACTCCGTAGAACGGCATGTCCCCGTTCACTATCATCACCGCATCAGGAGTTCCCTCCATCTTTGTTATTGCAGCTTTGATGGAGCTGGACATTCCGGAGGCCGGATCGTCATTGAATATGAAGCGCACCCTTGCATCCTCCCTCAGGCTGTTGTTTCTGTAGTTATCCCTGGTCACAACATACACCCTGTCCACTCCACTTGCAAGAACCTGGTCAATGCACCACTGCAGTACAGGTTTACCGCATAGTTCCTGGGATAGTTTGTCCATCCCAAGCCTGCGGGAGAATCCTGAGGCCAGGATTACCCCGTAAATTTCAGCCATTAATTATTAATGTCCACTGGATAAATATTATTTCCTGCTGAATATCGGGAAGCACTGTTGTAATCCTCAATTAAACAGATCTGTTTAATTTGGCAAAAGCTAAAATAGTTTCCCCAATAACTAGAACCATGGAAAACTACGATTTTGCTGGCAAAATTCATGAGATGAGCTCCAAGGGGCAATCTTTCGTAGTGGCAACCGTTGTCAAGACTGAAGGATCTTCACTGGCAAAGCCTGGCTTCAAGGTCGTGGTTTACGATGACAGCATTATATACGGAACCCTGGGGGGAGCCTGCCCCGAAGGGGTCATTATTGATGAGGCAAGGAAAGTCCTGGATTCAGGCACTCCTAAGAGCATAAAGATCCACCTGGAAGAGGCTGGAGAAGCGGTTACAGCCATGATTTCCAGAAAAACCGAGGATGAAATATTTGTGGAAACTTTCTGCGGTGGCACAATTGATGTCTTCCTTGAGCCATTCAAGCCCTTTGAAAGGCTGGTAATTATAGGCCAGGGTGGAAAGGACGATGTTGAGGAAAACCTCGTGCACCTGGGCAGGAGGCTTGATTTCAGGGTCACTGTAATAGATCACGCGCCATCACTCCAGGAGAAACCGGATGAACTTGTTTCTGATCTTGCATTGGACCTTTCCAAATTTCAGTTTACGGACGATGACTACATTGTCATACTGACAAAGGGAGAGAGGGATATAGAAGCACTAATGGCTGTATCTGCCCATACGCCCGCATATGTTGGCCTCATGGCAAGCAAGAAGAGGGTGGCTCATGACTTTGAGGAACTGAGAAAGAAAGGAGTTTCAGAAGAATTCCTCCAAACTGTCCACACTCCAATTGGCATTGACATATCAGCAATATCTCCGTTCGAGATAGCGGTCAGCATAGCTTCGGAGATAATTCGCACCAGAAGGACCCGCGCATCCGCCGACGATAAAAATGCCCCAAAGATAAGCCATTAAACTTTAATTTCCTAATATTTGCACCGGCACAATAAAATCTAGTTTTAAGTAGTTGGAAGGATTATTTGATACCAATGATGCCTCCAGCTTTTGAATATTTTGCACCGACTGGCATTGATGAGGTTATTGATCTCCTTACAAAACATGAAGGGGAAGCCAAGATACTTGCGGGTGGGCAGAGCATTATCCCACTGCTTAAGTCAAGAATATCAGAAATACCCTTCCTGGTCTCCCTGTCAGGAATAACCGATCTTTCCTACATAACGGAAGGGAAGGATAGTGTCAGGCTAGGTGCAATGACCATAGACAGTGACATAGAAAATTCAGATACAATCAAAAAACATTTTCCGATACTGCACGAAGCGGTGGAACAGCTTGCAGATCCACTGGTCAGGAATGTTGGCACAGTGGGTGGCAATGTTTCCCACGCAGATCCTGCAAATGACCTGCCGGCCGTCATGCTGGCCCTGGATGCTAAATTAAGGACCCGTGGAAAAACAGGAAGCAGGGAAATCAGGGTTGATGAATTCTTCCTTGACACATTCACAACAGCACTTGAACCAAACGAGGTTCTAACCGAGATCGAGCTGCCCTTCTGGAAGGGCAGATCCGGCGGGGCATATGTGAAATTCAAGAAAAGCACCTGGAACTTTTCCGTTGCAGGAGTTGCCGTTCAACTAGAAATGGATGGCAATTTCTGCAGGAAGGCAAGGATAGCCACAACATCCGTCAACCCCAAGGCCCAGAGATCTAATGAAGCAGAAGAACTGCTCATTGGAAAGGAGCTCACCCCGGAACTTGTCAGGAAAGCTGCAGACGCAGTTGCAGATAATGCTGAACCTGGAGAGGATTCCTACGGCTCGGTGGAATACAAGAGGGAAATTCTGAGGAAACTTACCAGAGAAGCTGTATCAAAGGCTCAGAAAAGAGCAGGAAGTGCATAAGGATGAATAAGAAAAGTGTTTCAATAACAGTAAATGGCGAAGTAAAACAGGCAGAAGTGGAACCCAGAATGCTTCTTGCGCATTACCTGAGAGAAGTTGCCGGCCTGACCGGTACCCACATAGGATGCGATACCACAAATTGCGGTGCATGCACGGTAATAATGAACGGCAAGGCAGTCAAGTCCTGCACAATTCTTGCAGTCCAGGCTGATGGGAAGAACATCCTCACCATTGAAGGCCTTTCAAAAGGGAGGGAAAAACTGCATCCAGTCCAGCAGTCCTTTGTTGATAAGCACGGGCTGCAGTGTGGATACTGCACCTCAGGCATGATACTTACCTCATACTGGCTCCTGAAGAACAGGAAGAATGTCAGCGAAGAGGAAATAAGGGCCGCAATTTCGGGAAACCTCTGCCGGTGCACCGGATACGACAACATAGTCAATTCGATTGAAGACGCCCAGAAGAAGATGGAAGAGGAAGGAGACCCCCTGGAAGAACAGGAAATAAAGGTCAGGGCGTGAGGTGAAAATTTAATGGAACTATCAGAAAAATTAGTAAGAGGAGAAGGAAGATTTGTAGATGATATCAGCATGCCCGGAATGCTTTACCTTGGCTTTGCAAGAAGCCAGTATGCAAGGGCGAAACTCCTGAAGGTGTCAGGCGGGCTTACACACAGAGATGTGAAGTTTGACGTGGCATCTGCCGGGGAAGGCGCCATGAAGGGATTCGAGGCACTTGCCCACCCGGTCCTTGCGGATGGTTTTGTAGGATATGTTGGACAGCCCATTGCTGCAGTATATTCAGATAACCCATACGAGGCTGAAGATCTCATTGATTCGGTGGATATTGAGTATGAGCCCATGAAGGCACTTGTCGATCCGGAAGAAGCCATAAAGGCCTCGCCGCTTTACCCGGGCATCAAGTCAAATGCAATTGTTGACAGGATGTTTGGAGAAGATTTCACGCCTTCCAGTGATGATATTGTCATAGAGAAAAAGATGGTCAACAGAAGGGTCGCCACAAACCCCATTGAGCCAAGAGGCATTGTTACTGCATACGACGGTGACAAACTTACAGTGTGGATAGGCACACAGAGTGCCCACAGCATCAAGGAAGGCTTGTGTGAGGCCATGGGCCTTGCCAAGGAACAGGTGAGAATAGTCCAGGTTGATACCGGAGGCGCATTTGGCCTAAAGGGCGGTATTTTCCCGGAATACATAGTTGCCTCATATCTTGCAATGAAGGAAAAAAGGCCAGTCAAGTGGATTGAAACAAGAAGGGAGCATCTCATGGCAAGCAGGCCCGGAAGAGGTGCCAGCGCTAACCTGAAGCTCTACGCTAAAAGGAATGGCAGGATTACCGGGCTCAAGGGCGATGTAATTGTTGACAATGGAGCCTTCACTGGAGGCTCTGGGGAATTTTCACCCATGTTCATCGCAAGGCAGCTCGCCGGCCCATACCAGCTGGACAATGCCTATGTAAGGGCCATGTCGGTACTGACAAACAAAGCGCCCCAGGGACCTTACAGGGGAGCCGGAAGGCCAGAAGCCATGTATTTCATTGAAAGGATGATGGACGGCCTTGCAGATGAGCTGAAGATGGATCCCGTTGATCTCAGGGCCATTAACGCCGCAAGAGAAACTTACACATCACCTCTTGGAATGAGAGTGGAACGATCGGATCAGTTCCTTGAAGCTGCCAGGAAAGAGCTGAATTATGACATGTACAAGGGGAAATCCAATGTGGGTTTCGCCTTCATCATCCTTTATCATGCAACTGCAGGAGGCGAATCTGCCAGGATTCAGGCAAAAGATGGAAAAATCAGGGTCTGGACTGGTGGAAATGCCCACGGACAGAGGCATGATATTTTCATAAAGATGCTCCTCAAGGAAGAATTTGGCGTGGATGAGGATCTTGTGGAAGTGATGAAAGGAGACACGGATCAGCTCGAAGACGGAATAGGGGCATGGGGAAGCAGATCCTCCATGGTCCTGTCCTCCGCAGTTATTGTTGCTGCCAGGAAGATAAAGGACCAGATCGTGAAGGAAAATGGAAAATACACTCTGAATGCATTGCTTGACGGGTCATGGGACACCTATGAATTCTACAAGTATGACCAGACCGAGAGCAGCCTTGGCGCCAATCTCGTAACTGCAGATGTTGACGACTATGGTCGCGTGAGGGTGAATGAATGCCTGTCATACTATGATGCAGGAAGAGTCCTTGATCCGGACAATGCAAGAGGGCAGAATGCCGGAGGAGCAGTTCAAGGAATAGGGCAGACTCTCTCGGAAGAACTGGCATTTGATGAGGATGGCCTGCCGCTGATTACTTCCATATCCGACGCTGGAGTCCTGTCAGCAGATCTTCTCCCAAGATTTGGCATCAAGTTCCACAAGTCTGAGTCTGCACTGCCATCGAGAGCCAAGGGAATAGGGGAAGCTCCAACCATTGGGGTGCCAATTGCCCTGTCCAGGGCGATTGAGCTTTCAACTGGACTTCCAATAGATGAGACACCAATAAGACCGGATTATCTTCTTTCCGCCAGGAAAGATTAAAATCCCTATTTTCCCTAAAATCTCCCATTCACCTTTTTTTCCTGTTTTTGTGAAAGTATAAAAATATCTTTGCGCAACATTAAATAATTTGAAATGAATATTTATATATGAACAACGGTAAAATTGCTGCAGTTTTTGGTGCAACAGGCCTTA
>OFHJ01000520.1_pt1 | contig 14333 bp, 9 predicted proteins | sample 1522001 | NCBI WGS metagenome assembly OFHJ01 (sample SAMEA2464838, study PRJEB22497) | soil metagenome | biome: Grassland; feature: Farmland; material: Clay | place: Australia | collected 2013-02-01 | depth 1.2 m | reverse complement strand
CCTGCGGCGGCGCGTCCGGCAGTATGTCGCCGGGTGGGCACTTAGACGCGGGCGCGGGGGCCGTTCCCCTGCGGGGGGCCGCTGAGGCGAGGTGGAGAGTCACCCTGGCGAGGCGGGGGGTCCCCCGGGTCCCCGCCGGCACCGCCGCCGGGCCCGCGATCAGCTTCCGCGTCCCGCCGGTCGTGCGGGCGGCGCCCAAGCCGGCGGCGCCGCCGAGGATGGCCAGGAACAACGTCTCCGCCAAGACCTGGCCCAGCAAGCGGCGCTGGCTGGCGCCGAGGGCGGCGCGGATGGCGGCCTCATGCCGGCGGGCGGTGGAACGGGCCAACAGAAGATTGGCCAAGTTGACGCAGATGATCAGCAAAACGGCGAGCACGGCGCCGAGCAGCAGCCACAGGCCTTCCCGCGCGCCGCTCACCACTTGGTCGCGCAGCGGCGTGAGGACGACATGCAGGCCGGGGAAATCCTTCGACTGATGGGCGACGCGGGCGGTGATGGCGTCGAGCTGGGCGCGGGCCTGGGCGATGGTGACGCCGGGCTTGAGTCGGGCGACGGCGGCCCAGTTGAAGTTGCCCTCAGTGTTGAGCTGGTTGGCGGTGAAGGTGTGGGGAACGAAGATTTGCGGATTCGCGCCAAGGCCGATGAAGGTGCTGAGTTCATGGCCATGGAAAAAATGAAGATGCGGCGGCAGCACGCCGACGACCGTGTACAGGCGGCCGCTGAGCTCAATGCCGCGGCCGACGATGCCGGGATCGCCATGGAAGCGGCTGCGCCAGCAGGCGTAGCTGAGGATGGCTTGCCGCGGCTGGCCGGGCTGGTCGGCGTGGGGGGAGAAATTGCGGCCGAGAACGGGATGGACGCCGAAGACGGTGAACAGATTGGCGGTGGCGGAGGGAACGTCCATCAGCGCCGGCTGGCCGACGCCGGTCAAGCTGCCCTGGCCGCCTTGGACCAGGGCCACGCCAGCGAGCAGCGTGGCGCCGCGCTTCCAGGCGGTATAGGCCTTGGCGTTGACCGGGATCTGGGGATATTTGAGCGACAGCCGGGGGATGGCTTCCTGAATGGCGATCAGGCGGCCGGGATGCGGATAGGCTAGCGGCTGGAGCAGCACGCCGTTGACGACCGAAAAAATGGTGGTGTTGGCCGCCAGGCCGATGGCCAAGGTCAAAATGGCCACCGCGGCGAGGCCGGGCTCGCGGCGCAGGAAGCGCAAGCCAGAGCGCATACGGCATATTACGCGCCAGGGCGGGCGTTGTTCCCCGGCGGCGGGGATTTTTTGCACGGCCCACAGTGGGATGGCCGTCTCGGCTGTCGTTAAACGGCCCACCGGTCTGGGCCGGCGCGGACGCCCGTCCCACCGTCGGTCACTCAAGCGCGGAGAAACTGCGATGGCCGTCCCGAGCTGCTGGAAGACTCCGAAGTGCGCGGGTGGCATGCTCCCTGGCCGGGCGCAGGGGCTAAAGCCCTGCTTGGGGGGACCGGGTTTCGCGGCGCTTAAGCGCCGCTCTACACCATCTTGGAGTGGCGCCTCTAGCGGCGGCGCCGTCCCGGCTGTCGGGCGGAGGCATGGTACGCCATCTGGGAGCGGCACCTCTGGCGGCGGCGCCGTCCCGGCTGTCGGGCGGAGGCATGGTACGCCATCTGGGAGCGGCACCTCTAGCGGCGGCATCGTCCCAGTTGCCGGGGGGAAACATGTTTCGCCGGGGACCGTGCCGCCTGCGGCCGGCCGGCGATTCCCTTGCCCGGTAAACAGCATCCTTGGCTTGTTCGGCGCGCTCGCGCTGCTGCTGGCGGTGGTCGGGTTGTACGGGCTGCTGGCGTATGGGACGGCGCGGCGGACGCGGGAAATTGGACTGCGCATGGCGCTGGGGGCCGAATCGGGGGACGTGGTGCGGGCAGTGGTCGGACGCGCGCTGGGATTGGCCGGGGCGGGGGCGATGGTGGGCTTGGGAGCGGCGGCGGCGGTGATGCAACTTCTGCGCAGCATGCTGTTCGGGGTGCGGCCAGGCGACCCGGTGACATTGGCGGCGGTGGCGGTGCTGCTGGCGGTGGTGGCGGTGGCAGCGCGCTATGTGCCGCCGCGGCGGGCGGCGAAGGGGGACCCGATGGTGGCGCTGCGGTGCGAGTAGGGACGACCGGCCGATGAGCGCGCGGCAAGCGCGGGCGGGAAGCGATGCATTCGGAATGCGGTGCGTTGGATTGCCACGGCGGCTCTTGATGGCGCGCGCTTGTCGCCGACCCCGCGGCGGACGCCATTGCCGGAGCGGTCAGTCGAGTAACTGGGCAGTTACGGGGTTGGCGGCGGGGAAAAGCCGGCCTAGAATGCCAGCATGTTCGGCATGCGCGCCTTCGCTTTCCTCGTCACCACCGGCCTGCTTCTCTCCGCCACCGCTCTGGCCGCGGCGACGCCGTCCGGATACCAGGCGGAGCTGGCCGCCGCCCGTGCAGCAATGGCCAAGCACCATTACGGTAAGGCGCGCTCCGAGTATGCGCGGGCGGCGGAGCTGCCCGGCTCCGATAGCGTCCTCTGCTACATGGGCATGGCGGAGGCAGACGCCATGCGAGCCAAATTCGGCAACAGCATAAAGGATTGCGGGCTGGCGGAGCGGGCGGCGCATTCCGCGGCGCGGCGCGCCGCGGTGCTGCAGCTTGCCGGATCGGTCGAGCTGCGGCGCAGCGTCTACCACCGAGCCATCGCCGTCCGGCGGGCATCCCTGAATCAACGCCTGCCCGATGTTCCCGAGAAACGCATCCGCGGCTGGCTGGCGCAGGGCGAGCGGGACCTGCGCGCAGCCACGGCGCTGGCGCCGAACTCCGCGCTGCTGCGCTTCGACCTGGCGGTCTGCCTGGAGCGCGAGGGCAAGACCGCCGCCGCCGACCGGCAGTTCCACGCTTCCCTGCGCCTGGCGCCGAACGGGCCGGTGGCGACGACGGCGCGAGCCGATTTGGCCGATCCCGACGCGGCGCTGGCCTACCACGCGCCGGAGTTCCGATTGGTCACGGATCGCGGCGCCCGCCTCTCCACGCGCGGGCTGGAGGGCAAGGTCGTGCTGCTGGACTTTTGGGGCAGTTGGTGCCCGCCCTGCCGGGAGACCGTCGGCGAGTTGAGCCAGATTTGGAAGCGCTATGGCCGGCGCGGCGATTTCGTCATTCTCAGCATTGATTCGCGGGAGCCGCGACCCGCCGGACAAAAATTCATCGCCGCCCATCATATGGTTTGGCCGCAGTTTTGGGACGGCCACCGCACCTTGCAGAAAGCCTTCGCGGTCCGTGCGTTTCCGACCTTTATCTTGCTGGATCGCCGCGGCGTGATCCGCGGCTGGTGGACCGGAGAATACGGCTGGCAGACCGGCGGCTTTCTCAACGACGTCGTGCGGATGTGGCTGCGGCGCAAAGCGGGCTGAGCCCTGGCGCCGCCCGAAGCGGCGCGCCGGCGACGCTGCACGGGCAGCCCTGGGCGAAGTGCCGCGGCACTGACGCACGCCGGCGCACGGCGCGTCGCCCCAGCCGACCGTGCGGCTCGGTATCTTAGCCGGCTGCTCCGGCTCGTCACCTACTTCCCGGCTGCGGGCGCTCCCGGCCGGCGCAGCCATGCTTCGATGGGGCGGGACGGAAACGCCGGCTGGTAGCCGTCCATCAAAATCGTCCGCCCCTGGGCGGCGGATTCATAGGCAGCGAACAGAATGCGCAGCACCTCGCGGCCGTCGGCGCCGGTCTCGCGCGGCTCCTGACCGAAACGAAGGCAGTCCACCATGTGCTGGATCTCCTGCGGGAAGCCGTAATTCCAGCCTTCCTCGAAGACGGTGAAGGAATAGCCGCGCGTGCTGGCGGCCTTCTCCATGGCGTAGCCGTAGCCGGGGTTGCTCCAGGTCTTCATGGCGTTGCCGTGCACCAGGTCGCAGAAGACCGAGCCTTCGGTGCCGTAGACCTCGGCGCGGTCGTCAATGCCGCCGAAAAACGCCCAGCTATCCTCGATGACGGCCCGGCCGCCGCCTTCGAACTCCAGCACCAAAAGCCCGTCGTCCTCGGCGCGGGTGCGGCCGGCGTGGGCGACGGTGGCGCAGTGGCCGGTGACGGCGCGAATCTTCGGCTTGTCGAAGATCCAGCGGGCGAACTCAATGCCGTGGCAGCCCATGTCGAACAGCACGCCGCCGCCGGAGCGGTCCACGTCCCAGAACCAGGGCGAATGCGGGCCGGAATGCTTTTCCAATTGCTTGACCAGATACGGGCGGCCCAGCGCCCCTTCCTCGATCAGTTGCTTGATGCGCACGTATTTCGGCGCGAAGACCAACTCCTCGGCGTAGAACAGGTGGCGCTTGGCGGCGGCGCAGGCGGCAATCATCTGGTCGGCCTCGGCCAGCGTCAGGCACAGCGGTTTTTCCATGGCCACGTGCTTGCCGGCCTGCGCCGCTTCGGTGACCGCCCGCGCGTGCAGGTCGTTGGGCACGCCGATCAGCACCAGATCCACGTCCTTGCGGTCCAGCAGCGCGCGCGTGTCGGTGAAGGCGTGGGGGATGGCGAACTCCCGCGCCAGCGCCTCGGCATGGCCGGCGGTGGGGGAGGCGACGGCGCGCAGTTCGGCGCCGGTGACGAAGCGCCGCACCGCTTCGGCATGGGCGCGGGCGATGAACTGGGAACCGATCAGGCCGATGCCGATGACCGGCGCGGAGGATGCGGAGGAATTATGGGTAGTGGTGGGCATAAGCGAGAACGCCGCCAATGGCGGCGGCGAAATACCTACTCCGCCCCGGGCGGCGACAGCACGGCTCAGAATACACCAGCGTCCGCCGCGCTTCCGGGCCGCGCAGAGCGCCGCAGCCACCGGGCCCGCTCTGCTACAACCCACGCCCGGGTGGCCGAATCGCACTGGCCACAACCGGACCGCCGCGCCCAGCGCCGCCACAACGGCGCCGGCAAGGGATCCTATCCGCCGGACGCCCATGCTCCGCCGCATCGTCCAAGCCGTTCGTCCCGCATTCCTGGGTATGCTGTTGCTCGCGACGGTCCTGGCCTCCGCCTGCGGAAGCGGATCCGACGCGCCACAGCCGCTGAAACTCACCCGCGTCCGCCCGCCAATGGCCATCGCCGGAGTTCCCGCCGCGCTCACGCTGGTCGGCAGCGGCTTCAGCGCCGCCACTTCCGTCACCGTCGCGGGCCAAAAGCTGCCGGACAACGTGATCAACGCCAACACGATGACCGTGCAGGTGCCCGCCTCGGATTTGGCCCAGCCTGGCGCCGTCACCGTCGCCGCCGGCGCGGCGACTCTCTCCTTGCCCGTCGCCGCTCCCGGCACGGTCAGCGCCACCGCCAATCCCCAAGTCGCGCGCTACACCTTCACCTCGCCGGTCGCGGCGCAGCTGGCCGTGCAGTTCGGGCCGGATACCAGCTACGGCCTGGCCACCTGGCAGCGCGCGGTCACGGCCGGCGGCACGGTCTCGATGTTAGTCGCCGGCATGCTGGCCGACAGCGCCTATCATCTTCGCGTCGTCCTCACTTTCCCAGACAACAGCCAGCTCACCGGCCCCGACCATGCCTTCAACACCGGCGCTCCGCCGCCCGGCTTGCTGCCCGCCATGGGCACGCCCAGCCCCGCCTCCGGCGCGCCGGGCGGCGGCGTGGAAATGCTGAACTTCTACGCCCCGGTGGTCACCGCTCCCGTCGTCGTCACCGACACTTCCGGCCGCGTGCTGTGGTATTACCAACTGCACGAAACCGACCTGGAACTCACCCCCAGCCAGCTCGGTCCGGATGGCAATGTCTATCTGCTGCTGGAAGCGCCGCAGACCTACATCGTCCATGACCGCAGCGCCAGCGGCGTGCGCGAGGTGGATCTCGCCGGCGACGCCTTGCACGAACTCCGCGTCCCCCAAATCAACGCCGAGCTGGCCGCCGCCGGCGCCGATTTTTCCGTCGCCGGCTTCAGCCACGACCTCTTGCCCCTGCCCACCGGCCATGTTGTGCTGCTCGCCGAGGTCTACAAAACCTTCACCGACCTCGCCTGTTGCGAGGGCGTAAGCACCACGCTCGTCGGACCCGGCATCGTGGACCTGGACGCCCAGTGGCAGGTGGATTGGTTCTGGAACGGCTTCGACCATCTCGACCCCAACCGCATCGTCAACGGCTTCGGCCCCTACCCCCCCGACTGGACCCACGCCAACGCCCTGCTGTACACCGCCGACCATGACCTCCTGCTCTCGCTTCGCCACCAGAGCTGGATTTTGAAGATCGCTTACGCCGACGGCCAGGGCAGCGGCGATGTGCTGTGGAAGCTGGGCTGGCAGGGCGATTTCACGCTGACCCGCGGCGGACCCAGTCAATGGTTCTACGGCCAGCACGGCCCCGAGATCCTCGCCGACAACGGCCACCAAATGACCCTCGCGGTCTTCGACGACGGCAACTATCGCGTGCTGGATGCTTCGGCTTCGCCGCCGGTGCAGTGCGGTATCGGCGCCGGCCCCGCCTGCTATAGCCGCGGCGTCATCTACCAGATCAACCAGGAGGCCCGCACCGCCCAGGTCGTCTGGCAGTTCCTGCCCGGCATGTTCAGCTTCTGGGGCGGCGACATCCGCCGCCTGCTGGATGGCGACATGGAGATTGCCCTCAGCGCCGGCGCTCCGCCCAACCCGTTGGCGGATTCCACGGATTTCGAAGTCACGGACACCACGCCGCCCAGGATCGTCTGGCGCTTCCCCGACGGCGCCTTCGCCTATCGCGCCTTCCGCCTGCCTAGCCTCTACCCCGGCGTCACCTGGCGCACCGTCCCCTAAGCCGCGCCGGGGGTGGTGGCCGCGCGGCCAGGTGCGCTTCGTCCTGCGGGCGGGTGTATCCTGAGCCGATGCCAAGCCGTCCAAAACGGGAACCCGGGTTCAGGACGGTTCCCGGATGGGAATAGCACCGGAGTTGCTTCGCCCGGTTGAGGATGGGGCCCGGCCGGGGCGCGCCACGGGCAAAAAGCTCCGCCGGGCAGCGGGCATTCTGACGTTCGGGCTGATGGCCCTGACCATCCTGGCCTGTCTTCCCTACGCTCCCCAGGGCCCGTTCGACGCCCGGAACTACACGCGCCTGTCGGGCGTCAGGCTGGAGCAGCACCACTGGACGGCCCTGATCGAACCGCTGTTCGCTCCGCTGAAGATCATTGCCGGGGCCCCGGATTTCTGGATTGCCGCCGTGTCCGTGCTGGCATGGACATTGTTGGTGGCGGTGGTTCTGGGCCTGTTTGCCGCGCGTCGTATTGATGGGCGCGGACCCCAGCGCGGCTATGCCGCGCGTCCCGCTTACGCGGGGAGCGGCGGGCACAGCGCGGCTCTGGCCCCGGTATTGCGGGCGCTGCGAAACGCGCTGGTGACGATTGCGACGGTGACGCTGCTCATCGTGTTGTTTGCCATCGCCCGCATTCCGGGCTGGCGGCTGGTCGTACGCAATCCCAACCTGATCGTCGCCGACCTGCACAGCCATACGATCCTGTCCCATGACGGGCTGGCGTCGCTGCGCACCAACGTCCTGTGGCATCAATCGTCCGGATATAACATGGAGGCGGTTACCGAGCATGACCACCTGGTGGACCACCGGATAACATGGCTATCGCCTTCGGCTCTGGATGCGATGCCGGCCCTGATGTCCGGGGTCGAGGACCATACCGGACGGCGGGCGGTCTGCGTAGCGCTCTGCCCCAACCCCGGCATGCACATTGGCCGCTCGGTGCGTCATACGGCCTGGTTTGCAAAAAGGATTCACTCCGCTGGCGGCGCGGTCTTCGTCGTGACGCTAGCGAACCTGACCCCCAGGGACATCACTCGGCTGGCGGATGACGGCGTCGACGGGTTCGAAATCGCCAATGAGGGCCATCCGGGCCTGCCGCCGAGGCTGGCCCGGCAGGTGCTGGCGGTGAGCCGCTCCCGCGGGCTGGTTCTGCTGGCCGACTCGGATTATCACGGCTGGTCGGGAATGGCCAGAACCTGGAATCTCATTCAGGCGCAGGGAGCGTCCACGCTGTCTCGCTCCCAACGGGTGCGCGTCGTCCTGAGAAAATTGCGCGACCACGACAGCGCGGCGTTCACTCCCGTGGTCGCGGGATACATGGGCGCGCCCTCGATGGCGCGCGTCATCTTTTCCCCCTTCGTGGAAACCGCGCGTTACGCCATGGAGCTGTCGCTGATTCGGGTGATCTCATGGTGGGTTTGGGCGTGGGGTGTATTTGGCGTGTGCGTGCTGCTCGACCGGAGGGGTCTGCGGGCAGGCCGCATGATGCATGCCGCCTTGGTCTGGGCCACGGGCGCGGGTCTGATTGGCGCCGGCATCGCGCTCATCCGGCAGGGACCGGGGATCACGGACTACGGGTTCCATGTCGGGCTGGCGACTCTGGTGATCGGAGCGGTCGCTTTTCTCATCGCGACGCTGCGCGGGCTAGGCCTGCTGGCGGAGCACCGACGGCATGCACGAATCTCGCGGAGCGTAAAAGAGGTGGCGTTGGCCGGGGAGAGCGTAGCGGCAGCGCCGGTGGCGGAAGCGGTGCCGTAACCCGGCGTGATGCCGGACGGCGGCGAGGTGAAGAGGCGCCTGCCGGCGCCTTCGTTCGCTTATCGCGCCTTCCGCCTGCCCAGCGCCCGCCGTAGCGCCACCTGGCGCAGCGTCTCCTGAACCGCGCCGCCCCGCCCGCCGCGAGTGCGCTAATCTACTAGAGACCCGTGGCTGGAGCGGCGGAATCCCGCCGACAGCGGGCGCGCCGTTCCCTGAGCCAAGCCGCCCCGCCCGCCGCGAGTGCGCTAATCTACTAGAGACCCGTGGCTGGAGTGGCGGAACTGGCAGACGCAGCAGACTCAAAATCTGCCGGAGCTTAGCTCCATGGGGGTTCGATTCCCCCCTCCAGCACCAAACAAAAATAGGTGTCGGAATCCCGCCGCAGGCGGGGCAGAGTCAATACCTTCCGAGTCCCGGTTCGTCCCGAACCCCGCAGGCGGGATAGACGCCAAATCTGCCGGAGCCTCGTTTCACCTATCCGGCACGGGTGCAGCGCCCGGCGCAACCTGGCGGTAGGCGGCAAAGGCGAAACATTCGCTGGCCCGCCGGCGGCGAGCCGCCGGAACCAGCTTCATCCCACGTGCTGAAGCGCGCCTCGTCCCGCGCTACACTCCCGGCATGGACGATTCCTCCCCCGCACCCAGTCCCACTCCCGCGGCCAGCCCCGCGCCCGCAGCCAACGCCGCGCCCGCCGCTTCGGCCGCCTCCGCGCCCTCGGCTTCGCCCGCCGCCGCACCCGACCCGACGCCGGTCGCCGCCAACCGCCGCCGCCGCAGTGTGCTCGGCTTGCTGGCCGGCGCCGCCGCCGTCTGGCCGTTGCTCAGCCGCTCCGCCGCCGCGCAGCCGCCAGCTATTGCTCAGCCGCCGGCCGCCGACCCGCCGGCCATGCCGACGGCTCCCATTGGCGATCTGGGACCGGCGATTTTGCGCCCCGGACGCAGCCGCAAAGCGTCGAGTTACGACCGCAGCGGCGGCAACGCCGATTTCTTCGTCATCCCCGCCGGGGGCGAAAAGGTTCTGCTCGACAGCGACGGGCCGGGCGTGGTGCGGCACATTTGGTTCACGGTCAACGGCGGCCCGCACCACCTGAAGGACATCGTCCTCACCATCCATTGGGATCACGAGGCCACGCCGTCGGTCGAGGTCCCGCTGGGCGATTTCTTCGGCCTGGGCCTGGGCCACTACTTCACCTACGCCGCGCTGCCCATGACCGTCGCGCCGGAGCGGGCGCTGAATTGCTATCTCCCCATGCCCTTCCGCCGCCATGCCCGCATCGCCGTGCGCAACCAGGGGGGGCCGATCCCCAACTTTTATTCCAACATTGATTTCGAGCTGACCGCCGCTCTGCCCGCCGACGCCGCCTACTTCCACGCCCAATACCGCCAAGCCGCGCCCTGCCACGGCTGGACCAACGATTGGAGCGGCAACGGCGGCGCCATCGCGCGGGATCCGCACAACCGTTTCGGCCGCGACAACTACGTCTTCCTGGACGCCCGCGGACGCGGGCAATATATCGGCACCAGCCTGGCGGTGCTGCAAAACCAAAACGGCTGGTGGGGCGAGGGCGACGACATGATCTTCATTGATGAAGCCGGCGCCGCCCGCGGCTCGGTGCTGCCCACCATCAACGGCACCGGCTCGGAGGATTATTTCAACGGCGCCTGGGACTTCGGCGACCGCTCCTTCAGTTATCCCTACAATGGCGCGCCGTTGGTGGTGGACCCAGAAAAAATCGGCGGCCGCTGGTGCGTCTACCGCTGGCATCTGCCCGCGCCGATCCGCTTCCAGCGCTCGCTGCGGGTCACCATCGAGCACGGCTCCGCCAACTCCCGCTCGGACAATTTCTACAGCGTGGCCTACTGGTACCAGACCGAGCCGCACGCGCCGTTTCCGCCGCTGCCGCCGCCGCAGGCGCGCCATCCCCAGGTCTTCGCCGTCGGCGGGCCCAGCGGCGCGCGCCGGCCTTAGCCGCCGCCAGTTCCTCGCAGCGCCGGGCGCTGCACCCCGGCCCGCAGCCCGCCGCGACGCCGGCGCCCACGTTGCCGCGCTGACCCGCCGCCGCCTACAACTCGTGGTCGGGCGCCTGCGCCGTGCCGCCGGCGAATGCGATCCATTGCTTGACCCGCTCCAACAGCGGGGCAAAACCGGGCGCCGCCGCCAGCGCATGGAACCGCGGATCCACGGCCAGGAATGCGGCCGTGGGGTCCCGCACGGCGATCGAGCGGTCCAGCCGCGCCAGCGCCTGATCCACCTGTCCCAGGGCGGCATAGGCCAGCGCCACCGCAGCGCCGTTGGCGTAGGTGTCCTCGGCCACCGCCTCCAGCTCGACAAGCAATGCCCGCGCCTGCGGGCGGCGCCCTGCACGGGCATAGCTTTCCGCCAGCGCCGCCTTGGCATAGGCCATGCCGTGCGCGATCTCCACCGCCCGTTCGTGCTGCGCCACCGCGTCCTCGGTGCGCCCCAAGTAGCCACAGAGCGTGCCGAAGTGCAGCCGCGCCGCCAGCCGGTGCGGGTGGGCCGCCGTCGCCCGTCGGCCCACCGCCAGCGCCTCGCCGATCCGGCCGGCGCACATCAATAAATAGACGCGCCCGCCGGAAAACGGCGCCGAGCCGCGATCCAGCAGCAGGGCCCGCGCATTCTCCGCCAGTCCGCGGCTGGCTTCGCCCCGCGCCACCAGCCACCGGCCATAGTGATGGTGCGCCACCGCGTAGCTGGGGTTGCGCGCCAGCGCCGCCCGGAAATACCTCCTCGCCCCCGGCCACTCCCCCGCCAACAGAAAGCCCGCCTGCGCCAGCGCCAAATACGGCTCCGCCAGCCGCGGCGCCAGTTCCAGCGACTGTTTCGCCGCATGCCGCGCCTTGCGAATCGCCGCCCGCGCCGGGGCCAAACCCCAATAGGCCAGGATCCATTGGCAGGTCGCCGCGCCGGCATAGGCGGGCGCGCACTGCGGATCCGCCGCAATCGCCCGCTCGAACTCCTCCAGCGCCCGCCGCATATCGGGTCCGTTGCGCCGCCGCAGGTACCAGCGGGCTCGGAGATACGCGGGCCGCGCCGTGGCGCTCACCCCGGCATGCGCGCCCAGCGGCGGCCGCACCGGCACGTTCATCGCCCGTGCCAGTGACGCAACCCAATCGCCCCCGCCCCGCTCTTCCTGCTCCCACAGCAGCGTCCCGTCCCGCGCCGCGAACAACCGCATGCCGGCCGGCGCCACGTCCCACCCCGCGGCGCCGGGATCCGCCTCTTTGCCCGCCGCGCGCCAGCGGCCCGCCAGCACGTAATCGGCGCGCAACCCACGGCTCTGCGCCCATGCCTGGCCCCCCTCTCCCTGCCCCACCTCTGGAGCCATCACCGCCACCGTCGGCAGGCGCATTCCCAACGCATCGGCCGCCATCTCCGCCGCCGCTGCCGCTGCGGGCGGCGCCACCACCGCCAGGCGCGTCCATGCCGCGGCCGCCGCCGGCGCGACCGCGGAGTGATAGGCGGAGGCGGTAAAGCAATAGCCGCGCCGCGCCACGGTCTGAAGGTAACGACGCTGCGGCCCCGTGTCCCCCAACACCGCGCGCAGCTTATGCGCGCACTTTTCGATCGCGTGCCCGTGGTCCAGCGTCTCCCCGCCCGGCCACATCGCGGCGCTCAGTTCCTCCCGCGTAACGACCTCGCCCTGCCGCGCCAGCAAGGCGCGTAGCATCGCCGCGGGGCTCGGTTGCAGCGCCTGCACGGTCCCGTGCCGGAACAACCGCAGCCCGTCCACGTCGAAGGCAAAATCCCCGAAGGTGATTTTTCCGCGGAGACGGGACGTTCCCATTGGTAGCCTAATTGTGCGCACAACCAGCACCCATTTCGCACCGATTTAGGAAGTTTGGGAATAAATTGAGGAGCAATTGGGGAAATTTTGCGGACGAAATGAGGAGGCAAACGATTACGCCCAGCGTGGCACCCTTAGGTAGCGGGACATGGTTCAACTGGGAGGCGATCTCCACTGCATCACCTTCCTAGTGGACGCCCAGGGGGCTGTGAGTTTCAACTTGGACGTCCACGCCGACCCGCTCGGTTCCACCCGTCAAGGCACCATCACCTGCCCGCGGCCGGTGCGCATCGTTGCGGAAGATCGCCGCGACGGCGCCGGCGTTTATCTCGGCTCGGTTCAGGGCAATGTGTTCCAGTGGGAGGCGCGATGCCCCCGCTTCACCGGTGTTCACTACACCATTCAGCTCGCCTATTGACGCACCCGGCGTCGCTGCTCGCGGAACAATAGCCGCCGCGCCTCCGGATGGGGATTGAAGAGGCATCCATGCCCGCGCCCGATAAACTAACTTGGGCCAAAATCGCCGCACTCTGCAGCCGCCAATTGACGCCCGCGGAGGTGCGTCGCCTGGATCGCCAGGTGTGGCGCGAGGTCATCGCCGCGGCGGCGGAATTGGGTCTTGGGCCGGAGGACATGTCCCGCGCCGGGCTGATTGCACTGCGGCGCCTGCCGCCGAACCGGCCCGCCTGAGGCAGCCGGCCCGCCGCCCTTACGCCGCCGCCGGCTGCGCCAGCTTGCGCTGCGCGCGCCGCTGCTGCCGTTCGCGCAGCAGCGTATACAGCACCGGCACCGCCACCGGCGCGATGATGGTCGAGGCGATTTCGCCCGCCATCAAGGAGATCGCCAGGCCCTGGAAAATCGGGTCCGTGATGATCACCGACGCGCCCACCACCACCGCCGCCGCGGTCAGCAAAATCGGTCGAAAGCGCACCGCCCCGGCGTCAATCGCCGCTTCCTTCAGCCCCATGCCCTGCGCCCGCCGCAGCTCGATAAAGTCCACCAAAATGATGGAGTTCCGCACTACGATGCCCGCCCCGGCGATGAAGCCGATCATGGAGGTGGCGGTGAAAAACGCCCCCATCAGCGCGTGGCCCGGCAAGATGCCGATCAGCGTCAACGGCACCAGCGACAGAATCACCAGCGGCACGCCGTAATCCCGGAACCAGCCCACCACCAGAACATAGATGAGCAGCAGCACCGCGGCGAAGGCGATGCCCAGGTCGCGGAACACATGCACCGTGGTGTGCCATTCGCCGCCCCACCGCACCGCATCGCGGCGCAGGTTGGAAGGCGCGGAGATCAGCCGCACGTGCATGCGCGGACCCAGCGCGGTGCGCATCTTCTCCAGCCGCCGGTCCATTTGGAAAATGGCGTAGGCCGGGCTTCCGGTTCCGCCCGCCACGTCGCCGAGCACGTAGTCCACCGGGCGCAGATCCTGATGGAAGATGGGCTGCCCGATCGGCCGCCGCGCCAGGCGGGTCAGCTCGCCCAGCGGGCCCAAACCCCCGCCGCCGCTCCCGTTCGCCGCCGGAACCGGCAGCATGCGCAGTGCCTGCGGCCCCTGCCGCTCCGCCGCCGGCCATTGCAGCCAAATGGGAATCCGTTCCCGGTCCTGCCGGGTATGCACCCAGCCCGCTTCCATGCCGCCCTCGGCCAGCGCGATGCTGGCGCGCAGATCCGGAAGCGAAACACCGCTCAGCGCCGCCTTCCGCGCCCGCGGAATCAAGTCGTAGACCTCGCCCCGCGGCTGGCTCCAGTTCACGTCCACCACGCCCGGCGTCGTCAGCATCACCTGCCGCACCTGCGCCGCCGCCGCCCGCCGCGCCGCCGCCGTCGGCCCGTAGACCTCCGCCACCAGCGTTTGCAGCACCGGCGGTCCCGGCGGCGGCCCCCCCACCGTGCTCCGGCCCCCCCCCGCGTGCGCGATCGCCGCCCGCGCCGGCCGCCACCGCAGCACCACCGCGCGGCCCTGTCCCTCCCGCCGCCCCCCACCCACCCCCCTCACCTCGCC
>OFHJ01000519.1_pt1 | contig 14381 bp, 12 predicted proteins | sample 1522001 | NCBI WGS metagenome assembly OFHJ01 (sample SAMEA2464838, study PRJEB22497) | soil metagenome | biome: Grassland; feature: Farmland; material: Clay | place: Australia | collected 2013-02-01 | depth 1.2 m | reverse complement strand
GGCGAGATATTCTGTGCCGGCCTGAATCGAGATGTCGAGACCATGCTCGAAAGGCTTAAAATAAAGCGCTGATGCCCAAGTATTGTCCATCACTACGGGCGCGCCCTTGCCACACGCCGCGGCGGCGATAGCCGGGATGTCCTGCACTTCGAAGGTAAGCGACCCCGGGCTCTCGACGAAGATGACACGGGTATTGGGTCGTATCTGATCGGCGATCTTGCCGCCGATCAACGGGTCGTAATAAGTGGTTTCGACGCCATAGCGGGCCAGCATGCCGCGGCAGAAGTTCCGTGTTGGCTCATAGACGCTGTCGACCATGAGGACATGATCGCCGGCCTTGAGGCAGGCCAGAAGGGCCGTCGTCACCGCCGCGAGGCCGGAGGGAACGACCAGTGCGCGATAGCCGCCTTCGATCTCCGCCACGGCGTTTTCCAGCGCGAAGGTAGTCGGCGTACCGCTCAAACCATAGACCACCACCTGTTCGCCACGCGCGCGCGCGGCGCGGATCTCGTCGTGGGTGGCGAGATCGGGAAAGATGACGGTCGAGGCGTGGTAAACGGGCGTATTGACGACGCCTTGGTGTTTCGCGGGGTCACGGCCGGCGGTTACCAGCTTGGTCGGCTCTTTCATAATGTCATGCCATTGCGGAAGGTTGTCGGGATGCGGCGCAAAGGTCGTTCGGCTCGATCAGCCGGTTTCGACGCACGCCTCGGGCCGCGCGCCCCATTCGCTCCATGATCCATCGTAGATTGCGACCTCGTGATGGCCGAGAACATCAAGCGCCAAGGCGAGCGCGCAAGCGCTCACGCCCGAACCGCAGGTCGCAACGATGGGGCGATCAAGGTCTATCCCTGAGGCCGCGAACTTTTCCTTCAACGCCGCGCTCGGCAACAGGCAGCCGGATGCATCGACGATTTCGCCATGAGGCAGGTTGCGGCTTCCGGGCACATGGCCGCCCTTGAGGCCGGCGCGCGGCTCGGGATCGACGCCCTTGAACCGGCCGGCCGAGCGGGCATCAAGCACCTGCTCGGCCCGGCTTTCGATATTGGCCAACATTTGATCGAAGTCCCGCACCAGTCGATGGTCGAAGCGGGCGGTGAAATGGCGCTCGCGGGGAAACGGCGGGCGGTCGTCCACCGGCCGATCTTCGGCTTGCCACTTGCGGAACCCACCGTCAAGGACCGCGACATCGCGGACGCCGAAGACCCGGAACATCCACCACACCCGGCCTGCGCTGATGTTCGTGCCGGAGCCATCATAGACGACGATGCGGTTGCCATCGCCAAGACCGAGCCTGCGCACGCGGCTCGCGAACTTTTCCGCGCTCGGCAGCATGTGGGGGTAGGGGCTCGCGTCGTCGGAGATATCGTCGATGTCGAAAAAAATCGCGCCCGGGATATGGGCGGCGCGATACTCCGCCTTCGCGTCGCGGCCCATCTGCGGCAGATACCAAGAGCCATCGACAACGCGGATGTCGGGGCTGTCCAGATGCTCGGCGAGCCACGCCGTCGAGACCACGCTGCGCTGTTTCGATTCAGTCATGACGTCTCCCTCCCAAGGGCGCTGTTCTGTCTCGACGTGCCTGTGCGCCTAGGCTAATTCGAGTACGACACGGCGGTTTTTCCGGCCCTTGCTCTCGATCTTGCGAACGATGATGGCGCCGATCTCGCCGGTGCGGGCGACATGGGTCCCGCCGCAAGCTTGCACATCGAGCCCGGCGATTTCGACTAGGCGGACCTGGCCTTGGCCCATCGGCGGCTTGACCGATAACGTCTTGACCAATTCGGGCTGAGCCCCAAGCTCTTCGTCGCGGATCCAGCGCGCGGAAACCGCGTGATCTTCGCCGATCAGCCGGGCGAGACGCGCCCCGACCTCCCTTTTGTCCGGCCCCTCGCCGGCGCAATCAAAATCGAGCCGACCTTTGCCATCGCCGACCTGGCCGCCGGTGACGGGATAGACGAGCACCGCCGAAAGCAGGTGTAGCACCGTATGCATCCGCATCAGGCGGTGACGGCGCTCCCAATCGATCTCGAGCACGACCTCCGCGCCGGTCTCGGGCAGTGGGCTGCCCGGCGCCACGAGATGCAGGACCTGATCCGGACCTTCGCCTTTGCGCGTGTCGAGGATCGCGATCTCGCGGCCATCGGCCAGGCGAAGCCGCCCGCTATCGCCCAACTGGCCGCCGCCCATGGGATAGAAGATCGTACGGTCGAACTCGATCCCGGCGTCGCTCACCGCCAAGACGCGCGCGGTCGCGGTCTTGGCATAGGCATCCTCGCGGAACAGCAGCTTTGTCATGCGGCCCCCCGATTCTATGAAAGCCACGACGGCAACGGCAGATTCCTCGCGCGCAGGAACTCAGGATTATAGAGCTTGCTCTGATAGCGTGTGCCGCTGTCGGCGAGAATGGTCACGATGACGTGGCCGGGTCCGAGTTCCTTGGCAAGACGGGTCGCGCCCGCGACATTGATCGCCGACGAGCCGCCGAGGCAGAGACCCTCGTGCTGCAGCAGATCAAATACCACCGGGAGAGCCTCCTCATCGGGAATCTGGTACGAGAAGTCGGGCCGGAATCCCTCGAGATTCTTGGTCACGCGACCTTGACCGATGCCTTCGGTGATCGAGCTGCCCTCGGATTTGAGCGTACCCGTGGTGTAATAACTGTGAAGCGCCGCGCCCTTGGGATCAGCGAGTGCGATCTTCACCGCCGGGTTGCGTTCGCGTAAGCCCATCGCCGTTCCGGCGAGCGTGCCGCCAGTACCGACGGCGCAGGTGAAGCCATCGACCTTGCCCGCGGTCTGGTCCCAGATTTCGGGCGCGGTGGTTTCGATATGCGCCTCCCGGTTCGCGACGTTGTCGAACTGATTGGCCCAGATCGCGCCGTCCGCCTCGCTCGCGGCAAGTTCCTCGGCCAAGCGGCCCGAATAACGCACGTAGTTGTCCGGATTGCTGTAGGGAACGGCGGGCACCAGCCGCAGATCGGCGCCGCAGAGCCGGAGCATGTCCATCTTCTCCTGGCTTTGCGTCTCCGGCATCACGATCACCGTGCGGTAACCGAGAGCATTGCCGACCAGCGCGAGGCCGATCCCGGTATTGCCGGCAGTGCCCTCGACAATGACACCGCCCGGTCGCAACAAGCCCCGCCGCTCGGCGTCACGGACGATGAACAGCGCGGCACGGTCCTTCACCGAGCCGCCGGGATTGAGAAACTCGGCCTTGCCGAGGATGGTGCAGCCCGTCGTCTCCGAAGCGCGCTTCAGCCGCACAAGAGGCGTGTTGCCGACAGAGCCGATGAATCCTTCGCGAATCTTCATTGCCGCTGCCATATCCTGGATTCTCACCGCTTTCTTACGCCCAGGGCGCAATGGGGTTCAAGGCTTTGGCGCCGCATGGCCTTTTCACTGCCACTGCCGGCGTAATTCCTCCTGGTGCCGGGCAAGCCATTGCAGCGCGATGATCGTCGCGGCATTGGCGATTTTTCCCTGGTCGAGAAGCGTGATCGCCGCCTCGACGGGCAGGACCATGACCCGGATGTCCTCGCCCTCCTCGGCGAGCCCATGGATGCCGCCAAGACCTGCTGTGTCGCAGCGTCCGACGAAAAGGTCGATATGCTCGGAACAGGCTCCCGGGGTCGGAAAGCAGCTGAAAATCGGCTTCAGCGGCGGGAACAGCTTGCAGCCCGCTTCCTCGATCGCCTCGCGGAGCGCGACCTCTTCGGCCGTCTCGCCCTCATCGATAATGCCGGCGACGATCTCGATCAGCCAGGGGGCGGCGCCTTTGGCATAGGCGCCGGCGCGGAACTGTTCGATCAGCACCACTTCGTCGCGCGCCGGATCGTAAGGCAGGACCGCGGCGGCATGGCCGCGCTCGAAAACCTCACGCCGGATTTCATGGCCAAGGCCCCCGCCGAAAAGCCGGTGGCGCAAACGATAGCGGTCGACCCGGAAGTAGCCCCTGAAAACGGTCTTCCTCTCGATCAGCTCCACGTCGTCGGCCCCAAACATCGTCCGCTGTCCTTTATTCCCTGTCGGCTTTCCGTTGTGCCGGTTCTTCCGCCTTGGCTGCTTGCCAAAGCTCTTCGAGGGCCGCGAGATCAGTGCTTTCAAGCTCGGCGCCGCGCGATTTCAGTTCGGCCTCCATCCAGTGGAAACGGTGCTCGAATTTGTCGTTCGTCGAGCGTAGCGCTGCCTCCGCATCGACCCCAAGACGACGCGCGAGATTGACGACGGCGAAGAGAACGTCGCCGAGTTCGTCCTCGAGGCGGCTGCTGCCGGATTTTTCGGCCATCTCGTGGCGAAGCTCGCCGATTTCCTCCGATATCTTGTCAAGGATTTGCGCCGCTTCAGGCCAATCGAAGCCGACGCGGGCGGCGCGGCGCTGCAGCTTTTCGGCCCGGATCAAGGCGGGAAGGGCAAACGGCACGCCATCGAGCGCGCTTTCGGTCTCGCCCTTGGCGGCGCGCTCCCGCGCCTTATGCTCCTCCCAGGCATACGTCTGCGCCGCAGCCGACGCGACGATGGCATCGGCGAAAACATGAGGATGGCGCCGGATCATTTTTTCCGAGATCGCCGTAACCACGTCGTCGAAGCCGAAGTCCCCGGCCTCCGAGGCCATTTGCGCGTGAAATACCACCTGAAACAGGAGGTCGCCAAGCTCGTCCCGCAAGGCGGCGCGATCGCCATCGCGGATCGCCTCGGCGACCTCGTAGGCCTCCTCGATCGTATAGGGCGCGATGGTGGCGAAATTCTGCTCGCGGTCCCACGGGCACCCCCCGTTTGGGTCCCGCAGCCGCCTCATGATCCCCAGAAGCCGATCGATGCCGGTTGGTTGCGACCTCTCCATGGCGCGGCAGTATCGGAGGCAGGCGCGCGGCTTGCAACTGTCTTGAGGTAAGAAAAGGCGGCTGCCTTGGCGGTCCCCGCCGGGGCGAGCCCGAACGCCCTAGATCACTCGGCCGCTCTCCGGCTCGATCAGGTGCATATGATTCAGATCGACCGACATCGGCAGGGTTTCGCCCGCCACCGCCCTAGTGGCGGGGTCGACCCGGCCGCAGAGCGCGGTGCCGTCGATCCGGAAATGCACGACGATTTCCATGCCCATCGGCTCCGTCACTTCGAGCCGGGCATCAAGCCGTGCCACGTTCGGCTTATCAGAGCCCTTAAGCTCGGTCAGATGTTCCGGGCGAAGCCCAAGAACCATTTCGCGATCGGCGTAGACGCCGTAGCGATCGGCCCGGGACGGCGGCACCGGCAGCACGATGCCCTTGCCGAGATCGAGCGAAAGCTGCTCGTTCGCCCGGACGAGCCGGCAGGGCACGAAATTCATCGCCGGACTGCCGATGAATCCGGCGACGAAACGGGTGGCGGGATGATGATAGAGCTCCTGAGGCGGTCCCACCTGCTCGATAACGCCGTGGTTCATCACCACAACGCGGTCGGCCAAGGTCATCGCCTCGACCTGATCGTGCGTCACGTAGACGGTGGTCGTGCGCACCGTCTGATGGACTTTCTTGATCTCGGTGCGCATCTGGACCCGGAGCTTGGCGTCGAGGTTGGACAGCGGCTCGTCGAACAGGAACACCTTGGGGTGGCGGACGATGGCGCGGCCCATGGCGACGCGCTGGCGCTGTCCACCCGAAAGTGCCCTCGGCTTGCGCGCTAAAAGCATCTCGATGCCGAGAATGTGGGCGGCCTCGTCGACCCGCTGTTTGATTTCCGCCTTGGCGATGCGGTGCAATTTGAGGCCGAAGGCCATGTTGTCGAAGACCGTCATGTGGGGATAGAGGGCGTAGTTCTGAAACACCATGGCGATATCTCGGTCGCGCGGCGGGATATCGTTCACGACTTCGCCGCCGATGGCGATTTCGCCGTCCGTAAGTTCCTCGAGCCCGGCGATGAGGCGAAGCGTCGTGGATTTTCCGCAGCCGGACGGCCCAACCAAGACCACGAACTCCTCGTCGGCGATGTCGAGATCGATGCCCTTCACCGCCTGAACATGGTGATCGAAGGACTTGGCCACCTGCTTGAGCGTGACTTGAGCCATCGCGGCTATCCTTTCGTCGCACCGGCGGTGAGGCCGGCAATATAATATTCCATCAGGAACGCATAGATAATCACCGGCGGCGCCGAGGCCAGAATGTTGCCGGCCAGGATCTTGCCCCAATCGAGGACGTCGCCGTGGATCAGCGTACTCACGATGCCGGACGTCAGAACCATCTGATGGGCGGTGAAGAGATAGGCGAGTGGGTAGAGGAAATCGCCCCAGCAGATCGTGAAGGCGAAGATCGTCGCCGCGATGATGCCGGGCATCGCCACCGGCAGGAATATCCGCCACAGCATTTGCAGATGGCCAGCGCCGTCGATCATCGCGGCCTCGTCGAGTTCCTTCGGAATCGACGAGAAATAGCCGATCATAATCCAGGTGCAAAACGGGACCGACAAGGTCGGCCAGATCACCGCCATGGCCCAGAGGTTGTTCATCAGGTGCAGCCCGGACACCACCTTGAATAGCGGGATGAAAAGAAGGGATTCCGGGACCAGGTAGGTCAGAAAGACGCCGGTCGCGAAGGTCTGGCTGCCGAAGAAGCGCATCCGCGACAGCGCGTAGGCGGCGAAGATCGAGATCACCAGCGTCACCGCGACCACCACCAGCGTCACTTCCACCGTGTTAAGGAAGAATATCTGAAAATCCCGGTTGTGGATGATGTAGAGGAAATTCCCGAGATAGACATGGTGCGGGAACCAGGGGTCGATTCCTGAGGCGATTTCGTGCGAGGACTTGAGGGCCGTCACCAACTCGAAATAGGGCGGCACGAGAAAGCCGATGGCGAAGAACACCAGCGTCGCGTAGCTCGACCACAGCGCCCAACGGCGCTCGCGCGCAAGGCTCGCGCGGCGCGGCCGCACCTTGCCCGTCGTCATCGTCGCCTGGCTCATCTCACACCGCCTCCTGAACGCGCCGGCCGACGCCGCGCAAGATGAAGACCGAAAAAATCGCGAGGATAGGAAAGATGAAGAGGCTCACCGCCGATCCCATGGGAATATTTCCCGCCCCGATGCCGACCTGGAAGGCATATGTGGCGAAGACGTGGGTGGTATTGGCAGGCGCGCCTGCGGTGAGGATTTCGACGATGTCGAAATTGGCGAAGGTTACGATCAGGCTGAACAGCACCGTGATGCTGATGACGTTGCGGAGAAGCGGCAGAGAGATATAGCGGATCTTCTGCAAGCCGGAGGCGCCGTCGATCGCCGCGGCCTCGTAAAGCTCCTCCGGCACCGACTTGAGGGTGGCGAGATACATGATCATGAAGAACGGCGTGCCGAACCAGACGTTGACGACGATGACCCAGATGCGCGCCCACCACGTTTCCGACAGAAAGGCGACGGGGTGAATGCCGATATGCACCAGGATCCAGTTGATGGCGGAATAGGTGCCCGAGATCATCCACCACCAGCCGAGCGTCGAAAGCGCCGGCGGAATCACCCAGGGCACCAGCAGAAGGCCGCGCCAGATGCGCTGATCCCTGGACTGGATGTTGTGCATCACGTGCGCCAGGACGAACCCGATCAGAGCCTTGAAAAACACCGCCGTGATCGCGAAAAAGCAGCTCTGAAAGACGACGAGATGGAAGGTTTGGCTGTTAAGGAGGTATTGGTAGTTCCACAGACCGATGAATCGCGTCATCTCGCGGTTCAACATCGAGAGGTAGATCGAGTAGAAGAAGGGATAAACGACAAGCCCTGCGATCAGGACGAACAGCGGAACGCACATCGCGATGGCGATGGTCGAGCGTCGGCGCGCGAAGCGGCGCAGCGCGCCTCGCGACGTGGGAGCTGGCTGGCTTCCCGCCAATTTCGCCGGAGCGGCTGCTGTTTCGCCCACCATCCGCACGCCCTTTCGCGATAGTCGGACCGGAAGCAGCTGTCGGGTCCGGACTCGGCGTCGGACCCGACGTCAGGCTTCACATGTTGGCGTAGCCCTCGATTTCCCGCTCCGCCCAGGCGAGCACGTCGTTCATCTTCTCTCCGCCCTTCGCGAGTTGGGAGACCATGACGTTGAACGTGCCGTTGCTATAAAGCTGCGTTCCGATATGCGGCGGCGCCGGGTAGCCCGCAATGTTCGCCTCGGAATGGTGCCAGGGCCGGATCGGATAATTATAGACCGTCCCGAGCGGCGGCTTGACCTCCGACCAGACCTTGAAGTCGTGCATGCTGTTGAATGGCGGGATATCGTAGCCGACCGAAGCAACCTCGCGCTGCTCGACCTGCGACCGCTGCATGAGCCAGGCCAGCAACTCCTTCGCCGCGGTCTGGTTCTGGCTGAACTTCCAGATCCCCCAATAATAGGGCTGGTGGGGAATGAAACGGCCCTCACGCCCCGACGGGCTGGGAAACGTCCAGCAATCGGACGCGACCTGGATTGCGTCGCGTCGCGCCACGAACCACGCCGAAGGCGGGTTGAAGATCAGGGCTGCCCGGCCCGAGATCAGGGCCCGGTTATTGGAGGCGTCGTCGTAGGTGAACGTATCCGCCGGGAAGTATCGCGCGAGCTTTTGCAGATATTCCAGCGTCTCCTTGACGGCATCGGAACGGACTTTGATGTCGCCCTTGGCGTCGACCAGCTCGGCGCCAAAGGAGCGTAACAGCGCACCAGTCCAATCGACGGAATCGGTTGTTTGCCCGAGCCCGACGCCGAGCTCGTGGCCGGCTTTGACGATCTCCGGGGCCATCTTGAGCAACAGGTCGTAGGTCCATTCCTCCGACGTCTTGGTGGCGCCGGGCGTTGCCGGATACCATTTCTCGACATCGTAGCCGAGCTTTTTGAAGACGCTGATCCGAACGCAGGACGGCTTGTATTGCGACCCGACGCTGGACGGCACCGCCATCCAATGGCCGCCGACTTGCCCAAGATAGGTCGCGCTCTGCTCGACCGGACCATATTGCTTGACCAGCCCGTCTACCACGTCGTCGACCGGCAGGAGATGTCGATGATAGTGCTGAACGTCCCAGACCAGAAAGGTCATGACGTCGTGGCCGGTCCCACTTAGGGCTTCGGCGGCTTGCGTCAGCGGAAGTTTTGCGTTGGCCGTACCGGAACTCAAGAAGTCGAGGGAAATGTCGACTTTGTTCTTGGCGCCCCATTCCGCCACTTGTTTGCGCATCACCGGATTTGCGGCCGGCACCCAATGGGACCAAAACGCCAGCTTGAGGTTTCCCGCCGCATGGGCGGTCTGCATGTGCACCAATGGTAACGTACTGGCCGCCGCAGCGGCACCAAGCTTCAAGGTGTCACGACGCGACAGCCGCCGCGTCGACTTTGCCTTGTTCCTCATAGCGCCCTCCCTAATTAAAGCCTATACGGCTTAGCCTTGTTGCGAAGCGCTCAGTACTTTGGTGTTTTTTCTAGGCCGTTATTCCGCGGACCTCCTTCTGACTGTTATGGAACATTAAACTATAACTCGGCGTTTCCGGCGCGCAAGCACGTTCCGTGCCCGCCGCGCTTTGCGTCGGCGGGGGCTACTCTAAAGTTGGTCAAGCGACGCGACGGCTAAAAAATCGCGGGCTCGCCGACCGCGGCGCCGAAGTCGGTCTCCAGGAAGTCGAAGTCGCAGCCTTCGTCGGCTTGACGGATATGCTGCGAGAACATCCAGCCGTAGCCTCGCTCGTAGCGCGGTTTCGCCGCCGGCAACGCCGCGCGGCGGAGCGCCAACTCGGCCTCCGGAACGTCGAGGGTGATCGCGCGTCCCGGCACGTCGACGGTGATGATGTCGCCGGTCTGCACCAGCGCGAGCGGCCCGCCGACAAAGGATTCCGGCGCCACGTGCAGGATGCAGGCGCCATAGCTGGTACCGCTCATACGCGCGTCCGATATCCGCACCATGTCGCGAACGCCCTGCCTCACGAGCTTTGTCGGAATCGGCAGCATGCCCCATTCGGGCATCCCTGGGCCGCCCAGAGGGCCTGCATTGCGGAGCACCAGGATGTGATTGGCGGTGACCTCAAGATCCTGGCGATCGATCCCGGCCTTGAGCGCCGGATAGTCGTCGAACACCAGCGCCGGGCCGGAATGGCGCAGCAAATGCGGCGCCGCCGCGGACGGCTTCATGACGCAGCCGTTCGGCGCCAGATTGCCTTTGAGAACCGCGAGCGCGCCTTCCTGGTAGATGGCGCGGTCCAGCGGCCGGATCACGTCATCGTTATAGACCTCGGCGCCGTCCAGACACTCGGCCCAGGTCCGGCCTGTGACATTGATCTGGGAGAGATCGAGAAACGATTTCAACCGGCTCATCAGCCCTAGAAGTCCGCCGGCGTAGTAGAAATCCTCCATCAGATAGGTATTTCCGCTCGGCCGGATATTGGCGATGACCGGCACTTTTCGGCTCGTCGCGTCGAAATCCTCAAGCCCGATCGGATGTCCAGCCCGCCGCGCCATGGCGAGAAGATGAATCACGGCGTTGGTCGAGCAGCCCATCGCCATCGCGACCACGATGGCGTTGCGGTAGGCGGCGACGGTCTGGATCTTGGCCGGCGTCAGGTCCTCCCAGACCATGTCGACGATCCGCCGGCCGGCGGCGGCGCACATGCGGATATGGTTCGAGTCCGCCGCCGGGATCGAGGAAGCGCCGGGCAGCGCCATGCCGATCGCCTCGGCCAGCGCGGTCATGGTCGCGGCCGTGCCCATGGTCATGCAGACGCCATAGGAGCGGGCGATCCCGACCTCCATCTCCGTCCAATCCTTGTCCGAAATGTTTCCAGCCCGACGCTCATCCCAATACTTGAAGGCGTCCGAGCCCGATCCCAGCACCTTGCCGTGCCAATTGCCCCGCAACATCGGGCCGGCGGGCACGAAAATCGCCGGCACGCCGGCGCTAATCGCGCCGAGCAGGAGGCCGGGCGTAGTCTTGTCGCAACCGCCCATCAAGACCGCGCCATCGATCGGATGCGAGCGAATCAATTCCTCCGTCTCCATCGCGAGGAAATTGCGATAGAGCATGGTTGTCGGCTTCACTTTGCTCTCCGACAGCGACATGGCCGGCAGTTCGACCGGAAATCCACCCGCCTGCAGGATGCCGCGCTTCACGTCCTCGGCGCGTTCCTTGAGATGCGCGTGGCATTGATTCAGATCGGACCACGTGTTGATGACGGCGATGATCGGCTTACCGACATAATCGGCGGCAGCATAACCCATCTGATTCATCCGAGAGCGATGTCCGAACGAGCGGAAATCGTCGGGGCCGAACCAGCGCGCGCTGCGAAGTTGATCGGGGGTTTTGCGACGCATCATGCACTCCAGAACCACGGTTGCGTTTTCACGCTACCAGTTCCGGTTGCCGTGGTGAAGAACAGGGTGGGGGAACGCGCCGGAAGACGGCGGCGCCAAAGCGCGCCGCCGTCCTCGAGATCGAAGCGGCCGCGCCGCTCTAGCGGGAGCCCGGAGCGCTTGCTGCCGGGATCAAAGCCTTTCCAACGCCAGCGCGATGCCCTGACCGCCGCCAATGCAAAGCGTGACAACGCCGCGCTTCAGCCCATCGCGCGCCATCGCGTGCAGGAGCCGGGTGGTCAGCACAGCGCCCGTGGCGCCGATCGGGTGGCCATGGGCGATCGCGCCGCCTTCGACATTCACCACGTCCTCGGCAAAGCCGAGCTCACGATAGACGGCAATGGCGATCGCGGCAAAGGCCTCGTTGATCTCGATCCTGTCGACGTCCTTGACCGCCCAACCGGCGCGCTCCAGGGCGCGCCGCACCGCCGGCACCGGCCCCATGCCGAACATGCCGGGCTCGACCGCCGCGACGCCATAGCTGACCAGCCGCGCCATCGGCTTGATGCCATTGCGTTCCGCGAAACCGCGTTCGGCGACGACCATGGCCGCCGCGCCGCTGTTCAGGCCGGGCGCGTTGCCGGCGGTGATGGTGCCGTCCTTGCGGAAGGCCGGCTTCAACTTGGCCAGGGTTTCGAGCGTCGCGTCGGCGCGGTTGTGCTCATCCTTCTTGAACAACTCGGGGCCTTTGCGGCCTTTGATCTCGACCGCAACGATCTCGGCGTCGAACTTGCCGGCGGCCTGGGCGGCGGAAAAGCGCTTCTGAGAGCGCTCGGCCCAGCGGTCCTGGGCCTCGCGGCTGACCTGATAGGCCTTGGCGAGGTCTTCGGTGTGCCAGCCCGAATGCTGATCCGAGAAGGCGTCGTTTAACCCATCGTGCAGCATGCTGTCATAAATCTGGGCATTGCCCATTCGATAGCCCCAGCGGCCGCCCGCCATGAGATAGGGCGCGGCGTCCATATTCTCCATGCCGCCGGCAAGGCCCACATCGGCATAGCCGAGCCAGATTTCTTGCGCCACCGAGGCGATGGCTTGGGCGCCCGAGCCGCAGACCCTGTTTACCGTCATCGCCGGCACCTCGACCGGAACACCGCCGTGGATTGCGGCCTGGCGAGCTGGATTCATCTTGTTTCCGGCCTGGATGACATTGCCGAGAACAACGCTTTTCAGCTTGCCCGGATCGACGCCGGCGCGGTTCACGGTTTCGCGCACCGCCGTCGCGCCGATGTTCACAGCGGGTAGCGCCTTCAGCGTGCCGCCATAGGTTCCGATCGCGGTGCGAACGGGATGGCAAAGAACGACCTCAAGAGCGGCCATCGGGGATCTCCTCTTGTGCAATTACGCTAAGCTTTAGCCAAGCACGCCCAGATTCGGCATTGATTTCGATCATATTAAGGCGCCGGCCCGAGGCCGCAGCCAGCCGCCCGACTAGCAGCCTGTCGGACTGAGCCAAAAATCCGGATTTTTTGGAACATAGTTTCGACAAAGGTGGGTACAGCGCCATATTGCTGCGTCAGCAGGCTGCTTGTACTCAGAATGTTGCGCGAAAAGCTTAAGTCCGACAGGCTGCTAGACGGTCGGCCCCACTCGCGGCGCGATAGGATTGCGTCGCCACGCCACCGACGTCCGGTTGCGCAGCCCTTGAGCGCACCAAGAAATCCTGCTTTTACAATGCATAAAAGGTACTTATCGGACGTTGTTTCGCCGTTACATTAGCAGCTGTCGGCGCTATAGACCGACTGCGAGGACGGCAAATCCGCGCGTGCAGAGCGGACATGACCGGTAACTTGATCTGCCTCAAGTCGATACCCGAAGCGGATTGATATCCTTAGATGTGCGAACGCGTACCAAGGAGGAAGCAGTGGGCGGGCACGTCCTCGCGATCGGCGCCAAAGCGATGATGACGCGAGACGGATTGCAAGCGCTGATCGAAGCGCTGCTCTTGCGCGGCTATCACGTTATTGGGCCGCGGCTCGGCGAGGGTGCCATCGTCTACGACGATATCGGCGGCATCGCCGAACTGCCCGCCGGCTGGACCGACCGGCAAGAGGCCGGCAGCTATCGCTTGGAGCGGCGGACCGACGGGGCGCTCTTCGGCTACGCCGTCGGTCCACAATCCTGGAAGCGGTTTCTCCACCCGCCGGTTGAGCGCCTTTGGCAGGCGCGCCGCAAGGGCGACGAGATCGCCATCCTACCGGCCGAGATCGAACCCCCGAAATTTGCCTTCCTCGGCGTTCGCGCGTGCGAATTGCACGCCATTCAAATCCAGGATCGGGTCTTCACCGCTGGCCCCCACATCGACGTCGCTTATGGCGCTCGCCGGCACGACAATTTCATCGTCGCCGTCAATTGCGGCACGGCCGGCGGCACCTGCTTTTGCGTTTCGATGGCAAGCGGCCCGAAGGTCAACGGCGGCTTCGATCTCGCGCTGACCGAGATGATTGAGAACGGCGCGCACGAGTTTCTGGTCGAGATCGGCAGCGCCGCCGGTGCTGAGCTTTTCGCCGGGATTCCGCAGCGCTCCGCGAGTGGCGACGACATCGCGGCCGCCGACGCCGTGGTGGCGCGGACGGCGCATGAGATGGGCCGCACCCTCGACACCACGGGGATTAAGGAACTTCTCCAGGGCAATCCCAACCACCCGCGTTGGGGCGCGGTCGCCAGCCGCTGTTTGACTTGCGCGAACTGCACGATGGTCTGCCCGACCTGCTTTTGCACCACGGTCGAGGACGGCAGCGATCTCGCGGACGGCATGGCAGCGCGGGTACGGAAATGGGATTCCTGCTTCACCCTCGATTTCTCGTTCGTCCATGGCGGCCCGGTACGGAGCGAGCCGCGCTCGCGCTATCGCCAGTGGATGACCCATAAGCTCGCGAACTGGATCGATCAATTCGGCGAGTCTGGCTGCGTCGGCTGCGGCCGCTGCATTACCTGGTGCCCGGTCGGGATCGACATCACCGAAGAGGTGGCGGCGATCCGAGCCAGCGCCGGAACCGCCGGCAAGTCCGAGAACGGAGGCGCATGATGGATGGCCTGGACAGCATTCTCGCCGAGCAGCCGTT
>OFHJ01000518.1_pt1 | contig 14381 bp, 26 predicted proteins | sample 1522001 | NCBI WGS metagenome assembly OFHJ01 (sample SAMEA2464838, study PRJEB22497) | soil metagenome | biome: Grassland; feature: Farmland; material: Clay | place: Australia | collected 2013-02-01 | depth 1.2 m | reverse complement strand
CGTTCTTTGTGCGATGGGCAACGGTTACCATACCGAGAACGGCAGGCTTGACCGACTTCCGCATTGCACTTAGGGCAAGGAACCTGTTCGGGACTCCGTGTCGTCTGCATCATGGGGCTAGTCTATCGCGTTCTTACCGAGTAGCGCAAGCTGTGGTTTGGTGTCCGATCGGGGGTTGTGAGACTATCTCCGATGAGTACCAATGTAGCAGGTGAGATACCATCGGCCATAGCTTGCGACTCTAGTGAAGATGTTTGCTCGTAGCCGCCTACTGGTATACCTTCTGGCAGGATGTAGGGTGCCGTACTTCCGTCCGACTTCAAGTACCGTCGTGATGGGTTCGGAACTAGATGGAATTCCCGATTCCGCAATCGGACTGTCGTTGAATACCCCGATGTTATCGCTTGACCAGTAGATTCCCATGTTACGCCTACCCATTTGTGTCGCTCATATTCTGTTGATTGTCGGGGCAATCCTGCGACTTTTTTACTCCGGTCTAGGATGATTGCCCGCGGTCCGTAGATTCGCCAACCGTGCGATACTCCCTTACGGTTGAAACCGTCAAGCAATGTTGTCTTATCTGCCCGTTGGATGCGTTCACTTCCATTGGATGAGACAATGAGACTATCAGTGTCCATGTATAGGACATTATTGGCACCTGCAAGTTGAATTGCGTACCATAGCTTCCGCCTAGCTTCTGCCATGATATAACCCGTGATTTGCGGGCAGTAGTCCGGCCCATCATTCTCACCGCTTTGCATCATTAGATCATGCCCTAGCTGCATTATCTTACCCGTCTCACCCGTGTCGGTATCGGTGTATTCACTGACCCAAACCTTACTATCAGGTGATTGGGCTATCGTATCCCATGAATGATACTTCATGGAGAATCTACCGATAAGGGTACGAGACCAGTTCTTGAGAACTAGTTTCTTCCATTCTGGCACGGTGCCCGTATCATCATGTATCTGTTGGATAATCCATTCTCCCCATGCCTTTAGGGCCGGTTCTTTCGTGTAGTACCATGCCCTGTGCACTTGAACATTATCGGCATAATTCCAGAGTAGTTCAAGTTCACTGTCCCATAGCACTGTGTCGAATCGTCCAACGGGCCAAAGGTAACGACCGGAATTATTGACTGGACAAATAGGCGTTCTAGTCGTGACAGTGACTTGGGCAAGGACGGCATAAGTCCGGCTAGCACGTCGTATATCTGCCACGGTGGGACTGATCGCAGTTCCCTTGAATCGTGTAGGAACTGCAATATCGCGTGCGATACGGGGATAGGCGTTACTGTAGTCGTATTCGTAGATTCGCTCTGCATCGTTTTCGCCCCATTTCCAGGCTTCACAGCGTCCGGTGTGCATCGCTGCCCGTTCAGCTTCTAGTGCTTCACTGTTGTCATGTACTAGGACTCTGTGAGTGTAGAAGCTGTGTCGCCAGTGTGCCCATGATTGCCCTGCACCCGTAATCTGCCAATTCCCGCACTCGCCAGTACGTAGCCATTCTAGATATTCAATGACGGCAACGGTCAGTATCTCTACATCTCTGAAACATCTGGCGAATAGTGCTTCTCGTTCATCGCAATCTGGTAGCGGTAGTTTGTCCCATCCAATAGCGTGCCCGATACGGCCCAGGGACACATTGAAGATTGAATATGTGTCGGCAAGGATAAGGGTACGATCACCTAGACGCCATTTCATCCACGTAGCCCGATCTTCAATCCTAGCATCGGCTAGGGACCAGCCGAACTCCGGTAGTATCTTAATGGCCTGACTGATCCTGATATCGTAGCCTACATTGTGTGCATAGAGAATCGTGCGACGTTTAGCCCTAGTGAAAGCATGAACGTCACGCCACAAGTCTAGTGGAGTCTCGTAGTTGAAATAGTTCGTCTGGCGGTCCCCCTGCTTAGTCCAGACAGTAAACGACGCGACACCTAGCGACCATGTTTGATCTTCACCTTTAGGTATCTCGCGCCGATCAGCTTCCGTATCAAGACAGATAATACGGTCAGGCACCCTAGCCGCAGAGTTACCTCTAATGTAATGTGCAGGGGTAGCGCGCATTGTCTACTCGGAACCAATTGGGGATATAATTTCCGCCAGCTCGTATATGGCGCCGACTATAAGGTTTCTAACCTGCTTATCGCTAACTCTTGTCCATACGCCTTTGGGACGATGATCCAAATCATACTTCTGTGCGGCACCTACTAGACTGTCCATCGTCTCATGTGAAACCAAGATTGGCTTATTATTGGACATTACGCCACCTGACCCCTGCCCGTATACGTGCCGGTATAAACTACTCCGATAATATCCTGATTGTAGTTACCTGTCTGGTTACCGGATTGCATTGATTCAATAGCTTCCATGATAATTTCACGTCGGCTACGTAGCACTCTGCCTATACCAGTGTATGCCTTAACTGTCAGTTCACCTGTATCCCTGTCCCGCAACAGAATATTGACCTGCTGAAAATATCCCTTGCGGGTTAGGTTCTCCCATGTCTGTATCTCATTAGCGGCAGGGGTAGCCATGAAGTTACCTTCAAGTTCGTTTACCCGTTGCCCGAACTCGGACCTGATTGAACGGACCAGTTCAAACCAGCGTTGATTACCTATCCTTCCGCCTGCTTGACGGAATAGCCTTAGACCTTCCCGCGCACTAATGTTCTGTACGAGAGTAAACCTTGCATATAGTGAAGCGTTAATGACTTCTCTAGTGCGTGGTGGCATTAGTAGTTACCTTACGCTGATTGCTACTCGCGGCAATAACCCACATATTCAGGTGACCCGACATGCGTTCTACTGTCCACATAAGATCACGGTCTGGCAGCTTTGCGGAATACTGCAATTGGGTCACTAGCATACTAGTCTGGTGAATTGCGTTAATCACTGAACGCTTAACAATGATCTTTTGTTGTCTCACGTTAGGTCTGGTCTTAGACCATACGGTTACCTTATATCTAGGCATGTCGTATCTCTCCACATAGGACAGGCGGCAGTGGGTAGCCGATGTCATGGGGGTAAACATCTGCACTTCCCACTGCCGCCTGTCAGCTCTTAGGCTATGACTACCCGCCGAACCTATTACGACGGAATACGCTCTTACCCGGCCCCTTGCATGTGTTCAGGTGAGTAATCAGTGGTGCCCCGCCGTTAGTGATCGGCCTACCGCAACCCCACGGACAACTGCCCGTAGTGCGGACGATACGCTGATCCTTCATAAACTTAGAGATACGCGCCGATGGGGCATCACTACCCTTTTTAGCCATAGCAATTACCCTTCTACCATTTGGCAAGAGCAAGCATGCTATCGCCAGTAATCTTACTTCTGCCCTGTTCGATAACCTTAACGTTGAACGGATAACCGCCCAACTGTTGCAAGCGGATAAGCTGTGCGATCATCTTCTTATGGCCGCAATTCACAACCATTATCTCACCGGTATCCGCACGGGTGACGTGCATACTCGCATAGAAAGGACTGCCGACATCAAAGCTAGACTCGTTCATCTCGAACCCATGCAGCACAAGCTGAACATCAACCATATCCCTAGCCTTATAGGCTTCAATTGGGGTAAGAACATCATCGGGGGTAGCGGCAGAAAGAACCTGATCAATGATCCGCTGATACGGGTCCAGATCAGGGTCCCTTTCGATTGCCCCGCTATCCGTTAGCCACTGCCCGAACTTATCGGGTTCGGCGGGTTCGTTAGACGGCATAACCTGACCCGACACCGCGTCATCGGTAACCATGTCAGGAAGATTATCAGTAAATCCTTCATCCTTAGCCATTATGGCCCCTTAACTATTGCGTTCCGAATTGGTTGCAGCGTATCGGCGGATAGCCTGTGATTGTTCCCGGACAGACTTAACTGCCTGTTCATCCCAATCAATGCCGATTAGTGCTGCATACATCCATGCCATAGCGATATTGGGATCATTCCGTACCTGTGTTAGCAGGGGTACGATATTGTATTCTTCATCGCTGAGCATGGCAGCGCCGATATCGGCCATATGAGATAGGGCATTGGCGACACGTAGCGTAAGCAGAGGATCGCTAAACTTACTTTGCCTGATCCTGGCAAGATTCTTACTCACTTACGTATACCCCGAATCATGCGGCTAATCGAATATACTAGAATAAGGGCAATAACTGCCAGCACTACGGTCGTCATTGTCCATGAGTAGATTTCAGTCGCTACCTTCCCCACTGTCCGCACCTTCCATACCAGGCAGCTTGTCCTGGTTATCATCGTTACCGTTATCGTCGCTACTTGCATCGGCAGTAGCATCCTGGCCCTTGCGCTTGCGGGTAACCTTATCCCGAACCCTGAACATCAGGGCCTTAGGGTCAGGGGTTGTCTTAGCCGAGACGGTAAGCCGTCCGGACTCACGGCTAGATGCAGCCCATTTAGCTCCGGCAAGCGCGTTATCCCTATCTTCCGCGCTATCGAAATGGATAAGCTGCCACGAGTTCTTATCCTTCTGCCACTGCTCGTATGCAGCTTCCACAAAGCCGGTAAGTTCATCCCGAATCTTTGCGAACTCAGACTCAGACTTAACTACTTCCGACTTGGCAAACTTACCAAGCCAACCAGGCTTACCCGACTGACCGCCATTCGTGTTATCACTCACTGTTAGCCCCTTCACTCTGGACCGATAACCTCAGCGTCCCCTGATAGAAGCTGAGACATTGTGGCTGCAATCATCCTGGTAGCGTCATTCTCACTATCGAAAGTGTGAGTAACGACCATAGAATGATTGCCGCACTGTTCATGACGCAATACAATTAGTGTCACCTGGCACACTTCATCGCGGGGCAGCCCCGTAATGAATGCGGCCATACCCTTAACCTCGCCTAGCGTCATATCTGGCAGGGCGGGCTTATCGGAGTGACTGCTAGCCATTGTCGGACCCCATGATCGGCTCGCACTTCCAGTCATAGATCGGCTCTTCTACGTCTACCGTTGGCGCGTTCGGGTCTGGCTTGGACACGGTACGGGTACCGACTTGCACTCGCTCACACACTGTCTCACGCGCGGCATATAGGTGTACCTGATGACCGTTATAGAATCGGACGGTAACGGTAAGGTTGTTATCGTCATAACGCTTTTCTACGTCGGTAACCAGGCCGGTAGCCTTAAGCTGAGTAATCCACCCGGCTAGATCATCGGGTGAGTATGCCCATCGGGACAGTATGGCAACCTTGAACCCGTGATCGCTCGGCAGGGTCCAGAATAGTTCGATGAGAAATTCCAGTGCGTCATTGTCTAGCTTCACCTGTGGCCCCTTATCGGATATCGAAGATGATCACTGGACTTCCATCTTCATCTTCACCATACCTAACATCAGTAGGCTCATAAAACTCATTGTGGTCGACCTGAACCCTGACTGAATATACGCTGACCGTGCAACCGTAGCTACATGCGTAGCAGTGGTAATAATTAGTGTCAGGGGTATAAACCATGCCGTCCCTACGGCATATAGGACATGTCGGCATGTCTACATCGTCAGGATCAGATTCCCCGTATCGGGCGATTACGTCTAGCGCCCATGCGTGAGCGATAGCCCATGCGAGGTTACGGGCACCTACCCCCCTGGGCGGTGGGTTGGCGATAATATCCCGTGCCTTGTCTAGCATCCGTGCAACGTTGGTAACGTCGTCTGCATCGGTAGTCATGGTGTCACCTTACAGCCACAAGCAAGATCATGGGTCACAGAACGATCACGGCTAGGTTACGATGAGGTATCACCACGGGCGCAGGATGAACCATCCTGGCCAGAACCTAACTGCATCTAGATCGTATTCTTTGAGTGACTTCCACTGTGTAGCGACTACCCCATTGCCCTTGGCAATGAACGGCTTAGTACCCCGCCATGCGGCCACAAAATATCCATCGCATACAGGGTTATCGAATACCGTTGATTCACTGCCGTATACCCATAGCCGATACCCGTACCATGACAGAATCTTGTGACACTGATTCAGGTAAGCGTTATCGCTCTTACCTTCCATATCAAAGACTACGGGATTGCCTTTGGGAACTCTTAGCTTGAATAGGTCAATCAATAGCCCCTGACAGTCAAGCCACGCATCGGACGTCTGACCGACTGCGATCTTGGGAACAAAGATAGGTACCTTACGACGCTTGCCATACCGCTTCCATTCATCGGGAGTCCATACGTGCGGGGTATCGCCACCGATATAGCCGAACACGATTCGCGTATCGCGCGGCATAGTCGCGGGCGGAATGCTCGCATCAAAGCCGTATAGCATGTCGGGCCACCTTAGTTGTCTTGCGTCTAGGCGCGTAACCGCCCGGGGGGACATGGGCTAGCTTACTATGGACAGTCTCACTACCTACCGCCATGAATGCGGTTAGCGACTCGAATGGAAGCATTATATTCATGAGATGCGTTGCACCGTTATCTAGCGCGAGTTCGGCTAGTCCGTTACCGTGATATTGGGTACGAACAATCTTACCCGTTGGACCTTTGCTAGCCATGATTGATGATCCTTACCACTACGTCGGCTATTACTGCTATCAATGATAGCACCGATGTTAGTAGTACGGCAGGAAATGCGTTCCTGAATCTCTCCAGATTTCTAAGCCGGGATTCGTGATCTTCTAGCTTGACCTTATATCCATTCTGTGTTTCAGTAATCGCAATAAGATTCTGACCTATGGAACTTAGCTGTGCAGATATGCCAGTGAATCCCGTAGTCATTGCCTGCCTAATCTCACGCTGATCTTCATATAGATCGGCAAGGGTAACTATCATGTTCCCGCTAGGGTCAACTGTAGGCATGGTGTCAACTCAGCCCCGCAATCGGACCCTTGGCTTTAATTTCAAGAACCAGGATAGCGAATTCTCTTGGATATCCATTTTCCATAAGCATCGTAACCGCATCTTGCGGAGTGACTAGATTATATTCATAAGCGTCGGCAATCTGTGCTTCCGTGAGATGCTTATAGTTGGCTTCCCGCTGAATATCCCATAGGGCTAGCAGGTTGTCTCTCTGACCAGCCATGACATGCAAGGCATCTAGGTCAAGACTAGCCTGATGTCTATCAATCTTATAACCAACGTATAGTGTGTGAATCTTAGTTATGGAAGCATTACGGTTACGGTAGATAATCTGCTGATCTAGCATTATCTTAATATAGGAAAGATCGGCGGAACTATAACCAGCCGGGGCAAGCAGTTTCTCTACTTCCGCCCACGAGATAATCTGATCCAAGTAAAGTTTGGAAGCATCGCCTAGTGTAATCTCTTTTACTGCCGCAATCTTTCCATGCAGGGCACTGGCAAGGAATGCTTTCTGTACCTCTGGATCGTAGCCCGATTCTGCTAGCAGTTCGTCGGCTTGCGTAGCGGTCAGAGCACCATGACTATATAGGGTTGCTACTTCCCTGGCAGGTGGAACCTGTCTGGCCAGCTCAAACACATAGGGAAGGTACTTATCTTTTAGTCTCCCCTCCCTGATTGCCTGCTCACCTATAGCCTTCGTGATCTTACCACGCCGGTACAATTCCATTACTTCTGTGACGCTAATCGGTTCGCCTGCCGATTCGATTAGTGTCTGTACGTACTGATCTTCTAGCCCGTTTACCTTAGCTATCTGATGAACTTCTGCCAGGTTAAGGTGTCCCTGAACATATGCCGTTACCGCATCCGCTACGGACATCGGCATATACTGCACATTCTCCAGAACGTCTACCCATTCGTTACGCACACGAGATTGCAGGATGCCGTGAACGAATCGCGCCTTATCAATGAACCCGCGCCGGTAGGCAAGGCTAAGGTCAGTGATAGCTGGCGGTGCCCCGGTATCTAGTACCATGCATGCGAACTGGTCAGTGCTTACGCCGGACTTGTAGGCTTCCAATGCAGCCGACTGCTGATCTTTGATACCCCGAACAACCATGTCCGCTAGAATTGCTGGCGATAGCGGAGTATGTCTAAGGTCTAGCATCTTAAGTGCTACATCTTCGGTGATACCGGCGCGCTTAGTCCAGTACAATGCTTCTTGTGTTGTTAGCTTCCCGCGATTCAATAGTTGTTGCAAATCGGACACAGCTGGAATTGACTTAGCCAGGTCAACTAGTGTCTGGAAACTGCCCATATCGTAGCCGTAACCATTAGCATTATAGTTCCCGCTAGCAAAGCTGAGCAATCCACGGGCTACCGCCATTGCGGAAGTGTTCTGATCCAGATGAAGATTCGGGCTAGGCCGGATCAGTTCATACACAACGGGCGATAGAAAGTTATTCAGAAAGCTACCTATGGCACCCTGAACCCCGCCCATGAGAACGCCGCCGATTGCCTGCCACTGATCTTCGCCACTAGCAGTTTTACGGGCGAACTCGGCAACGTGCGGGTGAATATTGTCACCGTGCAGTTCTAGCGCTCTATGGATGATGGGTCGGTACAGGTCTGCTACTTCATGTCCGGCCCGGTCAATCAATGCTTGTGTCGCTACCTGGTGTATCCTGGCTTCGTGCGGGGCAAGTTTGGCCCTTGCAGCGATAGTTGCCTCCGTCATAAGGGCAGACAGTCTAGGACCAAGTTTGTCGCCTAGCTGCCCCTGACCATGCTTCACTGTCCGCCCCTTACCTACATGACTGCCGATATGATATCTTCCGCTACCCGCAACACTCTATGCAGGTTCTTTGTAAGGATATCCCATAGGGCAGCCCCGATAGCGGTGGCGACTTTATCGCTTGCTCGCATAATCGCCCCCGCAAAGTAGGCTAGTATTAGATCGGCTAGCCTATCTGGGTGCGTTATTAGCTGCCAGACATAGTTACCCTCACTGTTGATCCAATGCCATGCTTCACCTAGCGAGTTCGCTAGCGGAACGACAACGTTAGCATGGAACCATGCGACAAACTCTCTTGCATATTTCTCTGCCAGGTCAATGGCGCTAACAATATCGGCTAGCAGTCTGGATATCGCTTTGGCTAGATCAGATTCCAGTAGCTTAACGTGACTTATGATGTAGCGGTAAACGTAGGGTATTCCCCTGTTTACTAGCCACCATATAGCGTGATAGGTTACCCTCGCACCATAGTTGACTTCATCAAAGACTAGCCATATGGCATGTTGCAAGTCATCCCATGATCGGGTGACGTTCCCGGTAATCCCGGTAATGATTCCGGCGATAGCGTGCAACGCTACGTGAATCCATGTAAGAACCCTATGGGTAATATAGCTTGCCCCGTCGGAGAACCAATGTTCAATCCAGTTAATCACGTTATGACCTTAGCCCGCCTACAGCACTAGCCTTACCGACATCTTCCATAATGGCATTCCGTACGTTAACCTCGTTGAACAGTTCTACCGGAATAGTAACCGTCCGCCTAGTTCCCGTTAGCGGTCCACTATCAATCTGATAGGTGACCTTTTCTACGTCCTGAATACCTGTACCACTGGGCGATAGTTCGGTAGTCTGAATCGTTCCACCTGGCACGACATGCCATTGAATGGTATCCGCTGGCATTCCCATTACTAGCCTGCTCTCGCATTACGCATTAGATGCCATAGTTGACTATGATACCCATGCAACTGGTTACGGTGCTGATGTAGTCCTTTAACCGTGACATCAATATGATGATGCCAGTCGCTCTCTTTCGGTGGCGGTAGCGTTCTCTCCGGTGGTGCAGGTATATTGACCTTACCCTTAGATATTCGCTCCATCCATGCCATAACATCCGCTACATACTGATAGACCGGCGGATTACCATACTTGGCGTGCCAGTTAGGTTGCCCGGAATACCAGACTGCTGCCGCCCCGCGCGGACCATAGGTGTCGTAATCGCCCCCTAGCTTGCACATGGCTAGTTCATCCTGCATGGCCGGAGTATGCAGGTAGGTATGCGCTGATACTACTCCAATGCCGCATTCACGTAGCCACGGGGCTAGGTTCGCTGGCATAACCTGATACTTGCCAAGTGCGCCGCTACTTGAGTTCACTACTGTATAGTTGCCGCCCGATTCCTGCATTCCTTCGGCTTCAATGAACACTATCTTCTCTGTCATATGTGCCATTGGAGTAATCCATTCAATCTCTGACTAGCGCCGCGCGAGATGAATGTGGGCCAGCACTATCAGTGTTAGTTAGGTTCAGTACAACTAGGTCACCTGGCACTGAGATTCGCTGAATAGTCGCGGTAGTCGGCTGCCCTAGATCGGCTGCTGTCTCCAGTACGGTGCCGTCATATTTGATTTTCTGAACAGTAACCGCTATCTTACCGCTAGTATCATAGGGGGTAAATGATACGGTAGCCGAACCTGCATACATCAATTGAGGGTAGACTGTCTCAGTCGTACTTGCGGCAATTTTCGCAGTTGTCTGATAGTCCCCGCTACCTATATTCGGATATGTGATATCGCTAACGGGTACATTACATGCAGCGATATAGATACTGGCAGTAGCGGTAATGCTATCTTCATTGCTTACTATTACCTCAAAATACTGACCCATGACGGGTACAAGTATATCTAGATCAGTATTAACGTTCAGATTCCATGTCTTAGTATATTGCGGCAGAATCGCATTATCGACATCGTTGAATAGTATTTGTACCGTACCGTATCCGGCATTGAACCCGATATGAAGGCGTATTGTACGCCATGAGTTAATGGCTATCAGACCTGTATTATAATTCTGCCCGCTAGATATATATTCCGTTGAAATGTTGGCTATCGGGGCATCCTGAACCTGTGTGGCCTTCTGCCAATCGGGCGTACCTGGCATCGTATTGCCCCTTAACTTATCGAACTAATGAGAATCGGTGCAGGCTGAGGGCTAATCGTTGCCGCTACGGTTGCCCCGCTAGGTGGACTAGTTTCGGTAATGTGATAGTCCACATAAATAGTGTGATCAAATACGTCTGTATTGTAACCGATCACTGCCCAATATGAACCTGTTGGGTATTCATCAATGGGCCAATCTTTACTGACATCATCAAATATAAGCCATTTAGAATTATCATGAGGTATGATAACCGCATTCCCATAGGCAAATTGGAACCCCATCAATCCGCTAGGACCAGGCGGTACAGTGAACGTTATCCGTTCTACTATGCCAGGGTTGAAGTCGGTGGCAATGTTTACCGGGGCACTTGCTAGCGTGCCCTTTGGTATCGTTACCGTAAACGACTCTATACGGTTAGCCACGGAGATATCCGAACGGCAGATGCAATGATAGCCAGGCAAAGAATAGCCATAGCATAATCGCTATAGTCCAGTGCATAGGCGACCATGCGGCAAAGTCTAGTGGGTGCTTAAAGTTAAGTCCTTCAATGCCCCATGTTTCCCGGGATAGCGTATTTGCAGCATTAACGACTATCCAATATAGTTCCACTATTCCGCCGACCGCTAGCCAGGATAGCCAGAACCAGCCCCAACCATTAGGATCATGCTTGGTCGGCATCAACTATCCGCCAATCGTGCTCTGCATCTGACTAGCTGCTAGCTTCTGCCATGCGGCGCGCCAGTAATCAACGTTAGCGTGGTATCGGTCCCCTGATGCGATATCGGACGGGATACGGCGCATGACAAATACTACTGCACTAAGTGCATCACCTGCATCCATACCGACGATATGGAATCCGATAGTCCATCCCGACGGAAGGATGATTCCCGGCAGGTCAACCTTACTGACACCGCTAGCGGCGGTATTGTACTGCAATCCGATACCGGCATAGGCTAGCAGGTTCGCGCTCGCTGCTACCGCATTAGATGCGGCAGTCTCATAGATGGTATCCCCGTCGCCGTCGTTAATATACCAGTGCGTATCACGATTGCCGACTACGGCATCGGTTACCAGATTGAATGTCGCAAGCTGGCAATATTCCCACGTCTCGCCAGGGACAGTACGCGAGACATCATTGGTGCCATTAGCAATGCCGGTGATCTTAACTGGTTCCTGCCAGCCTTGCATGATGGATGCGAAGCCTAGTCCTAGTTCCGCCACATCGCTATAGTTCATCGTCCGCTACTCTCGTAGACGTAAGTATTGTTCATCACCTGAACCCTACTAAGGTGATGCGTTCCCAACCCCCACTGCATCTATGTTCGGCAGTTCCCGTATCGTGTCGGCTACGGGTATCCCCTGGCAGGGGCCGTTAGCTGAACCAGGGGATACCCGCGCCTAGTTACGTCCTTAGCACTAGGCCGAAAGCTGCGCGCAGATGAACGTAACGATATTGGCCGCCCCTGCCGCATTATCAGACTGATACGCGAACGTATTCGGCTTATCCGCCTGGTGAATAACGGGGATAGTCGCAAGGCCGTAATCCATACTCAGGTCTGCGAACCAGTTACGAGTATGGAAGGGGTTAGCGATACCGGTGCCACCGAACTTGAGGCTTCCCGTACATGGTCCGCCTAGCGCGATATTGGCTACCCCATTCTCAGTGGTGTAACCGAGTACCGCGTAATCGTAACCAGCCTTCATGAGATTCGTAGCCTGATCCCACGAAATACCGGCAGACCAGTTCGACAGCGTACCGGCGGCAGGCACGGTCAGTGACACACCCATCAGGTTAACGATTCTTGGCTTAACCTGATCCCACGTAGCGTAATTCCCGTTACTACCGCTAATCGAATCGTAACCGATAAGCAGTCCAAGATTAGCGTTAGTGGTGGCGGTATCGTACGTCTGTGCGGTAAGGACGTCTGCCGCGACTAGGGGAGTCTGAACCCCGTTATCCAGAGCGTCAATAGCTCCGATACCGGCATCTTCGATATAGAGTCCGTAAACGTCATCGTGCATACGGTTAGAATGGACCGTATACGGTGCGGCAACCGTGCCCTTGCGCCATGCCCCTAGAAGTCTGACCGGGCTACCCGTATCAGGAGTCCGTACAGTGAGGCTCTGCCCGGATTCAACCGTAACAGTGGTGAGAGCAGCTACGTCACTAACGTAGCCGTTAATCAGTTCATACCCTGGCATTGAATGTCACCTATCCTTATGATGCCAGACGATTGGATATAAGGATTAGGCGGGCTTCCGAACGAATCCCTTATTGTACCGCATCATGGCGACGGCACGCTGAACCCTGGCCTCGAACGTAGTATCGTCCATGCCCTTAATCTGCTGAACACCACGGTCCAAGAACGGGTAAAACTGCTCGGCAAAGTTCTCGTACTTACCCTGCTTCTGCTGTGCACCCTGGGCAATACGGGGGATACCAACATTGATAAAGGACTGCTGCCACGACTGGAGACTGACTGCCGCAACATTATTCTTGAACTTAGGAGCGGCCGCGGTAGTGTTGTTCAGCCATTTATCGGCCTTTGCGGCGGCAAGCTGACCGGGGGCGGTAGTGACGTTCTGAACGCCAGCCTGAATTTCCTGGGTAGCCCCGGAAAGTCGGCTAACCCATTTCTGAGTACCCGCACTAGGGGAAACACGAGTCATTGTTTAATCCTTACAGTAGTCGTCTGGCCCCACGCTGCCAGTATATCAGAATGGCAACGCAAAAGTGTACCCGAGTTACGACGCGTTGCCATTTCGGTACCCCACCTGGCCCCATTCTATAATAGCCAATAGCGGCCCCAGATAATCCATACTAATCGGATACCGGGATTTATCGGCAGCCTCAAAATACAATCTGATACCATGATCGGAAGCTTCCGATACAATCAGTGTCACAGTTGAACAATTATCGCATACCCCATGCCTGCTAAATTTCTCCCCATTCTTCCTAACGCGATGACACTGGATGCAATCGAATCGGTACGCCTTGCTGCGCATCTACTTATCCCTTCAATGCAGTATGCTTGAACTGCATATGTGTAGCCCAATTCCACCTAGTAGAGAACCGTAGCCGATGAATGAAGCATACCCATACAACCGTACGCTCTTTATCTGCCATACATAACAGAATACCATTCAACGGCACTCGAAAGCATGCACGGGGCAGACTGCCCCACGGTCAACCATGGCCCCATCGGCAACCCCCGGCACGCTAAAAACTTCTACTCAGCCACTACCATCCATCTATCGTAGGTGTTAAGATTGGAGTATCAGCCAGACGATGAAGGGCAGGGACCATGTTTAATAAGCTAACCCATCAAGAACTAGTCAACCTAGCTGAACTACTATACCGCGCTAATGGCAACGCTCTAGATGCCATGCGGCAAGATCGCCGCATTGGCTTTACTCACCCTATCTGTGTAATGGCGTATGAGTTCACTCATCTTCTAGACGAAGTTAGCGACAGGCATAGTCGTATCTGCATGACGACTTTCGAGTGCCCATCGGTTACACTATAGCTACGGTCTGCCAGGTGGGTAGGCAGTCAATCACTACCCACCTGGCACTAGATCAGCAAAACGTCGGCATCACGTACTTATTGAAGGT